>Ga0265780_10001149_pt1 | contig 38714 bp, 36 predicted proteins | sample P1T30metagenome_FD_192432 | JGI IMG/M metagenome (GOLD analysis project Ga0265780, IMG submission 192432) | Plant litter microbial communities from East Loma Ridge, Irvine, California - P1 T30 | ecosystem: Environmental > Terrestrial > Plant litter > Unclassified | place: USA: California...
CCGAATATGACTAGAGTATGCCCAGACTGTGTCGTAATATTTGTCCAGAATTATTGCACACGATAGGAAAAGTTGTTTCTGGATAACGTATCGATTTTGTTGGAGCGGTCAATCCCACCTTTCCAAAATGCCCCCCCCCCCCACACTTTAGCGATCTGATTGCCGCCCCACTTCCACATCCAATCGTCTAGACATTCAATCAAACATCAACAATACCTCCAACCCATAACAATCCGATCAGACAGCACCATAGCCCCCAATCAAACCATCTCACATACCCATCAAATCCCTCCTCTCACATCCCAAACATGGCCGAACCTCAGCCCTCAACGATCCACGAAGGCGCCGAAACCCCACCAGCGCCACCAGCAGGCGGGGCAGCAGCAGCGTCCGAAGCAGCAGCACTATCCTCACTAGACAACAAAACCATCTCAGGCTCCGACTCTGCTCCCAAGAAAGAAGTCGACCTGAAAGCTCTGAACGATGCCATGAAAGCCCTCGGGAGTGGCGAGGGCAGCAGTAAGAAAGCCGCCACGGCGGGGACTATTAAGAAGGAGGAGCCGGCCAAGTCGATCAAAGTAGAGGCGGCGGATGTTGGGCTGTTGGTGAGCAAGCCTTTTACTCTCCCTTCTTTCGTTCTGTCTTTTGTGGTTGATGATTTGGTTGAGATTGAATGTGGTGGATTCGTGACATTTTGCTAATTGCTGTGCTAACGATTCGCAACTCTCAGGCTGAGCATCTTGACATGTCAAGAACCAAGGCGACAGAGTTGCTAAGGGCCCATGATGCCAACGCCGTGAAGGCGATGAAAGCGTGGGTGTCAGCTTCGGTGTGAGACGAGTAATGATGTATGTGCAAGTACAACGAAAATGACAACACCTTGAAGTTAGACTTTACGTATCAAACGTTGTAAATCGTTATTGAAGTGCCTCTATGCAAGAGGGCAGAGTACGAAATCTACAAGAGCGCACGAAGGGTATCCTGATCCTGTCCTGATAGACACAATAACTTCCAATGAACGCCAATTCCCATCCAATCTCGGTCTCACTCGCAATCTCATCACTGTCACACTCCTATCACTCGCCGCCCTCCCAGAAAGAAGTCAGCCTCCTATTTTTCCTCCCCTCATCCTTCTTGTTGAAGTCCAACTTGCGAACACGGTTGACTGGCGCAGTCATTTGCAGCAACTTATCAGGCGCGGCCAAGTAATCCGGCGTAGCAAGCTCCGACTCGTCGTCGTCGAAATAGTTCTCGTCACGCAACTCTGCCAACCCGGCCGGCGTCGCGAATTGCATGTCCTCTTCGGGCTTCTTGTCAGATGAGGAGTCGGCTTTCATTGACGAGCGACCAAGAGAGCCAAACCCAATCGATTGACGGCCGCTGCTCTTCCTGTCGCGCACGATGTTGCCGCCGATGTTGACCAGGGCAGACGGCTCCATGGACTTGCGTCTGCGGCCGCCACCACGGGGAACTTCTGTGACGTCCACAGCGTACGCATCGTCGTCTTCGTCGACGCGAGAGCCGGTGGCGTCGCAGTCAGAGACCCAGCGGCTGTTGACGCAGTGGATTGGGAAGCCTTTGCCTGTGCTTTCGACCTCCTTGTTGTTCAGACGTACGCGCTGAAGTGTTGTTGGGGAGCCGTCTTTGAAGATCACGTGAGTGACTCGCTCGCTCCATGACTTGGTCGTCTTCGCTCCAAGACGTTGAAGCAGGGAGATGAAAGGCGCAGATGCGGAAGCGCCGTCCAAGGTGAAAACTTCGACAAGTGCGAGTACACCTCGAAGCGGCGCACCTGGGTGCGGTGTCATTGGTACTTGAGAAGGAGTCATAGCCGCCGCTTTCAGCGGAGTTTTGATGGGCGTGTGTGAGCCGCCCGGAGCCGATGACTTCAGTGCGACCTTCCGCAGGTTGACAGGCTTCTGCGATGTCGCGGGGCGCCTGGGACTAGCATGAGCAGGCGAACGGAAGCGCGAGGGCCCAATCACTGTGGTCGCACGCTCATCGTAGGTCTGCTTCGAAGGCAGACGTGGGAACCGTGCTTTCGGTGTAGCCGGCAATGGCACGGCCTCAGCACCAGCGACCTCATCGTATGCCCTTTTCGAAGGGAGACGAGGAAAACGCGCCTCGGGAGTGACTGTTTGAGGTGTTGCGGCTTTAGATACCACCTTTGCCTTGAATCTCTCAGGCGTCTCATCCTGGGAAGCGCTTTGAGATGCAACCTTTTGCGCTGTGGCAGGTCGCTTAGGTTTGCCCTGGATTGGCGTGTAGAAACGAGAGGGAGCAGCAACGGTACTTGCGTGTTCATTGAGCTTTTGCCTTTCTGATCGACGCGGGTAACGCTCTTGGGGAGTAGCCACTGGTGCAGCAGTAGGAGAAGGTACAGAAGCCCCAGCATGTGCCTGAGATGCCAGTCTCTGCACAGTAGCAGGGCGCTTTGCTTTAGTTGAGGTCGGTGTGCGGAAACGGAATGGAACGGCAACGGTGTTCGCCTGGGAGGTCTCGCCTGTGAATTTCCTGATGTGCGAGCGATCTGGTGTCTGGAAGCGCGACGGTGCTCCGATCGATTGCATCTCGGGTTGTTCGTTGTAACTGTCTTTAGGTGCGCGTCGTGGAAAGCGCTCTTGCGTAGCAACAGCAGGTGTTTTAGCTGCGAGCGGTGACTCCGTGTCTAGATTGGCCATGCCAGACATTTCTCTCGTCGATGACCTGCTGCGCGCGCTGCCACTTCGGACCTTTGTTGCGGCATTGCTCGACTCCGCGACGGAAGGGCGTCTAGACATGGCTGTGGAGGGACGTGCTATCCTGGCTATGCTTTGCCCGTCCGATGTGATAGGCCGAGAGCCCATGTGTACAGGAGTCTGGGAACCGAGAGCTGGCAGAGACTTGCGTCTCGATGATAAAGTGGGCAGCGCGTAGTGTGGAACGAGCTCTTCGTCAACTTCTTCCAAGACATCGGCCGAGTGTTGCGAAGGAGTGGTGGTAAGTGCTGCAGTCTCCATTCTCGGTGTTGACGTCTGAATCGGAGAGTCCTGGAACATCTCGACATTGGGTGTGCTTGCCGTCACGGGAGAATGAGAAGCCTGCTCGTGTTCGTACGATGGCGCTGTCGGAGATGCCATGGGTGACTCATCTCTCGTGACGATAACGGTGTCGTTGGTAACTTCGCTCGCGTCCAAGATGGATCCGTCCCGCTGTTCCTTTGAGCCCACGTCTTGCATCACATCAGCAAAAGCGCCAGACTGCAACGTTGGCTCAGCGAGCGCGCCCATGTCAATGAAATCATTGAGGTTCATCGTTGGATCCCGCGCTTGGCCTCCCTCGATTGGTCGTTCCAAGGTGGAAAAGTCGAAAGTGTTATCGAGCTGCATGCCTGAGAAACTCGCAGTGTTGTCCAAGATGAAACCGTTGCCAGTGCGTGCTGGAGTGCGGACATCGGCGAAGTGCAAATCAAAATCGACCGGTATGGTGGTGTCTTCACGGATGTTCTGCCATGGGATTGTCTGCGGTCGGGGTGTCTTCAAGCCGAACTCAGTGAAATCATTCTCATCGACCTCATCGTCTTCGCTGTCTTCTTCAGCGTCACTGCTGCCACCTCTCGAGTGTATGATGACACTTCCGTCCAGGTCAAGTTCGTAAGACGCTACGGGCGGGTCCATGTCCATTGTGTCGTCATTCAGCTCATAGCCTGGTGTTGGCGGTTCCATAACAGAAGAGTCCACGTCCACCATGCTTTCTTCAACTTCGTATGAAGAGACTGGCGGCTGAACGGTGGGGGAGTCTTCCATGTCGACATCGCTGTGGCCGCCCTCTTCGATCCCGTCTACAACAATTGTCTCATCCGGATCAGGATCAGACTGTTCCATGTGAGCTCCATTCTCCTCCATTTGACTGAAGCCTCCATCTTCGGCTTCGGACTCTTCAGAGGCGCTGTGGTGCTCTTTCTCAAGAATTGGTGTGGCAGCTCCCTCATGCTCTTCTACCTCCACATTCACTTCCGCTTCATGTTCCTCCCCATGCTCCTCGTCATGCTCCTCGTCATGCTCCCCAACATGCTCCTCCTCATGCTCCTCCAACATCGGTTTCGGTGCATTTGCCTCTGGAATTGCCGTAAGGCCATCTTCGAGCTTCCGGAAAACGAATGAACGATTGTCTGCGCGGGCGACCGTCATGGGTCTGATCGCAGACTCGGGTGCTGCAGGTTGATTGAACGGTTTCTGAGTTTGCGGCGTAGCGCCAGTCGGACCATTCGCTCCAATACGCCTTGGAGGAGTGTGTAAAGGCACGTCCAGGTAGTTGGATCCGGCGGTTTTCGGTGTTGATCTGAGAGGTTGCAGCTGAGCTCTCTGAACACGCCTCATGGGAGTCTTGGGTCCGCAAAGCTCGTCATCCGAGGCAGAATTATCTGCAGTCTCATTCTCTCTATCTGTTCCTTCGAGGTCTGCGGCATCTTTGCGGTCTTCAGAGTAGTCCTTGGGCTGCTCGAAACTCATGCCTGGCGTTTCCGATGGCGTCTTTTCGCCCGAACTCATGTGATCCGTATTCTCATCTGCCATCTCTTTTTGCGGTGAGGACTTGCGAGGCGAGATGACCTTGGGCGGAAGCGAAGGGATTTCCACGATCGCGTCCTCCACCTCTTCAACATCTGCAGGTCTTTGGTCGGCAACCTCGGCATTCTCGTCAGACACCGCGCGCTTGCGGGTCGTGCGCGGTTGTCGTGCTGTAGTCGCTGCCCGAGTCCTTGTGGCCGGCTTCACCTTTTCCTCTTCCGTAGAATTTGTACCTCTTGTCCGTACCCTGGAGACCTGTGTGATTTTCTTCGGCGATAATGGTGACTGCGCAGCGGGAGTTTTGGCGCGTGTTTGTCGGGCTGGTTTTGCTACCAGTGTCGGTTTGGTGCCTGCCACTGGGGCTTGCTGAGTTTCCTGTGGCTCTTCTGCCGGCTTTGCTGCTGCCGTCCTAGTCGATCGCTTCGGCAGTGGTGCTGGTGCTGGTTTCGTAGTCCTCGTTTGCCGACTTGACTCTGGTGCTACCGTCTCGGCCTTCTTTGCCCTGGTTGCGCGTGTTGTTACCGGCTTTGGTGCTTCCTCTGTGATTTGCAGTTCATCCTCTCCATCTTCTTGCTCTGGCTCGACAACTTCCGCTAATTTCGTCGCCTTCGTCGCTCGTGTTGCTCGCGTCTTCGGTGCGGATGCTGCAGTCTTTGCTGTTGTTGATGCTGTTGCGCGCCTCACAGGCTTCTTGCGGAGCGTCAAGCTCGCGTCTTCCGTCTGTACTTCATCTGCCGGCCCAGTGCGGGCACCTCGGCGTGTCGCAACCATTTTTGCTGTATGATGTTAGTAGTGATAGTCTGGACTAAACTGGACTGTAGGATTGTTGACGGGCAGCTTCCAATGTTTATCTTCACATGTAAACAGTCCGGGGTGCAGCTGCCGCAGCCGGCCCGAAAGGTCCGAATTTAAGTGGGTCCGAGCCCTGGCTTGAAGATGGTTGTTCTGGAAGATGTTGTTCTTGTCTTGCTTCACGAGCCCTTCCAAGTGACCGTTTCGTGTTATTACAGACACCCAATCACAGAAGTGTCACCTCTTCTCGTTTTGATCCACTCAAACAAGGTGCAAAGGTCAGCATTCACCTAGAGTGCTGTGCACCCCTTGGTTCACACCAAAGTCTGTTGATGTTCACGGAGTATCGGCGACTCTCTAACATCGAAATCGTCGTTATCGGTGCTCAAATGTACCAAGAACCTTGGCATGTATGCAGGAAGGAACACCAGTCATCCTTCGAGCTGTGCTATAGGTCATCACCATGCTTTAGCCGCTCTCGCACAGCCGCCTGGCGCAGTCTGACATACATCTACACACCCAAGTACATAAGGAGTATCGTAGTCCGTCGCCACATTGAAGGCACAAGTATCCTCCGTCGCAGTGCAGACCCTCGCTTCCACCGCAAACCAGACAAACACAACATGGCCATCTCCCGCCCCAGCTCCCCATCGAAACGTTCCTCGGGCGACGAAGAACAGCTCCTCCCCCCAACCTACGAGCAATTCCAAACCACCCCATCGAACGTCTCGGCCGCCCTGCCCGAAGACACAGCAACTCCGGACCAGATCCGCGACTTTCTCGTGCAGCTCCTGACCACGAAGCGCGAGATCTCCGTCGACCACGCACGCCGGATCGCATCGAAATGGACGATTTCCAGCGGCAAGGAGCTGCGCACCTTCCCGCCGCTGATGTACATGGAGATCTTCGGGCGCGAGGACGGCTACATCGTGTACAGGGAAGTCAAGACTCTTGTCCACCAGCGCGAGATTGACGAGAAGAAGCAGAAGAAGCATTCGATTTCCGAAAGTGAGTCGTGCCCTACTACTATCCCATCCTCAACTCACCTTGTGATTCTCGGGGAACAAACGCATCTGGGATGTGTTTGGGCGACTTTGGCAGCAGCCTGTCCTAATTTAAATCCTTTGTAGCGAACGGTGCTGATTTTTGGTTTCCTTACAGTCCTTCTGCCCATCTGCGCTTTCCTCGTTGAAGCTCTCATCATCTGGTCCATCATACATGGGATGACGAAGGACAACGCGTCGGTAGCCGTGCTGGTCCTCTCGTGGCTCACGCTCTTCCCAGTGACCTTAGTGTGTATTGGGACGTTGCTGATGTTCACCGGTTCGCGCTCGGCGGAAGAGAGGGTCGAGTCCGAAATGCAGGAGTTTTTGAAAAAGCCTTGTGCTTCGCAGAGCTGAATGGATGCATGGATGCGTGAATGATGGTGTCATGACACTATGGCAAAAGGTTGTCCGACTTTGGACTAGATCATTCCTTGGACTTGAGCGCTTTCCTAGGTATCGAATAGTCCGATTTTATGAGACTCATTAGCCAGATTGTTGTTTCCATCAGTTCGCTGCGTTTTAACTTGATGCGATCATTCCATCGTTTCGGTCCGGGCTCTCGTTGGTGTTGTCATCTTTGTCGTGTACGGGGGCTGATGGTATTACTGTACTGCTGTCGAAGCACTTAAGAGATATAAAATCATTGGCCCTCGCGTCGTCGGCTCTCTCACTGGTATTGCAGCCTTGAACATGTACGGAGGGTATTACAGTCTTTCTCCCGAACCCGAGCCCGTCAGATCGCTACATCCGCAGTCTTATAAGCTTGATCAATTTAGAAGCCAACCCCAGAGTCAGTGTTGCAGCGAGCATCAACGTCAAACAAGAGCAGATGGGTGTCAGTGTAGCGTAAGGAATGAATTATAGATTAAGGTGTATCTACGGTAGGTAGGTAGGTGGCTCGTCTGATCATGCAATGCGTCTGGCTGTCTCTCTTTTCTCCCTCCCTCTCATCATCGTCTTTCTACCTTCATCTCCATCTAAGAAGAGTTGCCGTTGGAGCTGCAGAGCTGCAGGATCAAGTTGGCGTTGGTGCCCTGGTTGAAGACGGCGTTCTTGCCGCCAGGGTTACCAGGCGAGTAGGTGTTGGGGCAGTCGCCGGTGGTGCGGGGCGGGCAAGAGACGCTGTAGCCGTTGGAGGCGCTGCCGGCGAGGAGCTCGAAGCCCTGGCCCTTGAGAGGGTCGCCGAAGACGGTGGACAGGTCGTAGTAGAGGCGGTCGGGGTTGGTACCGGCGTTGTAGACGGCCTGGAGAGGGCTGCTGAGGTCGGGCTGGCGGGAGACGGTGAGCGAGGACTGCTTCACGTTGGGACCGGGGATGGTGGCGCTGAAGGCGGTGTTCTTGTTGGCCGGGAGGGTGATGACACCGGTGGCGGCGTCGCCCTGCTTGGACTGGAGGTACAGAGGGAAGTTGCACTTGTTGTCGACGAAGATCTGGGCGGCAGAGGCGGAGGCGGCGAGGCCAAGGCCGGAAAGCATGAGGGTGGTGAAGTGCATGTTGGCGGTTTTTGTTGTTGGAGTTGAAGTTGGTCTTGAAAGATTGTTTGATAGAAGGTGATGTGATGAAGGTTGTCTGATAGGCTGGCTGTTGTGTAGAAAAGGTGTTGTTGGATAATGAAGGAAAGTGACTAGACGGATGGTGTTGGGATATTATATACCCTTCCTACCCTGACTTCAAACGACGGCAGGAGTGATGTGATGTCGTTGTTTGTCCGTCCTTGCTTGTGCACACTCGTACGGTCGTGTTCGGCAGCATGCATCCGGTTAGTAGGGTTCCTGGGGAAGATGTTCACGAGGCGGATCAAAGCCAAAGACTATAGTTAGAGCCATGATGCCAGCCAGGGTGCCTTAGCTGTAGAGCGCATGCTCCAAGGTCGCAGCCATCCGTGTGGACTAGAGTGGTGGTAGTAGTGGCTCGTATTGGGTCAGGTGCTGACTGACCATCTTCACGACGGCGGCCTTTGTTGCATTGGCGTCGCACACGGTCCCTTGCGAGCTAGAGAGCTGTCTGTTAGGCATCCACTAGGGCGATGTTTGGCTTGGTCACAGTCAATACGACTGTCTTTAGCTCCTTCAAGTAAGGTGACGGTAAGGCAGAAGACACGCTTCCGACCGCCGAAGTGTAGTGCGGCGCAAACAACTCCAATTCCCGGGGAATTTTCTAAATTTAAACTGACAGTGTGGCTGATGCACACTGATGACTCGCGCCATTTTCACCTTACCTAACCTTACCTTGCATTTGCTTCTACGCGATACCACCTAACAAGATTGCTAGCGACGTCCGAGGGTCAAAGAATTCACTACCATTCCCTGCCGGTATCACGACGTCAAGCGTGCAAAGATGCTTCGGCACATTGACATCATTTGGCTTCTTCTCCGGTGCTATTCACAGAAACATGCTCAAGCCCTCTGGCTACACCGACAAGCCATCTCGTGTCACCGGGGATACCTACAGTAGCACAATTGGCTTCATGGGGCTTCTCATAGACACTAGACATGTTTGCACCGTGCTGCTGCTGTATCTAGCTGCCAGCTTGTCGGTCTAATGCGTACCTCGGACCTCATGCTCTTGTATCGCATAGATACATGTCTTAGGCCACATGATGACTTTAATGTGGCGAGAGCAATCTAATGTACTGTATGAACGAGGTCGTGTAAGACCGGGGACAGGAACATGTGATGTACATGTTGTACGTATACAGCAGTTCGACGCGATGCAAACGGGATAATTCCCCGCCTGCTCTTGGTGTACGGTGTCACGCATGCTCACGCACTCGGCGGGATCAAACGGATTCAGACTTGTGTGATGCGTGAACGCCGTCAGTGGCAGCAATTGAAGCAAACGCGTCGAGAAGTATGGCCGAAGTATTGCACTCACAATGTACTATAACAGCACTCGGTGAATGGGTACTAACGAGAAGTGCATCCTACGTCCCCTGGTAGTTCAGACGCTGTTCAGACGAGTTCGAGTCTGCGCCACATCTTTAGCCTTGCCAATGCCAATTCTTCGAGACCATCTTCAGTTATAAGCCTCATCTCCCTTGTTTAGTAACGGTAGGTATTAATTTAGTGTCCATGACTGGATTGATCAATGAGTTGTGACTTGTGAGATGCGGATCTAGGGTTAGTGTTGGGGTTGAGTCGGGTCGGACTCGTACGCATTTTCATCATACTACTTAGCTGTCATGGCTACTGCACCCACTCAGCTCGACAGATCAGGCTCCTTGCCTTCCTTGAGTGGCTGGAAGATCCGAGTCCATAGCTCACTGGCCTCGCCGACAGTATACGAGAGCTCAACATCTGCCATTCCTGCATCATCGCCACCAGCCATGGTCTCTAGTTGCGAGATGACATTGTCCAGCGCGAGCGCTTTGCCCACAGCTTGAGTTGCGGTTGGGTCGAGGTTCACGTGGACGACGTGGATGTGGAAGTGGTAGTACGTGGGTTGGTCTAAGAAGAATCGTCAGTGCTGAACTGCTGTAATCCAACGGTACAGGTCCCTTGAACATGTACATACAGTGGATGTAAAACTTCAGCATATCATTCTCAACACCTTCGTACAGAGTCTCTACCGCTTTGGTAAGAGTGCTGCGGAGGTGTCGAAGCCAGGTCACGTCTTTCTTCTTGAGATCCCGCACACTCCAAATGTCTCGCCTCTCTACCAGAGCCAGCAGGTGGAGACTACCGATCGTCGTGCGATCCCAATTGAGATCCGGCAGCAGCAGGAAGTCGTCTTTGGTCTCGGTTTCTTTGGATCGATAGAGCACATTTTCTTGCTCCTTCCTGCCTTCGAGGATGTTGAAGACCCAATTCAACTTTCCTTTCTCACGATACTGCTGCATATAGGGTCGGACATACTGTGTGTATATCGCAGGCGTCTCGAGCACTACACGAGATTGCTGGAATGAGTATTTCCGGATATGGCTGTCCTGACAAGGGTAGATCAGGTTGATCTTGAGGTCTGGAGGTGTTGGTTGATCGAGAGTGCCATCCGGTTTGCAATTGGCCATGTACCAGTGGTAAATATCATTGGCGCCGAGGTTGTTGACATGTGTGATCAGACGGGAGAAAGACGACAGGTAGGACTCTTCGTTGCTGAAAGCTGCTCTCTCGGCGAGTAACAAGGCTGGCTCGCCACTGATTGTTCCTTGTAGTACTGCACGTCGGCCACCTTGATCTTGGTTGAGGAGTTTTTGGAACTTGAAGCGAGTGATCAGCCCGTTGGCAGATGCATTGTTGTTGGCCATGGTTTCGACGATGCGGTACTTGTCTGTTTTATGCAACCTCTCTCAACAGTAATAAGTAGCTCAACATCTGACTCGTCCAGGGAGTTGTGCAGACGGCGGCAGTAGCCGATGTAAAAGTGAAATTACAAGGGTGGAAATCTTGCAGATCGATGCCGCCGGCTGCCGATGAGGAAGGAAGGAACCTTGGAAGGCGCGCGCTCGAGACAGGCAGACGTGCTTTCTTCAATTCAACTCACACGCTGCACCAAACCACAATTATCACCTGGTCAACGCTACACACGACAGGTACTCGACATCGACATCGACATATCGGCTTGGCTGCCCTCTCCTGTACATAGGCGATCGCCCATCATGGCCCTCCTCTCGCTCTTCCGCGTTCCTAAGCCCAAGGTAAGCCCGCCTGTCGCATCCTCGACCACTCCAGGCGCATACCACATGTACATGTACTGACTTCACTCCTACGCAGTCCGTTCTGGGCTTCATTTCCCTCCGCTCCGCCACCGAACTCATCTTTCTCACCCTCCTCTTCAACAAGGTCACCGGCCTCTACGGCATCCTCGCCATCTTCACCGGCTACCACCTCAACGCGCTCCAGCTCAGCCACTACATCTACTCCCTCGTCATCCTCGGATTGATCGCATGGCTCTTCTCCGCCATCAGGAAGCCTGAGCAGCCGCTCAAGGTCGTCGGCCTGGCCTTCATCCTCATCCTCGACTCCGTCATCAACGCCATCTACACCGGCATGTTCGGCGCAAGCTGGTTCATCGTCCTCGCACAACACCTGAACGAAGAAGTCAAGGACGGCGCATCCAAGGCACCTGGCGCAGGCACCATCGACGAGACCGCTGGCTTCACGAGTCCTGAGCACAACGTCACCAATGTCGAGATCATCGCCACTCCCGCCGAAGGCGCCATGCCCGGTCAGGTGGCTACTGCCTACAGCCAAGAGGGCGTCACCCTTGGCAGCGCTGTCTTCGAATCTGGCTCCATGGCATCCCTGACCGTCATTGGACTCCTCTGGATTATTCGCGCCTACTTCTGCTTGGTGGTCCTGTCATACGCCCGCGGCGTTGTGCGCTCCTACGTTCTCACGACTTCTACGGGTTACACGCACGCAGAGGACCCTACCATGGCCGAGAATCCGTTCCGCGAGGGAAGAGAAGAGGGCGAGGGATGGAAAGGCAAAGTCGGTCGCACTCTGCTGCAATTCCCGACCAAGAAATACTGGCTTGGCCGTGAGGAGAATGAGGGCGAGAACGAGTGGGTGCGCTCCACGAGCGGTCGCTTCAGCGGCAGGAAGGACCTGCGGATCAAGGTCCCCGAGCCGGGTGTTGGCGAGAGAGAAAGAAGGGCGAGGAGCGGTACCGGACCTCCTCCACCCCCAAAGAACGTTAACGTCAAGGCACCACAGTGATGAATGAAACGTAAGGATACCTGGGTTGGATGGATTGCTGCGACATTGATTGTTGCGGCGGGCTAAAGGATTCGGGGAACTTGGTTAGAAACGCTCAGAGAGTGTCAAGGCGCCTTCAGGTTGGATTGGATTAACATAAAGCATAATGTTCAGGAAGCGTATAGTATGTGCATGGCCTCTGTATAGTTTGTTTACGCTTTGATAAAACAGTAGCGATTTTACGAGACTCGACTCGACTTGATTTGATTAGTAGATCATATATTGATACAAGGACGAGACCGACATTGGGCCTTGCGTCTGATCGTAGGAAATACCTAGCATTCCTGAACCTCAAAATCCCGTCTTTGTGTCGAATCATTAAATTTCCAATACGTCAAAACGCCGCGCTCACGCCGTACTCAGGTCACTAGGCCTGCCCAAAATCGCCGCTCAATGCTTGCGCCTCGAGCGCCCTGTCAAACGAAATACCATGCCCTCTTTCCTCTGATCTGCATCTGTACAAACTCACTATGCCATCCGTAGACCGATGTCCATTTACCTTCTAGCCCCTCTTCGTTGTTCATTACCATCGACAACCCTCTAACATTGGCATCCACCTTCGCTTTCGGGTTTGGGCTGGTTCACATTCACGTCGATTGCTGCGCGGGTTGTCAGTATTCACACATTCCGTATAGTCATACTCCTGCCACTCACTTTGGTTCGCCGCCTGCTGTCCCTCGCCCTCCATGCCCGGCAAAGCCTGTGCTATCCGCTTGAACAGCACCTTGACATTGTGGCCCACCTTCGCACTCGTCTCAACAAACAAGCACCCCAACCTCTTAGCCTCGGCCTCGCCATCCTCGGCTTTAACCTCCCGCTTCTCGCTCAGATCCGTCTTGTTGCCCACCAGCACGATGATCACATCGTTGCCGCGCTCGCCACGCACGTCGTCCACCCACTTGCGCGTCTGCTGGAAGCTCTTCTGCGACGTGATGTCGTAGACGACGACCGCCACGCTCGAGTCGCGGATGTACGAGGGGATCAGCGAGCGGAAGCGCTCCTGTCCGGCCGTGTCCCACAGCTGCAGGCGCACGGTGCGGTCTTCGAGGTACATGGTCTTGCTGAGGAAGTCGATGCCGATTGTCGCTTGGTAGGTGCTGTCGAAGGAGTCGTACATGAAGCGCGTGATGAGGGATGTTTTGCCGACTGTTGGGGGATTGGATTGTTTGATCAGCTATTTTGTAGAGAGAGTGGTTCCAAGCGGCTACGACGACCACAGCAGAGGCTTACCTGATTGCTCGCCCAAGAAGACCAGTTTGAACTTCTTGAGCGGGTTGGTGTAGGAGCCTACGTTTTGCGCCATGATGTCTGAGTGCTCGGATGCTGGGATGCGATGCTATGCTATGGATTGATTGCTTCGTATGCTTCCAGTGGAATTATTATTGATTTGTTATTTCGGAAGGCGGTAGGAGGATTGTCAGTCAGATCGCAGCTGGTAAAGTACGGTACAAGTATTGTATGTAGGTAAGTGGTTAAGCCCGCTTTGGTCCGTGATAAAGGAGGAGGCCAGTCTGGGGTTCTGGGTCGCCGCAGCCGGATGGGGCCAATTAGAGCGAGGCCGGACCCTCTTCTGAAGTTCTGAAGTCTCCAGTACCGTATTTTTTTAATCGCATGCTCGCCATTTGTTTTTGGCGACCGACCACACACCACACATTTTCAAACAACAAATATGGCAGAACCTTCCAACACCGCTCCGGCGACGCACAAGCAGCCTTCGAGGAAAGGCAAGAAGGCATGGCGCAAGAACGTCGATGTCACCCAACTGCAACAGGGTCTCGCCGATGCTAGAGACGAAGTGATTAGCGGCGGTATCATCTCTGAGAAGGCTGCCGAAGACCTGTTCTCCGTGGATGTTGCTGGTGACGAGAACGTTGCCCGCAAGCAAAAGAGCCAGAAGCAGCTCAAGGCCGACGAGATTGTCGCCCTGCGCTCCGCCGTACCTGGACTGGAGCCGCGCAAGAGAAAGGCTACTGGACCCGTAATCGGAGAGAGCAGTGGCAAGAAGTCCAAGGACAAGAATTACATCTCGAACTACGAGCTCCAGAAACTCAGAAAGGCCGCCGATGCGACGACTGGCGTGGCCGTCATGGAGGCGCCTGTAGAGCACGACCCTTGGGCCGCACCCGGACCTTCCAAGCACGCGGAACTGGACTTCCTCGACGAGCACGATCTCCACCAGAAGCCCAAGGTCGAGCCTAAATCTCTGCGCAAAGCACCTGTTTCCCTGGCCGCCAATGGCAAGCCCATCCCCGCTGTTCGCAAGCCCGAAGGTGGAAAGTCTTACAACCCGCTGGTCGGCGAATGGAGCGAACTGCTAGAGCGCGAGGGTGCCGCCGCCGTCAAGGCAGAGAAAGCCCGCCTGCTCGCCGAAGCAGCGGAAGAAGCCAAGCAGGAGCGTCTCGAGGCGGAGGCAAGGAAGGTTGAAGCTGCTGAGCGTGAGGAAGTTGCAACCGACTACGAGAGCGAGTGGGAGGGTATCCAGAGCGAGGGCGAAGCACAGAACTACAGCTTGAAGCAGAAAAGGAGAAAGACCCAACCGGAGCGAAACAAGATGAAGGCTCGCAAGGAGCGTGAGGCAAGAGAGAGGTGGGAGCAGAAACAGGTCGAGAAGGCCGCACAATTAGCGCGAATCAAGGAGATTGCGCAAGAGATGTCGGAGAGGGATCGTGGAAAGAAGACTCTTGCCAAGAAGGCCGCACAGCACTCTTCAGACGAGTCGGACGACGGCGAGGAGAAACTCGCAAGGAGACGCTTCGGCAAGGTTCAGATGCCTTCTGCGCCGCTGGAGGTGCAGCTTCCGGACGAGCTTGAGGACTCTCTGCGCAGACTCAAGCCTCAGGGCAACCTTCTCACAGACCGTTATCGCAATATGCTGTTGAACGGCAAGGTCGAGGTTCGCAAGCGTCTGGGCCAACAAAAGCAGCCCAAGACAGAGCGTTACGAGAAATGGAGCTACAAGGACTGGAAGCTCAAATAGATATCCCGTCACACGGTTACCACAGGCGGATTGTAATACATTTCTTTGGTATATTCACATACCATTCACTCGGCAAGCGCTGTTCCTTCTTCTTGTCAAATCGTTTCACCTGCCTTTGTCAAAACATTTCTTAAGGGCAAGTCTCAGCCACAGAGCACAATCAACTTGGCCGTTGGATGTCATCTTTGCTTACACTCAATGGTCTCCTCGTACTTCACAGGTTCAGTTCGACATCGTGTCGCCGTAGTATCAATTTTAACAAAAATCCGTCGTTTGACATTGACGAGAAGATCTAGCTGCCATACCCAGCACTTAAGCACGGCGGATCTCCCACTTGATGTCCTTGATACTCACCTCCTCGCCGGCCTTGTCGTCGTAGTCATACCACTCACCCTCAGAAAGATCGATGGCGGCGAACGGGGTGTTGGACTCGATGCCTTTGGCTTTGAATTCGCCCTTTTGACAATAGCGTGTTAGTCGCTCTGCGACATCTGACTGATGCTTTCGGTTGGAAGAGTAAGTGGAAAGACTTACATCGGCCTTGAAGTCTATAAACTCCAGTCCGCGGCAGTCCATGGTGAGGATGTTCATGGCTTTCGCAGGCTCTTGCTGAGGGTACGATTTGGGGCCTTCGAGAACGGTTGCGCTGTGTTGTCTCTGTGTTGTGTTGCGTCCGATCAGCATTACGGAAAGACAAACTAGCAGGTGAACGAATTCTTCCACTTACCTTGCAGTTCTGGCATTTCCACACAAAGTTGGCCTCGCCACGGCTGCCTTGCTGCTCGTTCATTTCCTGAGAATGTGGCGTTAGCGTGCTAGATCCTGGCGTCTGAAGTCGGACACATTTCGTACATGACGGTTGACAGTCACCCAGTTGGGGTGAACTTCGCGGCATGATGTGCATTGCACTTTGAAGGTGTAGTGGAAAGGCTCCTCTTCGGTGTCCTGGGGTTGGAGGTCGGTGACACTGAAAATGTTAGTGAGGTTGTTCGTTCACTTTGGAGGAGACAGTCGATGGGTACCCTTCGAGATCAGCTTTGAGGGCGAGGGCGAGCATATTGGCGGTTTCTGTTGGGTTGATTTGTTTGAAGTGAAGGGATTGATTCTTTTTATTGAGTTGAAGGCAATGACTTGTCTCTCTGCGAGCACTTGGTGGTGGAAGCGGGCAGGTTGAAGCGCACCAAGTGGGGGACCGCAATCTTCAGACAATCAATCCCGTCCGTTGACTTCCTTTCATCACATACGTTTGCGATTTACCAGTAACTTGACTCCAGAAGTTTGTCACTTCCGCGAAATGATGCGCTTCACCTCGCAAACTGGTGTCAGTCAGAGGGGTGCGCGCATAAATCGCAACAAGCTGGAGCTCTCCAACACTTGAACACCAACCACGGATTTGTTCATTCGAAGGACGCCAGCAACGCCATGCCGCCTCGCACCCTACCATGGCTCAAAGAGCGTAAATACAGGCCGTATGATCCACTATCTACATCCTCACCTGCACCCCCAAGGCGCAAGCGCGATGCAACTCCATCCTCAGACCAGGACCTCGTCGACCCAGATCTGAACCCAACCGGCGTATCCACTCCACAGCGACGTGCCAAACAGCGTCTCCTCGCCGCCGACCGCTCACCTTCAACTTCTCCTCCTCCCGCTCCACCGAGCGTGGAATACATGCGCGAAGGCTATGTCGCCGACGACGCCTGGATGATGGTGGAAGACGAGCTTTACTCGACTGCACAGCTCTACACCCAGCACCTTCACCACGCTGCATATGCGGAGCAAAAGCGCAGAGCGCAAGCGCGTGGTGATAAAGTCCTAAAGACCATGGCAAGGCCAACGGATGGACGAACGAAGAGGGACGGAATGGTGGTGGAAAGGAAGGAACGCGACAAAAGCATCAAGAAGGCGCTTGGCGTGGAAGAAGAGGAAGGGATTCTCACAGATCCACTGCTTGGTGCCCTGATGAACGACCCGCAGCGAATGGGACGCGCCCTGGAGGGCATCAGCAAAGTGAAGTCGAAAAGCAGGGCTGCGAATGGGTTTCTCAGGAGTCCCGAGAAGCCTAGGAGGACTTTCACTGGGGTGCCGAATGGCAATGGTGGGGTTGTGAGTGACGAACATTCGGAGACCGACAGCGATGACCTTGATGGATCCGCGCCGAAATCGACTACGCAAAGCAGATTGTCTAGCAAGAAGCCTGCACCTAACCCGAGTGCGGCAGCATCTGTCCCACGACGAGAGACCGACATCTTCAAGAAGTTTGCCGCAGTTTCCCACGATGAACCATCTCGCTCTCATTCCAAGCCAAACAATCCTAGCCACACTGTTGAAAAAGTGGCCAAAACCGAACGCGTTGAAAAGCGTTCACACGCCCAATACACGAGCGATGCATCCAAGCAGACCGCCACCGCAATCTCGATCGACGATTTCGATATTCCCAAGCCCGAAGTCAAGGAAGAAACACCGGCCTATCTTGTCAAGCGCAGACAGAAGAAGGAAGAGGAAGAAAAGCGCAAAGCAAAGGAGAAGAAAGCATCGATCGAAGTCCCTACCTTTTTGTTTTGAGAAGCGTTTAGCGATTTTGTTATGATACCCAATTGGACCAAGAGGCCTTTTTGTAACTTGAGTTTTCCCTATCGAACGAACGACCCTACATACAATTGTTCTCACCACTTCTCCAGCATCGCTCTAATATCAACCTCATTAGTAAAGCACCGCACACTCTGTGTGTGCAAGTTCCAATAAGTCTCCGCGATATCACTGGGAGCAATCTTTGCCTCCGCCGCCATGTCTTTCAACCAATCCCTCCCAGCAATGTCAATAGGTCCATCAATGATAGCATGTGCAACGTGCACGCCCTGCGGCGCAAACTCCCTCGCAACCGACATGCTCAAAGCCCGCAGCGCCCACTTGCCACTGGCGAAAGCCGCAACCTGCGCGTTAGCCTTGACCGACGCCGTGGCGCCCGTGTAAATCAAAGTCGGCGGAAACTTCGCCTCGCCTGAAGAAGCAGTCTGCACCAACAACGGCAGAGCGGCTTGCGAGAAGATGAGAGCGCCTTTGGCACTGACTTCCCAGCTGCTGCCGAACTCGTCCACGCTCATGTCGAGCAGCGGCTTGCGGAAGAAGCGGCCGCTGGCATTGAAGATGGCTGCCGCGCAGTGGGCTCCTTGGTACTCTTTTTTGATCTGTGCGAAGGCGGATTTGATGCTCTCTTCGTTGGAGACGTCGGCGCTGATTCCGATGGCTTTGCCGCCGGCGTTGTTGATTTCTTGCACGAGTGGTTCGTAGCTTTCTGGTGAGCGGGCGAGGAGGGCGATTGGGTATGCTTTGGAGAAGCGGCGGGCGACGGCGGCGCCTGTTCCAGGGCCGACGCCTGCGACTACTGCGAAGGGGGTGGGTGCCATTGTTTTGATTGTGTTGTTGGTGGTTGTCTGGACTTAGTGGAGATGGTTTGTTGGATGAGCAAAAGTAAGTACGTGTTGTGGTTTATTAGATTGGGACCCGAACGATGACTTTATACGATCAGGGAAATGGCTTAACAATGGAACCTCCTGCATGCATGTGAACGAGATGGCGTCAGATCACATCGTCAAATCGTCAATCACAACGGGCCGGTTCAGTAATCGACGTGAGCGTTCCTGGGGATTGGGGCAGGTAAAGTGGGGTCGATGGATTAGATGAGTGGGGTACATGTTGTGCTGACAGAGCATGTAGCACACAACATACGGTAGGGAAAGGTTTCGTCTCCATTTCGCAGTGGGGAATGAGTTTCGCGTCAAAGGGTCACCTCGGCTGACGACTTGATCGTTTGAACACAATGTCAATCTAACTTCCAACCAGACTATTGAACGGCACACAGGCTCATGTCTTCACCTTCAACCGGCCGATCAACTTCTTCTCTCAACTCGTGCTCAAACCTTTCGAACAATCTTAGGCGTGCAGCCATATACGTCTCCCTAGCTGCTTCTCCGACGACAACCCAACAAGCACCATTGATGTCATCCTGGTAGTCGACCAGCAGACCGTGCAGCGTCTCCCTCTTTACCGAGTCGTCTACTGCTAAATAGGCAGCTACAAGACACAGCGGGAGATGGCTCGCACCTAGTGGCCTATATGGTGAAACCTGCTCACTGAGCAAAAGTACATCGTCGCAGAACCGAGCATTTTCTTCGGCTAGAGAGACGTCCCAAGGATGAAGAGCGGACAGGATTGCGTTGCAGCCGAGAGTGATCGCAAGAAGCATGCCGTGAGCAGTGTGGCAGACTGGGAGAATTCTTTCCGTCACCATTGCTCTCGTCGTAAGCGAGGCCCACTTGCCCTCAGACAGTTTCTGGGATATCTCAACTTTTCGCATCGAAAGCTCTTCGGCGTCCATGCATGCCCGTCGGTATATGTCTTGGATCTCTACGAGATTCGTTCGAGGTGCGTGTACGAGATCCGGGATGCGTGCCATTGTCTCGATAGTCATGCTATTCTGCGAAAGGCCGTCGGACAGGATATTTGTGCCGGTGCCTTTGCGGCTTTGGGGTTTGGTGGGGCCATGGGTATTCATCATGTTGGATCGATACCAAGGATGCAGTCGAACGGTGGGATCGAAGAGACCTTCAATGATCTGGAAATTTGTGATCAGCCTGAGTCCGGAACGTCACTCTTCTTCACGTCGTCGAGAACCAGGATTGTCTTCGAATTTGCTGGCCCACTCTCAACGGTGCTTTGCGATTCATGCATATTGATGCGACTGGAATGGCCACGCAATCCACGCCAAATATCGGGAAAAGACACTCACCACCACCATACACATAGAAATCAAGACCTGATGTTCGAAGTCCTGGCCTAAGTCTTGTACAGTGAACTTGCCAGCAACCGCATCGAGCATGCTCGAAACAGCCTTGCCGTGGCTTATGAACTGATCGCCTGGCCTAGCAATCCAAGACTGCAAAGCTTTTTCGTCAGCGTTACGCGTTACAAGCAGCTTGCTGTCAGAAAAAAACATACTTGGCAGATCAGGAGAAAGTAGATAGCACACAGCATCTCAACGATCTTGTTTCTATCGGGGTTGTCTAGCGATATTCGTAGAACTCGCAGTGCACGTCCATACTTCGAAAGCGCCTCGGGAGATGGTTGGCGTTTGTACACGCATGGGTACGCGCTCATCAGTGCCGACGCAGAAGCATCAAGAGCTGGGTGGGAGCCGAGTCTCTTGGGCACTTCAGGAAGGAAGATACCGTAACAAGACAAGTCGAATCTGGGATCTTTGACTTGCAGATTGGAGGCAAACTCACTCGACAACCACGTGACTTTGTTGGTCAGAGCAAATGAAGGCTTGCTCAGTGTTGCGATGGCGCGAGTCTGGGAGCCTGGCGGTGCATTTTGCTGCTTCGTGGCCTTTCTTTCTTCGATTTGTATGAATTTAAAACGTCGCTGTCCGCCGCCGATGCAGTTCAGGCCAAGTCGCTTGCAGCGCGAACAAGCAGGCTGTGCTGTGTCACACTGTTGAAGGCTGTTAGTATACATCTTTCGACTGAGCCGAAGGCTTACTCGCCTTTTTCTTTTGTTTTCGACATGCATCGCATCCGCGTCCCGAGGGTACGCCCGGCATATTGTTGTCCGAATTGCATTAAGAGAGTGATGTGTTTGAATCAAACAAGAGACGTTCAGCTCTTGTACGGTGGGGCTTTTGCTGCGGCTGAAGCCAAGAGTCAGGCGCGTGGAGTCGTTCTGGTACCAATAAGCTCGCAGATCGCATACTAGGACAGATGGCATCGATCAGGTCGCAGCAGTCAGTACAATTACTTGAATTGCACAATGAAGTCATGGACTACACAGATTCAGTAGTGTAGGAAACCAACCCAGAAGAACTGTTCTTGAATTTCTAGAACGGACGTATACATGTGTCAGGACGTCCCAATGCTTGTACTGTTATTCCTACCCCAAACTCCCAGACGCCATTGTTTGCCAGGATTTCCAGCAGTGATCCGACTCCCAGGCGTAGCTAACCGTACAGAAAACGAGGAAAATTGTGCTAATGCAAGCACGAACTTCAAGCTTCGACGAACCGAGAACTCATCAATGAGTCAACATACGCCCTCTGGACTTTAGCCCCACCAGGACCATCCATCTCCTTGAGCAACACCGAAAGAACCTCCATCGGCGGCTTCAAGCCTAAGACGTTGGCACGCTTCCAGCGCTTCAGTCTTGCGATCCCAATACAGGGCTGTAAAGACACATCGTCAGCATTCGAATCTCAAGACACTCTTCCAGGAAGAACAACAGGAAACACTCACTCCGTACTGCCCAGAAACATCCCACAGCCTCAGCACCCGCTCGTGCACGTCCAAATCTTCCTGGTGAACCCTTGGTACCAGCCTGAGACTCTCCTGTTCCCGCCAGAACTTCTTGATCTGAGCTTCGGACATCTTGCGCGCGCGAGCCTCCTCGTCGCTCACCCAGCCAGAACCCAGAGATCCACCCACGGCGCCGACGTCGCTAGTCTGCGCACGGCCACCTAGAACATCTTCAACCTTGGAGCCGCCTGTAAGAACGTCGTCTTCTGCGTCGGCTTCCTGCTTAGTGGCTTTGTTTGTTGTTGTTGTTGTTGTTGTTGTTGTTGTCTCCTTCGTCTCGTCTGTGATGTCGTTCTCTGGATGTACGCTCGAGGCGCGGCTCAATGCCTCATCGAGGAGGACTTCCTTCTTTTCTGCTCCGAGACTCTTGCCATTTTGTAGGCTCTGATGCGATGGTTTGGTGACACGGGTATTCTTGCCGTTGAAGGATAGGGTGCTCTGTTGACGGGATGCGGATGTGGTTCGCTCGGATGCGCGGCGTTTGGGTGCCATGGTGTGATGTGTTGTGCTAATTCAGCTGATTGTTGATTTCAGTTTGGTGCGATTTTGTGTCTTGCGCAAAGGTTGAGGGTGGTAATTCGACTGAGTTGAAAGGTGCACTCTTCAATGATCTACTCGAATGCCAAAGCCCGTGCGCTATGACATAGTTCCAGATCGGAGCTTCTGATTGGCTAGAGCGAGTGAACATCAACTTCACTCTACGATCATGCCAAGGAATATTGAACATACCGGCACTGGCAGGTTTGTAGTACACAAGTGCAGCTGATACGATCTTTCTTGGATTTAGGTTCATTGAAAATCCGACAAATCGTCTCAAATACTTCCGTAGTATCTGGTTGATACAAGGACTATTGCGACGTCCGCAAGTCGCTGATACCACTGTGGCATCGATAGATTTCCAGCATGAAGTGAGGACAGCACCTTCAAGCATAAATGGTATGAATCTCTTGAACTCATTACATTCATATGGAGTCGGTAGGAACTTTGCGTGTCAAACGGCAACAGGTTCAATCCGCCGCACGAGTCAGATGGTAAATCGATTGCACTTCCATTGCTAGACGTGTGCAGAACATCGATGTTTGTTCGGTGCTCCAGCTTTGCTCTCGCTAGTGTCATTGACGAGAAGCAGAATTACATGTTCGGAGTTCTTATGCTTGTTTTTTTTAAAGTCGACGTCGGTATCGAGTTTTGACTTCCAGTACGATCAGGTCTAGGGACACTGCGAAATTGCCAATCGGTAGCACAAATCTCACTTTCGAAACTGAGGAGGAATGTGATAAATAACAAATCGTGTTTCACATGAGACAGTAAGCTCCCCTTCTAAAAAAGACCTCATGAAGTCTCCTAGTATGTAGGAACCTCTCCACCGTGGTCCCTCAATATCCGCTCTTCTTCCTTTTGCGCGCGCGATGCTTCGGTCTCCTTCATCAAAGCAGCGATGTTGAACTCGTCGGGGTTGTCTTCGTCGTCGCTGTCGTCGGCATCGCTGCCTTCCCAGCCTCCCTTGTCGAAGAGAGCTCTGCCAGTCGCCTCCTTTGCTGCCTTGGCTTGCTCCTCGGCCGCCTTCTTGTCCAAGCGCTCCTTCTTCCACTTGGCAAAGGTCTCTGGAGTGACGGGTGTGAGAGTACCAGTAAGCTTGTGGCGCTCCGACTCCAGGAAATCCTCGAGTGTGAGAGTGTTGAGCGGGCTCTTGTCGTGCAGCGCCTTCTCGGCGGCGCGCTGCTCCTTGGTCTTGAGCACGAAGCCCGGTGGCAGGGAGTGTCGGTACATGCACTTGTCGCCACCGTTCGGACACGTCCAGAACCAGCCGTACTTTCCGTTCTCCACTGCTTCGATGAAGAACTTGCACACCTTGTCTGTGGTCGTTTTAGGATTGCCGTGTTTGCTCAACACAACCTGTCGTAGCTTCTCCTCGTCCCAGTCCTCCATCTGATCCTTTGTCTTTGCTGCCTCTGCGTCCTCCTCGCGCGTGTCGGTGTACAAGCTCTTCTTCTCGCCCTTGCGTTCCACGTTCAAGTCGTGACTGAACTTACACTTCCTGCCCTTGTCGCAGTGGCCCTTTTTGAAGAATTGGCACAACACGGTCTTGGGATCAACGCCAAACGGCACCTTCTGCGTCTGAACGGGCTTGAAGAGCTCCGCAACCTCCTTCTTCGCAGCTTCAGCGGCAAGCTTCTCCTTCTCGCGCTGCTGCTTCTCTGCGTCCTTTTTCTTCTCGTTGTCGTTCATCGAGGCCTTGGACATAGCCTTCAATTGCTGCAGCTGCTTCTGCGCAGCACCACCCTTCTTGTTTTTCATGCCGAACATTTTGTCGTCGGCCGAAGGCTTGACTTTCTTAGGCGCGTTGTCCTGTTTCTTCGGAGGCATGATTGATGATTTCTTTGCGGTTTTCGTGTCGAGTGATGTAGTTTCGCCCCGCGGCTATAGTGTGTCGCAATTCCTTTCGAGTGGAAACAAGGTAGATCCAAGAGAGGGTGTGTCAAACTCAGTGTGCAGGGGAGGGAAAGCTCTCCATGTAATCCTCGCTGATCGCTTCGTAAAGTCACGCGACTTAATGCTGTATGTGAGGGCTCGCGGCTGCTTTGGGCACAGGTTCAAAATTGAAGTCCAGCCGCCGAGCGGAAAATGACGTGCAGAACTCGCGGGGGTGAATTGCCAGAATTGTGATCCTGAGGCATCCACCCTTGCACGTTGGCTGCAGCCGAGCCGAGAGGCCAGCTCTCTCGACCATTGGGGATTGGAGCTTCAATGTCAACCGACGTTTTGCTATAACAACTGCCACGTTGACTCGAAGACTGTACAACCACAAGGGTAAGCAACGGGCTCCTTTCAGACCGCCACTTCTCCCATATTAACAAACTTCCCTAGACAACCTACTCCAATCACAAACAACACCCAAAACGCGCAACAATGATCTCCGACGCCCAACTCTACTCCCTCGCGGTCTTCCTCGGCAGTGCGGCCGTCCTTCTGATTGTCCTGTACCACTTCCTCGAGATCAACGCCAAAGACGCCGGCAACGACCTCAGCAAGCAGCGTAAGGCCGACGCCCTTCCCGCGAAAGCACGATGAGCCAGTTGTCCTGTCGCAACCGAGGAGAGATATGGGAAGCGTTACATTTTTGTACAACTGGGTCAGGCGTTTGAGCGTGGAGTTACTAGGAATTTGGGAAATGAAGACTACGGACAGACAGACCTGCTTGAATGGGATATTATGGGGACTGAGGGAGGTCGATGTGCCCATTGATCGTCGTCGACGAAGCTGCATGTTCAAGTGATATGGAATCCAGGTTTATGCATCGCTACACTATGTGTACTTGTCGACCTCCTCAGTCATCGGCTTCCTCACCTTCGCTCTCGACAACCTCCTCGAAGTTCTCATCGTCCAAGAACCCCATTCTTCGCTTCCGATTCGCAAGACGGACCCCCGTCTTCTCCAGTGTAGGCCCTACGGTCTTCTTTCGCTCCTTTAGCTTCTGCAGCTCTTCGCGAGCGATGCGCTCATCTTTACCCGAGCCAGCAGGTGGTCTACCTGGACCAGCGGGAATCGGACGACTAGCATTGTCGAGTATGCCAATGTTTGCCATTGGTCGGATGATTGGTGTCACTGAACGGCCGCGTGAGTCGCTCAAGTAGGCTTCGGCATATTCAGAGTCTTGATGGTCTGGGGGATTGGGATGCTGTTAGCGATGATCAGTGAACTGAACTCCCTAATAATACACAATCGACTTACCCGACAAGCCGCCTCGTGGGCCGTCGCCTAGTCGCCATGCGACCGGCTGCAGGTGCTCCTTGTCAACATGACCTAGCCAAGCTGGGATGTCCTCGAACGTCGTGTCGTTGTCCGCACAACCTCGCCACAGGCAAGGGTACTGGTCTTCTTCGTCTGCTTTGCCGTGCACTTTGAGAACGTGCTTTTTGAGAACGTCCAGTGAGTGCAGCTGTGCGTCACATTCGGTCCAACGACACTTGTAGACTTGGTACTTCGGCTCCTGCAATTGCTGTTCCGGCCGAGGGGCGGATGTTTTAGCCTTGGTGCCTGAAGACTGTGATTTCTTTGGTGTCAATCCTTGGGCTTCACGCGAATGGACGCTTTTGCGCCATCCTACAGGTCGTCCTTTCGTTTTGATGACGTTGCCGTTCGCATCCAGCTTCTTGAACGCCGCGTATCCTACTGGCGTACCGGAAGGCGCGTTTGCCGCAGTTGCGGGTGTTCCTGACATTTGGCGAGGCGTGCCGGTCGCACTCATCGGGCTGTTTTGCGTTTTATCAGGGTAAAGCTTGCGAGGTCGACCTCTTTTCTTGGGGGGCTGTTTGTTGTCGATCGGAGTCGCAATCGTGTTGGTATTGTGGCCATTATTGCGGAGATCAGGCTGGAGCGCGTTCCGCACGGTCCCACTTTGCACGGGATCAGCCGAGCGTTGCTTGTGCATGGCGCCGTCCTCTTCATCGTCTGCATCTTCGCCATCAACTTCAGTTGAATGAACAACGCTCGGTGCGGGCACTCTAGGAGGTTCCTTCGCAGGAACCGCCTTTGGAGCTACCTTCTTAGGAGGATCGGGATCGAGAATGTCCCACTTAATGGTTGCAAGATCACTCTTATTACCAGACATGTCTAGCTGGCCACCTCTTTCGCCCAGCAATTTCTGCATGACATTCATGTGACTGTTGAGCGGTCGCATATCCGGGTGACGGCCGGTCGCGAGCAAGATATCACGTGCGATTGTGCGGCTGTCATATGTAGATCTGCGAGTCACGCGATCACGCATGATCGGCTCCACCACCATTTTGCCCTTGATTCGCTCATGCTGCATTTGCTCGTTCGATGGGGCTTTCTTTTTGTGTGATGGTTTTGGCGTAGGCACCCCAGGAGCGTTTGCGTGCGCAGGAGCTGGCGGAACCGGTGCAAAACTACCGTTTGGCTGCATGAAAAGTTGTGGAGTGGTCGACACTCCAGGTGTCTTGAGAAATGGCTTGAACTTGAGATTACCGGCCGATCCGTCGGGATTCGTTGGCTTTGAGTTATACTGGTAAGGCGGTTGCTGGTTCTGCTGCTGTTGTTGTTGTTGTAGTGGTTGATGCTTTTGCTGCTCATTTGGGCGCTGTACCTGCGATGGTTTCATGATCTTCATTGGCGGCGCGTCGTTGTCAGAATCTCCGGCAGTCAGGTCGACGAGATCAGCAAATCCACGCTTACGCGCAGCTTCCTCCTTGTTCGCCGGTTGTCGAGGTGGCGACATTTGCCTCACGTTCGGAGTTTGCTGGGCTGATCCAACTGGCATCGGTCTGCCTTGCTGCGCAGCGGATATCGACCCTCGCTCGGGTTGTACAGATTGTGATGGTTGCTGGCTGTAGCTGTCGCTAGTGGGGAAAGTGGGACTCGCGTGCTGTGCTTGGCAAGGGCTCGCAGATACATGCACTTGCTCTGGCATGTGCGCGAGATAACCGCCGTTTGAGGCATTACCTGGTACAGTGAAGGAAGGCATCTGATATTCAACCATGCCGTTGCTTGACCCACTGCCACCGCTTTGCCTGTTCATGGTCTTGACCAGATTCAAGGCTCGGCGTTGCTCCATCTCAGCCTTGGTTGCTCGTCGTTTCTTGGGGTTCGTCTCATCTGGTGGTGCGACTCCAGTAGCCTGCGCTACAGTGCCATTGGCGGACATGATGGTAGCGTCGCTGACCTTGGTTAGAGGCTGTGATGAGTTGTTGCCTGGTGGAATACCACGGAGTAGCTCCCTAGCGAACGCTGCACGTTCGAACTTGAGGCCCATAGCTTCGAGGGATTCACAAAGCTGTACATAGTTGGGGTTCATATCCAGTCGGTTAAGCACCTCGGCAGTCATCACGTGTTGATGGGGGTTGACACTCTGGAGCCAACGGGCTGCGATTTCGGCAAGTAGGCCCTTCTTGCCTGGAGGCCACAGATGGGTAGTTCCTTGGGAGACATTGGCCTCTGAGCCTTGACCCTGATTCGCGGGTCCGGCCATTGTAGTTGCGGCTTTCTGGGCCGATTTAGTCTGATTCGGGGTCGACGTAGTCTTGGATGTTTGCATGCTTGGTGGTTTCTGTTGAGGAGCGGTCGACTTCGGCTTAGGTGACTGTACAGCTGTCTGTGGTACCGGTGACGGCTGCGGTGATTGAGATTGCACAGCATGTGATCGACGTTCTTCCTCCCACAACTTTGCCAACATGGCAGGATTTTTCGAGTTGAACTCGCGCATCTTCTGGAACATAGCTCGCATCTCTGCTTCCTCGTCGTTTGCCGGAGATGGCAGCCCATTCGAGTCCGCGACATTGCTGCTCGAAGCCATTGCAGCAAGTGTATTGGCGGCGTTCTTGCTTTCCCTGGCTTTACGTTGCTCCTCCTTCTTCCTTTTTTCTTCCGCTTTAGCGACCGCTTTCAGTGCCGCCGGCTGTTCCTCAACCTTACGGCGGGCCTGTTCTGCCTGACGCCGTTCCTCGTTTGCCTTCTGCTCTTCGGCTTTGCGTTTTGCTTCTTCTGCCAGTCGTATGGCTTCGTCGACTTTACGCTGCTCTTCCGCCACACGCGCCTCTTCAGCCTTTCTTGCCGCTTCGGCCTCCTCCATCTTACGACATTTCTCAGCTTCGATCTTTGCTTTCCTTTCCCTTTCCCTTTCTGCGCGGAAATCGTAGACTTGAGACGGATCGACAGTTGTGTTGGTCGGCTCAACTGAAGCGCTCGCCTGGCGGTGATCAGTGTGCTGTTGCGGAGTACGTGTCATCACGGGTGACGTTTGTTGGGTTGGAGACCGCGACGGTTGCCTGGCGTGAGTTTGTTGGTGTGACTGTTGATGTGATTGATGATGATTTTGCGCTTGCGTCTGAACTGGCTGCAGTGAACTGGCGAATCGTGACGGCTCAGTCGGGGCCTGGCTGTGCTGCGACGCACCATACGCCTGTCGAGAAGTATCCGTGGTTCCGGTAGCTGCGTAGCTTTGAGAGCCACTCTGCTGGGCGTAATTCGATTGACCGTAAGTAGTGGCACTGCTCTGAGCTTGCGAAGATGGCGTGTTGTAGTTCAGCCGACCGTAAGAGGTGGATGGAGCAGTGCTTGCGTACAGCGGCGAGTTGTTGCTTTGACTTCGAGCCGGCGGTTGTAGACTCGCGGCGTAGGATGAAGACGTGTAATTGGGATTTCCCCAGCTGCCAGACCCACCATCTTGTTGCTGCGTACCAGTCGCGCGGCTCGCAGAAGATTGAGCGTCTTGTCCGCTTGTACTCGTTCCATGTTGCTGAGTGCTGTACGAGCTGCTACCGTAGCTCGGGTATGAAGGCGCACTGTATGACGCAGTCGAGGGTTGCGAGGCAGAGGTTGCCGCAGTTTGGTAGGAGTATGGCTGCGGTTGATTTGCCTGGCTCCCTACTGGATCGTAGTAATTGTTGTACTGGCCGTATCCAGGAGCCATTGCGTCAATTTCTGGTGCTACAGCTGGTCGCGAGTTGACAGGCGCGCGCCTCGCTGAGAACCTTGCAGGTGATGGTTGATTGCATACTCTCTCGAGGGCGTGGTGTCCAGAATGGAGAGTTTCGCGCTAATGATAAGTCCCGAGTGCAGTCATGATATCGTGTAGGTGAAGTCCGTCAAAGTAACAAAGCGTTCAGGCGCATTCGTCTCACGTCTTCCGTATGCCGACTTGCTCTCTCGCGTTGCGCATCTCGAATGTGGAGAGACCCGCAGATTCGCGGGCGGTCTCGGTGCGACCCGTGCCGTAATCTGCGCACCTTGGACTTGGCAAACGCTGGACCACCGAGAAATTCAGATTGACGTTCACAAGCCAGCAGCGCGAGTGTGCCTTCGACGATTCGGCGACGACGACCACGATACCGACTACCCACCCCCCTCCGTCCACAACACCGCCGCGATGACGAAGATCAACTCCCACCTCCACTCCAGCAGGAGAAAGAGCCGCAAGGAGCACTTCAATGCTCCCTCCAGCGTGCGCCGCGTGATCATGAGCGCTCCCCTCTCCAAGGGTATGTTCTGGACAATTGGATGTACAATATAGCTCGGGAGCTGAATGCTGACCCTACATGCAGAGCTCAGAGAAAAGTACAACGTATGCCTACCGAACACCGCCCAAATACCCCGAACGAACCGCTCTGGAATGGAATTAACATGAAATTTATCAGGTCCGCTCGATCCCCCTCCGCAAGGACGACGAGGTTGTCATCAAGCGCGGCAGCAACAAGGGCCGTGAGGGCAAGATCACCGCCTGCTACCGCCTCAAGTACGTGATCCACGTCGAGCGCGTCACCCGCGAGAAGACCAACGGCCAGAGCGTCCCCATCGGCATCGCCGCCAGCAAAGTCGAGGTCACCAAGCTCAAGCTCGACAAGGACCGTGAGAACATCCTCGAGCGCATCGCCAAGGGCCGTGAGGCAAACAAGTCCAAGCGCACCCAGGCTTAAGCGTCACGTTGTTTCGAGGCATGGTATGATCGGGGTTAAGGAGGGATTTCACGGTGCTGCTCCGGCCGGCTCCCAGACGGGGCTCGAGCCTTATGTTTTTCGGCGCTCCGAATGGGAAATAGCGAGGTCGAAATGAAAACCTTTAAAGCCCAAGTCGTTTCTCGTCTTGCTGCTCGAGGGAAGCGATACGGAGCAGGTCGAGCGTTGCGACCTTGTTCATGCAGTCCGACTAATGAATACCCTGCGAACCCTCACTTTTCAAGTGAATTCCATCTCACAGCTAATCTTGAAGTTCCGACGTACAACGAATTCAACGCCGGTATTATCAACTCACCGGCCTGACAAAAGTGGCCGACTGAGCTAAACATCTGGCGAAGATCGACACTCCCACCTACAGAGCGCTCTTTGACTTACTGAGATGCAGCGTTTTGAAGGTGCGATACATACATATACTGAGAGGATTGAGGATTGTTCCAGCCCAAAGCAAGGCGATTGACTGCGGAGCACCGCAATCGACATAACCATATACTAGGACTAGTTTTGTATTGATATAATACCTATCGAAACAGAATCAAAGTTCATGACAATCTGCCAATTTACTCTCCTACCCGATCACTACACCACCCATTTGAATGTTCAAGCGTCCACATACAGCCTCTGCAACAACAAGGCCCGATCCTTGAAAGTCCCAACACAACGCACACCTCATGCGGTCTTTACTAATATCAACAGGATGGATTGAGACAAAATGCATCAACATAAATCCAATCACATCACATGTACGATCATTAGGGGACTGACTCACCCATCGATAATATACATCACCTGCTCCGCCGAATAACGCGTTAGTGACGTGATGCAATTATTCACCAACACGGCGGGGAACCATATCGATCTGATTGATGTATACATCACCAGAGTGAGAAACAATCTCTTCTCTTTGTTCTTGAACGAAAGGTACACCTTTCGCGCCGTATCATGAGAACAAGAAGGACGGCTGCCATGTTACCATCTTGCATCATTCGAGTCATATCGACGTACGTGAGGACTTGGAATAGATTCAACCGTGTGGCACCGCTGAGAACGACAGACTTCATCAAGACATCTCTCGTTCACTCATGAGTCTTGAAGATGTTCCCTCAAGAGCCCAAGTCATCATCCCGCGAAGACAGATAGCGACGCTGTTCCGTCTCTGCGTTCAACAAGGGAAATCACCCATCATTTAAACACTGGAGGATTGACACCATCAGCTCATGCCGAAGAACCTAGAAGCTCTGTCCTCCACCAAGTCCCTTTTAAACAAGAGGACGACGCCGTGCCGACAAATGATCCGCGATTCATCCGCTCACGCCCCTTAGGTCAGCGGCATAATATTGAATGGAGGCGGTACTACCTCCTAGCTAGAGTAGTGCCTCTGCACTCCACGCCGCGGCCGCATTCGCGGAGTGGAGCCATGCTCTCACGGACTTAAGGTGTGCTTTCCATCCTCGAGCGATTGCGTGCTTTCGTCTGTTGAGCGATTGCCGCGATCACTAATCTTTGCATGTTGCACCGACGGCGCCCTCAACTGCTCATCTCGGTTAAGTCAGGTGGACTTGCGATCGATCTGGTACTGACTCTTGAGGATCAGGGCTCGAAAAACTTGCAGTGTACACCATCGGTTGTTGTATGAAACAATAGGATGGTTCGTTTGGAGAAGGCCGTGTTGTCTGGCAGCGGGACTTCTGCTGGCGAGGTAGGGCTCGTCTTGGAGAGAAGAAAGGGAGTAGTAGTGACGGACTCTTGGACGCTATACCGTCCAGGGGAAATGGCTATAGATCGCACCCTCACCAGGCGCTCGTGGGCCTCCCTCCGGAAGTTTCCAGCAGTATAGGTTCGTGGGTAACTCTACTCCAGGCATTCGGTTATACACATCTCCACAACGAAGACAAGTGAACGATCGAGAAGAGCGTGTTGAGTAGATTCAACTACAGAATTTTAGAAAAGAACCACGCACTTGAGTCTCCTGTTCTCTCCAGACCCAGACCTGTCGAAAAGGAAGAACATGTCAACAAGAAGCACTTCATCGATATGAATGCGCACTTCAGTCGAGAATCGTTCAAATAAGTCATCAAGTACTACCGCCAGAATAACTCGTGTGTGCACCATAGTTGTTCATCACCACTGCTCCTGTTCCAAGCTCTACTCCTTACCAAGAAGACAATATTGCCGCCGCGTGAACGACCGTATGCCACCGTCGATGGGCGAAAGGGTTTTTCTGGCGCTGTGCGCCAAAAAGATGACTGCGGTGACGTTTGTCCTTCGTTTTGAACCCCTTCCACCATGCTCTTTGGTCGTGATCCCTATCGGAATCTGAGATGGAGGAACATGATCGCACTGGCGCGCACATCATGACAGCCTGGACGTTCCTAAGGCTTGTGATTTTTCCCGACCGGTTCTCTCTCTTAGGGCGAGATTTGAATGAGCGAAGCTTGCTGGCGTGCATGCACGTACGTTCGATGAGTGACGCTCCTCTCATAACTGTACACGGTGGTTGGGCTCATCGGTTAGGCTAGCTGGCTGAGCAACTGTTGCTCTCGGTGTCCTTGTTCGTATATATTCGTGCGGTGGAGCGATTCGAAATCGATAGGGTAGTTCGGTCTCAATTGGTGGAACGGTCTGTGTGTGATAAGGTCTGTGATGATCGCGATCAATCTCGTGAGAGCTTGATTAGACTATGTCCGACGGTGTTATGTCGTGACGCGATACGACGATGGTTTGACTTAGACCAACAGATCGGATGTCGTTCTAGATGTGCGTGTTATGCATATAAGCGGAATGTATGTAGCGTCAACGAAAGGAAAGGAAAGGAACGGAAAGGAGATGAGAGTAACTTCTAACCCACGTCAGCACACGTTTATCGGCTGGTCGTTCGCAACCCTTCTAATCTGCCGATACGAATCCAGCATGCCATGTTGAGAACCGGCGCAAAATTGTAGAGGATTTGCCTTGGTCTTAGTTTTGCCTGTGAACGCAGCACATTGGGTCCGTAGGAGATGAGGCGCACCTCGAGGTCATCGACCTCTGTCCTACGGCACGACCCAGTGCTCGCCGCGAACGACACAGCCTCGTACACGTTGTCCCTTGGATACGAGGCAATGCGTCTAGACTTGAGGTCGAGGCTGTAGACTCGAAGACCCACAGGTGGATGCAACGATAATCGGTGTCGTTTGTCGTCTCAGCTCTCGCGAAGGTGGATGGGTCTAGGGTGGAAGTTTGGCAGTGCGAGCCGGCAGTCTCGCGATCAAGGCTTTGAAGATCTAATACCTTGATTGTCAGTTGCTCTTCGGCTGCCTAACATGCGTCTCCAGTTCGTTTGGTAGCAACGTCCCGATTGAGGCCTAGCAAGCTGAGATTGAAGATTGGGTCAAAGGCTGAGTTGCTGCCCATGACGCACTGTATGAGACTCACGAGTGAGACATGAGAGTGATCAGCAGCGGTTGTCAGCTTTACCACACCGGGGTCATGTCTCAAAGCGTTGTACCGCGTGCATCTGCCGACCGTGGGGAGGAGAGGATTTGGGTTTCGGGGTGTCTATAGTCAAAGTTTCCAAGTTTCCTCAGCTTGGTCTTTCTTCTACCTCGTACATCTAACTTACCGTACTTTCGGGATCTCACATTCTTCTCTCAGGCAAGATCGGTGTTCCGAACAAGAGCTGGATAGAGGACGCGTCTCTGACCCCTTGGCGGGCATACGGAGCAAGTGGCACGATTCAGAAAGCGCCATGTGTCTCCTGCATCGCTGACTGGAGGAAAAAATCGAAGCTGTGAAACCGTGACGCGAGCCGCGGTCGTGTCAGGATACTGCGCCATAGGTTCCTTCAAAGTCGAACAAAAGTCCAGGCTTGCTGTCGATGCAAGACAATCTCAAATGGCTCACTGATTTGGAAGAAGCCGGAGCCCTTGGACTTGACGATGGCGAAACGATCCCCGAAACGATCCGTCAAGAGCAGCAATCCACCGAAGCGGGTTTTAATCCCATCCGAGCATCTCCTCTCACCACTCCTGTAGATAGATCTACATGTGGAAAGGCTGATTATAGCACGCGGAACTTAACCCGCCGGGGCTGAAGCCCCCCTCTGACACTTGACAGACGGCAACCTTGGACCACATGGTCGACAACCTGAGCCCTAAAGTGGACCGGGACTGACATCCACATTGATTGTGTATGCCGAATGCTTCGGGATGCAATGCGAGATCTCGCGTTGAACCCGGATACGGGTCGACCGTGATAGCAATACAACATACTTCGCTTGTCGACAGTCGTATAACTTGTATGCTCTTGACAGGCCTGGTAGCTTCTCTTGCAACATTTGGATGCTTGGCAGTCATGCACGCTTGACGAGCGCCATCTCGGCAGACAGTGGATACCAGTGATGAAGAGGCGGCAGCAGATCAATAAATCTGGATGATGGCAGTGGATGGCTGGATGGCTGGCGGTCAGAAAGCGTTGCTTCTCGGCCATGTATAACCCGCCACCCGATACTGCATGTGGAAGCGCCTGGAGCATTATTGTTCCCCGACGTGCAACTCCAAGCGACCGTCTGACGAGTCTGACGATCGGGCGGCAAGATGCGGGTTGTTCTTGAAAGCGACCTGGCTGCAGCGCGGTTGAAATCCGCGTGTTAGATTAAAAGCTTCTTGTGATCCTTCAAAATGTCAACGGCAGTCGTAGAGAACTAAAGATGGACCGATCGCGTTTACGCCACATTGTCGACCCTTAGGGTTCGTTTGATGAATCGGCGGTCCTGGCGCCAGAATTGCTTAGTCCACGGAGCGTAGTTGCGAAAATCAGACAGGGAAAGTGAGTCGCTGCGAGTGTGACGAGTACACGGCACAGAACCAAGACATTGATGTTGGCGCCCAACGTGCGCTTGGTAAGCAGCTCTCAGTAATAAGCTCTTCGGTGAGCTCCCGCAAGGACAGTTATTTGGATATCTCTCCATGGAGTTGACTCAATTGACGTCCAGTCGTTGAGCAGCAGTAGACTAGTATTATTATCAGCGGGTGCACCACAACACGCACATTTCACCTTTTATCCAGGGTCGCATGCACCTTCGACTTAAACTCCACTAGGCAAGGTATAGTCGGTGAGGCCTTGCCCAGCTGCAGACTGCTGGTTGTTGGCTACTGGCTGCAGGCTGCACGGTTCTTGCATTTCCCTAGCCTAGATGTTTCGCTGCGTACACTGGAGGCGATGGGCGGACGATGTGCGGTGTGCAACATCGCTCCATTCTATTACAAGCTGGCAGAGCGATGTATGATCGTAGTCGCTTTCTCCCTCCAAACAGTATTGTGAGTCGGGATCAGCGACGTCAGCGCCAAATGCTCCTTCCGCAAGTCGAAGGTTCAACAACTAGCAACGGAATCCTTCGGTCCAGGCACAAAATCTCGACTCGACCAGCATACGACGAACGCTAAACCTCAACGTGATGTAGCGACTCGCAGCCATGTTTGAGTTTCCAGGAATGCGTTCAGTTTAGCAGTATTGAGTTTCCGGCGTCGGGAGAATGAGTGTCCGCTGCTCTATTCGGCCTACGGGGCAATCGGAGGGAACGTTGGTACAGCGGTACCATGCGTCAACGGCGGTGTCCGGCTACTGCTCGATCCGGGCGCACGCCTTGGAGGGCGTGGACGTACAGCTTAGGGCTTCCACGGCCTGACTTCGTTTCGTGCCGAATACGCACCTTGCCGCGCTATTGGTGGATCTGAACATGTGCAGGTCCGGGACTACACGACTCATCTGCGATGCATACGTACCTTGCGGCGATATGAGATTGCAGGAACGTGAAGCTGTGTATTCGTCTTTGGGACTTGCGTCTAGTCCACAGGGCTTTCGTTGCCGAACTCCTAGTCGTGACATGTAAGCAGGAAGAGAGTATGTTGATCCTCAATGCAGCCGCGAACGCTAAGGCGAAGATAAGGCTACTAGAAGTTTAGGATGCGTGTTGAGTTCACGCGGACGCAAGGTCTTCCTGAACTCAACCTGCTTTCAGTTGCAGTGGCTACATTAGGCGTTGCAAAAGTTAAGCTCGCATCTGTGCGGGCGTGGGCGGTGGATATAGTCGGTGCACGTACGATGAAAGATCAGATGATCGTGAGAAGCCGTGTCGGTCGACAGATGTAGTCGACGCCTCCGTAAGAAGTAATATTCGCCTAAGATCGGGTGGATCTTCGAAGGATCCATCTCGACCAGGCTTGCAGCGGCGCAATTCCGCGAAGGCGTAGACTAGCTGGAGCCCCTGCGCGACGGAGAAATCGCTTCCACTAGACAAGATCCGCACACGCACTGGCGGCCGTTTCGTGTTCTGGAAAGGTGAGGTCGGGACGGTTCCCCGGTCGAGCTGACAGACCGAGTGGAGGACCAATGACAACGGCTCGAGGGAGTGGAAGTTGCAAGTAGTGGGAAGTAGTGGGCATAGTGCAAGTAGGGCAGAAACGGGTGGAGGACGAGACGGGGATCTGCGCCAGGTGGTCACAGTAGGCTTCGCTTCCTCCCAGACGCGGCCGCGCGGGAATGTCCTCATGCAGTGGGCTGATCGCCGCCGATGCATCTGGTGCATTTCTGATGTGCAGCATCCGCATTGCGCACGCTCGCTTCCAGAAAGCCAACCTTAGCGTCGGTAGTTGGCGTAAAAGTTTTCGCGTGGCCTTTCGATGATTGCGTGCGTAAGAGCAAGACTAGGGAGAAAAGATTGAGCCAAATGGCGAGGCGCAGCAGGCCATGCGCAAGTGCTCCATCCTCGCTGTGGCCTAGGAGTCTAGGACGCAGGTTGGCGCGGATGGGCCTGCACAGATGGCCCATGGTCCACCCTCCGTTCACGGCCCACGTCCCGTGTTCGTTCTACGCTCGCTCGCTCACCGTCATCCATGCAGCCGACGCACACGAGGCTTTGAATCTTATCAATCAGGGCGTACGTGCGGCAGATGCTAGCAGCATGACGAGCGTCTTGGTCGTTAGACTCGTTACAACCACCGACCTAGGGACGCGGATTTGCGATGCAAGCACGACGGCCGCATCTCGGTGGACGTGTTGACGGCGCCGAAGTCAGATGGCAGCAATACTACTGTAGCCTTCAGATGGCATTATCGGGATGGGATGGAGCAGCAACGGGCCTGGTCACGGCGCTATCACCAAATACCCCATGGCAAAGATGCTGAGGACGTTGCGGTGCAGCGGGCGGTGCGGCCAGCGTAACGCGCGGCGCGGACACCAGCATACGGCGTGGATATTGTGATTAGGCTGCGTGGATCCCATCGTTGTGCTGCGTGGAGTCACTACTGGGGTCCACGCCGGGTGCGAGTAGTAGTATGGACACCAGTAGTAAGTATCAAGCACAAGCAGCGAGGACATCGTCCCAGGCGCGTGGTCGCCGGCGTGTTCCGTATAGGCAGATCCCCTGGGGGGAGGAGAGGTTCAAGCGATGCGAGCGGCAGGTCGGAGACGAAACGGGCCCGTGCAAAGTGGCCAGCGATTCGTTCTCGTTTGTTTTCTGACGCTGGAGCGACGACTGGCCGAGGTTCCTTTTGCTGATAGTGGTTCAGATCGTGCATGTGCGTGCTGCCTGTCTGCCAATCTGCGCGTGGCAAAGGCACATGGTGACATCTGGTATTAGTTTTTTTGGCCTGCCACGCTGAGCTGCCATGCCTGGATGCCATGCTAAACCTGCAGTAGTACATGTACTCTATCTTGCTAGACCACTCTATTTCGCCTGCTGCTGCCGCCCTAGGACGTTCTGCCAACCTCTGCCCTTCACTTCACTTCGGTCCTGCCTTGCCCTGTCGTGTTTCGTCCTATCTGCTACCTACCTACCTACCCACCACCCACCAGCTACTGTACCTCCTCGTGCTCTGCCCTCTCCCACCTACCACCTAACCCGCGGTACATCTCGTCTTACAAGGCACAACTAAACCTCGTCTTCTTCCCCAGCCACCAATACCCTCCGGAAGCCGGCATCGAGCCCTCGCTCGCTTGAGCTCTACCACTGCTCGCCTGTCAGCCAAGCACGGTCTGCTGCTGTATCGTTAGGGTTACCTACGACCGACTCCTCCCACCCTCTTGTCCCTTCCTTTGCCCACGCTATGAGTGAGTTCTAGGGCTGTTCAGTTCTGCAGCTACGCGCTGACAATCGTAACCAGCAACGCTTTTGTCATACGCGATGAACCCCCATCCGCCAACCCCGAATGACCGCTCTGCCGTCAGCAGTGGCACCAACAAGAGGCGGAGAATCGATGCCGTTGCCGCTGCACACCTCTACCCAACTTCGCCCTCCGCATACCAACAGCAGCTGCCTTACAGCACGCCCTCCCATCATGTGCCTGTTTCGGTGCAATCCTCTTACTCAGACGCCGCCGCCAACCATTATGTTGCAAGGCAGCCTCACAGCAGCCCTCTCGCCACATCCTACTCGGGCACTCCCCATACCCAACAAGGCCAATGGGCTCCCTCTCACGCCTTCAATCACCCGCCGCAGCAGAGCTACGTGCACAGCTACCAGGACCCTCGCTCGGTGCAGCACGCCTACTACTATGGTCAGACAGATCCGTCCGTCTACAATTCGCCCTGGCCGCCTGTTCAGCATGATGGCCACTCGAATGTCCATGCGCCATCTATTCCGGCAACCAGCCAACCTCAAACGATGACTTACATGCAACCAGCACATCAATCGCCAGTCGACAGCCAGCAAAGCTACGACACTGCCACGGCTCCATCATACGCCACGACACTGCAAAATTTTGACGTTGGCTCGTTCGGACTAGGGCATGATGTGCACTCACAGCAGCATCAGCAACATCAGATTAGGAAAAGTCCTTCGAATCTGTACTTCGAAGACGCTAG
>Ga0265780_10001150_pt1 | contig 38670 bp, 37 predicted proteins | sample P1T30metagenome_FD_192432 | JGI IMG/M metagenome (GOLD analysis project Ga0265780, IMG submission 192432) | Plant litter microbial communities from East Loma Ridge, Irvine, California - P1 T30 | ecosystem: Environmental > Terrestrial > Plant litter > Unclassified | place: USA: California...
GCCCCGCCCACACACAGCCCTGCAGCTTTTGACGTTGACGTTGCTTCGAAGCGGGCCGCCGGGCGCAGCCCGGCAACCCACCACACACATCAGTCGCGCTCAGCCGCGTTCTCTGCTTCCAGCCGCGTCTCTTCCTGCGCCGCCATCTCGCGTTCGATCCACGCCTCGATCATCTGCCGCGCGCGCTGCGCCTTGCGCCGCTCGCGTGTCCATTCCTGGTCCAGCACGCGGTACAACGACACCATCACCAGGATCATCAGCACGGCGAAGGGCAGCGCGGCGATGGTGATCATGCCCTGCAGCGCGGACAGCCCGCCGGCCAGCAACAAGGCCGCCGCGATCAGCGCAACCCCCACGCCCCACGCCAGCTTGCGCTTCGGCGGCGGGTCACCGGCCTCATCGGTGGACATGCTGGCCAACACCAGTACTGCCGAATCGGCGGAGGTCACGAAGAAGATCATCAGCAGCACCAGCGCGACGCTGGCCAGCAGCAGCGGGAAGGGCAGGCTGTCGAACATGGTGAACAGCACCGTTTCGTAGCCATTGCCCAGCGCGGCCACCAGATCGACATGGCCGAACAACTGCGACCACAGCGCGGTGCCCCCAAACACGGAGAACCAGACGAAGCCCAGCACGGTGGGCGCGATGACCACGCCGATCACGAACTCCCGCACGCTGCGGCCCCGCGAGATGCGTGCGATGAACGACCCCACGAACGGTGCCCAGGCAATCCACCACGCCCAGTAGAAGATGGTCCAGTCGGCCACCCACGTGCTGCCGGAAAACGGCGACATGCGCAGGCTCATCGTCACCAGCTGGTTGAGGTAGGACCCCAGCGTGGTGGTGAACGTGTCGAAGATGAAGCCGGTCGGACCCAGCACCAGCACCATGGCCAACAGCAACGCAGCCAGGCCGAGGTTGAAGTTGGACAGCCATTTGACCCCGCGCTCCACCCCGCTCAGGGTCGATGCCATGTACAGCACGAACGCCACCGCGATGATCACCATCTGGGTCGGTACGCTGGAGGGAATGCCGAACACCCGTTCCAGACCCGCCGCGATCTGGATGGTGCCGAAGCCCAGCGTGGTGGCCACGCCGACCGCGGTCGCCACCACGGCGGAGATGTTGACCGCGTGGCCGATCCAGCCGCGATGGTGTCGGCCGATGATCGGCTGCAGCATGTCGCTGACCAGGCCGCGGCCGTTGCGGTTGAACTGGAACCAGGCCATGGCCAAGCCGATCAACGCGTACACCGCCCATGGATGCAGGCCCCAATGGAAGAAGGCGTAGCGCATCGAGGCACGCGCCGCGTCCATGCCCATGGGTTCCAGCCCTTCCGGCGGTTTGACGAAATGCGAAACGGGCTCGGCCGCGCCCCAGAACACCAGGCCGATGCCCATGCCAGCGGCGAACAGCATCGACATCCAGCTGGCGCGGGAGAAGTCCGGCTCGGCATCTTCGCCACCGATGCGCAGGTTGGCGAAGCGTCCGAACGCCAGGTACAGCAGGAAGGTCAGCGCAAGGAACACGACCAGCAGGTAAAGCCAGCCAGCGCCGCGGACCACCTCGGCCAGCACGGCCTGTACGACGGCGTTGAAAGAGTCCGGCGCGAGCCCGGCGAGCAGCACCAGGACAGCGACCAGTGCGATGGAAATTCGAAACACCATGGAGGGGCTTCTCCGATCAGCGAATGAGGGAGCGAGCAGAAGCTTGCGGTGCGATGCCGGGCAATGCCAGCAGGGCGGAGGACGGCGGACGGCCGCATGCCTGCAGGAGCAGGCGCGACAGTGCGCTGGGTGATGTTACCCAGCGTGGCGTCATGGACTCGTCAGTGTGTCGTCCGCGACAGCGGCGGTGTGTTCTAATGCGCGCTGAAGCGGGGGTACCGCGGCGAACTGGCCGTGGTTGAGATAGTCCCTTGGAACCTGATCCGGCTCATACCGGCGTAGGGAAGCTTTGCAATGCCGTCCGTGCGTGGGCCCTCCCGGGGTCGGCGTGCGTGCGTCGGCGCACCGCCGCTTCGTCCCCGAACCTGACTGGACGAAGCCCGATGAACGCACAGTACGATGACCTGCAGCGGCAGGTGCAGCAGCTTTCTGAAACCGTCACCCGGCCGATCCCGGGATCGCGCAAGGTGCATGTGGCCGGTTCCCGGCCCGACCTGCAGGTGCCGATGCGCGAAATCGCGCTCAGCCCGACCCCAGACGCGTTCGGCGGCGGCGACAATGCCGCGTTGGCGGTCTATGACAGCTCTGGCCCCTACACCGATCCAACGGCGCGGATCGAGCTGGCGGTGGGCCTGCCGGCGCTGCGCCGGGGCTGGATCGAAGAACGCGCCGACACGGGACTGCAGGGCGGGCAGGGATCGGTGTTTGGTCGCTCGCGCGAACGCGATGCCCGGCTGGCCGCGGTGCGGTTCCCGGCGCGCAACCCGCCCCGTCGCGCGCATGCCGGCGCCACCGTGACCCAGATGCACTACGCCCGCCAGGGCGTCATCACCCCGGAGATGGAGTTCGTCGCCATCCGCGAGAACCAGCGCCTGCATGCGGTGCTCGATGCCGGACTGCTGCAGCAGCATCCGGGGCAGTCCTTCGGTGCTGCCATCCCGCGCGTCATCACGCCGGAATTCGTGCGAAGCGAGATCGCACGTGGCCGGGCGGTACTCCCCAACAACATCAACCATCCAGAAAGCGAGCCGATGATCATCGGCCGCAACTTCCTGACCAAGATCAACGCCAACATCGGCAACAGCGCGGTGTCCTCGGGCATCGCCGAGGAAGTGGAGAAACTGGTCTGGGCGATCCGCTGGGGCGGCGATACGGTGATGGACCTGTCCACCGGCAAACACATCCACGAGACCCGCGAGTGGATCATCCGCAACTCACCGGTGCCGATCGGTACCGTGCCGATCTACCAGGCGCTGGAAAAGGTCGGCGGTCGTGCCGAAGACCTCAGTTGGGAGGTGTACCGCGATACTTTGGTCGAACAGGCCGAACAGGGCGTGGATTACTTCACCGTGCACGCGGGGGTGCGGGCCGCGCACGTGCCGCTGACAGCGAGCCGGATGACCGGCATCGTCTCGCGCGGCGGCAGCATCCTGGCCAAATGGTGCATGGCGCATCGCAGGGAGAATTTCCTGCATGCGCATTTCGAGGACATCTGCGAAATCATGAAGGCCTACGACGTGACGTTCTCGCTGGGCGACGGATTGCGCCCGGGCTGCATCGCCGATGCGAACGACGCGGCGCAGTTCGCCGAACTGGAAACCCTCGGCGAACTGACCAAGGTGGCCTGGCAGCACGACGTGCAGGTGATGGTGGAGGGCCCGGGCCACGTGCCGATGCACCTCATCAAGGAGAACATGGACAAGCAGCTGCGCGAATGCGGCGAGGCACCGTTCTATACCCTGGGGCCGCTGACCACCGACATCGCGCCGGGCTACGACCACATCACCAGTGCGATCGGCGCGGCGATGATCGGCTGGTACGGCACGGCGATGCTCTGCTACGTCACCCCCAAGGAACACCTGGGCCTGCCGGACCGGCAGGACGTGCGCGACGGCATCATGGCCTATCGCATCGCCGCCCACGCCTCGGACCTGGCCAAGGGCCACCCCGGCGCGCAGGTGCGCGACAACGCGCTCAGCAAGGCCCGTTTCGAGTTCCGCTGGGAAGACCAGTTCCACCTCGGCCTGGATCCCGAAAAGGCCCGGGAGCTGCACGACCAGACCCTGCCGAAGGACGCACACAAGAGCGCCCACTTCTGCTCGATGTGCGGGCCACAGTTCTGTTCGATGAAGATCAGCCAGGAGGTCCGCGGGCAGTCCGCGGGCGGCCAGGGGTGACGACCTTGGGTGCCGACAGGTGACCACCGTTGGTCCTGGCAGGTGACGACCGCTGATCCTGGTGGGTGACGACCGTTGGTCGTCACGCTCGCCCCCGGTATCCTCCGCCCATCGTTTCCCAAGGCCGCGCCATGCCCATCCCGCCCACCCTGCGCTGGCTCGCCATCGCCCGTCGCCATCCCTCCGCCTGGTTGCTGGCGGTGCAGTTGCTGGGCGTGCTGGTGTATCCGGCAATGGATGACACCGCGGCGGGGCGGGCGGCAGTGGGCACCTTCGGCATCGCCGTGCTCGGGCTCGCCCTGTGGGTGGTGCAGCGCAGCCCGCTGGGCACCTGGCTTGCGTTGTTGCTGGCCATTCCCTCGGTGGTGTTTTCCATCGCCGCGGTGCTGTTGGGCAAGACCGGGTTGGGCACCACGGCGCAGCTGCTGGAAAGCCTGCTGTACTTCTATACCGCCGGTGCGTTGATCGCCTACATGCTGCAGGACCATAAAGTCACCCGCGACGAACTGTTTGCTGCAGGCGCCACCTTTACCCTGCTCGCGTGGGCGTTCGCGTTTGCGTTTTCGGTCTGCCAGCAGTGGTATCCAGGGAGTTTCCTGGCCACCAGCGATGCAGAATTCCGCACATGGATGGAGCTGCTTTATCTCAGCTTCAGCTTGCTGTCCGGGGTGGGGCTCAGCGACGTGGTGCCGGTGCACCCCCAGGCACGCGCATTGGTAATGCTGGCGCAGTTCTGCGGGGTCATGTACGTGGCCCTGGTGGTATCGCGACTGGTCGGCCTGACCATGCTTGAGCACCGACAAAAATGAATGGCAGATAAAAAAATCGCGCCCCGGAAGGCGCGAAGAGTGAAACTGATTATCTGAATACGTGGGCGAGAGAGTGCCTGATGTCCGCCGCAGCATGTGCGGTTAACTCTCATAGGCTAGTATTCGCGCGCTTCGATTCATTTGCGTTATGGGTTCATGCTGTTTGCAGAGTCTGGCTGTTCGCGATTGCACCTCCCGGTCATTCACGCGCGCCTGGCTGGCATCCCGCCTGCCGCCCGCGTTCGAGATAGATGACCATCAGCAACAGCCCTTTCCATGATGCAGATATCCTGCGCATCGGCGAATGCACCGTGACCTTGTCGTCACGTGAAGTGCAGGTGCCCGGCGCGCGGCGACTTCGCAGGCTCACCCCGAAGGCGGTGGGCGTGCTGCGCGTGCTCGTCCGCAGCAATGGGCGCGTGGTGACCCGGGATGAGCTGTTCGCCGAGGTGTGGCCGGACACGCTTCCCACCAATGATGTGCTGACCCAGGCCGTGACCCAGCTGCGCAAGGCCTTCACCGCCGACAGCGAGGACGGTCCTGCCTACATCGAGACGATCGCCAAGACCGGCTACCGCCTGCGGGTGGCGGTGACTGCGGTGGACCTGGTTGAACGGTCCGCCCTGCCGGCGGGCGAAGCGCCAACGCCGCCGCCGGTGCAGCCGCCCGCTGGCAGGGATGTGGACGTAGACGCAGACAACCACGTGGACCTGGCCGTGCACATGGACACGGAGATGGGCGCCAACCACACGCCCCCCGAGCCCCTGCTGCTGGCGCCGATACGGCCCCGCAGTGCCTGGCGACGCGTCCGGCGCTGGGTGCTGCTGGGCGTTGGTCTGTCCATGCTGCTGGCGCTGGGCGTGATGGCCTGGCTGCTGCTGCATCGGGATACGTCACCCTCGGCAGTCGACGCGGCGGTGGAAAACGGCACGCGGGTGATCGGCAGTCCGCAGCGCCCGTATCGACTCATCACCGCCAGTGCGGGCTTTGAAACCTATCCCACGCTGTCGCCGGATGGCTCGCAGGTAGCGTACGAAGCCAGTGAAGAAGACGGCAGCGGCCAGATCAAGGTGCAGACCTCCGGCAACGCGCCGGCGCGCAATCTGGTGGACCGTCCGGACGGGGCGGTGGACCGCTTCCCGAACTGGTCCCCGGACGGCCGCGAGATCGCCTTCGCGCGCTTCTCCGGCGATGGTCGCTGCGAAGTGCTGATCGCCAGCGCGACCGGCGGCAACGTGCGCGAGGCCACGCGCTGCGACGGTACCGAACTGCTCAGTTTCGACTGGACGCCGGACGGCAGCGGGCTGGTGTTCGGCAGCATGGTGGGCACCTACGCCCACCGCGGGATCCGGGTACTGGACCTTGCCAGCGGGCGGTGGCGTGCGTTGACCTATGCCGCGCACAAGGACGACTTCGATTACGCCCCGCGTATTTCCCCGGACGGGCGCTGGCTGGTGTTCGTGCGCAACCCGCAGGTCGGTGACCTGTGGCGGATGCCGGCCGAAGGCGGGCCGCTTGAGCAGCTGACCGACGACGCGGCCGAGTTCCGTGGCTGGGCCTGGCTGGGTGACAGCCGGCAGATCGTGTTCGGTCGCCGGGTGGACAGCGAAGCGCGCCTGTACCAGTTGGACACCGAGGCACGCACGCTGCGCGACCTCGGCCTGGACGACGCACAGTGGCCGGCGGTGGCGCGCTCGACGAACTTCCTGGCCTTCGTCCATCGCAAGGCACAGTTCGGGCTGTACAAGGTGCCGGTGAAGGACCCTGCGCGGGCACAGCGGCTGTTCGCCTCCAGCGGCCGCGACAGCCAGCCCATGCTGGCACCGGACGACCGGCAGATGGTGTTCGCTTCAGACCGTTCCGGCAGCTACGCCCTGTGGTGGGCCGACCTGCAGCAGCCGCAATCCCTGCGCCCCATCGAGGGACTGCGGCCGGATACCCGGCAGCCACCGGCATGGTCGGCCGACAGCCGCCACCTGCTGGTACTGGGCCGTGATGACCAGGGCGAGCCCCACGTCTACGAGATCACTCCGCGCGATGAACAGCTGAGCGTGGTGCCGGTGCCGGTGGCGCGCCCATTGCAGGCCTTGTACCTGGATGATCCGGATCGTTTGCTGGTCATAGAGCGGGGCGACGACCAGCGCACCCGCATGAGTCTGTACGACCGGCGCGACTGGCAGCGACTGGCGACCTTGTACGGCGTGTCCCAGGCGCGCTTTGACAGTGAGCGGCGACGCGTGGTCTTCACCCAGCTGGGCGCCAGTGGACTGTGGTCGGTGGATGCATCACTGTCGCCGGCCAGCGTCCAGCAGCTGAGCGCCGACAAGCCGTCGCGCTGGCGCTACCGGGCATGGTCGGTGGCCGGCGGCGGCCGCGTCGACTATCTGGATGAATCCAGCCAGTGCAGCTCCGGCCTGCTGCGCATCGCCGATGGGGTCGAGGCGGTTTCGCGTTGCCTGGATGCGTCTCGGCTCAGTGCCGGCAATGGATTGAGCAGCAGCGTTGACGGGAATGACGTGTATGTGTCGCTCGCCGTGTCCGACGGTGCCGACATCGGCGTGATGGCGCTGCCCGAACGCCCGGCAGAAGTCTTTCCTGCTTTCGTCAACTCATTGAAAATAAAGCCATAAATGGTTTCGTAAGTTTTTCGTGCGGACATCGTGTCGATTTCGTCGCGAAGTCGTCGCAACGTCCTGACCGCTGACGCCTGATTTGGCAAAACGGACACCCTGTATTGGTAAATACGTGGTGCTCCATGCGTCAGCTCTCCCTGGCCGATCGCGGTCAAACGATCTCCCTCGACAAGTCGCCCGATGACGCGACGCCGATCTGCCTGAGCGTGGCCCGGCTAGGCAGCCTGCAGACCGCCGGCAGCTGCTTCACCGTGTGGATCCAGGTCCGCGGCAGTGCCTGGGTGGAGGCCAAGGAGGGTCGCTTTCGGATGCGCCGTGGGGAGTGGATCGCCTTCGAGAAGGAATCGCGTCCGCTGGTCCAGGCCGGCCGCAGTGGCCTGTGCATCGGCCTGGCGCTGAATGCCGATGCCATGCGCATGTTGATGGAACTTGCCGATTGCGGCCTGTATGCCGGCCGTGGCCTGATGAAGCAGGCCGAGCTGCGGGTGGCCCTGCGCCTGTGGCGCGATGCGCTGGACAGTGGCCTGCCGGCGCAGGCGCTGCGCCCGATGCTGCTGCACCTTGCATCGCTGCAGCGCACGATGGCCGGCACCGTGCAGCGTTGCCCGGGCCGCTCGCGCAGCCGCAAGCGCCAGGTGTTCGGTCGCATGCAGCGCGCCCGCCTGTATCTGGAAGGCAACAGCCACCGCGTGGTGCGCATCGGCGAACTGGCCGAACTGACCAACTTCTCCAGCTGGTACCTGTCCAAGACCTTCCAGAGCCTGTACGAAGAAAGCCCGCAGGCACTGTCGGCTCGGCTGCGGCTGGAGCGCGCGGCCGACCTGCTGCGCGATACCGACATGATGATCGGCGAAGTCGCTTCTGCCAGTGGCTTTGACAACTGCTGCAGCTTCGCCAGGGCATTCCGTGCCCGTTTCGGCACGTCTGCGTCGCATTATCGTGAAAGCGCCGCCAAGCTGTCGCCACACTCGGCAAAGTCTCTCGCTGCATCACGCAAACCAAGGATCGCAACACAATCGTAACGTTTGATGGCGTTTTTAACACGCCACTAACGTACCTTGGAGAGAGACATGAATTTCCGTACCCCCGCCGTGCGGCTGGGCATGCTGCCGGCCGGCATTGCGCTGGCGCTGAGCCCGAGCTTCGCCTCGGCGCAGGACGCCGCAGCAGGCACCACCGACCTAGATCGCATCTCGGTCACCGGCTCGCGCATCCGCGCGGCCAACGTTGAAACCCAGCAGCCGATCCTGACGCTGAGCCGCGAGAGCCTGGAAAAGCAGGGCTTCTCCTCGGTCGCCGACGTGCTGAACAACCTGACCTCGGCCGGTTCGCCGGCAATCTCGCGTTCGGAATCGCTGGCCTCGGGCGAAGACGTCGGCGGCTACTACGTCGACATCCGCAACCTGGGCGCTGAGCGCACCCTGGTGCTGATGAACGGCAAGCGCCTGGGCGCGTCCACCTCGGGCCTGCAGGATCTGAGCCAGATCCCGATGGGCGCCGTCGAGCGCATCGAAATCCTGAAGGATGGCGCGTCCGCCATCTACGGTTCCGACGCGATCGCCGCTGTGGTCAACGTGATCACCCGCAAGAACGTCGAAGGTGGCGAAGCCACCGCCTACTTCGGCCAGTACGGCGAAGGCGACGGCGACACCGAGCAGTACTCGATGACCCTGGGTGCTACCGGTGAGCGCGGCAGCCTGACCCTGTCGGCTGAGTACAGCAAGGCCGATCCGGTCTTCGCCAAGGACCGTTGGTACAGCAAGGACGGCAACCGCGGTCCGAACTCGACCCCGGCCACCTGGAGCGCGCTGAGCCAGAACGGCAGCTGGTGCAACCCGACCGTCTACGACTGCGCCAATGACCCGAAGGCTGTCTGGCAGACCCTGAACGCTGGCGGCAACCCGCTCAATGCGGCTGATTACCACCCGCTGACGCAGGGTGAGTGGTCCAATGCCAACCAGCAGATGACCGCGCTGACCGGCGTGGAGCGCAAGTCCGTCTACATCAACGGCACCTACGACTTCACCGATTCGATCAGCCTGAACACCGATGTGCTCTACAACGAGCGCAACACGTTCCAGCAGATCGCCGGCTACCCCTACCAGTCGCAGAACTTCGAGACCCCGCTCTCGGCCGACAGCGCCTTCAACCCGCTGGGCCAGGACGTTGATTTCCGCCGCCGCCTGTGGGAAGTGCCGCGCACCACCGACAGCCAGCTGAAGACCATGCGCTTTGCGCCGACCATCAGCGGCTTCTTCGACTTCGCCGGCCGGACCTTTGACTGGGACGTCGGCGCGCTGTGGAACCGCAACGAGTCGATCGTCACCCAGCGCGGTGATGCCAGCCTGATCTCCAGCGCGCAGGCCCTGGGCCCGTCGTACATCAACGCTGCCGGTGTTGCTACCTGTGGCGTTGCTGGCGGTCCGGCGATCAGCGGTTGCGTGCCGTGGAACCCGCTGCTGCCGTACGGCGTCGCGGGCCAGGGTTCGCTGGCTGATCCGGCGCTGCAGGAGTTCCTGTTCCCGACCTTCACCACCCGTGGCGAGACCAAGACCACCAGCTTCACCGCGAACCTTGCCGGTTCCGTCATGACGCTGCCGGCCGGTGATCTCGGCTTCGCGGTTGGTGTGGAGCACCGCAAGGAAGAAGGCAGCTATGTGCCGGATGCCTTCGCGCAGTCGGGCCAGTCCACCGGCCTGGGCCAGAAGCCGACCCGCGGCGAGTACGACCTGGACGAGGTCTACCTCGAACTGAACGTGCCGATCCTGTCGGACCTGCCGTTCGCCAAGGAACTGAGCCTGAACCTGGCCAGCCGTTACTCGGACTACAGCAACTTCGGTGACACCACCAACAGCAAGTTCGGCATCACCTGGCGTCCGCTGGATGAACTGCTGGTCCGCGGTACCTACGCCGAAGGCTTCCGTGCTCCGACCATCAGCAACCTCTACGGCGGCCTGAGCTCGAGCTTCGAGAGCTACACCGATCCGTGCGGCGTTGGCGCACCCGGCAGCGTTGCCGGCAACGCGGCCTGCCTCGCCGCTGGCGTACCGGCCAACTACGTGCAGCTGGGCCAGGGCAATGCCCCGTGCGCCACGCTGCCGTGCGCGACCAACAATGAGTTCATCTCCGGCGCAAATCCGGATCTGAGCCCGGAAACGTCCAAGAGCACCACCGCTGGCCTGGTCTGGAGCCCGCGTTGGGTGCAGGGCCTGGACATCTCGCTGGATTGGTACAAGTACGAAATCAGCGACATGATCATCGCTGACAGCGTCGACCGCATCCTGCGTGACTGCTACGTGCTGGGTGATTCCTCGCGTTGCGCCAGCGTGGTTCGTGGTCCGGCCGGCAACATCACCGCGCTGACCTACGGCACCGCCAACCTGGGCAAGATGGAAACGCAGGGCTGGGATCTGGGCGTGAAGTATCGTCTGCCGGAGTTCGCGATCGGCAACTTCGCCATCGATTGGCAGACCAGCTACCTGTCTTCGTACGACGAAGAAGGCCAGAACAGCGCTGGTGAAACCATCACCATCGGCCAGGTCGGTACGCCGGGTCTGTTCCGCATCCGTTCCAACGCTACCGTCAGCTGGACCAAGGGTGACTTCGGCGTCAACTGGACCACGCGTTACTACTCGGGCATGGCCGAAGACTGCATCGCGATCGGCTGCACCGATCCGGACCGCTACCAGAATGGCGAGACGGCACCGGTTCGTCGCACCGGTTCCAACACGTTCCATGACCTGCAGGTGAGCTACAACGCACCGTGGAATGCGACTGTGTCGGTCGGCGCGAACAACCTGTTCGACCACCGCGGTGCACTGCAGTACACCGCGCCGAACAGCGCCTTTGCCTACTACGGCGGTTTCGATGTTGGTCGCTTCCTGTACATGAAGTACACCCAGCGCTTCTGATCCATCGAAGCACTGATGCGTAAGTGAAAAGGGGCGGACCGCAAGGTCCGCCCCTTTTCTTTGTCCGTGGTCTGGAGGCGCTGGCGCCAAGCCATGCTCGGCGGCTGCCTGTCATGTCCCCTGACACGCTTCGCCGACCACCGCAGGCGTGTCGAAGGCGGGGCGGGGTGACTGTGCAGGACCGTCTTTTCGCATGGATGCGAAAAGCGAGCCTACAGGGACGTACTTGCGGCGTGTCCTGCACAGTCACCCCGTCCCGCCTACCCAATGACAACGCGGGCCTCAGCCTTCCGCGATGGCGATCAGGCGTCCGCCGGTGACAATCCCATCAACGCATTGGCGTGCTCGCGCCATTCCGGCAGCTTGTGCAGCACGTTGGCGCGCTGCAGGTAGTCTTCGTCCACCGCTTCGCCGTTGACCAGTGCCAGCGCCACGTGCACCGCGCCGGTCACCCAGAAACTGCGGGTGTTCGAGCGCTGCGGCTGCAGGTGGAAGCCGACCGCCTCCACGATCGGCATCGGCAGGCCCCACAAGCCGAGCAGATAAGCGCCCGCTTCGGCATGTCCCGGACGGCCATCGTCGGTGCCTGCAGCGGCCGGTTCAGTGCGTTCGTTGCGTACCCCCGGCAGCAACAGGCCGATGTCGGCCAGCAGCGCAGCGGTGGATCCCAGTTCGGCGCTGGATGCCGGCAACAGGCGCGCGGCAAGCCGCGAAGCGAGCAGCGCGCGCTGCTGCAGCGCATTGCGTTCGGCCGCCGACAGCGTGGAGGCGGAAAAGACCTCGCTGGCCAGAACCAGGTCACGCAGCGTGGACAGGCCCAGGCGGGTCACCGCCGTACGCAGGTCGGAGATGGTGCGGCCGCTGCTGAAGAAGGCCGAGTTGGACAGCTGCAGCACCTTGGCGGCGATCGCCGGGTCGGCCGCCACCAGCTTGGCGACCTCGTTGCTGTCGGCGTCGTCGTCACGTTCCAGCGCGCGGGTCAGGCTCATGTAGAGATGCGGCGGGGAAGGCAGCTTCTCGATGCGGCCGATGGCATCGCGCAGGCGCGGGCTGTCCAGCAGTTCGCGCAGCTCTTCCAGGCTGCTCAGCGCCTCAAGCAGCACCTCCGGCGCCAGCGGCAGCGGCAGGAAACGGTGGGCGATGCCGATCAAGCGCGCCGGCGGCGGGCGGTTGCCCTGCTGGGCATCGATCAGCGCCACGCGGATGGTTTCCGGGCGCAGGGTGCGGATCTGCCCCAGCAGCGTGGTGGCATCCATGTCCGGCAGGTAAGGGCTGACGATCACCGCATCCAGCGATGATGCCGCTACGGCCGCCATCGCGGCATGGCCGTCGACAACGGTGGTGGTATGCCATTCTTCCCCAAGATCGGCAATGAATTCGCTCAGCTCAGCCGGCAGGCTGGCTTCGTCCCCAACAAACAGAATGCGCACGACACGTTCCCCTTGCGGACCATGGCACGGCCATGGTCGATGTGAAGTGTCGCAATTTAACCGATTCGGCGTGACGAGAGATGTGCCACAAGGCCGAAAACCGCGAACTGCACCGCCCTGGCGGGGAGGCCAGGGCGACGGACGGAAGGCTCAGGCCTTGCCGTCGAGGTAACGCTGGTGGGCTTCGACCAGGATCGCCTTGGCTTCGGCAGCGCCGGCCCAGCCGTCCAGCTTGACCCACTTGCCCTTCTCCAGGTCCTTGTAATGCTCGAAGAAGTGGCCGATGCGCTCCAGCCAGTGGCTGGACACCTGGGCGATGTCTTCCACGTGGGCGTAGCCGCTGAACACCTTGGAGATCGGCACGGCCAGGATCTTCTCGTCGCTGCCGGCTTCATCGCTCATCTTCAGCACACCCACCGGACGGCAGCGCACCACCGAACCGGGGATCAGCGGCAGCGGCAGCACCACCAGCACGTCGGCCGGGTCGCCATCGCCACACAGGGTGCTCGGCACGTAGCCGTAGTTGCAGGGGTAGCGCATCGGGGTGTAGAGGATGCGGTCGACGAAGATCGCGCCGGTGTCCTTGTCCACTTCGTACTTCACCGGCTCGGAATCCTTCGGGATCTCGATGATGACGTTGATTTCTTCCGGCGGGTTCTTGCCGGGGGAGACGAGTTCCAGACCCATGGGTGTACTCCGGTTGTGGGGCGAAAAAAGAAGACCATTTTATGCGTTTGCCCGGCAGCGTGCTGCGGCATGCCCGCGACCGGCACCACGAGGTTCTCTGATGGAGCGCCCGGCCGCGCAGGGGGAGGATGGATACACCTGCCGAAGGGGTGATTCATGTTTTTCTTCAATGACTTGAAGGTACGTTCCGGGCGTCCCGTGAGGTGGGCAATCAGCAGCCTGCTGGTGGTCGCCGGCATCGCCGTTGCTGCGGATGGGCCGCTGGCGCCCCGATCACCGGGGCCGGCGACCTTCATCGATCTGGTCGACCATCCGGCCCCGGAGGCCAACTGGGACCGGTTCCATGCCCTGGAGGACCATCTGGCCGGTGCCTTCCACATGGCATGTGGCGAAGGGGCCTGCCTGCCCCGGCGATTCCTGTGGCCGATGCAGCTGCGCTGTTCGGTCCGGGTGGCCGACGCCACGGTCGCGGCGTGCGTCTGGGTCATCGCCGGCAGCGATCTGCAGGTGCGCGCGGCAGGCAGCATCGACCCCGACGTGGTGGTCTGGCGTTGCGTGCTGCCGCTCGGCGACGCCGTCGCAGTGGACGCCTTCCACGCAGCGCTGGAGGTGGACGATCCGCTGGCGGTTCGGCTGCCCGGCGCGGCCGAAAGCCTGCGGCAGGCCGTTGCGCGGTGCCTGGCCAAGCAGGGGGCCGCCTCATGATCATTGCCGGAATGCTGCTGCTTGCGGCTGCACCGCTCGCCGCGGGCAGCCATGTCGATGCACGGGATTACCCCAGCGCGGGCGCGGGCGAGGCGGCCTTCGCGGTGATGGAACGCGCGCTGGTGCGCGGCTTCGATTACATCTGCGGCGACACCTTCTGCGAAGGCGACTACGGCAACCTGCGTGCCCTGCAGCTGCGCTGTGCGGTCTCCCGCGATGGCGGCACGGTCGCCGCATGTCTGTGGAGCTTTGCCGGCAGCCATGCCTCGGTCGGATCCTTTGATCCGAAGCCTTCGGTGGATGCGCGGACCTGGGCCTGCCGCCTGCCGGTGGTGCCGGGTACATCGCTGGCGGCCCTGCTGGAGCGCCTGCGCGGGCCGGACGCGCTGGATACGCCATTGCCCGGCACGGATGTCAGCAGTTACCAGGCGCTGACCGACTGCCTCTGAGCGCTGCGGCTCAGGCCAGATTCGCCTGCACGGTGGCGTCGCTGTGCAGTGCTTCGTTCAACTCATCCACCACGATCGCCCAGTCGTTGTCCGACTTCAGCGACTCGGCCAGGAAATGACGCTGCCCTTCGCTCCAGAACGAGGCCGTGGTGACCTTGGTCTGCGCCGGCAGCTGGTGCTGCAGGATGAAGGCGGCGATGTCCGCTTCACCGGCGTCCAGGCCGAGCTGCAGGAACAGGTTGGTCATGTTCGGTTCGGTGGTGATCATCGTATCGCTGCGTCTGCTGGGAAAGGTCACCGCCATTATGCCGGGACCCTGCGCGGGCGCGATGTGATGGATGTGCCCATCCCATCGCGCCCGCCGCTGTCAGAGCAGTGGCACCAGCAGCAGTGCCACGATGTTGATGATCTTGATAAGCGGATTGATCGCCGGTCCTGCGGTGTCCTTGTAGGGGTCGCCCACGGTGTCGCCGGTCACCGCGGCCTTGTGCGCTTCGCTGCCCTTGCCGCCGAAATTGCCATCCTCGATGTACTTCTTGGCGTTGTCCCACGCGCCGCCGCCGGTGGTCATCGAAATGGCCACGAACAGTCCGGTGACGATGGTGCCGATCAACAACCCGCCGAGCGCGCGCGGTCCCAGCAGCAGGCCGACCACCACCGGCACGGCGACCGGCAGCAGGGACGGGACGATCATTTCGCGGATCGCAGAACGGGTCAGCATGTCCACCGCGCGGTCGTACTGCGGCTTGCCGGTGCCTTCCATGATGCCCGGGATCTCGCGGAACTGGCGGCGGACTTCTTCCACCACCGCGCCTGCCGCGCGGCCTACCGCTTCCATCGCCATCGCACCGAACAGGTAGGGAATCAACCCGCCGATCAGCAGGCCGATGATCACCTCATGGTCGGACAGGTCGAAGCGGAACTCGATGCCCGGATTGGCCGCCTGCAGGTTGTGCGTGTAATCGGCGAACAGCACCAGCGCAGCCAGCGCCGCCGAGCCGATCGCATAGCCCTTGGTGACCGCCTTGGTGGTGTTGCCGACGGCATCCAGCGGATCGGTGATGGCGCGGATTTCAGGCGGCAGGTCGGCCATTTCGGCGATGCCACCGGCGTTGTCGGTGATCGGGCCGTAGGCATCCAGCGCGACGATCATGCCGGCCATCGACAGCATCGCGGTGGCCGCGATGGCAATGCCGTACAACCCGGCCAGCGCATGCGCGCCCCAGATCGCCACGCATACAGCGATCACTGGCAGCGCGGTGGACTTCATCGAGATCCCCAGCCCGGCGATGATGTTGGTGCCATGGCCGGTGGTGGACGCCTGCGCCACGTGCTGCACCGGCTTGTACTGGGTGCCGGTGTAGTACTCGGTGATCCACACGATCAGCCCGGTCAGCACCAGGCCGATCAGGGCGCAGCCGTACAGCGCGTAGGGGCCGAATACATTGTCATCCATCAATGCGGTGGTGACTGGATAGAAAGCGATCGCCGCCAGCACGCCGGACACGATCACCCCCTTGTACAGCGCGCCCATGATCGATCCGCCCGGCTTCACCTTGACGAACAGCGCGCCGATGATCGAGGCGATGATCGACACCCCGCCCAGCACCAGCGGATACAGCACCGCGTTGCGTCCGGCTTCGGCGATCATCAGGCTGCCCAGCAGCATCGTGGCGATCACCGTCACCGCGTAGGTCTCGAACAGGTCGGCGGCCATGCCGGCGCAGTCGCCGACGTTGTCACCGACGTTGTCGGCGATGACGGCGGGATTGCGCGGATCATCCTCGGGAATGCCGGCTTCCACCTTGCCGACCAGATCGGCGCCGACGTCCGCGCCCTTGGTGAAGATGCCGCCGCCGAGGCGCGCGAAGATCGAGATCAGCGAAGAGCCGAAGGCCAGCCCGACCAGTGCATGCAGGGCCTGCGCCACGTCCAGGCCGAGCCGCAGCAGGATGGCGTAGTAGCCGGCCACGCCCAGCAGTCCCAGCCCGACCACCAGCATGCCGGTGATCGCACCGCCGCGGAACGCCACGTCCATCGCCGCGCTGATGCCATGCCGCGCCGCTTCGGCGGTGCGCACGTTGGCGCGTACCGAGACGTTCATGCCGATGTAGCCGGCGGCACCGGACAGTACCGCGCCGATGGCGAAGCCGATCGCGGTGTACCAGCTCAGGAAGATCCCGACCAGCACGAACAGCACCGCCCCGGCGATGCCGATGGTCAGGTACTGGCGGTTGAGGTACGCACGGGCACCTTCCTGGATCGCGCCGGCGATCTCGGCCATGCGTGCATTGCCACTGGGTTGGCGCAGGATCCAGCGCGCCGAGACGATTCCGAACAGGATTGCGATGACGGCGCACAGCAGCGCCAATGACAGCCCGTGACGTTCCAGCATGACCTCTCCCGATGTGGATGAAAGACATCCAGCGGTGGTGAACTTCACCACGAGGGGGACGACGGGCTGCAGCCTTGTAACCAACCCGTAACTGACCGTGATGGTCGTCCGACGTATGGCGGTGTTCAGCATTCCCTGGTGGCCGCAGTATGCGGTCCGGGGCCAGCAGGCGCCAGCGCCTTTGCGCGCGGTTAAGCCAGGCTCTGCGACCGTGCGGCCACTACTGTCGTGGAGAACACCGATGCGCCTGCCCGTATTGATGATGGCCCTGCTGGCCCCGGCGCTGCCGGCGCTGGCGGTGGAAACGCCCGAGCTGCAGCGTGCGGTGGGCGCCGCCCAGGCGGTCGGCGCGGTGCATACCTTGCGCCAGATTCCCGAAGCCTGCGCGCGGCTGGAAGGCACCTTCACCGGTGATGCGGCGCAGCCCTACCGCTTCGCACCGGTACGCACCAGCGAGCAGTGCCAGCCGCGGGCGCGCTTCGTCGATTACGCTAAGGCGCAGCCGAGCGAGGCCAAGGGCTGGAAGCTCAACGACGTGATCCGGGTGCCGTCGGCGGCGTGTCCGGCCCAGCAGGCCGTGGTGCGGGTGTGGCGGCTGCCGGTGGCGCCAACCACCGAACGCGACGGCCAGGGCCAGTCGCGCATCTATCTGGAAGACGCCAAGAAGCAGGCCAGCAGCGGCACGATCCCGAAGGTGACGATGTTCGCCGCGCAGCTGCAGATGGAAGGCAAGGCCTGCCAATAAAGCGGGTAGCGCCGGGCCCTGCCCGGCGCCACCGTCGGCGCGTCAGGCCTCGAACGGCTCCAGCTTTTTCTTGACCGCGACATTCTTCAGCGTGACGTACTTCGGCAGCCCGTCCGGCCCGTAGGGCAGGGGGGCTTCGCCCTTGATCAGCGGCTGCAGGTAGGCCCGGGCCTTTTCGGTGATGCCGAAACCGTCCTTGCGGATGAAGCTGGGCGGCATCTTCTTCTCATGGTTGGCGATCTTCGCCAGCGGCGCCGATTCGATCTTCCAGCGGTAGGGCTTGTCGCTGCTGCGCACGATCACCGGCATCACCCCGTTGTGGCCGGCCAGCGCCAACCGCACCGCCGCCTTGCCCACCGCCTGCGCCTGTTCCCAGTCGGTCCGGGAGGCGATGTGGCGTGCCGAGCGCTGCAGGTAGTCAGGCACGGTCCAGTGCACCTTCAGGCCTAGCTGGTCCTTGACCCGGCCGGCCAGGTGCGCGGCCACGCCGCCGAGCTGGGTGTGGCCGAAAGAATCCTTGCTGCCGCCGGCATCGGCGACGAAGGTCCCATCGGCCGTGGCGATGCCTTCGGAGGCCACCACCACGCAGTAGCCCACCTGTTCGACCACCGCGCTTACCTTGGCCAGGAAGGCCGCTTCGTCATAGGCGCGTTCCGGCAGCAGGATCACCTGCGGGGCCTCGTCCGGGTTCGTACCGGCCAATCCGCCTGCCGCTGCCAGCCAGCCGGCGTGGCGGCCCATCGCTTCGTAGATGAACACGCGGGTGGAGGTCTCGGCCATGGCCGCCACGTCCAGCGCCGCCTCGCGAACCGATACCGCGGTGTACTTGGCCGCCGAGCCGAAGCCGGGGCAGGTATCGGTCACGGCCAGGTCGTTGTCGATGGTCTTGGGTACGCCGATGCAGCTCAGCTCGACCCCGCGCTCGCGCGCCAGTTCGGACACCTTCAACGCGGTGTCGGCCGAATCATTGCCGCCGTTGTACAGGAACCAGCGCACGCCATGGGCCTGCAGCACCTGCAGCAGCCGGTCGTAACGGGCTGCATCCTGTTGCAGGGATTTGAGCTTGTAACGGCAGGACCCGAACGCGCCGCCGGGCGTGTGGGCCAGCGCCCGGATGGCACTGATCGGCTCGCGCGAGGTATCGATAAGGTCTTCGCGCAGCGCGCCGAGGATGCCGTTGCGTGCGGCAAGCACCTTGACACCACGTGCGCGGGCTTCCTGGATCACCGCCGAAGCGGTGGCATTGATGACGGCGGTGACGCCACCTGACTGGGCGTAGAGCAGGGTGCCTGGGCGCATCGGAACCTCGTGTCGGGACAGGGACATTGCAGGGACATTACCCGGATGCGGTAAAGTGCGGGTATTGCGGTGCAGCGATACCGGTCCGTCCGGACGCCGTGCGTTCATGAATTTCAACACGTTGGAGTCAGCTAGATGCGATTGGTTCTGTTGGGGCCGCCCGGTTCGGGCAAGGGTACGCAGGCAACCCGCCTGAAGGAAAAGCTCGGCATCGCCCACATTTCCACCGGCGACCTGCTGCGCGCCGAAGTGGCCGCTGGCTCCGAGCTGGGCAAGCAGGCCAAGGCGGTGATGGATGCCGGCAACCTGGTGTCCGACGAGATCCTGCTCGGCATGCTGCGTTCGCGCCTGTCGCAGGACGACGTGGCCAAGGGCTTCATCCTGGATGGCTATCCGCGCAACGTGGCCCAGGCCAAGGCACTGGACGGTGTGCTCGCCGACATCGGCCAGCCGCTGGATGCGGTTGTGCAGCTGGACGTGGATGCCGACCAGCTGATCGAGCGCCTGGCCGGCCGTGCGAAGGAGCAGGGCCGTGCGGATGACAATCCGGATTCGGTCCGCCATCGCCTGCAGGTCTACACCGAGCAGACTGCGCCGGTGGTGGATTTCTATGCCGAACGGGGCACCCTGGCGCGCCTGGATGGCATCGGCGAGCTGGAAGAAGTCGAAGCGCGCATCCACGCCGTGCTGCCGAAGGCCGGATGAGGCCGCCGAGGCCTGCGGTTCGCGCCTGAAAAAACACAGGCCTGGTCCCTTCGGACCAGGCCTGTGTCATGTTAAAGCCAGCGGTGGGCTTGCTCAGGGCCCCGCAGCGTGAGCTCCCATGGGGATGGCCTCTTGGGGAGTAGGACCGGTTGGGAACTGCGGCTGGCACTGTGAATTGTGTCTATGTTCATAGGCAGCCGCTATCAGGATTTCCCTGACATGTCTTTGGCTTTGTCTGAGCTGTCTGTCGGACTTATCTGACCTTCTGCTTGTCAGGATGGCCCACCACCGGGTCGATCGGTAACAATGCGGGTCATGAGCAACGTACATATTCTTGGAATCGCCGGCACCTTCATGGGCGGCGTGGCCGCACTGGCACGTGAGCTGGGACATGGCGTCAGCGGCAGCGACCAGGCGATCTACCCGCCGATGTCGACCCAGTTGGAAACGCTGGGGATCCAGCTGGACCAGGGGTATCGTGCCGACAGCGTCCCGCCGGACAGTGCCGAGGTGGTCATCGGCAATGCCCTTTCGCGCGGAAATCCCGCCGTCGAAGCGGTGCTCGACGCCGGCCAGCGCTATGTTTCCGGCGCACAGTGGCTCAGCGAGCGGGTGCTGCCAGGTCGTGACACACTGGCCGTGGCCGGCACGCATGGCAAGACCACCACCACCACCATCCTGGCCTGGCTGCTGGAAAGCGCAGGGCGCGCGCCCGGCTTCCTGATCGGCGGGGTCGCCGAGGATTTCGGCGTGTCCGCACGGGTGGGGCAGGGCCGCGAGTTCGTGGTCGAGGCCGACGAGTACGACACCGCCTTCTTCGACAAGCGCAGCAAGTTCGTGCACTACCGGCCGCTGGTGGCGATCCTCAACAACCTCGAATACGACCACGCGGACATCTTCCCGGACGTGGCGGCGATCCAGCGCCAGTTCCATCATCTGGTGCGCACCGTACCGGCGCGCGGCCGGCTGATCGTCAACGGCGAGGATCCGCGCCTGGCCGAGGTGCTGGCGATGGGCTGCTGGACCCCGGTGGAGCGCTTCGGTTTCGATGCGACGCTGGAATGGCACGCCGAACTGCTGCGCGCCGATGGCAGCGCGTTCATCGTGCATCATCGCGGTCAGCGGGTGGGCGAGGTCCATTGGGCGTTGCTGGGCCGCCACAACGTGCTCAATGGCTTGGCTGCGCTGGCCGCCGCACACGCCGTGGGCGTGGTGCTGGCCGACGTGCTGCCGGCGTTGTCACGCTTCCACAGCGTCAAACGGCGGCTGGAAGTGATCGGCCAGGCCGGCGGCATTACCGTGTACGACGACTTCGCCCATCACCCCACCGCCATCGCCACCACGCTGGAGGGCCTGCGTGCCAAGGTGGGCGATGCGCGCATCGTGGTGGCGATGGAGCCCCGCAGCAATTCGATGCGGCTGGGCGCACACGCCGAGGCCCTGGCGCCTTCGCTGGCGTTGGCCGATGCGGTGGTGTTCCTGCACCGGCCCGGGCTGGAATGGGATGCCGCCGCGGTGATGGACGCGGTGCGCGGCCAGGCGCTGGCGGTGGCCGATACCGACGCGTTGCTGGCCCGGTTGGACGCCCTCGCCAGAGCCGGTGACCACGTGGTGTTCATGTCCAATGGCGGCTTCGATGCCGCGCCGCGCCGCTTCCTGGCGCAGCTGCAGGGGGCATGAGCGTGGTCGCGACGCTGCCGTTGTTTCCGTTGCACGCGGTGCTGTTGCCGGGTGCGAGCATCGGCCTGCGCGTGTTCGAGCGGCGCTACCTGGACATGCTGCGTGATTCGAGCCGCGACGGCGGTGGATTCGGGCTGTGCCTGATCCTGCAGGGTGATGAAGCAGGCGCGCCTGCGGTGCCCGCAGCCTTCGGCGTGGAAGCCCGGGTGGATGATTTCGACATGGGCAGCGATGGCGTGCTGCAGCTGCGGCTGCGCGGTGCGCGGCGCTTCCACGTCGAGCAGACCCGCGTGCGCGACAACGGGCTGGTGGTGGGCGAGGTGCGCTGGTGCGCGCCGGATACCGACGACGAACTCCGGCCGCAGCACGCGCTGCTGTCGACCCTGCTGCAGCACATCATCGAACAGGCCGGTGAGGACTATGCACCTGCCACGCCGGCGCTGCTCGACCAGGCATCCTGGGTAGGCTGGCAGCTGGCGCAGCTGCTGCCGCTGGAAGAATCCCAGCGGCTGCAGTTGCTGCAGCTCGACGATGTCCACGCCCGCCTGGACCTGCTGCTGGGCTGGATCCCGTAACGGCCGAGGCGTTATTCGGTGCGCAGGCGCAGCACCGGCAGGCCCGATCCCGGATGCACGCCTTCCTGCATCGGCAGGCCGTCCACCGATGCCTTGACCGCCGCCATCGCCGGGTCGATCCCGCGCAGCGGATGCCACATGCCGATCCACTCGAAGTGGCGGGTGAAACGCAGCGTCTGCGCACTGCCCAGCCACAGCGGCACGTCGCCCGGCTGCAGCACCTTGGTCGCCGGCCACAGGCGCAGCACGTGGCGCTCGTCCGGCCGCTCGCCATCGCGCACCATCAGCAGGCTTTCCACCTGCGTATCCAGCGTGGCCGGCAGCACCGGCAGCGCTTCCGGGCCGGTGTCCTGGTCGAGCATCAACAAGGCCTGTTCCCATCCGGCCTGCGGCTGCATCCTCCAGCCTTGTGATTCCAGCCGCGCCTGCAACGGGGCCAGCGGGCCGGCGACCTGCACGTCCAGCGGCCAGCGCTGGTCATCGTCGAATTCGTTGCGACGCGCCGGCATGGTCTGCCAGTCCTGCTGCCACCAGCGATCGGCCTGCAGCGGCGCCGGGGCGGCCTGGTGCGGTTCGAAGCGTTCCAGCTTGACCGGGATGTTGCGCGGTGCGTACCACACCGCCGCCACCAGGAACGTACCGTAGAACAGCCAGGCGACCGGCTTGACCCAGAACGAACGGTTGAAGCGGCGGCGGTAGGCGATGCCCAGCACCAGCAGCCAGAACAGCCCGAACAACATGCCGCCGATCACATCGCTCAGCCAGTGCGCGCCGAGGTAGATGCGCGAAAAACCGATCAGGCTGACCACGAAACCGGACACCAGGTAGGGCCACACGCGGGTCCGGCCAGGCAGCTCCCGGGCAATCAGCACGGCGAAGAAACCGAAGGTGATCGTCGCCATGGTTACCGAGACGGACGGGAAGCCGAAGCCGCTGCTGGCATCCGGCGGGCGCACCACGTCCACGGTGGCGCCCAGCAGCATCGTCAGTGCCAGACCGAAGGCCAGTGCCGCCAGCCAGTGTGCGGCGGCCATCCAGCGCCGACGCCACAGCAGGTACCCCATGCCGACCGCGGTGGCCGGCAGCAGCACCTGCCAAGCGCCCAGCGAGGCCAGCGCGGCCATCGGGTAGTCGGCCAGCGGGTTGCGCAGTGCCAGCATCGCGTGGTGCACGGCCAGGTCGATGCGCAGTGGTTCGCCGTGCGCCACCACCACCATCAGCAGCGCGAACCAGCACCAGCCCAGCACCAGCAGCATCAGCGCCAGCATCGCCAGCGGCACCGATTCGCGCCGCTGCGGATCGAATACCGACACCGAGTAACGCCCCAGCGTGGGGTGGCGCTGCGACCAGTCCAGCAGCCGCGCCAGCCAGGTATCCATGCGTGCGGCCGACCAGCGATAGCCATACAGCACGATGGCCCACACCAATCCGAGAATCACGCCGAGCAGGCCAACCACCACCACCAGCCGCCCGGCGACCGCCGCGACGGCGTCATACGCGCCGCCCAGCACCCAGCCCGGCAACAGGAACAGGACCGCCCAGGACACGCTGGCGATGGCGCTGGCCCGCATGTAGCGGCTGGCCTGCATCTTCATCATGCCGGCGATGGCCGGCACGAACGGCCGGATGGCGCCGACGTAACGGGCCACCAGGATGCTCTTGAAGGCATTGCGGCGGAACATCGTTTCGCCGCGGTCCAGCAGCTGCGGATAGCGGCTGAAAGGGAACACGCCGCGCAGCCGGTCGCCCCAGCGGCGGCCGATCCAGTAACTGATGCCATCGCCGGCGAACGCGCCCAGCGCCGCACAGGCCACCGCATACGGGCCGGATATCTGCCCCAGGCCGATGAACACGCCCACCGCGAACAACAACGGCAGGGCAGGCACGATGGCGCCCAGGATGATGACCGCATCGCAGAAGGCGATGAGGAAGATGGCTGCACCGGCAAGCACCGGATTGGCGGCAATCCAGGCGAGGGTGGCGTCGATCCATGAAGAGTCCATCGCCGGATTATAAAGGCGTGCAGGTGACTGGTTGCCTGCTTGATGCAGGCTGATCGAGACACGTGGCTCGCCTGGAGGGATCGCCTAGAATGGGCCATGGCAGATAACCGCACGCTCGCGCAGCACGCGCTCAAGTCAGACAGTTTCGGCCGCATCCTGCTGGTGCAGCAGGCCGAAGGCCATTTCGTGCGTCGCGACCTGGGTGCTACGCCGTGGTGGTTGCGGGTGCCTGCCTGGTGGCTGGCACGACGCGAAGCGCGCGCGCTGCGACACATCGATGGCATGCAGGCGGTGCCGAAGCTGCTGGCATGGGACGGCCGCTGGCTGGACCGCAGCTTCATGGCCGGCGATGCGATGTACCAGCGGCCGCCACGCGGCGACGTGGCCTGGTTCCATGATGCGCGCCGTCTGCTGCAGGACCTGCACCGGCGCGGGGTGGCACACAACGACCTGGCCAAGGAAGCCAACTGGCTGGTGACCGAAGCCGGGCATCCGGCGTTGATCGATTTCCAGCTGGCGGTGATCGGCAACCCGCGTTCGCGCTGGATGCGCCTGCTGGCGCGCGAAGACCTGCGCCATCTGCTCAAGCACAAACGGATGTACTGCCGCGGATCGCTGACGCCGGTGGAAATGCGCGTGCTCAAGCGCACCTCGTGGGTGCGTGAGCTGTGGTTCGCCACCGGCAAGCCGGTCTATCGTTTCGTCACCCGGCGCATCCTGCACTGGGAAGACAACTAGGGACAGGGGCCCAAGCCCTGAGGCCGCACTGCGACCGCGCGCGGTGGCCGCGCGCATAATGCAGCGTCGGCGTTGGCCGGTGACCAGGAGAAACGTGGTGTCCAACCTGCAGGGCAAGACTCTATTCATCACCGGCGCATCGCGCGGGATCGGGCTGGCGATCGCCCTGCGTGCGGCGCGCGATGGCGCCAACGTGGCCATCGCGGCCAAATCCTCGGTGGCCAACCCGAAACTGCCCGGCACCATCCACAGTGCCGCCGAAGCGGTCACCGCCGCTGGCGGGCAGGCGCTGGCGCTGAAGTGCGACATCCGCGAGGAAGACCAGGTGCAGGCGGCGGTTGCAGCGGCCGTGGACACCTTCGGCGGCATCGACATCCTGGTCAACAATGCCAGTGCGATCTGGCTGCGCGGCACCCTGGAGACGCCGATGAAGCGCTTCGACCTGATGCAGCAGGTCAACGCGCGTGGCAGTTTCCTGTGCGCGCAGGCCTGCCTGCCGTACCTGCTGCAGGCGCCCAACCCGCACATCCTGAGCCTGGCGCCGCCGCCCAGCCTGGACCCGAAGTGGTGGGGGCCGCATACCGGCTATACGTTGGCCAAGATGGGCATGAGCCTGGTCACGCTGGGGCTGGCGGCGGAGTTCGGCCCACGCGGCGTGGCCGTCAATGCGCTATGGCCACGCACGGTGATCGCCACCGATGCGATCAACATGATCCCGGGCGTGGACGTGCAGGGCTGCCGCACGCCGCAGATCGTGGCCGATGCCGCGCACGCGGTGCTGGTGCGCGAAGCGGCCGGCTTCCACGGCCAGTTCCTGCTCGATGACGAGGTGCTCGCCGCAGCCGGCGTGACCGATCTTTCCGGTTACGCGGTGGATCCCGCGCATCGACTGCTGCCGGATCTTTTCCTGGATTGATTCAACGGCGCGTTGACAGCGGCGTCTGCTATGGTGCGCGGCTGTAATCGTTTCCAACAGGGAAGTACCCCATGAATCCGACCTTCCGTACGGCCTTGCTCGCCGCCTCCGTTGCGCTGTGCCTGGCCGCCTGCCAGAAGGGCGCATCGACGCCTGCCGCCAATGAGGGCGCCGATAAGATCAACGCCTACATCGCCTGCTTCAACGGCGTGCAGCAGCCGATCCAGGAAAGCTTCCAGCGCTATGTTTCGTGGATCGCCGATCCGGCGGCCGGCCCCACCGGCAAGGAAGAAACCGTACGCGCACCGGGCACGGTGCTGTCCCACCGCGTCGAGTTCTGCGGCGCGCCGCTGACCGCCGCCCTGGCACAGCAGCCGGCCAACGCGGCGCTGGATCCGGCCGCGCGCCGTTACCAGGAAACCTTCACCGCGCTCAACGAGAAGATCGGCGATGCCGTGCGTTACTACGATCGCGAAGACTACAAGCGCGATGGCGGTGAGGGCATGCGCCAGCGACATGCGCCGCTGATGCAGGCTTATTCGGCGTTCTTCGAAGCCGGTGATGCGATGGATGCGGCGCTGGAAGCGAACGAAGACCAGCGCCGCAAGGAGCAGATCGCAGCGATCGAGAAGGAAGAGGGACGCAGTGCGGCGTTCTACCACCTGAGCATCATCGGCGAGGGCAAGCAGCTGGTGAAGGTGCTGGACGGCGACGCGCCGGACCTCGCCGCCGGCCGTGCACAACTGGCGCGCTACCAGGCCGTGCTGGAAGAAGCGGCCAAGGCGAAGATCGGCCAGGGCGATCCGATGTGGGGCCACATGGAGCGTTCGGCGGACAAGCTGGCCAGCGAGGGCGGGCGCCGCATCGAACGCCTGCAGGCCAACCAGCCGTTGAGCCGCAGTGACCAGATCCTGCTGGAGAGCGGTGGCATGCCGCCGTCCGGCACCGCGCCGGCACTGCTGGCCAGCTACAACGACCTGGTCGACATGAGCAACCGCATGGCACGTTGAGGTCGGCAGGGCGGGGGCGCGCCTGCGCCGCCCGCCCGTTACACCTGGTTGAACAGTTCCGGCAGGGGCTCGGCGCACTGCCGGCAGTAGCGTGCGTCGGGCGCGTGGCCTTCCAGCCCGCAGCGCAGGCAGCCACGTCCATCGCGTTTCTCGTTGTGCTCGGCCTCGCGCATCGTGCTGGCCAGTTCGGCGGTGTAGATGCCGGTCGGCACCGCGATGATGCTGTAGCCGATCAGGATCAGGATGGAGGTGACGAAGCGGCCGAGCATGGTCTGCGGCACGATGTCGCCGAAGCCGACCGTGGCCATGGTCACCACCGCCCAGTACATGCTGCTGGGGATGCTGGTGAAGCCGTTGTGCGGCCCTTCGATCAAGTACATCAGCGCACCGGCGATGATGGTGATGGTGATGACCGTGAACAGGAACACCAGGACTTTGCGCCGGCTGCGCCACAGCGCCAGCATCAGCACGCCGCTTTCTTCGATGTAACGGGTCAGCTTGAGGATGCGGAACACCCGCAGGATGCGCAGCGCACGCACCACCAGCAGGCTCTGCGCGCCGGGGATGAACAGGGACAGGTAGGTCGGCAGGATCGACAGCAGGTCGATGATTCCCCAGATGCTGACCGCGTAGCGCAGTGGGCGCTTCACCACTGCCAACCGCAGCACGTATTCCAGCGTGAACATCGCCGTGAACGCCCATTCCAGCACGTACAGGCCTGCGGCCCAGCGCAGGTGCAGGTGCTGCACGCTGTCGACCATCACCACGATGACGCTGGCGATGATCGCCAGCACCAGCAGCAGGTCGAAGTTGCGCGAAGGCTGGGTGTCGTGGCGGTAGATGATGTCGAACCAGTACCGGCGCCAGCCGGTGGCGCTGGCGGGATTGAGCTGTGGAGCGGAGAAAGGGCGCATGGGCGCATTGTGCCGCACCGGCTGCGGGGCGAGAATGGGCGCTTTCCGAAGCTCGCCGGACCGCCATGACCGCCGCCACCGACCCACTGATTTCCCTGTCGCACTACTACCTGCCGGTGTACAAGCCGCGCCAGGTCGTGCTCGAGCGCGGGCAGGGCGCGCGCGTCTGGGATTCGCAGGGCCGCGAATACATCGACCTGGCGGCGGGCATCGCCGTGTGCGGCCTGGGCCACAACGATCCGGACCTGACGGCGGCGCTGCTGGAACAGGCCGGCAAGCTGTGGCATACCAGCAATGTGTTCTACAGCGCCCCGCCGCTGCATCTGGCCGAGGAACTGGTCAAGGCCAGCCGTTTCGCCGAGCGCGTGTTCCTGTGCAACTCCGGTGCCGAAGCCAACGAAGTGGCGATCAAGATGGTGCGCAAGTGGGCCTCCTCGCAGGGGCGCCCGGCGGATCGGCGGGTCATCGTCACCTTCCGCGGCAGCTTCCACGGCCGCACCCTGGCGGCAGTGACCGCCACGGCCCAGCCGAAGTACCAGGAAGGCTACGAGCCGCTGCCGCAGGGCTTCCGCTACGTGGATTTCAACGATGAAGTGCAGCTGGAAACCGCGATGGCCGCCGGTGACGTGGCCGCGGTGATGCTGGAGCCGGTGCAGGGCGAGGGCGGGGTGATGCCGGCCAAGCCGGGCTTCCTCAAGCGCGTGCGTGAACTGTGCGACCAGCACGGTGCGCTGCTGGTGCTGGATGAGATCCAGGCCGGCATGGGCCGCACCGGTACCCTGTTCGCGCACTGGCAGGATGGCGTGGTGCCGGACATGGTGACCCTGGCCAAGGCGCTCGGCGGCGGTTTCCCGATCGGTGCGATGCTGGCCGGCCCGAAGGTCGCCGAGACCATGCAGTTCGGGGCCCATGGCACCACCTTCGGCGGCAATCCGCTGGCCGCTGCGGTGGCACGGGTGGCGCTGCGCAAGCTGGCTTCCGATGAAATCGCCGCCAACGTCGAGCGCCAGTCACGCGCGCTGCGCGAGGGCTTGGAGCGCATCAACGCCGAGTTCGGCGTGTTCGGGCAGGTGCGTGGACGCGGGCTGATGCTCGGTGCGGTGCTGTCCAAGGACCACCTGGGCCAGGCCGGCGTGATCCTGGACCACGCCGCCGAACACGGCCTGCTGACCCTGCAGGCCGGTCCGGACGTGCTGCGTTTCGTGCCTTCGCTGAACATCAGCGACGAGGAAATCGCCGAAGGCCTCAGGCGCCTGCGCGCAGCCGTGGCCAGCTATATCGCCGCACGCTGAGCGCTGCGGACGCAGTGACGGCCCCCGGCCGTCATTGCAGGCCGTAGCGCTTCAGCACGCGGCCCACGCCGCGCCCGTCGCGCACGGTTTCGGCCTGCAGGCCGGCCAGCCGCGCACCGCGCACGTTGGTGAACAGGTCATCGATGAACAGCGTGCGCGACGGCGCGGCCTGCAGTCGCTGCAGCGCGCGTAGGTACAGCGCCGGATCAGGTTTGCGGCCACCCAGCGCGCCACTGCACAGCAGGCCCTCGCCCACGCGGTGGCACAGCGTCGGCAGCAGGGCGCGAAGCACCTCGGCCATCAACGGCCCGTTGTTGGTCAGCACACCGATGCGCACGGATTCGGAAAGGGCCAGGATCCGCTGCACCACCTCGGCGCGCGGCCGCGATGCCGCCAGCCGTGCCTGGATCCACAGCGCCTCGCTGACCTCGGCCTGCAGGCCCTCGCTCAACGCGCGCAGGTAAGCCGCGGTATCGGTCATGCCGCTGTCGTAGCGCGTTTCCAAGCCAGTTTCGAACAGCACCTGCTGCACCTGCGCGCTGTCCACGCACAGGCCGTGGGCGATATGCCGCACACGCACGCTGCGCTGGTAATCCAGCAGCACGCCATCCACGTCCAGCAGCAGCAACTCGATGCTCGGTTTCATGACCGAAGGATGCCCGATATGCCGGCGCGGCTGCGACAGCCGGTCGCAGCCGCGCGCCGCCCTGCTTTCCTACAATGGGGCGCACCAACAACCAAGAGCAGCCAACGATGAAGCAATGGGCATGGGGGGCAGGGCTGGGCGCGATGCTGTTGGCGCCGGCGGCAATGGCGCGCGTCTGCGCGGTGAACATCGACAGCAACGACCAGATGACCTTCAGCGCGCGCGAGATCAAGCTTGCCGCCGACTGCACCGAAGTGGCCCTGACATTGCGCCACACCGGCCGCATGGCGGCCACCGCGATGGGCCACAACTGGGTGCTGACGCGCACCGCCGATTACCAGCCGGTGGCAATGGCCGGCATGCGCGGCACGCTCGCCGACAGCTACCTGCCCAAGGGCGATCCGCGCGTGCTGGCGCATACCAAGGTGATCGGCGGCGGGCAGAGTACCAGCGTGCGGTTCTCCACCCGCGCCCTGCAGAAAGGCGGCGACTACACCTTCTTCTGCTCGTTCCCCGGTCACTTCGCGATGATGAAGGGCAGACTGGTGTTCGGTTAGGCCTTGAAGGCGATGCGGGCGGCGGCGAGGGTGGCCTCGATCACCGCGTCGTCGTGTGCGCTGGACAGGAAGCCCGCCTCGTAGGCGGACGGGGCCAGGAACACGCCCTGTTCCAGCATCGCGTGGAAGAAACGGTTGAAGGCGGGGATGTCACAGGCAGTGGCCTGGGCATAGGTCTCTACCTTCTGGTCGGTGAAGAACAGGCCGAACATGCCGCCCACCTGGGTGGTGGTCACGCTCACGCCGGCCTCGGCGGCGGCCTGTTCCAGGCCCGCGCACAGGCGCGCGGCGCACGCCGACAACTGCGCGTGGAAGCCCGGCTGCTGCACCAGCTCCAGCATCGCAAGGCCCGCGGCCATCGCCACCGGATTGCCGCTCAGCGTGCCGGCCTGGTAGATCGGGCCGGCCGGTGAGATCTGCTGCATCAGTTCGCGCTTGCCGCCGTAAGCGCCCACCGGCATGCCGCCGCCGATGATCTTGCCGAAGGTGGTCAGGTCCGGGGTGACGCCGTAGTGCGCCTGTGCGCCGCCCAGCGCAACCCGGAATCCGGTCATCACTTCGTCGAAGATCAGCACGGTGCCGAAGCGCGTGCACAGCTCGCGCAGGTGCTGCAGGTAGCCCTCGCGCGGCGCGATGCAATTGGCATTGCCGACCACCGGTTCGATGATCAAGCCGGCGATCTGCTCGCCCTGGGCTTCGAACAGCGCGGTGGCGGCATCGAAATCGTTGTAGGGCAGGGTCAGGGTCAGCTCGCTCAGGCCGGCCGGCACGCCCGGTGAGGTCGGCACGCCGAGCGTCAGCATGCCGCTGCCGGCCTTGACCAGGAACGAGTCGCCATGGCCGTGGTAGCAGCCTTCGAACTTGACGATGCGGCTGCGGCCGGTGGCACCGCGCGCCAGGCGGATCGCCGACAGCGTGGCTTCGGTACCGGAGTTGACCATCCGCACCATCTCGCAGGAGGGCACCAGCCGGGTCAGCGTCTCGGCCATGGTGACTTCCGCCGCGCACGGCGCGCCGAAGGACAGGCCACTGTCAGCGGCCTTCTTGACGGCCTGGCGCACCGCCGGGTGGTTGTGGCCGACGATCATCGGGCCCCACGAACCGACGTAGTCGATGTAACGGTTGCCATCCACGTCGTACAGGTAGGCGCCGTCGGCGCGTTCGACGAAGAACGGCTCGCCGCCCACCGACTTGAACGCGCGCACCGGCGAATTGACGCCACCGGGCAGCAGCGCCTGGGCGCGGGTGAACAGGGCGTGGGACTGGTCGTGGTTCATGCGGGATCCTTGAAGCAGGCGAGATAGGCACGCAGGGCGGAGACCGGATCGGCGGCCTCGAACACGCTGCTGATCACCGCCACCAGGTCTGCACCGGCGGCGATGACGGGACCGACATTGTCCGGCGTCAGCCCGCCGATCGCCACCCGCGGCACGCCCAGTGCGGCGCTTTGCCGCAGCAGCTCCGGGGTGGCGCGGCGGGTGGTCGCCTTGCTGCGGCTGGGGAAGAAGGCGCCGAAGGCCACGTAGCTGGCGCCCGCGGCGACCGCCTGCTGCGCCAGCATCTGTTCGTCGTAACAGGACGCACCGATCAGCGCCGCCGGCCCCAGCAGCGCGCGTGCCGCCGCCACGCCCCCATCGTCTTCACCGATATGCACGCCGGCCGCGCCGACCGCATGCGCCAGCGCTGCGTCGTCGTTGATCAGCAGCGGCACGCCGTGACGTCCGCACAGCGCCTGCAGCGCGGTCGCCTGCTCGTGGCGCAGGGCCGCCGTGGCGGTCTTGTTGCGGTATTGCAGCCACGTGGCGCCGGCGGCGAGCAGGGGCTCGACACGGGCCAGCAGGCGCGCGGTATCGGCTTCGTCGGGGGTGATCAGGTACACGCCGCGAGGCGTGGCAGGTGCTTGGGACATGGATGGCTACCGGTTGCGTGGCCACGATGGGACAATGGCCGGAAGGGCATGAAAGGACGTCATTTTGAAGGGGAACATCCGATGAGCGACACCCCCCGGGCCCGGCTGCGCACCTGGATGTGCGTGGTCTGCGGATTCCTGTACCACGAAGCGGACGGGCGGCCCGAGGAGGGCATCGCGCCGGGCACGTCCTGGGAAGATGTCCCCGGAAGCTGGACCTGCCCGGACTGCGGGGTGAGCAAGGATGACTTCGAGATGGTCGAGCTGGACTGAGGCGGGCGTCGTAGCGGCCGCTCAATGCAGCCGCGTGCGCGGCCCGCCCAGGTCCACCAGTTTCTCGCGCAGGGCCTGCGCGTCGCCCGCATCGGGATTGCGCTGCACGTAACGCCCCAGGTCGCGACGCGCACCGGCCAGGTACTCCAGCTTCAGGTAGGCCAGGCCGCGATCGCGCAGCGCATCGTCGTTTTCCGGTGCCAGTTTCAGCAGGCGGTCGGCACTGCGCGCCGCACGGTCCCACTGGTGGTTTTCCGCATAGACGCCCTGCAGGTTGCGCAGCATGCGCATCAGGATCGCGCGGCTGGGCGCGGCATCGAGGATCTGCGCCAGCACCTGGTCATCCGGTCGCTGGCCACCCAGGTGGGAGCTTGCGCGCTCGCGCAGTTCTTCCACGCCCAGCGGCCGGCCGCCGTTGAACGGATCCATCACCAGCATTCCTTCTTCCATCGGCAGGCGTACCAGGAAGTGGCCGGGGAAGGACACCCCGTCCAGCGCGATGCCCAACCGCCGCGCGACCTCCATCTGCACCAGGGCCAACGAGATCGGGTTGCCCAGGCGGCGTTCGAAGACTTCGTTGAGGTAGCTGTTGCGCGGATCGTAGTATTCGTCGTGGTCGCCGCTGTAACCCAGCTCATCGAACAGATGGCGGTTGATCGCGGCCATCTTCAGCGGTGCTGAAGGGATGATCTCCACTTCCGCGCGCAGGTGGTCGACATGGGCCTGCACCGTCGCGTCGTACACCGTCGGGTCCAGTGCCGGATATTCGTCGCGCGCGATCAGCAACGCAGTGGGCAGCAGTGGCAGCGACTCGTCGTCGAGTTCGGCCAGGGTGTCCCAGTCGGGCAATGTGATGCGCTCCTGCATGCCTACAGACTGGCGGCAATGCCGCAAGGTTTCAAGCTGCAGCAGGTGAAAGAATGCCGGCCGACGACCGGCATCCTGGTCCTTGCGGTCAGAGCGGCGGGATGCCCGGGCCCAGCTTCAGTTCAGTGCCGTCCTTCAACTTGATCTTCTCCGCCTGGCCGGCGTTGAGCTCCAGCACGTAGCGTGCCGGCCCACTGCTGGGATACGGCGGGCAACGGTCACCCGCCGAGCACGGCGGCACATCGCGCTGCTGGCTGACCAGCCTGCGTGCACTGTCGAAGTACAGGATGTCCAGGCCGATCCGGGTGTTCTTCATCCAATAGGCGAGGGGTTCCTCGCGGTCGTGGATGAAGAGCATGCCGTGGTCTTCGGGCAGGCTGTCGCGGAACATCAGTCCGCGCGCGCGGGTTTCATCGTTCTGCGCAAGTTCCACCTTGTAGCGGGCGCCATCGAGCTCCACCCAGTGCTGGGACGCACCGGTGGCGCAGCCGGCCAGCGCGAGCAGCGGCAGCAGGAGCAGGGAACGGATCGACATGGGGTTTTCCTTGAGAGGGGAAACGGTCAGGCGGGCCTTGCAGCGCACGCCCCGCAGCGAATCAGAGCACCACCGGCGGTTCGCCGCCGACGATCACCACATCGGCGCGGCGGCGCGCGAACAGGCCCACGCAGACCACGCCGGGCAGCTGGTTGAGCTCACGCTCGAGCTTTTCCGGATCGGTGATCTGCAGGTGGTGGATGTCCAGGATCTGGTTGCCGTTGTCGGTCACCACGCCCTCGCGCCAAGTCGGCTGGCCGGCGGTCATGTCGCGGATCTGGCGGGCGACCAGGCTGCGTGCCATCGGGATCACTTCCACCGGCAGCGGGAACCGCCCCAGCACCGGCACCTGCTTGGACGGGTCCACGATGCAGATGAAGCGCTCGCTGGCCTCGGCGATGATCTTCTCGCGGGTCAGTGCGGCGCCGCCGCCCTTGATCAGGCACTTGCCCGGATCACACTCGTCGGCGCCGTCGACATACAGCGACAGCGTGCCGGTGTGGTTGAGCTCCAGCACCTCGATGCCGAGCTGCTTCAGGCGCGCGGTGCTCTGTTCGGAACTGGACACCGCGCCCTTGATGCGGTGCTGGATGCGGCCCAGCGCATCGATGAAGTAGGCGACCGTGGAGCCGGTGCCGACCCCGACGATCATGCCGTCTTCGACGTATTCGATGGCTTTTTCAGCGGCCAGGCGCTTGGCTTCGGACATGCGGGCGGTCTCGATGGAGGATCAGGATCAGGATCTGCGTTCCAGCGACAGCAGCAGCTTCCACTGCGCGGCAGTCACCGGGAAAACGGAAAGGCGGTTGCCCTTGGCGGTGAGCGGAAAACCCTCGCCCAGCGCATCGGCGTGCAGCTTGATTTCATCCAGCGCGATGACGCGCTCCAGCTTGCGCTCGAAGCCCACGTCCACCAGCATCCAGCGCGGCTCTTCGCGGGTGGCCTTGGGGTCGTGGTAGTCCGATTGCGGATCGAACTGGGTGTCATCGGGATAGGCGGCACTGGCCACCGTGGCGATGCCGACGATGCCGGGCACCTTGGTGTTGGAGTGGTAGAACAGGATGCCGTCGCCGACGTGCATCCCGTCGCGCATGAAATTGCGCGCCTGGTAATTGCGGACGCCGTTCCAGGGCTCGGTGCCGACGCGTTGCAGGTCGTCGATGGAAAAGGCGTCCGGTTCGGACTTCATCAGCCAGTAGCGCTTGCGGGCGGTCATGCGGTCACGTGCGAGGCGAAAAGGGTGGCGGCTTCGGTGCAGATGGCGTCCACCGCCACGTCCCAGGACGCGACCGGCAATGCATCGACCTGCTGCACGGCAAATGCCGCGCCGACCAGCCACGGCGGAGCAGGGCGGTCGTGCCGGAAGGCGAAGCTGCGATCATACCAGCCCCCTCCCATGCCCAGCCGGCCGCCCTGTGCGTCGAAGCCGACCAGCGGGGTCACCACCAGGTCCATCGCGCCGGCATCCAGCGTATCGGCAGGGTCCAGGTCGGGTTCGGGAATGCCGAAACGGTTCTGCCGCAGCGCCTGGCCCGGACGCCAGGGCGCGAAGCGCAGGACGTTTTCGTGCAGCACCGGCAGGCAGTAGGCCACCGTGTCGGGCAAGGTCAACTGCCAGCGGTGCAGGGCGATTTCGCCATCCATCGCCCAGTAACCGGCCACATGCCCGCGTTGGGGGGCGAACGGCAGGGCCAGCAGGCGTGCAGCGAGGCGGTCGGCGGCGTCGATCCGGGCGGCAGGGGGCAGGTCACGGCGACGCCGCCTGAGTTCGGCGCGCAGCGCGTTGCGGGGGGCGGGTATCGAGGGGGGCGAGGAGGGCATGGCGCTATTGTGCCGCGCCGCCGACCGGAAAAAACAAAGGCGACATCCGAAGACGCCGCCTTTGTCGAATATTGCATTCTCCGCGATGACGATGCATGCGAAACGACCTTGAACCCAGGGGCTCAAGTGGGAACGCTGGGGAACCATCGGGCTTCCCGCTGCAAGGCGGACATGCACTCCCGGCGCCGTCGCGCTCCCGGTGTCGTTCTTAAGGGACAAGGCGAATGTTTGCACATGCCGTCGTGTACCGCAGAGAACGCAGGAACAGTATAACCAGCTCGCTGCGCAGGGGGAGTCCGTTCGTCGGCAACAGTGCGTGCCAATTCAGACTCCACGATGTTACGCGTCGATCGCGCGGTCCAGGCGACGGTTCATGTCGGCCAACGTCTGGTGCAGGGCGACGGCCTGGCGGGCGTTTTCATCGCGCAGCTGCTGCAGCTCATGCGCCAGGTTCAATGCCGCCAGCACGGCGACGCGGTCGACGGCCGCCATGCGGTTGCTGCCGCGGATTTCGCGCATCTTCGCGTCCAGCAGGCGCGAGGCGGCGACCAGGCTGTCGCGCTCCTCGGCGGTGACCCCGACCGTGTAATCGCGATCAAGCAGGCGGACGTTTACCGGTTCGGCACCGCTCATGTGTGCTGCTCCAGGGATTTGAGCCGGGTGATCATCGCTTCCACGCGCGAGCGGGCCTGCTCGTTCTTGGCCAGCAGCGTGGAGCGTTCGTTGACCAGCTGTTCCTGCTGGTGGCGCAGGCTGCGGTTCTCCTCGGCCAGCCGCTGGTTACGCTCAAGCAGCGCCTCCACCCGGGCGGCGAAGGCCTGCAACTGGTCGAGCGGGCTGGGATGGTCCATGTCGGCAAGAGTCTCAGGGCCGTTGATGACGGTCAAGCGTCAGCGGCACGGGCTGCGGGGCGACGCGCCACGTTCTAAACTAGCCCATCGACGACGCAGGCAGCAATGCGTGGGTCGTCCCCATCACCTATGAGCCCGCAGATGACCGAACTTCCTTCCATCGACGACGTTTCCCGTGCCAGCACAGCGCTCGGGCTGGGCGCCAGCCCGGCCGAGCTGCACGGCGGCCTGTGTGGCTGGCTGGCCGCTGGCGGCGCGCCGGGCAATGACTGGCCGGCCCGCGTGCTGGCCGATGATGCGCTGCAGCCGGTGGCCGAGGGCAGCGCGCTGGCGCAGTTGCTGGAGGTGACCATCAAGCAGCTGGAGGACCGTGATTTCGGCTTCGAGCTGCTGCTCAGCGACAGCACCGAGACCGAGCCGCAGGTGGATGCCCTGTTCACCTGGGCGCGCGCGTTCCTGGGGGGCTTCGGGCTGGGTTCGGGGCACAAGCGCCCGGCGCTGTCCGAAGAGGGCGAGGAGGCCCTGAACGACCTGGCCAAGCTGGCCCAAGCGTCCAGCGAGGACTTCGACAGTGACGGCGAGGACGACGACGAAGCGCTGGCCGAGATCGAGGAATTCATCCGCATTGCCGTGCTGCTGCTGCACGGTGACTGCGTCATGGCCGCGCGCCACCGCCAGCGCCTCAACTGATGGCGGGCGATCGCATGGACCTGCGCCAGCGCACCGGGATCGGCGCGGCCGAGTACAAGCGGCGCCGACGCCAGTTGATGGAGATGGCCGGCGATGAGGCGATCCTGGTGCTGCCGGCCGCCTCGGAGCAAGTGCGCAGCCTGGATACGCATTACCCGTACCGCCAGGATTCGGATTTCCAGTACCTCTGCGGCTTCCCGGAGCCCGAAGCGGTGCTGGTGCTGATTCCCGGGCGCCGGCACGGCGAGGTCATCCTGTTCTGCCGCGAACGCGATGCCGAGCGTGAAGCCTGGGATGGCAGTCGTGCCGGCCAGGAAGGCGCCGTGGCGGATTTCGGCATGGACGACGCCTATCCCATCGAGGACCTCGACGACATTCTGCCGGGGATGCTGGAAGGGCGCTCGCGGGTGTATTACCACTTCGGGCGCGATGCGGATTTCGACCTGAAGCTGATCGGCTGGGTCAACCGCGTACGTTCACAGGTACGCCATGGCGCGCAGCCCCCGCACGAGTTCCAGGAGCTGGGCCATCTGCTGCACGAGCAGCGCCTGTTCAAGTCCGGCGCGGAGATCGCGCTGATGGAACAGGCCGCGCAGATCAGCGTGCAGGCGCACTGCGCGGCGATGCGGGCTGCGCGCGCGGGCATCCATGAGTATGAGCTGCAGGCCGAGCTTGAGCGGGTGTTCCGCGCCCATGATGCGTGCCCGGCGTATTCGAGCATCGTCGGTGCAGGGCGCAACGGCTGCATCCTGCATTACCGCGAAAACAACGCGCGTACGCGCGACGGTGAGCTGGTGCTGATCGATGCCGGCGCGGAGTACCGTGGCTATGCCAGCGACATCACCCGCACCTTCCCGGTCAACGGTCGCTTCACTGCCGAACAGCGCGCGCTGCACGATCTGGTCGGCGCCGCGCAGGCGGCCGCGCTGGCGCAGGCACGGCCGGGCGTGGCGTATGAAGCGGGCCACCTGGCCGCGGTGCAGGTGCTGACCGAGGGGCTGTTGCGGCTGGGGCTGCTCAAGGGCAGCGTGGAGGACAACATCGCCCAGGAGCAGTACAAGCGCTTCTATCGCCACAAGACCGGGCACTGGATCGGGATGGACGTGCACGACGTCGGTGATTACCGCCTGGCGGGTGAGTCGCGGCTGCTGGAGCCGGGCATGGTGTTCACCATCGAGCCGGGGTTGTATGTCGGTGCCGACGACACCAGCGTGGAGGCGCGCTGGCGCGGCATCGGCATCCGCACCGAGGATGACGTGCTGATCACCGCCGATGGGCATCGGGTGTTGACCGAGGGCCTGGCGCGCAGCGCCGACGAGATCGAAGCGTTCATGCAGGGGTGAGGGGGTTTGCCGGGCCTGCGGCCCGGCGGCCCGCTTTTTTTCAAGCCACGGCAACGTCAACGTCAAGAGCTGCAGCGCTGCGTGTTGGCGGGGCGGGGTTGCTGTGCAGGACACGCCGCAAGTACGTCCGTGTAGGCTCGCTTTTCGCATCCATGCGAAAAGACGGTCCTGCACAGCCACCCCGCCCCACCTTCGACAGGTCCATGGTGGCGTTGGGACCTTCGGTAGCGCCGACCCATGGTCGGCGGACTGTTTCCGCCAACGGCCCGCTGCGCTCGCCGAGCATGGCTATGCCGGTCGTCCTGACCGGCACCCTGCGGGCCGTCGCAAGCGACGTTGGCAGCGGCTCCTGCCGCTGCCTTCGGCGCTACCGCTTTTCTTCTTCTTTTTTTACGCGGGTGGCGGCCACCTGAACCTGTCAGGGGGTCGGGGGGGGGG
>Ga0265780_10001151_pt1 | contig 38667 bp, 34 predicted proteins | sample P1T30metagenome_FD_192432 | JGI IMG/M metagenome (GOLD analysis project Ga0265780, IMG submission 192432) | Plant litter microbial communities from East Loma Ridge, Irvine, California - P1 T30 | ecosystem: Environmental > Terrestrial > Plant litter > Unclassified | place: USA: California...
AGCCTGTCACTACAAGCTAAGACGTGATCTTGCCTATTAAGAAGCCTAATTTATTAAAGTTCTAGGTATCCTTATTAAGGATACCGTACTTCGCCTTTACTAATTGTACTAGGCTGAACTAGGGCTCAATAACTGCTGGGTCTTCGCAGGCAGCTCGCTGGCGATCGTACGGACGGCTCTATCGCGTTCGCAGCTCAGGAGTACGCTTAATAAACCTATTAACCTAGTTCTTGCTAGTAGGTTTGCCACCGCGCTCTCCCAGCAGTCTATCCGCCATATCTCGTATGTGTGCCTTCAAGAGCGGTACACCACGTAGACTCTCGTCAAGTATACGCTGTATAATCACCTCCTCCTCTAGCTTTGTCAGGCTCTTGCGGTTCAGCTCGCAGTCGCGTTAGGCGCGTCGTCTAGCGCGTTAGTTTCAGATCGTTGTTTAGGGGACGTTGTAGATCTCTGCAGCGCGTTTTACGCTTAGAACTTAATTTAATTTAATTTTAGAGATAGCAAGGTAAATATCTCTCTTATTATAGGACTTTTGCACGTTGCTTTGTTAAGACATTACGCGTTGTTGCCGCGCAGGCGTGTTGGTGGGGGAGAGCTGGCGACTCGATGGGGGTGGCGACTCGATGGTGAACCACGTTATGCTAAATTTCTAGAAGATTCTATTATGCAGATCTAGAGTTATTAGGCTCTATATTGTTAATTTTCTAGTAGGGCACAGACTAGCTAACCTACCCATGTGGCTAGCCCACCCATGGGATACGTTAGTTAACGTTAAAGGAGGTACCTTAAACGCCTTAGCAGCAAGACAGAGGCTCTTAAATCAGCGGTTATAATAGGCAGAAAGTGCAAGTATAATTCTGCCTTCTTACTTAGAGGACTGCATGTTCTGTTCTTAGTATATAACGCGTTTGTTAGGGGAGTAGTGATGCTAAGCATTTTTAATTAGGATGATGGGTTAACTAGGGTAACTAGTGGTGGAATACATTATATAAGTTATTAGGCTAAAAACTATGTTCTTACTTTCTAAGCTAAGACTTAGAAATGTTTACGTTTACAGTCTATTAGACCTTTATAACTAGTTATAGTTGCATTAACTACAGCGTTAGCTTGATAATCTTCGCGACACTCGGCGTGCCAGCTGAATCAATCGCAAACAACATCCAAAAGCCCGGCAGTGCCACGCCCGGATCAGCAGGTATCGTAACCGTGTAGCTCGTTCCGCTCCCCGAAGGTGACAGCGGTATTCTGCGCTGATCGGTATTGACAGTATGCGTCGCGGTGCCAAAGCGAATAAGAGAGAAAGTTGACACCGAAGACGCAGTCGTGATGCTGAGGCTGGCGCCAATCTTGACGGTCGATGCCACGGTGTTGATGACTGGCTGACTGCGACGCGATCCGTCGCTATTGAGCAGGTACGGAGGGACGAAAATCTCAGCGTCGAAGTGGTTGGACTCTGGCACACCACCGTACTGCGTGCAAGGACCGCAGAGACCACCTCCGCCGCTGAAAACCGTCGCATCTGGCAGAAGTATAGCGACGGAATGATAAGTGCGCGGAATAGCCATCGGGTTCAACTGCGTCCATGTACCGGTGGCAGGACTCCAGAGCTCAGGAACAAAAGCTGCAGTGCCGTCACGAAATGGTTGCGCTCTTGCCTGCCCACCAGTGACGAAGACTGTTCCATCTGGCAAAGCCACGCCATTTGCGAAGGCGCGGGCGTAGGACATGCTCTGCGTCTTGGTCACCGTAGGGTTGGTCTTTGGCGTACCAATGGTGACTACGTAGGCATTTTTGCGCGCATCGCTGTTCTCATAGTCGGGAGAGCCCCCAGCAGTCAAGATCTTGCCCGCAGGTGCGTCGTACATGATGGCGTTTCCGTCCATGGCATGGCCATCGTCGAGCCTGTTACCTGCACCAGTGGTCGAGCCGCTGCCCGTGGTGTCGTACCAGTTCATGGCGATCGATGGACCCGCCTGTCTTGTCAGTCTTCCATTACACATGAGTTGCCGGCAAGGAACTCACTTGGAACACCGTTCGGTTCTTCCAGCCAAATAGCCAAGCATGATTATCTGAGCGCCAGACTCCCCCAGCATCCGCAGTGAGCATAGGACTGACGAGTGCACCAGACAGCAAAGACCAGGTGTTTGCGCTTGGGTCATAGATTTCGCCGTTCTTACCGCCTCTGTTGCCGCTCCATGATCCACCAATATTGAAGATGCGGCCATCTGAGCACGTTGCTGTTGCTTGATAACCGCGAGCGATGCGCATATTGGGTGCGCCTGTCCATGCATTGCTTGCTGGATCATACACACTGGTCTTCGCGGCATCGCTTCCCCCAGATACGATGACGCGTCCATTGAAGTCGAGAGATATGCCAGGGCAAAACTAGAGATGAATGGTCAAAGTCAGTGCATGCCTCGCACGCAATTTGAGTAGACATGACGTACCATGTCGTGTTGAGTGTTTGCAACCAACAGCTCACTCGACTCACCAGTCGCCGGATCGTAGATGCCAGTCTGTGTGTACCCACGCGACCCTCCAAAATTGTCTTTGGCGTACGCAGACCACATCAACACTTTACCGTTAGGGAGAAGGGAGACCGCTGCGGGTATCAGGGGAAAGTCGACGGTCTTCTCCCATAGTCCCTTGCCGGGTGCTGGAGCAGAGTATGGGATAGATGCGTCCTGGAAAACGTTGATCTCGGCAACGGAGGTCCACGGGTTGGATGTGCTTTGGGCCTCAGTGGTGGCAGTGATCTTGACGTATCTTGCTTGTCGGGCGACAAAGAAGGTCTTCTTCGTTGTTGCGTCGTTGTTGTATGTACCGACAGCGACAGTCTGCCACGACGAGTTGTCGAGGGAGACTTCAATCTTGTGGCCACCTATTCTTCCGTTCCCAGTGTTGTCGGTTCGAGGCTGGATACTGATTGCCTGAACACTGTATGTGGCTTTCATGTCGATCGAGATCCAGTTTGGCAGAGTGTCTGCCGGCGCAGGAGAGTATCTTGAATGCCATAGCGAGGAAACATTGCCATCAAGAGCTTTTGCAGGTTCGTTCCCGGACTGATAACTGTCGGCGGTGGCAGTCCAGCCACTGCGACTGATGGCGGCCAATGCAGATGAGACTGGATGAATGAGAGGAAGAACAGTGAGCAAAATAAAGCTGAGGGAGTTGAAGAGCGCCATCAAATGGTTGCTTCGTGGGAGCGACAGGAGGATCTGCGCGTTACCCAAAACACAGACAGCCCGAGGTCCTTGTTATAGACTTTTCAAACGGCTACAGTGAATCGTGAGGATTGCAGCGCTTACCACCTCTTTCTGGCATGTACACGGCCCAATACTGTTTGATCCTAAGTATAGTTCCAGCCCAACCCCTCTACTTCACGTTCAGTGGTAATTGAGTCTCGACGGCGCAAGTCACGCGGTTTAGGAACTCTACCATTTGCGCCACGAATGCTGCGTGGCCAATGAAGATAATACAAATGCCTGGACATGGGTGAACTAGCTGGCCTGTGAGCTTTCCTGGGCAATACTACCCGACAGCGATGGCCTGGTCCTCGGGAAGAGATCGAGACATCTACCCGGAGTGCGGGTATGGTGTGCTCGTAAAGCCGCATAAGCCGGGAATTGCTCGTGTAGCAATATGGTTCATTCTGACCTGCGTTAGGGCAATTCTAACTGTAGAACAAATAAGCACGATGTGCGTCTCATCCTTGACACGGAGCTGTCACACTAACCTAAAAAGATGGAAGTCAGCATGGCAGGGAGAAGCAGATATTGAAGATGCAAACAAGACTATCAAGACACATCGCGTGCACATGCAGGAGTCAAGGCGGGTAAATGACTAGGAAGCGGTCCGTAGCGAGGGCAGGCGTATCCATACCAATGACAGATGACAACAGCCGCCACACGACCATGCACGAATGTATTGTCTGTCTTAGTGTACCACACCGTTGCTGGCGATGGCTGGAAGACACCTCTTTTCTTGAGGCCGAGGTCGTCGCTTCTGATGCTCGGTGGATGTAAACGGCGAGTCTAGATGTTGATGTTGATGCCGTAGTCACATCGACAGACCATGGGAATTTCTTATCACAACGCGATGACGTATGCATCCTTCCGCAGCCGAAGATTCACGCCTTCATTGACTATCGTCAAACGACGCGCAGTATCTATCCCGTCACATCGTGAATTCCAGGCTGTACTGCCTTATCTTTCGCATACAGAATGCACAGAAGATAATGGATGTCACTTACCAACGACCCTTACGTCCTAATTGACCTTGCAAAGTTCTAGTATACATTTAGTGCCCTCTGCCAGTTGCCTACATGTATGTGCACCCAGCGTGGTTGAACTGTTGATGTGTACGAACGAGTTCGAACATATGGCGTTTTGCCGTGTCAACCTTCAGGATACCAGAGTTAGCCACCCCATAAGGAGACGAGCGCTCTCATACCTAGTTGCGATCGCACCGAAATCGTTCCGTCCAGCATCTCTAGATATCTCTTTCACAGCAATACACCCTCACCCTCCCCTACTGCTCATACACCCTAACTCCCAACACCTTCTTCACAGCCCAACTATGCCCTCCAACCCAGATCGGCCCCCCTCTCCACAGCGGCACCACATCCCCCCTCCCCCTCCTCCTCTTCATCACCGCCTCTTCCCACTCTCCATGCTGAAACCGCTCAATATCTTCCCTGCTAACGCGATTCGTTCGAGAGTTAGCTGCCATGGCGTACAAGCCCACAATATGTCCTTGGTCGATTTTGTGCTTGATCAAGCCCTTGCCCGGTTCATCTTTCAGTAAGGAAAGAAGTTCATTACACGAGTAATCTCGCTGCGAGAGTTTGGCGTCGCTCAGTTGTGTGCGATGCGCATGTCGTGGTATTTGCTCGATGTTGATTGTGCTGAAGATGTTTGGGAATGGCGCGTACATGAGCCGTAAAGATAGGCTTAGCATGACTGCGACGGGGAAGTCGAGGCCAAGGGAGACGGCAGCTTTCAAGCCTGAAGGCAAGGTAAGACGTGGTGGAGTGGTGGGCGTTGAGAAGAAAAGGAGGTGCCGCTGGAAGGCGGTGTATGTGCTCCGGGACATTATGTGTGACTGGGTTTAGATCGGTGGGAATGTTGAAAGGAGATAGGAGGTTGGAGAGGAAATGGGGACATGACTGAAAGTGTAGTGTATCGATGATGAACAGTCCTGACGTCATGTCTTCATACATGATGTCTGGAAATGTTCGTTGGTGTATAAATGGTTGCGAACGATCTTTCGACCTGCGCCTAGCTGTTTAGGACGCGATCACAAGCGTATCTCCAGTCTCGGTATGAATCAGGGGCTGGAAGGGGCGTCTATGATGAGAAAGAGTAAGGGAAGCTCTCATTTGCTCGTGCCTCGACGAAATTTTGCCGTATCACAAATGATGCCATATCTTCGATATCATACACTCCACTCCGCACATCCGGACGCCAATGCTCAACGCACACACAGACACTATAGCACCATATGTCCCGTTCCGCCCAGTCTAAGCAGACGCAGCAGATGTCGTCGACGCATTTACTCGTCCTTGACACCACCCCTGCCAGCCCTCTCCGCAGCCTCAATGCTCTTCTTGTCCGTCTTGATCTCGCCTCCACTCATCGCCCCCATCATGCCACCTGCTGCCTTCCACGGCCTCTGCAGCTCGCCGGTCGCACTGTGTCCCAGGAGGTGGATCTTGACCAAGTTGCCCTCAAAGGCGCCCTTGAGCGGGATGATGGACTGGATAAGCAGCGGGTTCGTGTACTTGAAGTAGATGTGCATGACAGCCATCATGCCGACACCCATGAGCTGCGCCTTGTATGCCTCGCGGAGCTTGGTGAGGTCGTAGGCTTTGACGGTCGTGGCGACGAATTTGGGTTCTTCGCCCGAGCCCATGGGCGCAGGCTCGACGTATTTGACGACGGTCATGTCTGTAGCGTGATGTGTTAGCTGGGGCGCTGGCGGGATGGCGGGATGAGGGTACGCGGGTTGGCTAGGAGGGAAGAAGGAATCGCATACCATTCTTCTTATTGATCTTCTGCTGCACAAATAGATAGATTCCAGCAATGATCAGGTTGGACACAATGTACAACCCGCGCACAGCATTCAGGACCAATGGGTTATCGAAGGGCACCTTTTTGGATATTTGCATAAACGCCCTACACACTTGTCAATAGTTGCCTCGCTGGCTGTCGGGAGATGCAGTGCCTACAAGATGATGACGAGGTTGGTGCTGCACGAGTTTGTTAGCAATTGATCTGGCTTGTTTGCGCCGTGGCCTGACATACATTTGCGGGCTGATGGCCATTGTGAGGGTAGTGTGTGGTATAGACTACGGTGGGTGAGTTAGATGGCGGCTGGCTGTCAGACCCAGTGAGTGTGTGTGCGGATTCCTCGTATGAGCGTGAAGGTGCAGTAAGAGACGAGTGTCGCGCTGGTGAAGTTTGATGGGAATCTGGCTGGGCCTTGGCGGACTGGGCTGCGGAAAGGCCACGCCTGCACCTTCCGAGACCGCGGCGCAGCCGCACCCAAGGGACTGACTAGGTCTAGCTGCTTACAGACTTCATTGTTCTAGTGCTGTCCAACTACTTCTCTGGACACATCGCGGCTTCTAGATGACAACTCCTAAGCGTTGAGGCTCATAAGAATAACTTGGGAGTCCGTATTCTGTATTTCCTGGGTATCTCGTCTACGTCCTATGTACTCGTCGACTTCTGTTTGCCAACGACTAATTACCACCAAGCCCAAAGCCTATGCATGTACCAACAACGCCTCGCTAATCATGCATAATGAAGTACACGAATCGAACGCGATTGCATATCCAGAAGCCCAATTCATTACATGTCCCCTCACATGACATTGCACTCCCGATCTGGCCGATTCTTCCCCTTGTGCTTGCCCTTCTCCACTTTCTCAAGAGGCTCCCGGCTCTTGCTCCTATGCTTGTCTTTTTTGAGGTCCTTTCTGCTCTTGCTGCGCGAGATAGCGACGTCCTTCTTCTCCTTCGTCGGATCTTTCACTGGCTGGCCGTTCTCCGCACTCTGTACCTCATTTATGACAATGACAGGGTCTTCCACAGCAACAGCGTCGGTGGCCACTAGCTTGTCCTTACTACCGCGACCAGTCAGCCTCGACAGGGTGATTGATAGCCTGTTCTCGGCAGTTGGACTGCTCGGGCGACTTCTGTTTCCAGACCATATCCGCGAGCCACGCCGCGATACTGACAAGAATCCTGCCTTCTGGTCATCGGGTGTGGGAGGCTGAGAGCGACCGCGTGCCTCCAACTCCTCGAAGACAACGCTGCTGCTTCGTCGGTCGCTCGACATGCTGTTGCGGGAAAGCGGCTCTTTGGGGGCGTTCGTTACAGGCTGTGCATCGCTTATTGCGACTTTCTCCCATTCTCCGCCCGCCTCGGTGTCGGTAGTTGACGTCGTGGTAGGAACGAGCGTCTCTCTAGAAGGATCCAGGGATGGGAGACCGGATCGTAATCCTTCGTAAGCGGGCGGGCCGCCTTTTAGCGCCAGCTCCTCGTCGATGGGTTGGACCTGGTAGAAGAGCAGATATGGCGACTCTTCGCGCAAAGCCTTTTTGATGTCGATGTTGGCGACTCGCGGGTTCGCCAAATCGTCAAAACGCAGCCACTCGTCGGTGTTATGCTCGTCACTGTCCGACTTGGAGGTTCCTGGTCGCTCGTGGCTGTTGGCGCGAACGAGAGCTACGTAGTGTCCAGAATTGATTGAGACGCCACGATGGCAAACAACAGATTGTAGTACAAGCTTGAAGTTGCCAAATAGTGGTCCCTCCTCTTTCATTCTTTCATCCGATATGAAGTGGGGAAGCCCAATCTCCAAGGGTATGTCGATGAATGTGTCGAGGCGCTTCGGCGTGCCATTGGGAAGCATTGTGTAGCGTTTGAGACAAATGCCAAGCACTGGTCTCTTGACTGAAAAGTGGGCCGCGACCTGCGCATCGCTCTTGGGAACGTTGTCCGTGTACCATGCTTATGAACTGTCAGAACTGGGAGATAGACTCACACACCAGAAGACTTACGAATCAAACTGAAGAATTGCCAGGCCGGCATGAGAATTTCCTTTCTAAGGAAGGAATCTGACCTCGGCCGACCGTTGGAGCTCCTGTCCAGCATTTCTTGCAAATGCTTCTTCTCATCAAACTTTGCTGCTTCGGCTGCATTCTTAGTGTATCTTTGACTGAAAATGCTATCCGCACGTCTTCGGCCATCGAGATGTGGTCGAATTGAGGAGAGTGGTGTTGACGGCGTTGCTGGTTCTGTTGTTATTGGGCTTTGAACCATGGGCGATTCAGGACCGGTCAATTCGACCGTCTCAACATGGAGAACTTCGTTCTTCTCTGGGTCCCTGTCAAGCTGTGTTTCGCTGTTCCATTCGTTGTTGGACTTCATGGAGGCAATTGTGTTTTGACGTTGAAGGTAGCGCTTAACTTCGATGCGGTTGTTGAAGTATGTCTCGAGACAATCCTCGAGTGTGGTAACGTGGTCGTCTTCCTGCTCTGGAATAGCAACTTCCAGCAACCGCTCATTGACAAACTTGTGATCGTCCTCCTTGTCTTCCCGGCCCGTATGATATATGTCCATCTTGAGTGTGAGCAGTGGCAGCTCGAGTGCGCCGGTGATGAAAGTGAAGGCTTCGGACGCATCCTGCTGGCACAGTTCAGCTGCGTCTTCCCATCCACATTTTGCAAGGGAATCTTGGAGGTGCTTCGTCTACGCAATATCAGCTAGTGCCTAGCTTTAACGCATCATAACGGACCAGATCAATCCTGATAAGCTGGCCGGTCCGCAACAGATTGACCCACAACCGCAGGACACCAGCAAGCTTTTGCCTCGGCTCATCGTCGAAGTTGTCGTACAGCATCGCCTCAAAGCTGTCCAGGCGAGCAAACATGGCGAAGAGCAAGGCGTCCAGATAGCATGTTACCATGTTCCTGTTGATCGCGCCTAGCATGGAGGCAGCTGGGTCGTAATCCTTCAGCTCGCCCTCAAAGGACTCGTTTGCGAGTACTAAGACATCGTAGGCTTTGTCGAGGTCTTCGGGATACCAGGAGAGGGCGTGGTGGGCCTGCTCCTCTTTCATTCGCGTTATACCGGCGCCTTGCAGGCGTGTGAGCAGCATCTTGACCTGTAGCGGTCAATCAATCCACGGCTGGGTGACGTTGGGTGTCGGATAGCGCACCTTCTTTTCGGCATCTTTGTCGGCTGTGGCCTTGTCGTCTTCGTTGGTGAAGATGGTATAGAGGTCGGAGGAGACATTGGCGGGGCGTAACTGCTTGTGTCGGTGGTTAGATGAGTGACGAGGGATGTTTGGCGAAAATGATGGACAACTGTGAGCATTGCGTTGGAAGAATATGAAACGTTCCTCTACATAAGGCACGCGTAGCGGCGACGGGAGCTTGTGATACAGCGCTTCGAGGCTCCGAGAAGTTCGATGTCGCCGAAAGCACGCATCGCAAGTCTCGTCGGAGGGGCGCAACAATGGAGTTAAAGAATTACAAGAGGCGGAAAGAGGCAGTCGTACTTTACTGGTGGACTTGGAGGGGCGCTTCTCGTGGTGGTGCTTGTCACGACGGCTGAGGAAGCGCGAGACGCCGGAGCTCTTCATGGTGGTGGTGAAGGGTAGAGACACCCATGCAGAAGAGTACGATGGGGAGCAAATAGAGTTGCGGGGTAGGCAGCAGCAGCAACGGTCTCTGGTATGTATCGAGGAAGGTGCACACGGATTGAGGTTGAGGGTCGCAGGTCGGGCCAAGGTGGGGAACCAAGACGGTTTGAATGGCACGAGATTGTCAGCCGCACGAGGCCATGACGCGCGCCGAATAGTCTATGAGCGTGATAGTATCATCTTCACACGATAAATGTTGAAGCACAAATCTATAACTACAGTTGCAAACGATGTTGCTTCAGTCGTACAGGCCGCGAATGATAATGCTCGAGGATGCGGCGAAGTGGAGCGCCCATTGGTGCAACGGCGTCGACAGGGTCCTGGGCCTGGCACATCCCGGCGCCGCTTGCTCGCTCGTTCGTGTCTCGCCAAGATATCAAAAAGTGCGTCCCAGTTAGCTCCGCCGTGTACATCGAAAGCACGCGGTCGGCATCGCAATGGCATTACGGGAGCTGCCAATACGGACGGTCGCTGCATTTGCCAGGGATGTGCGGCCTGCCATCCGCGTATTCCACCCGCTGTGTTGCCGCCATGCGTCCTCTGACGCAGTCCGGGAGGTGGAGTCCTCATCATCGCTTGAGGTGCCACCGCCGTCCGAAGAGCTCGTCAAGGGATACGATCCGGTCGCGCGGAGTAGACTGAGGAGGAGGGGGAAGAAAGAACTGCCGCCGAGCAGATACCAGTACCGCTCGCCCAAGTACTACCGCGGGCCCCTACACCCTCACCAGCCGCCTCCAGAGTCGGACCCCTCGTCGCGCCTCTTCACGCCGGGCCCCTTCAGCCTGCCGCGCCTCGAGCAGACGTACCAGAGCACCATTGCCTCGGACCTGCTCGCCCTCACCTACCAACACTCCCCGCCCGGCTACCGCGCCCCCAAGAACGAGCAGCGCCTGCGCGAATGGACCGGTGACTCGCCATACTACAAGAACCGCCCCCTGAGGCCTCCGCGCGGCAAGGGCGCCGTGCTGCGCCTGCTGCAGGAGCCGAGGACCTTCCGCAACATTCCCAAAATCACAAAAGTCGTGCTGCACTCCATGGTGCCCGAGGCCCAGGAGAACAGCGCCAATCTGCACGTCGCGGGCATGATCCTCCAGGCCATCACCAATGTCCGTGCCGAGTCGCACAAGGCGAGGCACAATGTCGTCGGCTGGGGCCTGCGCGAGGGCCGATACATCTCCGTCACCTCCACCATGGAGCGCGAGGATGCATACCACTTCCTGGCCAAGCTCATCGACGTCGTTCTTCCGCGCATCAAGGAGTGGAAGGGCGTGCCAGGCTCGTCGGGCGACGGGCACGGCAACATGTCGTTCGGCCTCACTCCGGATCAGCTGGCGCTCTTCCCTGAGATCGAGGTCAACTACGATGCGTACGTTGTGTCTATTGTCTGTACCAGAAGCCCACTAATAACATACAGATACCCACCAAAGATGATTCCTGGCTGCCACATCACCATCGTCACAGACGCGACAAGCAACAAGGACGCACGCCTGCTCCTCCAAGCCATCGGCCTCCCATTCTACGGCAAGCTCAACGACTGATCTGTATGTACCATCACTGTACAATGCACAATGTAACAAAGCAACCTCTCTCTCTTGTCTTTGTTTGCCTGTGACATTTCTTGTTTGAATCGAATTCTGCTTTGTCTTCAGCCACAACACGAGGCCATTGTGTCTGATGCGACGTTCGACATGCACATGTTTAATCCACACGATGCATACTTGAAAGCAACAACTCCATCTTCCACATCCGTCATATCACAGCATATTTTAATTCACCAGCTTACAGTCACGATGCGTTCCATCCTCTCGTCCTACCGCATCCGCAAAACCACTTCCAAAGCAACAGACCCCAAGAAACCCACCAAGCACCTCCGAAGTCTAGACAAATTCTTCTGGTACACACGTCCCCAGACTCCACATTCCGTCTCGTCGCTTCCTCTTCCTCTTCTCCCTCCATCCCCCTTCAAACAAACGACTACGTCTTCGAGCCGAATCTGTTTTCTACTACTACTACTACTACTACTACTACTACTACTACTACTACTACTACTACTACTACTACTACTACTCCACAATCAGCGACAGACTTGTCTTGCGCCCATTCCTTCGCCAAGTTCCGCGCTAGCACGAATAATTGGCAGGATAATTTCGAGCTGCGCAAGACCAAGGACAGGGGCATTGGTGTTTACACGAAGCGCGCTTTCAAAAAGGGCGATGTATTGGGCTGGTACGCAGGCGCCATTCTCCCATCCTCACACAGTTTCAACGGCAGCGATTATCTCATGGAAATGCCTGTTGGGTCGACCACGCCTATTTCAGCCCTCAAGCCTACAACTACTTCAGCCTACTAATCCGCCGCAAAGATTGTGCTGATTGGACGCGCTTCATCAATCACTCGTGCGCCGCATATTGCGACTTCAGGATGCGAAGGGTTGGTGGTATAAGGGTCATGGTTGTTGAGGCGGTGCGGAATGTACCACAGGGCGTGGAATTGAGTGTGGATTATGGGGATGAATAATTCGATACGAAGTGGGGGAGGAAGTGTTGCTGTGGGGTGAAGGGGTGTGTTAGTGGGTAGAAGTGTAGTGCGCCTTTCATCTCTTGCCTGAATAGCCCCGAGCTACGCGAGTACTGAGAAATCCGATGCATCGTTGCATAGTGTGATTCGGGAACCTCCAATGATCACCCCACTTTATGCATTCCGGTTCCTCAGCATGGTATTGAAGATCAAGCCCTTGATTCTTTTATTACTATCCGTGAGCGTAGCTACGTCGTTACGCTAGCGCTGAGATCCATTCATAGCTCATATCACATCACTTCCATATCGTTCTCCCCTCTCCGTTTTCCTGTCCTCTCATGACATACCTATCCGACGATCTCCGTCCTCCATTCAGCCCGCGACTTGCTCGCATGCTTCTGAATATGCTTCTGCGCTTCCTCCTTGAACTGAACTTCGTCCCAGTGATAGTTGAGCGTCACGACTGTGTTGATGGGGTCGCTGAATTCCGGCACCAAGAGCAGGGAGTGGATAGTGTCGATGAGGTCCTTGTTGCTGGTGTCCACAGTCCAGTTGCGGTCCAGGTTCGAGTGGCAGATGCGGCCATGGCGGTTGATGTTGGGGTGATAGATGGGTGTCACGAAGCGTGCTGTGGGTGCAAACATGGGGTAATCGGCGCCCATCTCAATACACAGCAGGAAATTGCCGCCAGTATATGTGCTCTCAGGTGGACCTTCATGCCACGTTAGCTTTCTTGAGTTCAAAGGGGCCGTATACCTCCAGGGCTTACCTTGCATAACTACTTTCCAGAGACCCATATTGGGCTCACAGATGTAGATGTCGTAGTCGGGGTGGGGCTGCGCGCCAGATTTGCGGATCTCAGTATGAATACGATTCTGACGCAATTTGCCATCTGTGCGAGCCCTGGATGCGGGCTGAGCGAAAGTGCCGAGCTCGACGACGGGATCCGAGAGCCCTGGATGCTCCTTGCACTCGGGGAAGCTGTCGCGGTTCACGTGTTTGACTTCGCGTTCGTCGCTGGCCATGCGGAAGTTGTACATGGATGGATTGGTCTGGAATGCTTTGCGGAAGTGATGAACGCTCTCATTACCCGAACCTGATTCGGTATTCAACTCCAACACTTCGGGGCGCTTCAAGACTGACAGAACAGGCTCCAGTTCGCAGATCGCCATAGCTTCCTCCAAAGTCTTCGGTTCGAAGATGTAGCCGCCGGTGAGGTAAGACATCGTTTGCAGATCATCATTCTGAGCATCACCGAGACAGAAGCAGTCGAGGACAATACCGTGATGAGATAATCGCCGCGCTACGTCTCTCAAGGGCTGCCGAGACTTGTTGTCCTCTTCGTCGGAAATGCAGATGATCCGCATCTTAGCCTCGGGGAATTTCTCACCATAGTTCTCGAGTTGGTCTTGAGCGAGCGCGATGCTGTCCCAGATAGCTGTATCTCCAGAAGCCGCCATGGGGTTGAGCTTGTGACGAAAGTTCTCGATCGCGTTTGTGATATCTTGGGATACAGAAGCCTTGGTACTGAACGTCACTAGGCCGATATGGGTTTGGAAGCTGTAGGCGAGAAGCCGATTGATGAAAGCATCGAACATCTGCTTCAAGACGTCCAACCGAGTTAGGAAGTTGCATTCTTTCTTGACGGGGCTCCGCGCTCGTCCAATGGCCAACTTGAAGACCAAGGGTTGAGTATGACTTGAAGGGCTTCGAATGGACGACTCGTCATCGCTCTTATCAATGCAAGACTCATCCTCCAACTTTCCTGTCGAAGCGCGAGTGTTGAAGTAAGTGGAAAGTCGCTCCCAAGGTCCTTCAATAGCACTGCCATTGAGCTGGCCATCACCGATGTCTCGCAATCCTGTCCATAGAGTCCATGATTCTCCAACGGCCGTCGTCGGAGATGCCAGGAACTTGGCACGGTAGTAGCGGAAGATCGTGGATCCGATCGACCGCGTGCTATTTTTGGGTTCCCAGAAAGATACGACTGTGTTGCGGTAGGAAGAATTAAATACCTTGACGAGACATAGTTTTGCACGCCACCGGAAGCTGCTTTCGAACCTGTGGGCGTGATGAACACCGTGTGATCTGGATGGTGACTTGAGCTGATCATGATCTGACTAGGCAAGAGACGAACGTTGGATGCTGCAGCTCAAGACTGCTATAGCGGCCCTTGGTTAGACGAAAGGCAACCTCCCACAACTCGGCCAGTTTGAGGTTGCGCGGAAACATCAGCGACCACTTGTTGAGCGGTGACTTTAGCGACACCCGGAGAAGATGAACATCTCCGCGGAGGCTCTTGTTCTTGGATGTGATATCGGTCGCACTCAGGAAAGTTGCGATTTCTTCTTTTTTCTGTACGTTGGGCAGTAGCTCGAGGCTACTGAGCACCAGGTTCGTGAGAGGCGACTTGTCGTTCGTTTGGAACCATCGTTCAATGTTCTTGCGCTCATACGTGAAGCCATCGACCGTCTTGACGGGGTCATCCATAATGTCGCTGCTGATATGACAGCAGAGATCGCGCAGAATCTCGAATTTCGGTCCTGTTTGCCCGTCCTGATACAGAGCCTTTAGAACCTCTGGCATGGAGTCTCCAGGCTCCCACAGAAGTGGGTCTGGTCGAGACTCATCTTCGCCGAGGCAAGTGAGTAGCCACGCGCAGAGCAGTGTCGTGTAATGCTTCAGGCGCATGTAACGGTTCTTGACGGTGTTCAAATCGCGCTCAATGTTGTCCACTTGAGTGCGATAAAGGTAGTGAGTCGATCGCAGCCTCAATCTTTCCAGCTCTTTGGTCTTGGCTTCAATTTGAAGCGTGTCCAATTGCTGTAAGATCTTGAGCACCTTCTCGGCGTTGAGACGACGCTGGAAGTCGTCTTTCCCAGTCCTCACGATAGCAAGAAAGTCGTCGAAAGACTCGTGAGATCGTAGGTACTCCCTGAGCTCGTCGCTGTCGGGCAAGTGGTAGGCAGGATTCTCCGTCATGACAACGCTTGACTTCTGTAGGTTTGCACTAGGCCTTCGATTGATTCGTGCGTCAGCATCTTCGTTGCTCTCGACATCGACAAAGCCGCAGCGCTCTTTCATGCTTTGACTCAGATCAATGCAGATGACAGCGATCTCATCTGGAGCGACCACTTTTCGGTGTTGATCGCCATATGCTTCAAAGATTGCAGTCCCGTCTGCTTTCCGCTGGGTCAAGATGGGCTCGAGGACCTGTGTGATAATGGTTACATCCACGGTCTCTTCCTCATTTGCACTTGTGGGCCTGAAGATGAGTATGTCCCGACCAGCTTCCGTGCAGCCCGCTCGGCCAATGTATACGGCCAGGGAGCATTCACGGTCTAAGGTCAGCACTGGGGCTGTTGCAGATGGTAGAGCAGAAGGTGGGATCACGCTTAGCTGGTTCCGCGCACATAAAACCGGCCAAATATAAGAGTTCCGAAAGCTCTGCTTGAGAGATGATAGCGCCGATATTGCCACCATCAGTGTAGCGAGAATTCGTGCTGACGGCATCGAAATCGAACGCCACGATGCGAGCCTTGGCGCCTCCTGACAATACGGCCATACGACTCCAAGCACTGTCAAGGTTGGCGGCTTTGGTGACATCGTTTAACTTGTCCATCTCAGCAGACCGCCCTGTTGGAAAGCCCGGTAGAAGCCAAGATCAAGAAGCCCTGCTTTTGTCTGGACAGGCACGGACAGTACTGGCTCCATCGTGATCATGTCTCGAAGGTCATAAACCCTCATGCCAACATACGGTAGCTGAAGATCATCGTCGATCTTGGCCACCTTGAGATTCTTAGCCTTCTCGAGTATGAGGCCAAAGAGTAGACGGAGCCCTCAAGGAGCCGCAGAGGGTTCGACCCAATGATGCGCAGCGGGATTACGTCCTTAAGTACTTCGTGGAGACTCTGTGACAAGGCAGCGCGCTCTGGCGAACAAGGAGTCTCTCCACGCATGAGAATGTAGGCTGCTCGAACCGCAGGAGGAAAGCGAGTCAGTAGGTGGATCAAGTGGAGGACGGCGTCTTGTTGTGCTGCTTCCATGATGCCACTCGAGGTTAGATGGGAAAAGATGCGCAGCGTCGACAGCATGTTCGAGAGTCCACGATCAGATTGGCCGTTTAGATGCGTCCACGCATCTGATTTCTTGAAGATACCTGCTTTGCCTTGGACACTCTCTGCCTGTGGATCCTCCCATCGCTGGACAGCAAATACGTTGAGCACGCCATCGATCGCACAGTCCTCCAAGCCAGCATCAGCGAGGGTTGTTTCGGCGTTTTGTGCTGTGAGCTCGATTGGACATTCCAGTGTGTGAATATCCATAATGAGTTCACGACCTTGTGATGACACACCAGTGCGACCGACAGTAGTCTGAGCTCGAGAAGAATGTTGAGTCTCTGAGCAGATGGCCAAGACTGGAGCTTTCAGATATTGTCGGTCGCTTTGTCACCTGCGAGGGGTGCTCAACGCCTCCAATGATCGTGAGTGTCTTGTTCGGCTGTTCAGCGTACTTCTTGGCTGCTTCACGCACCGAGCTCCACGTAAGTTCGGGAACTGGTACAGCGACGACATCGTTGTTTCCATGGACAAGGATGACAGTGTGGGAAGCCTCGTAGTCGCCAGCACCGCGCTCATTAAGCGCAGCGTTGTCGTCGATCTGTCATGCAACCTTGCAATTGCACTCGAGTCCCGGACAGTCACCGTCGTCGGCAGGAAAGCCGAGATGCTCTTGAACACGCGACTTCAGCTCCTTGAGGGTGCATGTCAGCGCAATTGAGTTGGATAGAGTGCGAGTGGTGTCAGTTTCGCGACTGCGAGCAAGTTCTGGGGTGATGACGCGAATCTTGAGTGAGGCTCCGTCCAGTATAGGTGAGTCCTTTCGCTCTGTTGGTTTCGTTTCGGCTTCATGAATCTATGGAACGAGTGTCAGTCTATACAGTTCGAGCTGGACGCGACTCTGAAGTGGTTCTTGAGCGCATGTGTCGGAGCATGGACTACGTGTGATACTGTTGAACTTGATCGGATGCAAGTACTCACCTGGAAGACGACCACGACGGTCTCCTTTGCTCCTGGAAGGACATCAGATAACGCGTCTGAAGCGTACAGCTCCGGGCCATCTGCTTCCTCTAGATGCAGGGTTGCGTCAATCTCGTCGAGCTTGAGGTCTTTGCGTCGCTTCCCAACGGCATCGCACAAGGCTGAGCAAGGCTCTGATGGTGAGAGCAAGACGAGTAGGCTGCCCTAGCGCTCGCCAGCGACAAAATTGACCGTGTATCTCGCCATGCTCGACATTCCCGTGGATATCGAGAGTGGTGGGGGTTGACAAGCGTGTGGGCGAGAAAGTGGGGAAGGCGCAGCTGAAGTGAGGCTCTTGTAGGTGAGGTGAGCGCCCAAAACCACACCTGCAACGCGGTCGCGGAAGGCTGCAGAAACAGCACAAGCGCGCCGCAGCAGACCATGGGACGCGTTTGTTTGCTGCAGTGATAGCGTGCCAGTGACGCAGAGCTCTGACGTTTGTTTGTGGACAAGAATATACATTGTCGTCCGATGGTTGCATCGTAAGTTCGATGCTCTGGAAGTCTATGCTGTCGTCAAACGGCCCTTGAAGAATCTGTGAATGTACGCCGCAATAAAGTTCAGGGGAAATGAAGGTAGACATCTTGGACTGCATGCAGATAGTACCCACTTGCTCGCGCTCGATCGGTTGGCTGCCATCTAAGACATGACATGATTCTCATCATCACGATGTCCGCCTGACTGGGCTACTAAACATACTTGACGACCAGTTCTTTTTTTCTTGTTCTTTCACTTTGTCTGCCATAGCCTCTTGCTCTTACGGAAGTTCACTTGTGATCATACCTTCATCGCAACCAGACATCAGCGTGAAGTAGCAATGATCAAACTCGCTCACATGCCCACTGAGAATCAAAGTTTCCTGCTTCAAGGTCCAACGCATGTGATTTCCACGCTCTTTTTCACCGCGGTTCTTGGGTTCTGAATGGATATATTCAGGTAGCAGCCGAGAGACATCAAGTGAGAAGTAGAGGCTCAACAACGCAACGCATTGGCGTTTGACGCAAAGCGGTCATGGACGATCTAGTTGTGCATTGAATTGGCAATAATGGCAGAAGATGATGGAGGAGCATTGGCAGCCGATGACGCGGGAAGCCAATGGAGTCGCGCTCTTATCGATAAACGTGTCCATAACTTTGCCTTCAATGCCGAAACTCACCCTTCCACATCACTCGATCACCTGTACACATCCACATCTACACGCTCACTATTTGTCCTGCGCGAGTACTTGAAGTAGAGGGAAGATCACGCGCTCTCCTGAACCCAGCTACGCCTATACGAACACATACAAAGCTACTCGCACAACCACCGCCCACCATGGAAGCACCCGACACCTTCACCCTCCTCCCGCTGGAGATGGACCCCTCCACAAAAGCCATATCCGCCTCTCAAACCCCCTCCAGCGCTCTCACAGCCGAGCTCGCTGCCCTAAATGCGCTGCACCGCTCCCTCCTGAACGTCGAGACGCCCACGGGCACACCCCCGCCCCCCGTCCCCGTCAACCCCAAGCGCTCCGCACAAATCGGCAAACTGCGCGAATCCGGCAACGCCGCCTTCCGCAAAGGCGAACACAGCCAAGCCGTCAAGCTATACGGCCTCGCCATCGAAATGGCGCTCGGCCGCCCGTCCTGGGAGCCCAGCGGCTTAGTGCGCGAAGAAGTCTCTGCCTTGCTGGCTAACCGCGCGCAGGCGAATATGGCGCAGCAGAATTGGGCCGAGGGTGCGGTGGACGCGGAGGCGAGTGTCGAGATGCGGAAGGTCGGGAATGCCAAGGCGTGGTGGAGGCGGGGCAAGTGTCTGCTTGAGATGGGGAGGTTGGAGGAGGCGGAGACGTGGGTTGGTCAAGGGTTGGAGTTTGAGAGTACGGAGACGGACTTGGTGCAGCTGAAGGAGGAGATTGAGAAGAGGAGGGGTGCGGCTTAGAGTTCTTGGAATTGAAGCGAGGGAGGGGCCTCGGACAGAGACATTGCATGGTGTTTGGCGTTATGGCGCAAGAAACAGTTCTAGAGATGGGCGGGAACACGGAAACGGAATGCGCTGGGATGCATAATGCACCTGGTGTGAGACGGTACTCATTTCTACAAATCGGATACAATATTCATCTGGAAAGGTCCATCGTCTCTTTTATACGACGATACGACGATGCAGGTTTGTCTGATGTTATAGCTCGGACGCACCCATCTGAGTACCCATGTGTCTACAACGGAACGTATCATTTAGCTTTTGCGCGTGATACCATGCTTTGCCTTCTATGTATTCCCGTGTCCATACCTATCCATATGTCACATCGAAATCTGTTCTCAAGCACCTTCTCCCTAGCAACCCCACTCCACCCACGACTCACTTCCTCCCCGCCGGTGTCGGTGTCCTCACTTCGCCTCCCTCCCAGTCCTCATCCTCACCATCCACCCCACGAATCGCCGCCAACAAGTTCTTCTGATCCGACGTGAATATCAAACCGCTCCGTCGACCCACACGCCGCGGTACATTGGGCTCGAGCAATCCGCCTGTAGCTGGAGCCGAGAGGCGGACTGGCGGTGTCGGCGGCGTGTCAAGACCGGAGAAGATGTCGTCGTAGTTCTGGGAGAGGACAGTCGAGCGCTGTCGCGTGAGTAGTGGAGTGAAAGGCTGCGGTGCGATGCCGTCGTTGGATAATGGTTGCGGCTGTTTGCTCGAGCAGTCTTGCACGTCTTCGGCGACAGTTCGATTTGCCCGTGAGGAAGTGAAAACATCGTTGGGATCTGGGACCTCGACATACTCCCGCGGTTGTGAACGCTGCAGCTTATGAAAGCGAACGGCCAGCTTCTCATTCGACTTCTCTAGCTCTTTCTTGTTGTCCTGCAGTGCATCGACCTGTGCACGGAGATCATGATTGTCTGCCAGCAATTGCATTGCATGAAGACGGGCTCGCTCAACCTCTTCCGAATGAGGTGGCGAGGGCGGCGGCGTTACGATCTGGAGGTCCGGGTAGATGCCGTATCGATGGAGGGGGACCTGGCGCTTCGGTTGCATAGCTTCGTACGCGTAGGTGAGCTTGATGCCGTCTTTGACGTCCTTGGGCAACTGTGCTGCAGTCGCTGCGGTGACTAGAGGCGTACCAGACCGAAGATTAGCGATACGAGGCTCGACGACGAGTTTCAAGAGGTCTCGAATGTGCTTGACGACCTGGGCGTGCCACACTTCAAACTCAGAAGTATGGGTGGGCTGCTGGCGGGAAGCCAACTTCTCGAGCTCCTGAAGTTTGGCTCGGACGGCTTCGTAGATCTCGACTTTCGTCATGAAGTTCGCGACAGCCTGATTGACGACTGTGGCGATCTGAGAGTACGCCATCTTTTCTGGATCAGCGAACTGAATCAGCAGAGAGTGAACTGTGCTGCACTGGAGTCCGATGCGGTCGCAGATCGAGTCGAGCACAACAAGATCGAAGCCGTAGCTTGTGTCTATGGCCTTCGATGTATTCAACAAGAACTCGCCCAAGGCCACCCAGCCGCGCATGTCCAGCTTGTTGATGGGCTGATACCACGCGGTTGGTGAATCAGGAAGCTCCACGACGTCGTGGTACAGCATCCAGACGAGGAAGTCCGATAGCTGGTAGGTGTTCAAAGAGTCGACGAAGGCTTTTGCTAGCTTCGAGATTGTGGGTGGTGGTGTCGGCGGCCCGAGAGCTTGAGTCGACGGAGTCAACATGTCAAGGTCCGTCTTGCGCCCATGACGGCGCTCAAACAGTGATGTCAGTCGACGGCCCCGGTGGCGTTTTGATGGAGTCGCAGACACGGGCGTGATGGGATGGATGGTCGAAGAGGCTGCGACAGTATGAGCTCGTGACAGGCCTGGCGTAACAGTCTTCGACGTGTTGCGGCCGAAAGTACCATTGCTCGGCTGAGGCATGTCTGCGGTGAGCGCTCTTTCGTTGCGAGAGTTGAGCGGGCGGTCCTGGAGTGGAGGTGCTTGCAGTCGCTGAGCGATGGGGCGGGAAGACCAGAGGAAGTTTCCGATCGCGATGCCAGTTCAGTGATAACGCATTGCCATGCGCGGTCGCAGCGTGTCAAAAGCTCTCACGTGATGGAAGGCTCCCAGAAGGCTGGGTGAAAGCTACCATAGTTTCAACAGTCTCACGTTTGACCCAGCTCGCTTCTCACTCCTCATCATGCGCCAACTCCCTGTCATCGTCGAACATCTTTGGCAGATACAGCTTAGTATTCTCATACACCACGAACGTGACAATCGTCGTCGGAATGACCCTCAACGTGTTTGGGATAACACTATCACAACGTTAGCGCATCATCAGCCCATCTCAAAATTTATACTCACCCTTTGTAGAACGCGAAAAGACCCTCATTCCTATACGTCTTCCTCAACACATCTAGCAACCCCGAATACTTCTCCGCTGCACTATACTGCTGCATGCGCGCCCTAATCGGCTGATACGGATACGTAATTGCACCGGCCAACAACTTACTCCCACCGCTCATGTACACGTACTCCCAATTACTTAATCGTTCTTGCCCGCCAACTTGCGACCCGCGCCTCTTCTTCATGTTCTCGTATATACTAAACTGCACAGCGCCGTGCAGCACGCCTAGGGAAGATGGTATGAAGCCCGCCCAAAGGCCCTTGAGGCCTCGGGTTGCATAGACGTGGGAAAGGCCGACGAACATGGATTTGTAGGCTGAGGGATGGTTTGCGCCGCGTTCGAGCATGCGGGTTTTTACGACCCAGATGGGGTTGGTGCAGGCGCCTGTCAACAGCCCTGACACGGAATCATCAGTTGAGATCAAAGGTGTGCAGTTGGGGAGCGGTATCGTACCAGCTATGATACTCGCACTAAAGAATTCGGCACTCCCAAGATGCTCGCCCTCTTTCTTCCTCGTCTGAAAAACCGCTTTCAAGTTTCCATAGAAGAGAAAATAAAGCCCCCAACCCAAACTGTTCCCCAGTAAGTTCGGCCACAGGCCTCTGTACAGCGCTCTCACGCCGCCCTCATTTTTGATCACATTTGAAAGGATGCGGAACGAGTCGCCGGGCCGTGATCGCGTCTGGGTGTTGAGCTGTAGTCGGTTCTTCAGCAGGTCGAGCGGATGTGCGGCCAGACACGAGACCACACCTGCGCTGAAACCTGCTACGCTCTCGACGATTGACGCGGAAAGTCTAGTCTTGGGCGCATTGCGGCTTTTTGGCAGGTCTTGTTCTACGGGCGGGAACGCGCGGGGCATTGCGGGTGGAGGGCGATTGAGATTGAAATCGAGCGCATGCTGTAGATTTGAGTCGCGAGGCAATTATGGGAGCACAAATGTGCGAGGCTCGAATCGCTGTATCATTGAATAAGTTAGCAGTAACGAATGTTGTAAGCAGAAGTTGCAAATTGGACGTTCGGACTGAAGGAGCTCGGACCTTTAGTGTGGACTAATTCCGCGTGGGATGTGCGTCATCAACACATGTCAACCACGTTGTCGGATGCCGTACAATGGGTACTAATTTTTCAAATCTCAAAATGAACGGTATTGTACGCCAAAAAATATCGCAACATCAATTTTTTCGCTTCACGGTAAGCCGATCGTGGCTAATTGAGCAAGGCCGACAAGAACTATTCACCGTGAAAACTGTAGTGTAAATCTCGATATCGACTACTCCACAGATTGAGATGAACATCATTCACACGCCAGCCCCAAACTTCTCTCCAGAGCAACATTTCACCCCCTCTTCATCCCCAACCTTCTTCTTCCCATCCCCAAAAGCTGCCCTACTCACCGCATCCACAACTCCTCCACCCTGCTTCACCCCACTCGGCACACTACAATAACTCGGCCTCACGTCCAGACACGGATTCCTCGTGAAGAAGTTCCTTGGCCTAAGCAACAACGTCATCGGCTCCGCCGGCATGACGGGGAAGTCCTCTGGGCTCGGGAAGTGCGTGATGCCAAAGGTATGCCATAGGACCACGTCGGTGTTGACTAGGTTGGCTGTGGGGTCGGATTCGATCCACGCGGGTATGCCTTGAGACGGCTCGCCGGAAGTTTGGGGGACGTGGCGGCCTGCTGGGTGAATCTGGGAGTCGTCGTCTGAGATGATGATTAGTAATTGGTTGAGGAAGTGTAGGATTTACAAGTGGTAAGTTACACACATTTCGTAACGTGCACAGCGTGGCGCGCAAAGCCTGCTCGTTTCCACACAAGACCACCCGGCTTCGGCAGCAACTCGGGCACCTCTCTGCTCACAAGCTTATACGATACGGGCTTCTTGCTGTACTCGTTCAACTTATTCTCGTTAGACATCTCCCACGTCCGGCTCGTTGCGCCGTTGTAATCCGTGGCTGCTTGTTCGGGGGTGCTGAGCTTCGTCTTCTTTGCGTAGAACGCGTTTCCGTACTTATTCTCCGCGCTGCCGACTTCGCCCTCCCCGCGGGTGGCATCGACCATAAAGACTGTATTTTCTGGCCCGTCGATGTTCGGGTCGATGCGCATGCAGAACAGGTGCTGGTGATTGTGCGCGTTGACGCCGGGATATACTTCTGTGCCCCAGCCGTGTAGATCCTCGCCTGGATTCATTGCGTACGTGTTGAGAATGCCGGTGAGTTTGACTTCGAGTTGGATGGTGCCGTCGAGGTGGAAGATCCAATAGACGCAGTATTCGTAGTTTGCCGCAGTGAAGACGTGCGAGATGACCAACTTTTGAGCGCGAGTTACAGTGACGCTGTCATCGCGGAAGTCGGTGTGCTTGAATAGAATTCCAGCGTCCTCTTCGTGGATGCATATGGCGTTCTTGATGGTGGTTGCACTCCCCGCGCGGTTGACAAAGGCAGCATCCATGTAGTGGATGGCACCTTTGCAGTCACAGCCAAGGCTCAGCGAGTTGGTCATGTAGCCACCACCATACTCTCCAAGATCGAAAGCGTGCTTTCGCTGATGTGGGTGTTCTGGGTTGCCGTATGGTACCACCATCTCTGCGAGCGATAGTCTCCAGAAGGTGTCGCGGACAGTGCCTTTGTCGTTGAAAGTGATGTTGTTGAGGACCATGCCCTCTCGGTAGTTGAAGCCAATGTGCAATTTCCAGTTCGCCCAGCTGATATACCGACCGTCCATTTTGAATGACACGCCCTCAGGCTGAGTGATGTTGATTGGCTTAAGGTCATTGCGGAAACCACCTTCCGCCTCAATAGCCGCTGCGTGGTAGTTATTAGGTGGCGCCTTGTTCAATGGACGTCTGACTGGCGGTACGTCGATGTGGACGATTTCTTGACTGTCCGAGTTATAAATCGGGCAAAAGTCGAGCGGATAGGTATATTGGCTGTCATCGACATGTGGCCTGTAATACATCAACGCTTGCTGTAGGCGGACGTTTGTGCCAAAGCGCTCATCGTAGCCAATTGTCCATGCTGTCAGAATTTAGTGTTGATCGAACTGACAAGCTCACATAACTCACGGTCGCAGTAGACCTTGTGCATATCTTCCGCGGGTATTCCAATGATGCCGCACTGCTCGATGACCTTTGGGTCCTTCCTGACAACTGATTCCACAACCTGGAGATCTTCCATGGTGATCTGTACCTTTTAGTGTCGTTCTTTTGCTTCTTGCCAGGAGCTGGCCCATACCAGAGGCTGAACGCCATCCTTTTGCTCCCAGCTGATAAGCTTGCCGTCCTTGAGATCCACCAGCGCTTCAAACACTTTGCTTCCTCGTCCGATGCATACTACGTCGGCTACACGGACCGGTCGTGGCATGTATTGTGGCTCCTTGATCCATTTCAACATCTCCGCCTTTCGTGGTTCCCACAGCGTGACAGCATTGAAGAAAACATCACTGTGCTCTGTTCGAACCAGCGCTACTGCTCGCTCGATCTCACCCTCACTGAGAGGATCGAACGGGTGTGGGGGGTCACATTGGCCAGTCAGATGTGATGCCGCTTGCTTGAGTCGATCGAGGGCCATTGTTGGTGTTTTGCGATGTGTTGAAGAGGAGAAAGGTGATGATTTGATGGCTGGAGATGACGGGGTCCGGCGGTTCTTAAAGCTCCTCTACGGAACGTATGGGCGTGCAGTGGTTCACGAGCCGAGCGGCCTGTTAATAGGCCTTACATGTTCGATCTCTCTACCAATGAGAATTCCAAGGCTCATCGCAAAGCATTTCAGATTGTCAACGTTCACGCTTATCTCTGGGGACAAGGGAAAGCCCCACCAGATTGGGCTAGTGCTCCCCACTTCCCATCTGCATATCGGTGGCTAGACATCTGGGCATCAAAGTGCTGCACAGCATGCCTTCTGTCTGCCATCTTGGGATGGTATCAGGGCTTGACAGTGGCCGATACCGCTTGGATGATAGGGTTCCAGCACTCTCTGCGGCTCATACTCATCTTCCTGAAATCTCGGAGTCGTGAAGAGAGGCTAGATGCAATCGTCCGAGGGAAGACAGCGAGTCGTATGCTCTGTGGTACCTAAAGGCATAATGATGTATTCATCAGCTGTTAAATGGCAGTTGCAAAACGAATTCGTAGCTGTAGAATCGATTCATAAGGGGTACCGCAGGAGGTCTCCATGCTGCAATTGCTGGACACAAGCATGACAACATGAGGGCCGAAGCACGAAACTGTACGATTATCATGCTCGCTGTTGTGCTTCATGCGCGATGTTGTTGTGTTCGTGTTCACGAGGAGCATAAACAGAAGCAGAAGCAGAAGCAGGAGCTCCGAATTGGTCATAGCGCCAAGACGCGAATGACGACCGCGGCGGCTTCACGAGGCATCGCATCGCATCGCAACTCCAACCCTGACACAGCCACCAAACCGCCATCTCCCCTCCAACGCTCTCCGTATATCCTCCAGGCGTGTTACATATACCGATTCGCCACTCCTAACACTCCGCCGACCTTCGCGCTCGAAGCGCCTCGCTCTACAACCCGCCTCCGAGCGATATCGAAGCACAACCGCCCACCATGGTGAAGCCAGTGGTATCCGCAATGAACGCATGGACATGGTACGGAACTGCAGCTGAACATGCGGATTAAGGAGCTAATACTGCTGCAGCATCGTCATGTCGCTGTTCGCCATCGTGATCCTCTCCATCATCGGCTCGCTCTTCAAAGTACGCACCCTTCGCACCCAGGACAGCCATCTACGGTGCCACAAGAACGGCTGCAACCACACAATAGTATTTTTATAAGGAAGAGAAAGCTAACAAAGCTCGTAGTCAAGCAGCGGACTCGTTATGGGCTCCGATGAAGACCCCAAGGACGGTGGCGCAGTCGCTGGCGCGGTATTTGGAGCCGTGTTCATATACATTGTACGTCCAATCACGCTACGAAGCTACGAACTGGCACTGACGAGAGCAGGGTTTCTTCGTCTTCTGTGGATTCCAAGCCTTCCTTCACATGCGCGAGAGCCGTCGCGGCGCGATAAGCCTGCAATGATAGAACCCATCTTGAGAACATTACAGCATCAGAAGAACCGAACACGACGGACGGAAGACCATGATAGGTCGTTTAGGGGCAGTGTGTGTACAGAAGCGGTGCGCAGTCGGCGCTGAAGAGCATTACTAGACCAGGAAACAGGCCCGGCGTTATGTGCATGTGTTTTGTGGATGTGTTTTGATATGTAATTGGTGCATGGCCATGCAGGATAGCGCGCAATACAATCTGCCATTTCGACATTGCATTCCGTTCTCTAACCCAACCTTACGCCGAGCATGCATGCTAAATGAATTTATCACTCCTTCACCACTCCCTCTCCCACAGCGGCTCCAACGTCTTACTCATATATGGCCCATCAAGCCAATACCCCAACTTCCCATAGTAACTTCTTACACCCACGCCCGAAATAACGCTAATCTTACTACTCCCGTGCTCCTCCCTCGCAATCCTCTCCGCCTCTTCCATCAACAGCGTGCCAAAGCCCTGGTGCTGGAACTTCTTGGGGTCACGCGCGTGCACCGGCACTGCGGAGCCGTAGACGTGCAGCTCACGAACCAGCGACGATGGCTGGCCGGTCAATTCTGGGCGAAACGTGTGTTCCTTTGAGCATTGTCGTAGTCGCAGCAGTGCGATCAGAATGTCTTGCTTCGGGTCCTCGTATGCGAGGAAGGTTTCCCATCCGCCGTTCGCAGTGTAGTCGCGTCTCACGAGCTCGACTTGGTCTGGTCGGATCTTGTGCTTTACTTCATTGATACCGACTTCGCGCGTGCGCACATCTCGGCATGTCGTGCCGAAGTCCTTCATGCGCGCCAGAGCCAGCTCTCGCAAATTGCCGTTCTCAACTCCAGACGTGACAAGCGGCATGGGAATATCGCGCTGCACGCGATAGATGCGCGTCCACGGCGGTACGAGAGCGAGGATGCGTGCCACGATATCGATGAGCGCGTTGGGCGTGTAGTTTTTGTAGCGTCCTGTGCGCCACAGCTCGTACAGCCCCGTGCCGCGGATGACGAGCGTGGGGTAGATCTTGAGGCCGTCGGTGCGGAAGTCTGGATTCGAAAAGTACTCGACGAACTGATCAAGGTCGCGTTCCATACCAACATTGGGTAAGTCTGGCATCATGTGGCTGACAACCTTGAAGCCTGCGTCCTTCGAGAGGCAGAACGTCTTTGCTACGGCCGCAACGGTGTGTCCACGGTTAGTGTCGCGGGCTACGTCTTCGTAGAGTGACTGCACGCCTATTTCAAGACGCGTGCAGCCGTAGCGCAGCATGGAGGAGAGGTGTTGATCCAGACAATAGTCGGGTCGTGTTTCGATCGTTATGCCGACGCATTTGATGTTACTCATTTCGCCTGCCGCGACGGCTTCGTCGACGTCTTTGGTTTGGTAGCCGGATAGTGCATTGTGCAGCTGTGAGATGAACTCGTCTCGGTAGGATTCTGGTAACGACATGAAAGTGCCGCCCATGATGATGTACTCGACCTTATCTACACTGTGGCCAAGCGACTTGATCTGGTCTACGCGGCCACGAGCTTGCTCATACGGATCATATCGCGCTCGAATGGCGCGCATTGATGTAGGTTCATAGCCCGTGTAAGATTGTGTCGAGTACTCAAAGTCTGAATCTGGTCCTCCGGGACAGTAGACGCAAATGTTGCCAGTATATGAAATGTGCGGACAACGATGTGGCTTGCACATCACCGCCACCACCGCAATACCGGATGATGTGCCTGTGTCTCATGTTAGATGCTGAGTTTGAGCACCAATATAACAAAAGGATGACCTACGGATCGGCTTGGCAATGAGTTTCGGCAAGATGTACTTTTTGTAATGTTCCGGAACGGCCGCGATGATCGCAGTGAGCGGTGGCTGGCTTTTGAGATAGTGCTTTTTCGCTATTTGACCCCTAAGGTGATTCAGGTTCAGGTCCTTCTTCGGCCTCGAGCCGTCTGCTTGCGCCTCATAGTCTTGGATGAGTGCAGAGGCAATATCTGCGCACGCACGCATGTAGCGCTCGTTTTCCGGTGGCAGCTTAACATTCTTGGGGAGTCTCCTCTTTTGCTGCGTCTCTGTAACGGTAACGGTTGCCATGTTGTCAACCCTGATTTGTGGTAGTGTGGATCTCGTGGATGGCGAATGTCGATGTTCTGTTCCCTCTCGATGTGGAGTCAAGAGCGAACCACTTTTTCGGTAATCAACTAGCTACATCTGGACTGGTCCACTCGCTTCGAAAGACGACTCACTTCCGCGCAATCACCACTGTTCTAACTCCAAATACCAATACTACATGGTCTTGTATACATTCTTCTATCCTAGGAACTTCTATATCTGTATACACTCAAGCTAGCAGACGAGGTCGCGGCTCATGATGAAAACGGCGGTCGTCAAAGGCGCCCTCTATGATCTCGAGTGCCACTCAACACAGCTTTAGAGCATCTGAGACTGTTGAATTGATAGTTGCAGTTACATCACACATCATGGCTAGCTGACTGTCGGCGAGCGAACACAGCGCCCCAGCCACCTAGGACAGTAGCATTGTTCATGCTGCGGTCATGACCCTCCAGCATGCTAAATGTTCCGTCTTTCCTGACCTTCCACTTCGTTGCTCATACTACAGCTCGTAAGATCCACGAAGGTAGAGCACGAAGTGCATTGCCACCAATCACCTACGCACCATTTCCTTCCTCCTGAACTCTTACCGATGGACCGTTCACCCCAATGCCTAGAGGAATGTTATCATTCATACATCCAAGATAACTGCCTAGAGAGATTCTCTAGTCTGCATTGTTCAGACACTCCTCGCTCAAGGGATGTGATTACTGGATTTTTACAAGAACCTTTTACCGGCAGAGGCACAACGGGCATCATATGGGGCAGCATCGCTGTCGTGGTCTTATGCACATGGTCGGTCATACATCTGGACATCAGAGCCCTGTCGCCAGCCTCGGGGGTCTCGCTGAAGATAAAGGCTCGATCTGGCAGCAAGGCGACGAACACCAGCCTCGACCGGGATGTCCTCGCACCAAGATCTTCGCAGCTTGTTACGACCAAGATTCTGGGAGTCCTAACGCTGATCTTGCTACCCAAACACGGCATCTTCATGGCAGTCGAAGAGTTCTTCCTCGGGATGCGCATGCGTCAATCCACACGGATGGTACCCGGCTGGGAAAAGTTCTCGTTGAAACAAGCACACCTCGTCCGCATGGGCGGCTTACACTTGCCGAACCTTGAGCGACCGGAAGACTTCCACCACTTCGCCACCCAGAGCTCTCCATTTCTGGACTACGAGCGATTCCCAAGCAATTCTGCCATCAGCATCCGAGCTAGGAGTGACTTCCTCGTCAAAACAATGGCGATCGTTCAGTCGTTTTTCTTCGTCGTCAACATCGCTATGCGTATTTCCACGAGCTACCGCATAGCTTCTCTCGAGGTCTTCACGACTGTCCACATCGTGTATTGCATCATTCTGTTCCTGGCACACATCAAGAAGCCTCGGGACGTTGGCGAAATGTTCGATCTCAATTTGAGCCGAATGCTTTCACAAACACTCCTTCCAGACGAGCCTGAGCCTGACAATGTCAATCAGGGAAAGTCCCGCAACGAACCCTCCTCGACGTGGCTGTACTCGTTATCGGCAGCTGGCGTCTGGCATACTTCATATCAACAGGCTGCGACAAACTCGATCCGGAGAACTTCATCCTCATCCTCGCTATCGTTGCGCTGGGAACAGCATGAACTTTATGCTTTAGAGACTGCTGAAGAGTCGCCGGTGGAACTGCGAGACACATGCCAAGCTTGGCTTATACTATTTTGTTTTCACACTGGTATGCTTGATGGGCGTCGGCTACGTCGTTGTTCGCTTCTACCTCATCTTCTCGGTATTTCCAGAATTCAATGCCGCGCCATCGGGGATCTTTGCCGCGCAGCCATTCTGGGTGCACTATTTACCGCATGTTGACTCATGAGCATGTCGTCACCAAGGCGCTATGCTTGAACGAAGTTCTACTACTATGTTGAATTCGCTTGATTACGTTAGCATCTAGTCTGATTTTGATATCACCTTTTGAGACAGTATTCAAATACATCCCCATCTCTTACAGCAGCGCAGCCAACCCCCCAATCATCCCTCCCTCAACCCCAAGCGCCACCCCATTCCACCCACCACACGCAGCTCCACCAGTAACAGCCGGTGCCTGCATAACCCCAATCGTCCTCGTCTCCCCCGCAATCCGACTTGCCAGGCTCCCCAGCAATGACCTCATCTTAGGCATCGGGCACGAGATTTGCGGCGTGCCCGTCTACGTAGCGCCCGCGACTTTGCACACGTTGTCGACGAGGAGAGAGGCGCCGCAGAGGGCGGGTGTGGCACTGGGGCAGTGCGAGTTGAGACGGCTGTGCGTGATTTAGTGTCTGAGGCAGGTGACGAGGATAGGGGGGGTTTGGGTGAAGTAGACGTACTCAAAGCCTGCGCGCGCTTGGCTGCATTCACATTGGAAGCCTTCGCTAGCGCTTGGACAGGTAACTGCCTCAATAGAGGAGGAGCAGGACTGGTAGTTTCTATAGCATGACACGTCAGTTATGTCAACCCAGCAGAGGTCTTTGACCGTACGATCAAGCTTCTCCAGTGCATGTGGCGGTTGGAGGTGTAGTGATGGCGGCGCTGTCTTGAGGAGAGGCCAAAGCTCCAAGCGAGAGAAGAAAACGCGTCGAGACGATGTGATGGATGTGCATGATGGTTTGGTGAATAAGAAGCGTGTCTCCACGTCCAGCAATAATCAGGAGGGGAGCGGATCCGAGATGTATTGTGCTGTGGTTGGCGTGGAGATGTGGAATGCGTACCAAATTCGGCACTCCATTACCCTTGCCAGTTTCATTGTTGACCGTACCCCTAGTATCAATCGCTGCACGGACATTGCCAGTGTAAATATTCTGAATTGAAAAGAATTTTCATTGGGAAAATGGGGTATCTTGTGTAACTACTACAAACAATCATTCAATCGACTCGGCGAAAAGGACAGACGCTTGAACGGTATCCTGCTCGGCTCCTGCTCGCTCAACAACGTGTGTACTATGTACAAGTCGGGGTTCATGGTGTCGTGGGATGTGTCGCATGGGGTTTCGAATTCATCGTGAAGCGGCCGTTATACTTGAACAAGCACAATTACTTTTCCGTCTCTTTTTGGTCGTCAACATCCATTCCAGGCGGTGTTGAAACCTCCTCTTCCTCGTGAGTCATATGTACAATCGTTCATTCGCGCAACCTGAGTCTCAGCTCCTAGAAGAGGCCGATGCGCGGCCGCCAGTCATTCTCGGCCACGGACTTGGGATTAACAACGATCTGGTAGGGAAACGGGTTCGCGTCGGTGGTGGTGATGGGCGGAATGTGGTCTTTGTCGCGGTTCACGATGGAAATGATCTTATGCGCGGCTTTCTCCAGGGACTTAGTCATGGCGCGTCGAACCTTCAGAACATCTAATGCCACATGATCAGTAAACTGATGTGCACGCAACGTCATAGACTGGCAACATACCAGTCTCGGTTCGTGGCTGCGCGAGCGTCACGTCCAGCGTCCACTGCTCCCAGCACACGTCTTCCTCGGCGCGCCCAAAGAAGTACGCCTTCTTACGCTTCTTCTCGAAGAACTGCACGACGAGCTGGCCGCGCCCGCGCTGTTGGTGTGTGCTGTCTATTGCGCGGACCAGCGCTATCGTCCGCTGCTCAATGAGCGTCTCGAGGTCGACATCGTCAATGGCGGGGAGGGTGAGGTCGAGGAGGTCGCGGGTCAGCGGCGATATGGAGGTGAAGTAGCGGTGGAAGAATATCGTATGTAGTATCGCTGTCTTGTGGGTCAGATATTGGTCTGGGTAGAGACCGGACGGAGGGGAAGTGCATGGTGGGGTAGGGAAGTAGGAATGGTTATTTGTTGGTAGAAAAGTTTCTAGGTTGGAACACACCTTTGACGACATCCTTCACGCATGCCAGGTCTGCAAAGATGTCCAGATTGTACTCTGGCCGTCGTCGTGGCTCCATGGCAGCATTTACGTGTCGCGAACCGGAAACCGTGGCTGGTACAAGACCCCGCTGCGGGCCGCGCGAACAAGACGTTCGCCGTCTTCCTTGGAATGAGGTCGTGTCGCCGTATCGTCTGCGAGCGAATGTTAATCCAGTGTCTCGGTGAAGTCGGAAGATGTTGCTTGTCGCAAGGAGCGGGTCAAGCAACGGGTTGCGGAGTTGTAGTCTAGCGGGGCTCGCCGCCGCGAACAAAATTGAAAGGCATGCAAGTGAGATCATCAAAGGACCGGACGACCGCCAACAACAAACCTAGCCTATCAGAACCCGCGCAATGCATTCTCTACGCTATTTTTGTGCAGTCTCAGCCTCTGCGCCTGCGCATCTGACGTTCCAGACACTGTCATCTGCTTGTGATCGTGACTCTACCTAGTTCACACTACACAGGTCGGACCGAAGGCTGCCTGGTGGAGAGGAGCCGGCGTGATCTAACAAGTTGCGAAAGCAGGACTCTTCGCTTACACCCGGGCCGTGAACAGCCTAGCCTACTCTCACATGAACGTGCATGGCGAACTACTTTATCAAGGCCTTGCTGAGACAAGCGTTCGCCCAGCTCTGACGTCCTGCAGATGTCCAATCTCAACTCAAGACATGACGGCTTGCACATGAAATCGGTGGCGAAAGGCAAGACGAGTCTCTAATACAATTCTGTGTGTTCATGCTTCAACAAAGCGTTCAGCGATTTAGTCTTGTACGACTCTTCTCACATCTACCACCAGGACTACTCAATTACATCACATAACACATTCATTAGGCGTCTTCTGACCGCATTTGCTGGGCCAAATGTTAATAGTATAGGATGCGTATTCTCGTGCGACTGCGGCCATGACGATTAGCCTCGAGAGTTGCAGATGCAGTATCAAACGACATGCTGTAAGTGGGGTAATCGGCATGCTTCTCGTACTATGAACTCCGCAGTCCCATTGCATCGTGGAAACATCTGTAGAATGTATGCATTCAGTATGAGGACTACCTGATAATGTTACATGTCTGAGGTAGTGACCGTGGTAAAGTACTCGAAAATGGAATATCTGCTTGTGCTAGATGATTGCCGCTCTGCCACAACTAGGATGATTCACCAAGATACCTAGGCAGTCTGGGTGCACTCAAGCAGAGTCTGGAACCTGGTGCGTCCAAGAGTAACATCGCACTGCTTGTCCGTCCCCATATTAACATCGCAGTTTCCTACAACATTGCCTCCCAGATCGAACATTTGCCCATTGCGGTCAGCGTACCACGCTGCAAATAAATTTTTAGCTTCTCCAAATCAGACCGGGAAATCGGGGCTCTTACTCTGGTGGCGGTCAGGAAGGTTCTGCTCTACCTCTGCAGGGCATTGACCATCGGTAAGCCATCCATTGCTGCCACAATCGCCGTCGGTCCACTTAACACGGACACCGTCACCACCGCCACTGACGTCGCTGGCCTCAGGGACCAGGTCTTGGTCGATGAGAGTGGCGCAATCGATATCTGGAGACTTCACGAAGAAGGCGCCAGCATGGCCTACTGGGCCACCAAAGCCGGTGATGTGGGCGGCAACAAGCCAGAATGTCTCTGCCTGAACTCGGGTGAGGGTGCTGGCGAGAGCCATGATGCTTGCGGTCGAAGTGAAACGCATTTCGGAGAAAGTTGTTGAACGTTGATGTGAAGAATGAAGTGATGAGCTGTTGGATAATGAGGAGAACTGACGGTGGATTACACTGACTTTATAGACGGGCGACAGTATATCATGTCTACCTTCAGATATGCGTAGGTCAACAGCAGCGGAGAAGACCGCGAGCACAGATTCTCGTTCAAGCTAGCGGCTGTCTGAGGGAGACGAGTTCCAAGCATCCATCGGCGTTGCCGTTGATTAATTTTCCTGTGCTCTTGAGGAGAGTACCTATATGGGTAGGTTGAGGATCGATCGATTCACTGTGCCCGTGGTGGGGTTCCTGACAGAAGAAGTGGTTGGTGTCGTATAGGCAGTGTCAGTGTTGACTGTCGCGTACACCAGTGTGCTTGAATCGCTCTATACATGTAAGGCCTCCACAATGTGGCACATTTTTCTTCTTTAAGTGTGGGGTATACTCAACCCGCAAAGACTGAGAGGCATTGCTGTGGAGTAGACTGCAGAGCCTGTGACTAATTCACACATCCTCAGCAGCCAGGACGCCAAAGCGTTCGTTGCCATTCTCCGACTTGGTATGGGATGCCTGAACATTGATCATGACTGAGGCGGCGCATCAGTCATGTTACTGCACGAGAGCAATCAGACCGCTCGAAGCCACTCGAGGAGTATCCCACCAATATGTCGTTCTGTACCGCAAAAGTCTACCTCGCGTCATGGCAATTTGAGAGCTCTTGGTCAGTGGCCATATTTATTGGCCTACCTGCTTGCCCTGGGACGTTGTACTGCGGCATACTTGACGCTAGTCTTCGGGCCAATCTGGAAGAAGTCTACGCGTCCGGTGCCACTGCTGGTGTATGAGGGTCGTCGTGAATTCAGTGCCTGACATTGGCTTCAGCACATGCCGAAGGTCGACACGATAGAAAAGAACATGTTTGTGGCTTGAGATTGCACGTGAGTGAAAGGGTTCAAAGATGCATGTGAACGGAAGAGGTGGGCTTCAAACGTTGAGGCTCTGCACTAGGCCCGTCATGACGCGCTAAGTCGCGTCAACCTTCGCTTCGGTACATACCGTCCATCAACCGCATCTGCAGTTCAACATGGTCGGCACCAAGCGCAGACGAGAGGACGACAATGGCGCCGAAGACGAGACACCGCGCAAGCTGCGCGCACGCATTGCAGACATCGCGACAGAAGAGCCGGACTCATCGACTGCGCAGACGCCCTCGAGAAGGGGCAAGACACGCCTGGGAGAGGATGGCACGCCGCGGTCTATCCTGAAGAAGACAGGCCTCTTCAATGGCACAACACCAAAGCCAACTCGCAAGCTGGTCTTCGATACGCCAAATAAAGCCGCCAAGACAGACTCCCCCAATGGCACGCCGACCATCGTCCGGAATGCCGACCGCAGTGCACGGAGGAAGAGCAACAGGCGTATACTGGAGCGCACACTGAACGGGGCTGACAGCGATGAGGAGGTGCTGGACGAGGAGGACATACTCGCGCAGCAGATCCTGGACGAGGAGGAAGACGAAGACACAGTGGCTGGCGCGGATGAAGCCCAAGGAGAGGATGCGCCGGTACCAGAAACGCCCTCAAAGCGCGGCAGGGGCCGACCAAAGGGCTCAGGCAAAGGAGGGCGGCCACGCAAAGAGCGCTCGCCCACACCGCCAACCGAACTCCCTCCGCACGAAGAGTACTTCTACCAGAATCGGCCTGGTGGCACCAAGACGTCCAACAACACCCTATCCGCACAAACGCTGCTCAACCACGATGAGTACTTCACGGCCATACAGTCGTACCAAGATCGACATCAGCCGGAGATGGACTTCTTGCTTGAACTGCACAGTCGAGCATACGACCAGTGGATATTCGAGCTTGAAGAGGGCTTCAACATCTGCCTCTACGGCTACGGCTCCAAGCGCACCATCACCGAGAAGTTCACGCAGCGACTCTACACGCACCTATCGGAGCAGGCAGCGTACAAGGGCACGAAGAAGAACCCCAAGCTCGTCGTCATCAACGGCTACTCCGCTGGCATCACCGTCAAAGACGTGCTCACGACCATCGCATCAGCATGCATACCTGCCAGCGTCAAGATGCCCAATCAGATCTCCTCGCTCCTAGACTTCATCATTGAATACCTCACCACCTCACCACCAACCCACCCAGTCCCTGTCATTCTAAACTCCATCGACTCGCCCTACCTGCGTAAAACGCCAACACCATCGATCCTCGCACGCCTCGCTGCACATCCAGCCATCAGTCTCGTGTGCACCGCCGACACCCCAAATTTCCCACTGCTATGGGACGTCGGTCTGAAGACAGAATACAGATTCCTCTTCCACGACGCTACGACCTTCGCTCCATACGACGCCGAGATCGACGCTGTTGAGAGCGTCAACGAATTACTCGGACGCAGCGGCCGACGTGTGGGCGGCAGAGACGGCGTGGGCTTCGTCCTGCGCTCCCTACCCGAGAACGCACGCTCGCTCTTCCGCATCCTGGTCATGGAGCAACTCGCTCTCTCGCTCATGGAAAACGGCATCGTAAACGACGATGAGGACGTGCAACCAAGTCACAAATCGAAGAAAGTTGCTGCGCCTGTGGAGTCTACACAAGGCGTCGAATATCGCGTGCTGTATCACAAGGCGGTGGGTGAGTTTGTGTGCTCGAGTGAAGTGGGCTTCAGGACATTGTTGAAGGAGTTTCACGATCATCAGATGATAGAGTCTCGCAAGGATGGTATGGGAACGGAGAGGTTGTGGGTGCCGTTTCGGCAGGATGAGTTGGAGGGGCTTGCAGAGGATTTAGCTGGGGATATGATGTAGCATTTCAATGATATAGGAACCAAACGCACACGAGGGCGATGATCAGTACATTGAATCGTGATGCTGATGCCACGTGCGCTGGCACGCCTGAGTGTAAACCATCGACTAGAGCGGCTTGCGTCCAACAGTGATGAGCATGTCCATAGTAAGCGAAACGCCCTGCTCGATCTCTTCTCCAGCCTTGATCCAAAGCTGCTCCCAATTCTTGTCAGTTCCAACCATGCATCCATCACGCACTGCAATCCGAGCAACATGGTGGAGCGTCATCAGCAATGAATCCGTCATTGTCTTTCGCAACTCCATCTTCACGTCCATCCTCTTGTGCTCCAGGAGCTCAAGACCATGCTCTTGGAAGATCTTGCCCAGGTTCTCGATCCAATAATATTCAAGCTTCATAGCTTTGCGGCCAGACTCAAGAGCAGTCTGCAACATCTCGGTTGTAGCTGAGATGGACACGGACGATTCATCTCCTGGCGCAACACCCTTCCAAGAACCACCGTCGAATTCATCCCATTGCAGATAGCCTCCAGGCTTCAACATCTTGAACGCGTTACGCACCACCGGCGCAGGGTCATTATTCTTGACAACGCCCGTGAAAACTCGGACATGCACAACGTCGTACTGGCCAACGTGTTCTTCCGGTACGATCTCCGAGAACGCATCCAGAACCCCCAGTTTGATGTTGTCTGGCAGATTTGCGGCCGCCGGAAAGTGCACGGGGAATAGGTCCAGGCCAACCAGTGAGACATTGTTCACGTTTGTGCTTTTCAGCTTGGCGTCCAAGGAAAGTAACCAAGCGCTGCACGGCAGGTCAGAATGTGTACAGTATTAGGACTACGCATATACGCGTTACCGCAACCGTGGTCGGCAATCTTGATATCGCCGTCGCTTTTGAAAGCGATGGAGGGGTGAAGATCCCACCCTAATTGCAGGTTCCACAGCCACTGCTGAAGATGAAGTCTGCGAGTCGTTAGCAAAGCAATTTCTAGCGAGATTTGTTGTGGCTTCATACCGACCCGATTCATCGAAGCCGTGAGAGATGATGTAGCTTTTTTGGAGATCAGCCATGGTGCAAAATTGATCGAGTTTGTCGTCCTCAGCGGGGTGTCGGTTTGAGGAGTATAAACCTTTTCCTCCAGATTGTGGACCTACGCCTTTATCTGCGGGCAGTGTCGAATGCCAGAATGCTGCGCCGTGTCTACACATACTGCAGGTCGTAGTAAGCACTTAGCGTCTTCGAAACGACTGTGCCGCAATAGCACATTCGGTGATAACAGAGCAGGATTCAATCCCAGGCTACGGCACTGTAATTTCGGGAAAGACAAGCGGCGATCTTCTGCATGGAGGCATCGCCGAAAGAACTATCCGGTCCAAAAAGTGACTCTTCACAGCCGACGATCAGTCACCGAGCTCTGCAACGGCTAAACAGTTGTCTGAATTAGGGTCCGCGGC
>Ga0265780_10001152_pt1 | contig 38666 bp, 66 predicted proteins | sample P1T30metagenome_FD_192432 | JGI IMG/M metagenome (GOLD analysis project Ga0265780, IMG submission 192432) | Plant litter microbial communities from East Loma Ridge, Irvine, California - P1 T30 | ecosystem: Environmental > Terrestrial > Plant litter > Unclassified | place: USA: California...
CGTGTAATTGCCAGTGTTATCGGTCACAATGCCCGCACCGAAGGCAGGCGCAAAAACATCTGCGTACGAGCCATCAGCTAGACGCACCATGTTTCGCTTGGAGTTTGACCCGATGCCAAAGCTAATCTTGGCTGGGCCTTCAGTGGAATCCGCCATGTTGTTTCCTTCAGTTGCGTTAGCGGGAGGGTATTGATAGTTTAACGAATTCCACTAGAGCACGATACTAATTTTCAATCGGCCAGCCGTCAGGGCCAATAGTTGGCTTTGGCGGGCGCTTGGTCTTGCCTTGCTCTTCTTCAGTCTTGGTTTTGTGACATGATACGCAGAGCAGCCAGAGCTGATTCGGATGATCCTGCTGCGCTCGGGTCCATCCTAGCCGCTTAGTCTCTGCCTTCGGTATCTTGTGGTCAACGTCGCGCCCTGGTGTAATGAGGCCCTCTTTGAGGCACATTTGGCACAGCCCTTTGTCGCGCTCTATGACTACCTTGCGAACCCTGCTCCAGGCTGCATCATATCCACGCGACTGCCTGCTAGATGTCCCCCATGGCATACGCTCACTCCAAAAAAAATAGCCCGACAAGCGCCGGGCCAAATCCAAACTAGGGAGAAAGAGTGATGAGGCTCTTCTGCACCTAGTATAGCCCATGAATCAGCATATTGCTACTCGCAGCGGCACATCGGAACGATCTTACCTTTGCCGCCCCATTCTTCAAGCTCACGTTCGGCATTATCGCGGGTGAAGTGCAGCGCGAATGGCTTGCCGCTTTCTAGCTGAACCATGAAGCATTCTGGCATTGTCTGCTGATCCTTCTTTTCGTTACACATTACTCTCTCCTTCCTGAGCGGCACGGATAGCTGCGCGCTCGGCGTTTTTGTTCACTGCCTCTACTGCCTTGTCCATAAGTTTCAACTGGCGCTGTTGCTCCTTATGGCAAATTGCAATGATGCGCTGGGGAGCGTTGCCGCTATATTTCGAAAGGGTTCCACCCTCCAGGATCGCAATGAGAGTGCCAAACACATGCAGATTCGTCTTTGCGCACATCGCTTCTTCGATGCGCTTTGTTGGAACTGGGTAATCGGCCATCATGCGTCTCCTTTCATCGCTTCCTGCTTGCCAGGGGCGCTCTCTTCACTCTGTGCACGCACAACCGGAGAGGCGGCGGCACGGCGCGCCCGCTCCATCCAGGCATCGCATGCGGCGACGCGCGCAGCTTCGACCAGTTCGGCCGGCTCGCTGTCGTCGCACGAAAGCGTCATGCAGAAGTAGTTCTCGAACTGCTTGAGCTCGTCGCCGGCTTCGTGCTGCGCCGCCTGAGAGGGAACGGCACCGGCGTACAGCGGGATGGTCTGGTCGTCGCGCCATTGCGAGCCGCGCACCGGCACGCCACCGACGCCCGACTGGATGTCGCGCAGCTCGGCCGCGCTGACCCGCGCCACCGGCTCGGCCTGCTCCTGCGCTGGTTGATGCGCTTCACGGGCAAACTCCAATGCCGCCTTCCAACCTTGCCGCGCAGCGTTCGTACGCTCGTTCAAGAACAGCCAGTGCAGCGGGTGCGTCTGCATTTCGTACCTCTGCGCAGCGGCCCACCTCTCGAACGCCGCGATCTCTTGGGGTGAGCAGGCCGCCAGTGAATCCGCTGGCACTGTCGGCGCTGGCTGGTTGGCTTCGTGCTCGGCCTTGATAGCAGCAAACACGCCGACGACGCCCTTGTGCATGGACTCGACTCGTTCCGCTGCGCGCACTTCCGCCGCCGATGCGCCGCGCTTGGCGAGTTTTTTGCTGTACGGCTCATCACCCGAAGCGAGCGGCGCTGGCTGGTTGGCGAGGGCGGAGGCAGCATCCTTGATCGAAATTTTGCCTTCAACTACAGCATCGATCAGTGTCTTATCACCACTCTCAGCAATGCGGCGGAGTTTTTCGGAAGTGGTTTCCAGGTGGTCGAGATTCAGTTCGCCGCTCTCGCTGGCGGATGGGGTGCTGGTGGTGTTCGTCATGCTGCTTTGTCCTCTGCGCCGCAGCGCTCGAAATAGAAGGTCACTGGCGCGCCGGTTTCGGTGATCAGTCCGTAGGCTTTGGCAAGCCGATAAATGGGGTGGTACTGGTTTAGGGAGTTGACGTGGCCGGCGAGCCAGCCCCTCCAGGCCTCCAGCGGCATACTGTGCTTACTCAGGTTGCACGGCGCGCACGACGGCATGAAGTTGTCGACACGGTCGTTCTCCGGCTTCCAAGCCTCGCCGGTCTGGACGAGGCCCTTACCGCTCACGTAGGCGAGTTTCCGCTCGATGGCATCGAAGTGATCAGCGTGGAATCGCTCGCCTAACCCGCACCCGCAATAGGCGCACCGACCACCGAACTTCTCGCGCAGAGCCAAGCGCTGGGCCTTATTCAGTCGGAGCGCCATCCGTCGCCCCTTTCTCGGTTCCCGCTGCTTCTTGTGGGGAGTGCAGGGATTCGCTGGCTGGCGATGGGGCGGTGCGATCTAGCCATTTCCATTCGACTCGGTAGTCATCGCCGCCCTTGTCTACCACTGAAATGTTCATGGTGCGCTTACTGGCTCGGATCGCACAGTCAACGTCCACAACCGCTTCTTCTCCGGGATGCAAGCAATCAGCTGCATAGTCACTGGCGAATTCATCCGCGCCGTGCGCGAACCTTTCCGAGTCGTCGGTCTGCCAAAGCATGTCAGGTTCGTCCGGCACCGCTACCTGACCGGCTTGTGCCGCGACTTCATCGGCTATGGCGCGAGCAAACTGCACGTCGAAATCAGCAGGCCGCTTGCCGTTGTGGTCGATGGTCTGGGCCAGCGTCTTTGCGTGAACCTGCTTGATCCGCTCATCCGTCAGCGCCACAGGCCCGGCCAGTGCCGCCCCTTCTCCGCTGGGGGAGATAGAGGGGGTGAACTTGAGGGCGCGGATGGCATCGGCGCAGTAGTTCGCGCGCTCAGGACATTCAGGCAAGGACGCCTGCTCGTCACAAACCTTGGCCGCAGCTTCAAATGCCGCCTGCACCTGGCTTGCAACGTGCTGGTCGATGTGGGCGATGATGGCTTCTTTGACCCGAGCCGCGCTGACCCTGGTGCCAGCACCGCGATAATCGATCAGCAAGCCATTCAGCGCCGGCGTATCAATGCTTGGCACTGCCCCTACAGGTACAGAAGGGGCGGCGTCAAACAACGGGAAAAACTCATTGCAGCCATGCCCCGCGCGGCGCTCTGCCTCTTCCTTGGTAAAAGCAACGTCACCGCGTCCGTCAAGGTCAGTCGCCAGCCAAGCGGTGGGCTTCGGTTCGACTTCCGCCTTATTGGCAACAGGACGAGCTGCGCGGTCGTATAGTTCTTTGATGTTCCGAACGCCGCTTTGTGGCTTGACAGGCTTACGGCTGAAGAATTCACTCCAGCCCTTGCCATCGGTTCCAGGCTGGACGCATTCGTAGACGTAGCCATATGGCAGCTCGCCTTCTTCTGCCGCCTTATTGACAGCGTATTTTTCTTTACTCATAATTTCTCCCTTTAGCTTGATTATTTAGCTGCTACTTTTTGCTTATTAATATGGTAGTACAGCGCAGAAAGCGAGATCCCCGCCTCACGCGCTGCTTCCGCCTTGGTATACGGGTTCCCCGAGGGGCTGCGTGGATGCGGAGTGGTCAAAAGCCGCTCTGCCTTCAACGTCCTTTGGTCAACTGGTCTAACCATTTCTGCCTCTCTTGTAATTGGAGACTTTAGTGTAGCACTGTTATTGGAAAGATCAAGCGTTATTTGAACTATGCCCATGCACTCCGCATCATCTTCGTTACAACCTTGTCGATCAGCTGCCAGTCAGACTTATACGGGTAAAGCTGGCGGTAGGTCGGCCCGAAGCTAACCTCGTACTCCAGGCGTAGCTTCTCGTCCACTTGCGCGAACAGGCTGCGGTACTCTTCTTCCTCGCGCTCTTGCGCAGCCAGGCGGCGGATGCTGGTGTCACACATGGGCCACTCCTTTCATAGCGCACTCTGCCATCAGTGCTGAGTAGGCAATCGCGTCTTCCAGACTGTCTTGGTGCGGCGCGGCTGTGTTGCTGAAAAAGCGGACCTGCTTAAGAATCAGCATGAACGCCCAGCCCTGTTCCTCTGTCATATCCTGCCCCGTGATCGCGTTGAAAGCCGCCACAGTCTTGCCCATCGAGCGCTCGCCGCCTGGCTTGTCGTACTGCTTGCCGCGCTCTTCCATAATAGTAGCGGCGCGGTGAAGGAATTCGGGTGCTGTGGTCATTGCTGTCTCTTTCATTGTTGGGAGGGAGTAAACAGGCGAACAGCTTGGTCGTAACCTTTCTTGCCGCCCTTGTCATTGATGCCGTAAGCAGCCGGCAGCTCATTTAAAGACTCTACGTACTGTTGCGAATCAAAGTCGAACCAGAACCCCAACTGACCCTCAAACTCCCCGTTACGCTGCTTCTCGCAAGCCAGGATGCACGTTGGGTCCGCGCTCTTCTCTTCCAGCGCCTTTTTGTTCTTCCAGACGATGAAAACGTTGTCAACTTGGTCGGTAATCGCGCCGGCACCCTTGATATCGAACTTGCCTGGGGCCTTGTGTTCACTATCACCTTTCCGAACATGGTGCACCAGATGCACATGAACGTTGTTGGCCTGAGCGAAGGCGCACAGCTCGTTCACAAAGTCCTTCTGAGTGTTGTAGTCGTCCTCGCCTTTCACGCACTTCATAAGACTGTCCAGAACGAACTGCGTGATACCGAAGTTCTTGACCGCATAACGCATGACCGCAATTAGCTTGCGCCACTCGACCGAGCCAACATGGTCATAAATCCACAGGCGCTCATCAGTCCACTGGCTGAATAGCTCCAGCCATTCACGCGACGGAAGGCGGCTACCGCTGCCTTGGCGCGTCATGCGGTTCATTTGGCGTTCAGGCTTCATCTCGAACGAGGCAACCATGATCCGCTCTGCTTGGTAGCACAGGTCTAACGTCACCTGAGACAAGAACATAGACTTGCCGTGACCGTTGACGCCAGCCCAAAGCGAAACTTCACCCGGACGAAATCCGATGCGATCCTTTGTCTTATCCCAAAGGGGGGTCGGGCAACGTGGTCCATGATTGGTGGCATAGAACGAGTTGATCGTGTCAGCCAACCAATCAGAGGCAGGCTTAACCGCGTGATGTTCCTCGTCCTGCATATAGTCCGAGAAGTTGATGTTGTCAGGCACTAATTGCATATGGAACTCCGTTCTGGTCCCGCACGTATTGGCGGCAATTCAAGAAATCATCGTTCTGGAAGTCCATCCACGGAAGGAAATCCAGGTCATACAACCATTGGCGCACAGGCTTATGAACATCGCTCGCAGTAGGCACAAGGTAGATCGTCGCCCCCCAGCTGCCGGCGTCATTCCAGATGCCGAGATATCCGGGGCGCTGCTTGGCTATGTCCTTTGCCATCACGCCCCAATCGTCTTCGTCGTTGACAACGAGGCACACATCGAGGCCGCGAACCCAGCGCCAGTCGTAAGCAATCCCTTGGTCAGCTACTGCTGCTGGATTCCCGGTTCCGCGGGAATGGTTCACATGGATCATTACCATGTCGGCAGGACGGTATCCCTTGATGCGCGCTGCAACGATCTTTTCAGCACCAGTAGCGATCAGACCCATTTTTGTGTCTCCTGCGTTGGCGGGGCATGTGGTTTGCTTTGCTTCTCATCACGCACCCAGTTTTGCCAAGTACGAGTCCAATTAAGCTTGCGTCCCTTTGCCCCTGGTACTGATGTCCAATAGTTGTAAAACCGTTCTGCAACTTCCGAAGGTCGGAGGTCAGGGCGTTCTGTCTTGCAGAACGCTGTTTCCTCTGCACTTGGATGCCAGTCTTCAGGAAGACGGCTTCCTCGAACATCACTACCCTCTTTTGGTTTCTGGTTCTTGGTTCTTGGTTCTTGGTTAGTTGGAGTGCCGTTCAACGTTTGTTCAACAGCCGTTGGATTTCCGTTGATGGCCTGCTCTCTTTTCGCTGCCCGGGCAGCAGCGGATGCTTTACCAGCGGTGGATTTTTGACTAGTAGATTTTCTATAAGTCTCAATCTCTGCTTCGCAGCGGTCGTGATACCAGCCATGAGGAGTCAGGTGGAAAAACTCATTTAAGACGTTGCGTACTGCATCTTGCTCTTCCTCGGTGCTCGCCAAGATCTTCCTGCAAAGCTGTTTCTCTTCGGCTACTAGTTGTTCTTCTGTGTCGTAGTAGACATCAAGCAAGTCACGATAGACGCTACGTTCTATTCTGGTGAGATGTCTTGTTGCTCGGTCAAAGTCACCGATGTGATGTGGGTAGTAATTCATAGAACCAGCCTAGTGGATCGTGTTCGTGCTGTTCAAGCGAGCGGTGTACACGTAAGCCAATCCTTCGCTGTTGAACTCAGTGATGACATAAAAAGTCTCGTCATCGACCCAGTAACCAACAAGAAATCGTTCTTCGATTTCCATTACGTCAGCTTCTAACATGGAGACTCCATAAAAAAAGCTTCACCTACGCACTCCGGTTTCCCGGTTGGCCGAACGGTTTCAGTAACCGCCAGTGCGTATGTGAAGCTTTACTGATTATAGCCGGCCAAGGCTACGTCTACACAATGTAGACAAAGCAAGTCTAAGCGAACTGTACTACAGTTGCAAGCGGTATTTTTACTGTGCGCAATTTGTCGCAGGAAAGCAGCAGGCAAAGAAAAAGCCCACCGTAGTGGGCAGCAACCGATGCCGGATAAGCGGCATCGCTATGCTGGTTGGCACATCGCCTTCTCAGCCACGCAGCAAGCCTCGTTCAGCGCCGAGACTTCGACCAGCGGGAGCGCTCGCACATACCAGCCGATGGCAAGGCGTAGCGTGGCGTATTCCTTCGTGGTCAGGTCGAGCAGGTCAGTAGGACGAGCAGCTGCTTTGGCTAGTGCTGCGTAGCCAGCTGTCACGATGTCGTGGAACTTCTTCGACTTCGTGCGAGCTGCCAGGTACGAGGCGATGATAAGGTGCGTCGTCAGATGATTGCAGCCGGTAGCCGTGCACAGACCGCGCTTGGCGGCGTCGAACCATGCTAGGACAGGCAATGCGATCAGATCGGCATCCTCGTCGCCTACGCGCTGCTTAAATGCCACCAGTGCTAGTGGGTTGATATTCAATTGCTTCGTCATTTGCTGCTCCCATGTAGATTGACCAGTAAGCTACTATCTGCTTGGTCGTATAGTTGCGCTTCGTGCGCTTGTTGATTTGTCCGGTCAGAGCTAGCCGGCGTAGAGCCATGTACACGCCCTTTGCATTGCCGCCGATTACCTCTGAGACATCTTCCGTTGTGGCTTCTTCTGTCCACTGTAGATAGGCTAGAACCTTGTTCTCTATGTTCATTGGAACAACGCCGAGAAAGCATGTTGCGGATTGATCTTAGTGCTTGCTATTAAATCGTCTGCCAAAGCTAACGCAACGTGATTCTTGTAGGAGTCTTGATAAACTTTGCCAGAGCGAGCTTTTTCTATGGCTTTTCGGACTCTCTTCCTGTGATTCTTGCTATATTTCGCAGAGGAAAGCGGAGGCAAAGGTTCTGCATCGATGCCTGGGCCAGCCACCCACACAGCAGCCGGCACGCCCTTAGTTCGATTCCAGCGCCCGATGTGGGCTAGACCTTCTTCTTTTAGGAGTCTCATGTAACGGCAGGCGGCTGCTTTAACGACTCCCATCTCATCGACAATATTCTGGATGGTCCCAGCGCCTCCGAGCTTCCTCAACGTCCAGTGCTTTGCTTCTGGCGGAGGAAGTAGCGCCAATGCTTCCATTCGCCGGTTAGGTGGCGGCATTTTTCATTCTCCCGTTATAGTCATCTGGCGAGGATCGACCTCGCGCAACACATATACGACATCTTCGTTGTCGCAGCTTGGCATGCCGGCGCGTTTTGCAATCCCCTCCACTTCGTCACATACCGATTGGCGCTGCCGGGCGAAGTAGCATGTTCTGCACTTCTTGCCAGGTTTAATAGTGAACTCAACTATGTAAGGATCTATAGGCTCGTCGTACATGTCGGCCAAGGCGATCATGTTCATGGAGATACCTCCAACACCTTTAGCCCGTTCTCTAGACCTTGCTGGACCATGTTTGCGGTTCCTCTGCCGCCAGGGAAGGCCAGCACGCCATCGGCCTTGCCTTCATGAATCATCTTTCCATTACGGATAGGGCCAGCCGCTTTGCCATGTGCTTTCCAGTCTGCATTGAAGGTTTGATATGGGATACCGTTAGCTATTGCCCATTCTCGTGCAAGACGGTCAGCACCGGCAGCGCCACCCTCGATCAGCAGCGTAATCGGTCGCTTGGAATGTACTACGTAAAGAACATGGTTGATGCGGCTGATGTTCTTAAAGTCGCGTCCTCCGCATACGATCAGTCTCATGCTTGCCCCTTCTTCATCTCGCGTAGTTGACGCTGAAAGTCTTTCGTCATCTGACGCAGATCATCATGGCTCCAGTTGGCTGGAGTATTGTTTGATTCAAGGGCTTCGACGCGCTCTATGCCGATACGCTCGATAAGTCCACGACGATAGTCCAAAGCCCGACCTGCACCATTCCTGTTACAGTAGACAAGCTGCCGGTGCGCGTTATCAGGGTGAAACCTCAGATGCGGAGCCGAGCCAGTAGAGCGCCAGTGACCGCAATCCCAGCCATGCCCGCGAAGCACGTCAACTTTGGTGCTAGCTCGGCCACAGCAGATGCAAGGTTGATTCTTGTCGCGCTCCCGGATCATCGCGTTAAACGCTTTCTGGCACGCCGCGATCAGTTGCGGGTACGTCTTCATACTATCCAGCTTCGCCTTATCCTGCGCCCTCTCATGCCGCTTCTTTGCTGCCTTCATCTTCGCTAGACGCTCCGATGCAATCACTACTGCGCAGTCGTCGTCGCACCACCTCTTGAACGGCTGGCGTGGATCCACCTCATAAGCTCGACGGCAAGCGCGATTCTGGCACTTGCGCACCTTTGGCTTACCAGATGCAGGCTTTTCTTCCGAGGGCTTAAACGCTGTACGCATCAACTCAGTCCTGCGCATTACAGTTCACCCCACTGGCTTGCAAAAGCTTCCGCAATAGCCGGGTCTGTACGACTACGCTCACGCTCCCGATTTGGACCAGGTGACATGTGATGACAAGCTGCCACGATCTCGCCTTGCGCATAGTCTGACTTCTTGTGGCTTGCTTTCAATAGCGGCAGACCTTTGACCCATAGTGCGGCTGCTTTCGTGAAAGGCGATCCGAAGTGCCACGGCTGCACGATCTGATCGTAGTGCCCGATGTGCTGCATCGCCAGGCCGTGAGGCATCGAGTTTTCTAAGGCAATCTTCTCGATACCGCAGTTCTTCAGCGCATTGAAGAACTCGACGCCCTTAAGGAAATCATCCATACGATTTGGGTATGCAGGATGGCGGCGACGCTGATCAGCAGGAAGATGCGTATCTTCCGGGTGATACATCCAGCGGATTCCGGCGAGATTGTTATACGTGCAGTATGGATGTGCGATCATCATGTCCCAGCTCTCGGCGCCTGACTTGATTACCTCCAACAGATCGGCCTTGATATGCCAACCTGAAGGAACTTCAGTCTCGCGCAAATCGCATGACACGGCGGTGTGGCCCATCCTTGCAAATGCATCACGGACGCGGCCAGAATACTCGCAACCAATAAGCACCCTCACGCCGCACCTCCACCAATCAGCCAGCTACCCACAGCAACGAGCGCCAAGATAGCGATAGTCTCCAAGCGCCGGATCATGCCGTAACCCCTGCATAGATCATCAGCGAAATAGCAGCCAACGGGCAGGCCAGCATCACCAGCGTAAAGTGCAGCGGCATCTTTGGCGGATCAGCGAAGACTTCAGGCCATACCGCATGCTCCCCGAGCCAGTCAACGGTATCGCCTCCACCGCCGTATGGCAGGACAGCATGGCCGTGATCATCAGCTCCCAGATAGCGCGCAGAGTTGCCATCGGCGTCATAGACAGTTTGGCCGGTTTCGAATTTTGTCATTGTTCTCTCAGTTTTAGGAAGCGGTTCCGATGCGGGCGTCATACACGCAATCAAGAGGAATACAGGCTGCTTCTGCCAGCCCTTGAAGCGCCAGGATAGCGGCCAAGAACAGAGCAGCAACTACCCAGCGGTTAGATGCAATGCGCTTGATGAGCGGCTTGCGGGTGTAGATGCGGGAGTGGTTCATTTGAGCATATTGATTGTGGATGCTTCGATCATGGTAGGCTCCGAGCCGGCGATGATTTCCTTGAGGCGCTTCTGGCTGATTCCGCTCACTGCCGCTAGAACTGCAAGGCCACCACGCGCCTGCACATTTTTTAAGTCTTTACGGATTTGGTCGCTCATTCTTCTCTCCTAGTAGCGCCACACAGTGCAGCGCGGTTAGTCTTACTTCTTGTTGGCCGGGATCAGATTCCACCCCAGCATTTCCCGGATTTGCTCCGGTGTCGGAGGCGGCCCGCCTTCTGCTCGCCTGTTGATCAAATACTGCTTCAACTGCACTTGCGTCGGGCGGGATGCGTTCATGTGATCCTCCGGTAGCGAGCTGCACAGTGCAGCGCCGATGACTGAACTATGCCTGAACAAGAAACCTAAGTCAACATAAATCTTTAACGTCGCAGTTCATATATTTAGCTTGACATGGTTGTCGCTACAGGCGATGATACGTTATCAAAACAAGGGAGTGGTTATGAACAAAGAGGAAGTACAAGCTGAGCTTCGCGGCTACATCGGGCGAGTTCACAAGACTCAAACGGCAGCAGCCGCACACTGGGGCGTCAGCGTCGTTTGGGTCAACAAGGTACTCAACGGCCATCGCTCTCCAACGAAGCCGATGCTCGATGATATCGGCGTCGAGCGCGTTGAGCCACCATCGTTCTACCGTCGCAAGAAGAGGGGCGCAGCATGATCGACCTACTAGCCATCGCCATAATCGGCCTGACCATCTACCTCTGCTTAGATGGATTCGCAGCCCTGACCAAGCACGAAAAAGATGCACAGAGGTTACTTGAGCAACTGGAAGCGGGATATTTTGATAAGGAGGTGGGGAAATGAGCAAATGGTACGAAGTCGAAGTCCAGACGCTTGTCGTCTATGCCGTCGAAGTCGAAGATGACGAGAACGAAGGCCATGCGATCAATGAGGCTCTTGACCAAGCCCCGCTAACCGGCAGATCAAGCGGTAGCACTCTGCCTTTACCAGCTGCGCATCTGGCGATGATTAGGAAAAATGCCGATGTTGTACTGAGCTTGGATGGTGAGTGGTCAACCGAGGATGAGGACGAATGAAAACCTACCGCGTGACCATCCAGTTCAAGCGCATCAAGCACGACTTCTCAACCGAAGTCCAGGCAACAGACGAGCAGTCAGCTAAGTGGGCTGCGCTGAAGTGGGCGCAGAGTAATGGGTATGATGCAGAGGTGAAATCTTACAAAGTGAGGTTGGTATGAGCAAATGGAATAATGGCCCAGAGGAAAGCAAGTGCGTTGCAAATGCAGAATTCATGGTGCCGGTGGCTAAGTTACTGCGCTGGGGCGCGCCTGGTACCAGTGCCGAGAGCGTTAGTCTTGCAGCTATTGCCGCTTTGCCGCCAGATGGAACGATTCTGTATGCCTGCGGCATTGCCGCATGCCCAACTTGCGGAGGCTCGCGCGTTGACCCAGGCGGGCTTCTGTCTTGCCGCACTTGCATGGCTGGTGTCGCCTCGATCGATGCCGTAGAGCAAGCGGTCAATGCGATCCGCACCGAGGCTGCAAACAAGCTGATAGACGAGCGGGACCGTCTACTGGAAGAGAACGACGACCTTCGCGCAGCACTCGTTAGCCGTGCTGGTGAAATCGCTCCTGCTGCTACGAGCGACGATGCCGTAAAAGCTATGTGCTTGGCACTTGACGCGCTGGAAGTGGCTACGACGCCATTGGCAGAAGATCGCCAGAAGGTACTGAAGGCACAAGCCGTCTTGCGTGCCACGCTCGCAGTAAGCGAAGTTCTACTCTGCCACGGGTGCAGCGGCACCGGCAAGATAACTAAGGAGTGAGTGATGAGTCCACTAAAGATTAGCCTTCTTCTCAGGTTCTACAGTATGCCTAGGCCTAATCGTGACTTGCCAGAAGGGCACGCGTTCTCCCAAGCGATGAATGATGCTGTAGTCGAGTTCAGAGATCTAGGCTTAGTGAAAGAGTTCGTAACGGTTTACGTGGCCCGCAATGGTCTAACCGTATCGGACCTAACATACCTGATGTTAATTACTGAGAAGGGTAAAGAACTTGCAGAGCAGATGATTGATTCTTGCGATAACCTGTATCACAAAGTATCGCTTGACGCAGATCAGTCTGCTTGATGTAGAATGTGCGTAACGGTGTGGTAGCCGGAGTTTAGGGAATGATGCGAAACAGGCCGTTAAAGCTTGGAATCTGTTGAGCATGAGGGACAAAGCATCTTCCCGACCTCTTGCTCTCTACCTCCAGATTCCAGACTTTAGCGGCTTTTTTTCGTTTGGCTTCTGCACCGTTCGCACCCCGAGCGTTATTAAGCGGCCACATTGATGCCGGCGCGGGAGGAAAGTCGAGCGCTTACTAGCAAGCCAGCGCGTGGAGCTTGGTCAAGGCATCCCAGGAACAGAGCAAACAGTTGATATAGCGTTTAGCCCACGAGACGGGTGCTCTGGAAATAGAATTGACCGCTTATGGCAGCAGCAGTATTTGATCTGTTTTATTGATTGGGTATGGCTGGGGAGGGTATCAACTCCTTGGCTTGCTCTATGTCTAAACTAAGGAGAGAGAAATGAAGAATCAAAAAGGTTACACCCTGATGGAGCTGGTCATTGTTCTGGGCGGGATTGCAACTCTGATCGGCGCTTGCTTCTTGGTCTACGTGCTGTGGCATTTCGTGGCGAAGTTCTGGTAAGCAGTACCTATAACAAGGAGAGAAAGATGAGCAACATCGTCGCATTCAATGAAATGGAAAGCATGGCTTCCTACATCGTCCGGTCCAAGCTGTTCGGGGCCAAGGATGAATCGCAGGCCATGAGCTTGATGCTGCTGGCGCAGGCGGAAGGTTTGCACCCGATGACCGCGATCCAAGATTTCGACATCGTGCAAGGCCGCCCAGCACGAAAGACACATTCGATTCTGGCTCGTTTTCAGGCTGCTGGCGGTTCGGTATCGTGGGAAGAAATCAACTCGTTGCGCGCTTGCGGCACGTTCAGCCATAAGCAAGGCGGATCGCTTCGTGTGGAATGGACATTTGAGCAGGCGAAGAAAGCGAACCTGACCAACAAGGATAACTGGAAGAACTACCCGCAGGCTATGCTTCGTGCGCGCTGCATCGCTGAAGGCGTCCGTGCCGTGTTTCCTGGCGCTATCGGGGGGATGCTGACGGTTGAGGAAGCGCAGGACGTTGAGCCTATCCATACGCCGATGAAGGATATCAACTCGACGCCAGCCACTGAGCAAGTCATCTCTCAGGACTGGATGGCGGCGGTAGCAGCTTGCAAGACGACAGAAGAAGTTACGGCGGTATGGCAGGCAGGTATCAAGGAAATCCAGGCGGCTAATGACAAGGGTCTGTACGCGAGCTTTAAAGCAGCTGTAGCGGCTCGCGGCAAGGAATTGAAGGAGTCGGCCATGACGATTGACATGGAAGCGCCAGCGCCCGAATTGACGCCCGAGGAACTGGATGCACAGCGCGGGGTGGCCGAATGATCTACTACGATCATCCGCAAGGTTCGCAGGAATGGCTTGACGCCCGCAAGGGTGTTATCACCGCAAGCCGCTTCAAGGATGCACGCTCACGGCTCAAGGGCGGCGCACCTGACAAGAAATGCATCGGCTATGCGCAAGACGTTGCACGCGAGCGAGTAGGCGGAAAGGCTGGCGAGGTCTACGTGAATGCGGCCATGCGTTTCGGATCCGAGCAGGAAGCGTTTGCGCGGATTGCTTATGAAGCGGAGACCGGATATCTAGTTAACGAGGTCGGATTTTACACCACCGATGACCGACTCTTCGGCGTGTCTGTTGACGGCCTGATTGATGATGACGGCATCCTTGAGGTCAAGACTATGGTTTCGTCTGATACTCTGTTCACGGCATTCAGTGGAGATATCAGCGCCTATACGGATCAGATTCTTGGTGCGATGTGGCTGACGGGTCGCAAGTGGTGCGACCTTGTTCTGTGGGCACCTGACCTTGAGCGAATCGGGCGGCACCTAACCATAGTTCGCATCACACGGGGCGAAGAGAAGATACAAGCGCTAGAAGATGACCTGCTTCTGTTTGCTGCAATGGTCTCTGCAAATGAAACGATATTGCGTGGGCCTGACCCTAGAATTGGATGCATCTGATGTACCGCCTAGTCCATCAACAGGCTAGGCAGCGTGCCGTACAGGGCGTCCTAGACGCTCCTGAAGGTTACGTAGTGACGATCAAGCCGCCGACTAGGAGCTTAGAGCAGAATGCGCTTTTGTGGAGCGCCCTTACCGATGTGGCCGACCAAGTCGTATGGCATGGCCGTAAGCTGGATACGGCCTCATGGAAACACATTTTCAGCTCGTCGCTGCGCAAACAAGACGTGGTGCCTAACCTAGACGGGACGGGCTTTGTCGTGATGGGCGTATCGACTAGTCAGATGAGTAAGGCGGAAATGAATGAGTTGATCGAGCTTATCTTCGCCTTCGGCGCACAGCACAACGTTAAGTGGTCAGACTGAAGTATAGCCTTGGAGGGTTAGACTCATGTATATATTGCTATATATCGCTATAGGCTTCGTAGTTGGGCATCTGTTCGGTAGCACTGTGAACAGTATGGACAAGGGCGAGCGTCGTATTTCTGCTAGAGATTGAGAAATCCCTTGCGCTGTGAACTCTGCTAGTTCATAGTAGAGTTCATCAACAGCACAGGAGTCAGGATGACCGAACCGAAACAAAAGAAACCACGCGGCTTTGCCGCAATGACCGCAGAGCGCCGCAAGGAAGTAGCCGCTAAAGGTGGACACAGCGCCAGCGCAAAAGGGGTGGCACATCGCTTCACTAGCGAGGAAGCTAGGGCAGCGGGGAGTAAGCCTAGGCGCAAGAAGACCGACTAATAAAACAAGGGAGAAAGAGAAATGAAACTAATCGTCATCATCGCAGCATTGGCACTCACCGGCTGCGCTAACCACACCCCGCGCCAGATCGTTGACATGCGCGGCGTGGATACTACGAAGTATTATCAGGACGTAGCTGAGTGCAATCAGTACGCCGAGCAGGTCGATACTGGTGGTAGTGCGGTCAACGGCGCAATCGGCGGGGCATTGCTCGGTGCGCTCATCGGCGCAGCTATCGGCGGCTCAGATGGCGCTAAGTTCGGCGCTAAAGTGTTCGGCGTGGCTGGCGCTGCTGAAGGCGCAGGATCGGCTGTGCAGGATAAGAAGACTATCGCCTTCCGCTGCATGGCTGGGCGTGGGTATAACGTGCTGCTGTGAGGTGGGTATGCGACTAATGCCGACCATAATGCGCTGTATATTGTTCGCTTGCTTAGGGATAGCCCTAGCTCTCGCAGGCATCCAATTCTTTAGCCTGAAAGGCGCTGCGGTATGGGGGATTCTTCTGCTTCTAGCTCTTCTTGATGGCTATGATGGCATCCTGATTTATCGCAAAGGCCGATTGGATGGGGTAAAGTTTGCCGTCTATTTTATGTGGCTTGACGGCTGGCGAAAATCCTAGCGCAGCGAATCATAAGCCTGATAGCACGCCCCCAGCGCTGCCCTCATTTCGTCGGCACGCTGGGCGAGGGCCACAAGATCGACTCCAACTGAAGTAGATACGACTGACCCAGCGGAGTCTTGGCAATTGGAGGTGGAACCGGGCATTGCACTTCGACTGGTGGGCTTGCTGGCGGCTTGGTTGCGCAAGCGGGCAAGCAAAGCAGCGGCATCAGCATTAGCATTCGCGATAGCATTAGTTTTCTCCTGCTCGATTACGCCGACCTGTGCGGCTAGTTGTTGTTCACGGCTACGGGCTGTGCGTTCATCCTCGGATCGCTTGACCTCGCGCAGCCTGAGTTCTTCGGCGTGAGCAATGGCGATCTTGTCGAGCCTACCTTGCATGATCTTGTGATCGACGTATGCGCCGCCAGCAAGGCCGATGACTAGTGCGCCGGCAGCAATCGGCCAAGTAGGTAGGATGCTCATAGCTTAAGCCCCACAGCAAGAGTAGCAGCGCCCCAATTAGCATTCCATTTCGAAGGATGGGGGAGCCCAGGTCGCCATGCATCAATGTACTGTTTCCATCCTTCTTCTGCAGTCTTAGGAAGCCCCTTAGGCAGCGTGAAGATCAACAGACGTGCAGCAGCAGCGGCAACGACATCGTTGTAACGTATCGCCTCCCAAATGCCTTGAGGCGTTGGCGTGACGTTATAGTCAACGCACAGCTTGCGCATACGTTCCGATGTGCTGCGATGGCTCAGGACGCCTTTGCAGCCGCCTCCCTGCTCGAACTGCCAGAATGATGCAGCCGGCCCGTTCTCCGTTCCGCTGGCAGTAATCTGGCGGCGAGCCATCATCGCCGACTCTTGCAAAGCGATTGCCATCAGAAAGCGGCGCGCGTCTACGGTGTCAGCAATGCCTTGCAGCTCAAGTTCAGCGAGAGCGGGGGCGATGCCCGTTTTAATCAGCCGTTGTGGTGTCATAGTTACTCCGGTGTGCGGTTAGGTGGAGCATCAACATTACGCCCGAATGCCCGTTGTAGCCACGGCAGGAAGCCATCTGCAAGCGCCAGATCGAGAACCTTCGAACCACCGTAGCCAGCCATCGTAACGAGCGCAGCTTGGAGCCAGAAGTTGACACCATCCCACCAGCTCGTGAAGAAGAATACTAGCAGTCCAGCAGCAACAGATGCGACGATATCCTTACTGATCTCCAACACAAGATTGCGAACCACGATATCTGGCCGCGCCAGCTTGGTCAGTGTTCCAGCCGCTCCGCCCACGATAGACAGAGCGAATACATAAAGAACTGCTGTTAGCGGAATAGACTCAATGCCCGCGACAAGTGGATGTTCAGCAGCGTACGCGACGGCGCTCCATTGAACAAGCAAGTAGGCCCAGATGGCATATTTTAGCTGATAGCTCTTTGCCACCCGAGGCTCCTTGATCTTTGTTTAGCGTCTAGAAATGCGATTACGATCGTCTGCGCGCTATTCCAGTAAAACCAGACCAGCAATGAAATCGTATGTCCACCACGCTCAGCTACATATGGTTGCGCGGCATAACAGAAGGCTAACGCAACGAAAAGGAAGTGTCTATACTGAAACGCTTTATTCCATGCAAGCTGAATAGAATGCTTGCCTAATTTTATTCTTTGTGGCGTCCAGTCGTTTATAAACACATCGAGGACAATAGCAATACCAACTATTGCCATAATCCAAATAAGTACGCCACCGTCCTGAGTTTGCGCGATCCTAGCCAATCTAGCGTATGGATCGCTGAATGAGTTGTACCAGGAGATGATCGCGTCACCTCCTGCATACAGCCTCAGAAGAGGCATAGCGTGGTCATGTAGGCGCTGCATCGCGGTTCCTTAAGTGCGGCATCAATACAGTAGATAGTGCCAGACATGCTGCGATGTGGGCGCATTCCAGTATCTTTACGATTACGCGATAAGGAGAAAGGGGAGGACTTCCGTCGAGAGACATGCCCATCACATGCGCAATGATGAGGGCAGCACAGATGTGCAGAGTCAGGCAAGAAGCGCGGGAGGGATAGAAGACAGCAACAACGGCAACCATAATCTCTAGCATGATGCAGTAGACATAGAAGCCGTAATAGCTATCCATCGGGATCGGATAGAAGATGTTGATACTAACGATCCCGATGAGCGCCAGCATGCGGCGATCCTTCAGGTTGAGGACCGTAGCAACGGCCAGAAAGAAGCCGCATGCAAGCAGGTACATTACGGCTTGTCCGGTGGCGGAGGATTGCCGTTGCCTGCGTCCGAAGGCGTGTTCTCTTGATCGTCCAGCGGCACTTCCGGCTGGCGCATTGGCTTGTCTTTCGGAGGCGGATTGCCGTTACCGGCGAAGAGTTTGCGCATGGTGATTCCTTTGCGTATTGGTTGGACTAGCACATGCTAGTTGCCGGATTGTACGGGTTGTTCAGGCTCAGGGTCAACTGGCGGGTCTTCTGGCTCAGTTGGAGGTTCGTACCCAGGCTGATAGCGCGGATCGAGAACAAAGCCTGTCATATCTTCGTTCAGCATATACATCGGCCACGATAACCGCATTTCATCGGAAACTTCTATCCGGCTTTCATGACCAGCCGGAGGTATTTGCAAATATCCTCCAAGTAGCTCTCTGGTTTCCGGGTCAAAAAGTATATAAGAAATGTTTTGCATAATCATCCGATCTTTCTAAAGATAACCTCACTGTACACTTCCATTTCCCCTGTAACACTTACTGGGTAGCCTAGGGCCACATTTAATGGAGTTCCTGTCTCGGCAAAGGCAGTGTAATGTTCTAATCTAAAGGTCTTTGGAGATGTTATAGTGAATTTCCCGGTTAAAGAAGCTTCTGTTTGGAACTTATTACTACTAGCAAGTTGAGAGAATGAGTTGCTACCTCTTAACTGGATAGATGCATCGGTAACGTTGAATAATTGCAGTCTATGTGCACCAATTGAAGATGCTGGAGACCTTGCCAAAACCTCGTAACTTCCTGTTGGTATTAGGAATGTGTTATTTGACATACTTAGATTAGGAATGTCATTAAAGTCAATAGTATTGAAAGTCCTAGCATTTAATCCAGCAACGTTACTACCTCCCCCAATATTGAATGGTTTTCTATCTGAAAATTTTGATGATGCAGATACACTTGAATTATCTCCACGGTCTCCGTTTCGCTCTGTAAAGACAAGGATATTATCGTTCCCAGAGAAAGGGCTAGGGCTACTCGACGCACGCAGTGACAAGGTCAGATTGTAGAAACCTGTCGCCGCCGTAAAGCCAGTGATATCGAACAACATCCAAGCAGTAGGATCGCCCACCTTCTGTAAGCGAACCGATCCTTTGATCGAACTGGTCGAGGCTGTGATCTGGTTAAGCACCGCAGAGATATCCACTGAGTTGCGATCTAGTGGGTCGATGATTAAGCGAGAAGCTGCATTCTGTGTCGCGGAGTTAAGTCGTAGGAAGCCCGGCCCCGGATCGGCAACCGAAGTGTCCGTACTGAAGCGATAACTGAACGAGTTCGCGCCGCCTGCGGCCAACGTACTGAGAGTAGCTAAGAAGTCGGCCACGAACCCTTGCAGCCAAGGAATGATCGCAGCAACCCAAGTTAGAAATGCGTCAACACGAGCCGAGAAGGTTTCACGGTCACCCCTCTGGGGTACTGGCGGTGTAGTTGGTGGGTCTGGATAGGCCATTAGATAAATCCTGTAACGTCTAGTTTAACTGTCGTATATGGGAATGGATTCGGACTCAAGCTGGCTCGGACAAGTCCAAAGGTCGTCATCCATTCATACATTGGCTTGGTGCTACCGACCACAACGCACGGAGTGCCAGCAACCGAATCAATGTTAGCCTTGATTGTATTCGCATTGAAGGTATCTGTAACGCAAGAAATACTCATACCGGTTGCGCTTGGTCGTTTCTTGACTGTCGCGTTGCCGTAAGCATCCTGCTTAAAGTAGGTAAAGCTGTTCGGGTTGACGCTGGCGTCACGCTGAGGAATACCAATTGGCTTCATGTCGCCAATTGCGAACATGCCGAGTTTTACAGGACCAGTTGCCTTGTTGAGCGTAACTGTTATTTCAGAAGAGCCGTACGGATCAATGTCGTTACGAATAAACTGTGTCAACGGCTTGAAACGGTCGAAGAAGTATTCGTAGTAGTCGCCCGGCATAGAGCCTTCTAATACCGTCGTAGGCTCTTGATAGATCACGTTACCGCCCGGAGCGTCTTTGACCGTCACCGAATACGAATCCGCGTCAATTCCGAATAGCGCAAATCCGTTGAATGCCCCTGGGGTCAAGGTGAAAACCAGTGGAGAAGCTGAGGAAGTCTGGCTGTTGATTAGGCCATCGAACATTGCCGTTCGATTAGTAGGGCCAACGTCGATCCAGAAGTTAGGCTCGCCCGAGGCAGTGAACTGGTTAATCGCTAGAGCCGGGTCTTTGTTCGTGTTGCTCGCCTTTCCTGTCGCAGCATAGACACGATTGCCCTTATACACCATCTGATCGGCAGTGTAGGTAGTTGCAGACGCCCAAGCCGGATTAGGATCTTCGGCAAGAGCTACGCCAGCAGCAGTAATCGACTGGATGACGCCAGCCGTATTGATGATATCAACCGGCACGAGGATGCTACAGGTATCGTCGTCATCATCGAAGTCAGCCGCCATCAGGCAACCTCCGTCAGGAGCGAGTTACCGCCGCCCGATACTTGGTTGAACTGATTGGCAAGTTGCTCAACTGCCGCCGCCGTGCGCGCCATGCTCGATTTCATATCGGCCATTTCTCCAGTGTTATTGCTTGCTGAACTGGAAGACATTGTACCGGACATATTCGCCGCTGCGGCTTGCCTATTTTGGCGGTCCAACATATCAAGCTCAGGCTGCGCGCCCTTGATGAAGTCTGCGTAACCTTTTGCATCAACAGGACCGTTGCCAAATACGCTCTGCCAGTATTTCAGACCAGCGGCATCGGCATCACGACCCAGCACGGTCTTGTAAAGCTGGTCGATGGTCAGGCCACTGCCGTTAGGCGTGGAAGGCTTAGCGCCTTGTTGATATGCCTGCGTAGCCACTTTGAGTCCTGCAATAGCAGCGGCAACAGTTTGGACGCTACGGTCAACACCGTTGATCGCATCTACCTCTGCTTGCGCCCATGCGGCCATTTTATCCAACTGATCAATTTCAGCGTCATATTGCTGCTGTGCGATAGTTTTCTGATCCTCAAGCAAGAGAATTTGGCGCTGAGCGTCAGTTAGTTGTTTCTCAGTCATTCCGCCGAGCGCATCGAGTTCTGCATTGGTACGGGCAACTTCTCGCTGATAGTCAGCCAGGCTAGAGAACTGGTCGGATGCATCAAGCTTGATGGTTGCCAATGCATCCTTAAGGCTATCGACAGAGGGTAATACGCCGCTAGCTTTTGCAATTGCTATCGCGGCCTGAACCTGCGCGCGTGCTGCGCTACGAGACGCAATCTGCTGCTCTTCGCTAACGACGCTAGTGCGTGCACCACGGATGGCATCAGACAGGCTCGTAAGATCGTTGATCTTATCTTTGAGGCCATCGATGCGAGTTCCGATTCTATCCATCACTTCGTCGTAGGCTCGCGTTACCTCGTTCTTCTGAGCATCCACCGAACTCTTGACCATTTCAAGAGCAAAATCTACTGCATCACGCATGCCTTTTTCGCTGTCAATCAACTGCTGCTCTTTAAGCTTTGCAGCAGCTTCGGCTAATTCTTTAGCTGTATCAGCAGCAGTATCACTCAGTTCCTTGAGGTAGTCAGCAACCGTCTTGAACTGAGGTGCGATAGCCAAAAGTTGGGCATAACGTTTGGCACCCTCCTCGGTAGCTAATGCCCCTGACTGCACTAGCTGCTGGACAGCCGACTTGAATTGGTCGGTAGTAGTCAACCCCGCAAGCCCGAGTTCTTCCATCTGCTTATTCAGCGGGCCTTGGATCATCGCAATTCGCTCGGCCTCACTCAGGAAGTTGTCGTTAAAGAATACAGTCTGAGATGCCAAAGATTCAAGACCACCAGCAAAGGCCACCAGCCTTTCTCGGGCTTCAATGGACGCCAGACCAACAGCGCGGAATGCAGTCTGAGAATCCGTACCCATTGCGGCAAGTACAAGCTCAACGCCAGCGAAGTTATTTGCGACACGCTCCAAAGTTGTTGCCGCCGTCTCACCTTCACGGATGAACTGACTGATATTTGGAATTACTCGTGTCGCTAACTCGTCACCCATGTCAGCAAACAACTGCGTCAGCATTTCCTGATCTTTGGCCTCGTCGCCAGTGAGCGCAAGACGGATAGTTTTGCTGTAGGAAAAAACCACATCAGCAGGTACACCAAGGGCCGCAGCGAATGATGCCGTACTGTCCTTGATCGCCTTATAGGCCGAGTTCAAAGCCTGTGCTTGCTCAGGGTTGAGCGCCGAAGTATCAGTGCCTGTCTTGTCGCTGCGGAACCAGCCGCCTTTCTTGATCCAGTCGCGGAAACTGTTCCCCATGAATTCTTCAGCGCCGAAAGTACCAGCAATACCACTTGCGGTAGTCTGCTTGCCACTGCGGCCAAATGCCTTACTAATCAGAGTAACCGCACCAGCAATACCGAGTGCGATAGGCCCGAGCGTTCCGGCAAGCGAAGAAAGGCCAGCAGAAACGCCTGCCGCCGTACCAGATGCAAGCGCAGAGACACCAGCGCTGATCGTGCTTCCAAGGCCGATATGACCCGCCAGAACCGCACCAGCAGTCTGCAACGCACCCGCACCAATCGCGCCAGCCGAGCCAAGCAGGCCAGCAATACCGGCAGCAGAGCCAATGCTGCCTGAGATACCGCCAGAAGACGATCCGCCTACAGCAGCTGCCGCACCTCCAACCAAGCCAGTAGTACCGGTAACGGAAGTGCCGATGTTGATGATCCACTTCTTCAGAGTTTGTTGATACAGCCAGTCAAAGAACGTGTTCTTGGCTGTATCCTTCAGGCGCTGGAATGCGTTCTTGCCGCCGTCAGCAATCGAAACGAAAGTATCCCGCGCCGTCTTCTCGATGTCTGTCCAGAACTGCTTGGTCTGCTCAAGCTCGGCACGGTTCGCCACTGCCTTAGCGCTGCGCTCTTTGAGTTCGATGACACGCTCTAGGTCTTCAATTTCTTCTTTGGTGAGATCGCGCCCTAAACGCTGGGCCTCTTGCTCAAGCAAACGGCTAGCTTGGAGACGGATAACCGCAGACTCGGTCATGCCGAAAGTTTCGGCCAAGAATTCGTTTTGCTCTGCTTCAGCACGCGCCGAATCGATCATCGAATAACGCTCGCGTGCGAGGTCTTCGTAGTTCTTGACTAACTGCTGCTGCAAGTCATCCAAGTCCTTGTTCGACTTCTCAAGGATTTTGTTGACGGTATCTAAAGCCTCTTTCTGCTTCTTCGCATCTTTTTCAACCGCATCTGCTGTAGCCGCACTGCTGCTGGTGATCGTGGCAAATGCAGAGATGGCTAAGTCGCCCTGACCAGACCAAACGTCAGAGATCGCCTTGCCGGCAGAGGATAGACCTTCCGTGATGTCATCGAAGGCATAGCTTACGATTGCTCCAGACTTAACAGCATTAGTCTGCATCAACCCCCATACATCCTGGAAGGTCGAATTGATATCGCTACCTACCTGTTTGCCTGCCTCGCCAATCGCATTCCATGCGCCTTTGATGTCGCCAGATGCCAGATTGCGAAGAACGCTCATTGCTCCATCTGCGCCACTAGAGATAGCGGATAGCGAGCCACGGATTACGCGTGAGATGACTTCAAATGAATTGACCGCGTTAGTCGTTACCAAGGCAAGCGATCCTGCAATTACCTTGCCGAGCGTAGTGAACAAAGTTACTACACTCACGCCTACCGTATAAATGATCTTGAAGCCAGCAGCGATGGTCTGCGCGGCAGTCTGGACGCCATTCCCGCTAGTCACGAAATTGAGCAGGGAACCGACTAGGGAATTCAATGTCGGAAGAAGCTCGGCAGCTACCTTGCGGCCTACGCCTTGAGCTGCAAGGCCCAGGAAGTCGAGTGTGTCATTGAAGTCACCAGCAGCATCAACGGTCTTCTGATCGAAGGTCAGGCCGAGTTTATCAGCCATCTCCTGCATCTCACGGAGACCTTCAGATCCTTCGTTTAGCAATGGAATAAGCTGTGCACCAGACTTGCCAAAGGCGTCGATAGCCAAGGCTGTCTTCATCGTGCCGTCTTCTAGCTTGGCGAATGCATCGGCAGAATCTAGCAGGACATCCACGTTGCTGCGGAGATTGCCGTTAGCATCACGAGTACGAACACCGATTGACTCAAGCGCGGAATTGCCTTCCGCAATACTGCGAGAAAGCTTAATCATTGCGCCTTCGAATACTCCGGCCTCGTTACCGCCCTTCTGGAACCATAGCTGAAGCGCGGCAATGTCCTTGATTGCCACACCCGTTCTCTGTGAGATATCGCTTACCGCGTCTGTTGCGTCGATAGCCTGCTTAACGAAGTTGGCAAGCGCTCCTACAGCTACGCCAGCCCCAATGGCAGCAAGGGCTGCTCCTGCGCCTTTGGCGAGCTGTGTGATTCTGGACATCGCGCTGCCGACTTGCTGGCGAGCGCGGTCCATGTCTTGCTGGAGCCTGGCAATGTCAGCCCTAAGACGAATTTCGATGTCGCTTACGAGTGCCATTAGGTTCCTTTTCCTTTTGCTGGGCTTGCTGCTCGTGCTTCTTGGCTGTTACATGCATCCACATCTTCTGAGCGTAAGGCCATGGAGACAATGCGCTCATCTCTCGGCCTAGGTGGATATGCTTCAGATACTCCTGAGACATATCTAGCACCAAATCAGCCTGCCAGGGAGCTAGCTCGGTCCCTCGCCTACGCTCCCATGGCTCTAAGTCAGCTTCTACTAACGGCATTTCACCGCGTATCGGGCCAACTTTAAATAGCAGGTCGATCAGATGCATTCCTGCCTCTACCTCGGGCATTGGCACTCGCCCTAGGATTTCTTGTACATCAAGACGGCGAGCGCGTTGTTTTGGCGCTTTGCTGTCCTTACTCTCAGGCGTTGCGTTTAGCCAGGCTGCGTGGCCGACGTATTCGAGACAGTCGGATCGGATGCCTGCGAGAAGTTTCCCCGGTCGTTGTAGAACTTTTCTACACCATCAGCGATGTGACCAAGTGGGCGATCCATGTACAGAGCGCGTGCGCCGCCTTCGTAGTCGAAATCCATCGCCTCGGTGATGTCAGCCAGGAATTCGGCCCGCTCGCGCAGCTCGTCATCCTCAGTACGCTTCGAGGTCTTGCCGCCCATCTGGCCGATGACGCGCAGGCTACGTGCATCATCGCGTTTGAACTGTGCGCGGGCTGCTTTCTTGGTGCCGGGGCCAGCAACGGTGATGGTGATCGCATTGCCTTTGTCGTCGTACTGCGGATCGCCACCAGCGTCGGTAACGTGGTACTTAGCCGAATCGGCAATTGCGAGCTTCTTGATATTGAATTTCATTTCATTTCCTTTAGGAGGGAGTTAATGCCCGTGCTGCGTGTGCGCTGCCTCCCTCCCAAGGATAGGCAGACACACACGCAGTCGGTGCCAGGGCTGGCCTAATGGCCGAAAGTATTACGGAGTGTCGTCTTCTTCTGGCGGCACAGGGGTGACTGCTGGGATGGTATCCGACTGGCGCAGCAGCGACATAGTGCCAGTGCGCGCATCGTTGTTGCCGCCGCCCGCTTCTTGGAAGGTCGAAACCTGAGCCGAGAAGTATTCAACGTCACCAAGCTGGCTCACGACAGCAAAGCCGTAAGTGTCATAGTTCTCGCTGCCTTCGCGTGCGGTGATCTGGCCTGGCTGATCTGGGAGCCACAGCACAGGGAATTCAGCGGTGCCGTAAGTGAACTCGCCTTTTTTGACCCGGTTACGACCCGAGCTGACCACCGAAACAGAAGCCTCGCTGTATTCGCGGCCACTGTAGACGCCGACGCTGGTGATCGTGATTTCTTCCGCGCCAGTGCCGAAGAAGGTTTCCCATGCAGCTTCGTCGTTGGTTGCGGGCCGACCAGCTTTGATATAAAGCTTAGTGCCGGCGTAAGTCTCGAAGTCCTCTTCAAATGGAAGTGCCATTTCTTTCTCCTAAATAAAGCCCGCGCGCGGGATGCGGTACGGGCGGGCTGAAGCATTCCGCTATTCTAGTTTGCTTCGATGAAAGTTACCATAAAATCTCGTGATTGTTCGTGGATATTGTCGTCTGTAGCTTCAATATACGGACCGACTGCTTCACGGATAATCGAGCGAACCTTAAACGTTGCAACAGTGCCGGTATAAACGCCACGCCCAAGAGCGCACGCTTTCAAAATGCGCTCCATCTCAACAAATGTCCTGCCGTAGACAGTGACTTGAATACGTTCCCTGACCATCTTCACACTCAGATTATTTGCGGTAGTCCACTGCTCATTAGCGCTGACTGAGCGGACGCTAATAGCTGGCAATACGGTGCCTTGAGCAACGGTGCCAGCGATGATCTTATTGACAGGGACAAGCCCTGTAACAGGCGTGTGCGCCGCAAGCAATGAACGAATGATTGCGGTGCCGCTCATTCTGTTTGGTCCGAAGGTAACGGCGCAGAAGTATTCAAACCCTGTTTATTAAGCAGCTCTCGTATTTTTTTCTCCACAGCTTTCACAGCCTCCGGGAATTTTGCATCAACAGCGGGACGAACAAATGGCTTTCCTGGCGATCCAGGGTGATCAACTTCGCGGCGCACTGTGCCATTGATATCCAAGCCACTGCGGGGCTTAGCTATTATCTTGTGCGGACGAGTGCCAAACTCCACTAGGTGCGCGTACCACGCCTTTGCATTGCCAATCTTCACACTGGCCGATACTTGCCCACCACGAGCCCGAGTACTAATTCGCACGCTCTTTTTTAAAGCGCCACTGGACACAGGAACATTCTGGCGCACTTCCTCACGGAACACGACAGCACCCGCACGAAGGCCGGCCTGGTTGATGTTCTTATGCATCTTGGGTGCGAGTGTCTGCAAGAGATCGTCTAGCTCACGACCACCAGAAATTATCTCGTCACGCGCCGCCATTTGACGAATACTCCCTAATGGTGAATTCTGTCCACTCGCGCCGGCCAATCTCAGCAGGCCCGCCGCTAATCTGGTAAATCTCGTCTACCTCGTTATGCACAATGATGCGCATGTCGGATGACAGGTCGCGGCGATAACGGATGCGAACACGGCCAGGACGGTCAGCCATACGCAAACCGTTCTGCACAGACTCAGAGCGGCTAGGGAGGTCATCCTTTACCTCGGCGGGAATACGCACGGCGCGCTCGACGTTCTCCCAACCTCCAGGTTGCGGCCCATAGATCGGATCGCCAATATCAACAGGGCGTTGGATGGTGATGCGCCGATCCATTTGCCCCGCTCTCATTCGTACACCATGTAAGGCTGGAGGAACATCTTTTCGTACATCTCAGGCAGAGGCGCAACTGACACTCCTGCAATTACGCTTTCACGATGCGCGTACATGGATCCGATTTGCAGTAGCATCCACATGATGATTTGCTCTGGCACTTCGCCAACTGGATAGCCCGCGAGGTATCGCACGGTGATCACTGAGCGCCGCGCATAGAGAACTGGCATTGGTGCGCCGCCAGCAAATCCAAGCTGCGTTACTCCATCTTGGAATGTATAGTAGGAGTCACTTGGAAGTGATTGCAGGTTTCCATCGGCGTCTAGGTAATCAACGCCAAGCAATTCCACGAATGGCGGTTTGAGCAGAGGCATCTTGCAGCCCCATCCGTCGAAGGATGCAACCAATTCTCGCTGCGTAATCGTGCGGTTAATCCTGCCCTCTGCCATCTGGCGAGCAGCGACGATCAGCGCCTGAATATAGGCGTCGTCATCATCAAGCACGCCTTCTAAGCGAAGATGAGTCTTTGCACGCTCAAGGCTAATCGGTTCCTCAGCAGGATCCACAGAGGCCACAGACGCCATACGCGACATAATCGGAGCTTGCTCAACCAGTTTGGTAGCGTCGATCATCAGTTTTCTACCTCTTTGAACCAGATGGTCTTGTCGAACTGCTGATTGTCAGTAGTGTCAACGCGGAATGTGCAATGCGCGTCGGCTTCGCTGAAGTCCACCTTCAGCTTCACAGGTAGCAAAGAACCTTGAGCGCCTTGCGGAACGTCTTTCAGCAGGACGGTGCAGCCCACTGGAATGCACTCAAACGAAGACGCGTCAGTGTTATTGTCCGTGAGCCACTTGAGGACGTTGGCGACGTAATTAACCTCATCGTCGGGGTCAACGTCGAGGAAATGCTTATCGCCTTCTTTGTATGGCTCGTATCGGGTCATTGGAATTCCACTAGTCGCTTACTTCCCTCGAATGATACCACTCGTTTGCTACCTTCAAAAGAAACAACTCTCCGCGAACCTTCAAAGACTACTGTTTGGCGCGGCGGGACTAGGAGAGCATCGATAAAGTCCTGCCCTTGTCCCTGAACTGAGATAGAAAGTGCGCTTACTTCAGATTTCTCCAACCACCCAATATTGATAGTAACAGGAGTGGCTAATGAAATTGCAATCGCAGTGCCTTCAGCTTGCTCCGTCCATGAAGCTGACAAATTAACTCTAACGGCTATCGAAGCACTGCTAATTTCATCTTGCTCTACCCAGTTTATAGAGCCGATGATTTGCTGAACGGGCGATGCTGCCGAAATAGCAATAGCGTTTGATTCGTTCTGCTCAGTCCACGATACCGATAAATTTACTATTACCGTTGCAGCAACGGAGTTAGTCTCGCGCTGCTCGGTCCATGCTGAAGTAATTGAGACAGGCTGTGAAATTTCGATTGGCGCAGATCGTAAGTTATCGATGCGAATCTGAGACGTATTGGCACTCGCCATACGCAAGCCGGTATAGCCGGCAGCGGTAATCGAGGTATCAGTGACCGGCCCTAAAACTAAAACGTCGTCTAGTAGTGCGCTGATCTGATCTGCCTGCATCCTAAGCGTGATCTTAGGATTTGCCCCCGCAGGATAATTCAACGGCATTGAGAGCAGTGTAGCGGTCGCGCCGTTGACGAACCGGGCCAGAACCAAGCCCGTGCTGTTGTTAACCAGGCGAACTTGGTAGAACGTTACTTGTGCTGCTCCAGTTCCAGCCATTCGTCCGCAAATGCCCACTGATGGCGTGCCGCCACCACTGACAACAACAAGTGTTGCGCTTACATCATAGTCAGGGCTTGGAGCCAGGGAATTAGCGTTTGCGTAGACACTGGTATTGGTCGTTTGCTGTCGTGCAGCACTTCCAAATACATCAACTGCGCCAGCAGGTGTAGACGTAGATCTTACCCATGCCGCAGAATAGGTTTCAAGCAGAGCCCCATCGGTGGCATTGAAGTCATCGGAGAAGAACGGAGTAGCCATCTCTATTGGGCAAGGGCGCTAACACGCAGATTTTCAAGCAAATCGCCAAACGTATCCGCTTGATCCAGCGCGTACAACGGGATATTACGCCTGACTAGTGCGGCGCTTACTACGTCACGGTCTTGCTGCGAAAGCATTGCACTTCGCTCAAGGAAAGGAAGTACATCAAGCCGAATGTCATTCGACATCGCCTCCAATCCCTCTGGCGTGGCGATCATTACTCTCGCCACTGCCCAGTTTCCAGGGGTAGGTATCTCTGCAACCATGTGCGCCCACCCCCAACCAGTTCCAGGGAAGTCAGCAACAGCCAAGCGCCACTCGTCAACGTCAGGCTCGCCCGTGCCGATGATATCCGCGATGAAGTATCGGTCCATTATGCGTTGCCGCCGTTGATGGCCCAGCTCGTAACCGATACCTGTGCCCCGGTGCTAACACTTGCAGCGCTCAAGATAACCTCAGTTCCAGAAGTTCCAGCGGTCAGGTCCATAACGTAAGTTCCATCAGATTTCGTTACTCGCGCCCAAGTCGCAGTACCGTCAGCAACCGCATTGACTGCTGCCGGCAGATTCGGCGACTGTACCCGGTTCGATGGAACTGGCGCGAAAGGACTACCAAGCGTGAACTGTGCAAGTAGAGTACCCGCGGCGCCGCCTGCTGCTGGTTTGGTGCCAGCATAGATATTCAACTTACCTGCATTACCGATGATGGTCGAGTTGGCGGCAAGCTTTGCGTTGACAAGCTCGGTGCTGTAATTTGCCATTTTCTTCTTTCAGTTTACTGTTCAATAATTACAACGGTATAAAGGTAGCCTTCTTCCATCTGGCTATCAATAAGCTTCCCTGCATCGCTCTTGGTCAAATCTCGGTTGACCGTTTCAACCATCACATGCGGCTCATCTAAAGACTCTTTAGGACGAGGAACGATAGCAAACTGCGGACCAGTCCTGTAATCGGGCTTTGCAGCACGCGATTCGAAGCGCGCCCATGCTTCGTCCGCCTTAGTAACGCCAAGCGTAGCCGCCACGGCAAGAGCTGGCTGCATGTTGGAGGGGTAGCCCATATTCGAATCGGAGAAGCCGCCCATCCGGCCTACAGCCCATGTAAAGCCATTCGTTGCGGTCATCCAGTCAGCCTGCTCCTTGCTTCCGCATGGCTGATCGATGAACTTCAGGCCCTTCGGATGTTTGAGCGCCTTGCTCTCAAATGAAATCTTGTCGCCGCCGAAGTTAAACTGGTACATATCAGCTAGATTCGAGAACAGAGGCTCTTTAGGGCCAGGCCGGAACTCCATGTAGTACGCAGCAGCGGCAATCTGGCAGAATCCAGGCGTTGTCATACGACCAACCGGATACTTTGCCTTCCATTCAAGGATCGGACGCGCTTTATCGAAGCCAAGTTCGACCAGATAGCCAAAGCTCCAAGTCAGGAAGTCATCCTGCCACGGTGCCGAAGCGGTGATTTGGAAAGAGTTCTTGCCTGAACCATCATAGACGCCCAACTGGTTAGGATTACCCTCAACGTAGGTAGCGTGATAAACGTCCAGATTGTGACCGAGCTGCGCAATGAAATAGTCCTTCAGGGGATGGCTATCAGGCGTGATGTACGCCGCATGACCCAGCGTGCGCAGGGACCATGCCTGACCGCGAACTTGCTGCCAGTTCACCAGACCTTTTTCGTATCCACGATTGCCGGGATCAGTCTCAAGCGTGTTGCTGGTTGCCCAAAACTGAAGCTCTTCGAGGAAATAGTAATCGCCTGTCAGAAGGTAAGGCAGATATGCAAAGGATGGTTGGTGCGCTGTGTCATTCGACAGAGGCGTGGACAGAGTACCCTTGCCGGTGGCGAAACGAGGGACAGGTAGTGGCCCTTTGTTAGACAAGTTCATGTGCGTAGAGATGTTCTTGTTCTTCTCATTATCGGTACGCACAGGATAGCCAGTGTTCTCGTCGCGGTAGTGGATAGACCAGCTACCTGAACCCTCAGCAGCCGCCATCATGACATCACGCGGGCGCTTATCAGCCGACAGCAGATACATCACGTACCAACTTGGCAGCGGGCCGATATCGGGGCGTCCGCCAGTCGTACCCATGGCCTTATTAATCGGCCCAACTTCCATGATCTCAGTGTTCTTATCGGTCACACGCTTAGTCACAGATTCCAAATTCTTCTCAAGCGGTGTTGCGGATCGGTCGTAGTTAGAAACCGCCTTTGTGCCAATGACGTATTCTGGATCGTGCTGAACATGGATCAACGGTTCGCCGCCAGTCCAGAACACCTTACGCCAGCGCGCATGATGATAGTGCATCAGCCCTTGTCGCTCGAATGCAACCTTGCCTGCAAGCTTGATCGAAACGTCATACTTGAAGTTATTAGCGCCTGGTGCAAACGTCTTCGTGTTCTCGATGATGACTTCGATTCGGGCATGCTTCGAGACATAGCCACGGATGCCAGCACGGACAGTCAAGTGAGGGTGCGGATTGCCCTTAGCGTCGACAAGAGGCGCATCGACAATCGATTCTGCGACCACATGACCGCTCAGCCACTCGATAGCCTTGCCAGACAGCGCGCCGGCAGTGTATTTGACGCCATCAATGGTGATTTCGACGGAGCCAGCAAGGCCAGCGAGGTCAGGTACGAACTTACCCTTTACCTGATCCGACTTCGCTAGTTGTAACGTCTCTGTGACACCCTTATCGATCTTAGGAAGCACTCCAGACAATACAGCATGACGTACCGAGCCATCTGGGTGAGTAGCCTTCTGATCGAATTGCAGCGCGATCTTGGAACCGTCCTCTAGCACAGCAGACAGCCCCTCTCCAGGCTTCACATGACCAACCGCAAACACCTGACCAAAGGTAAAAGGTACATTTGACTGTGCCGCACCAAGATTCTCGATGCGGATAGTTGGCAGTTTATCCTGGGAGGGATTAGCCATGATTAGTCGGCTTTCTTGATGCGCTTGTTGGCAGGAGCGTCGGCCATCTTGTTCTCTGGCGCTTCGGCCATCTTGGCTTGGGTTTCTGATTCGACATCGCTGCCGACTTCAATCAGACCCGACTTCTCCAGATCGTGAGCTTCAGCCTTGGTAAATTGCCCTTGCTCATTCTCTGCATATGGCTTGTTGCCGTGATAGAACGGCACTTTGACAGTTGCATTAACTTTCATAGCCATCTCCTTAAATTCAAAAAAGGGGCGACCTAAGCCGCCCCGGTTACTTAGGCTGCTGGAGCCAGCGAACCCTTGATACGGGCTTCAGGGCGGTAATCTGCCAGTGCCAGACGTTCCTCGGCCATGATCGTGACCATGTTGTTTACGAAGTTATTCCCGTCTTCAGTCGAAACCACAATATTCGCGTCTTCGCGGTCAAAGATCTGAGCCGATTGACGGAAGTTACCTGCCAAGAACTGCTGGTCCGGCATTGCCAGAGTGGTGACGATGCGGCGGCCCCACAGGGTAGGTTGCAGGTTGCCTTGCGGATTCCCGATCAAGTAGCGACCTTGGGTATCCTTGGTCAGCTCGATACGCGCCCATGCGCTTGGGTGCATGACGGCAGCATCCGCTGGCAGCAGAGCCAGTTCGCCTTGCAGGAAAGCCAAGCGCAAGATGTCGATAGCCGTCGCGCCGGTGACTGCGAACGGAGCGGCATATGCTTGCGCGGTGGTGTAAATGCCAGCCAGGTTGTTGCCCGTACCCGAACCCATCAGCAGTTGCAGATCTTCGACATATTCCAGGCCATAGCGCAGGCGTTGGTCGATGGTCGATTGCAGAGCTGGAGCATCGTCCAGAATCTCGGTGGTAGCCTTGATCCAGTGAGCCAGCTTGATAACCTTGGCGTCGCGCTGCTCGAAGGTCAGATTCGACTCAGGCTTCAGCGTGCCTTCAGCAACAGGAGCAGCATTGTTGGTAAAGAGCAGTTCGCGGAAATACTGAATCAGGTTGGACGAAGTACGGCCAGGGGCAAGCAGGTCGCGCACACGCAGGGGACGCTGTGGGATTTCGATGATGCCTTCGCGACGATCAGGCGCGATGAGCGTACCGCCGCTTGCAGCCAAGCTAGTGATTTGCTTAACATCGACGCGGATCGACTGGCCACGCTGCAGACGGTCGCCGCGATCTTGGAACGACTTGAATTGTTCGCTCTCGATGAAGCTATAGCCAGCGGTGTCAGGAGTTTCTTTCGCAGCGCTGCCACCGCGACGGGCCATCTTCTGCTCGAAGTCGTCCATGCGTGCCAGGGCTTCGCCTTGTTTCAGCATCAGTTCATCGGTGACTTCTTTCAGCTGAGCCGACATATCCTTGCCGGTCTTCGCCAGAGCGATAGCTTCCTCAGCTTTTTCGCGCACGCGGTCCGTTGCAGTGTGGGCTTCCGACTTGATGCGGGTCAGTTCTTGCAGAATTTCGTTGTCAGTGCTCATGGTGATTCCTTATTGAGAGATAGTGAAACCGCGAAGTGCGGCAAGTAGTTCGCCTTTTTCGCCGCCAGGATCACCCCGGAGCAGTTGTTTCAGGCCGTTACTGGCGATCTTCTCGGCCTGAGCTTTAGAAAAGCCACCTGCATCCCGCAGGAACTCTTCGAATTCGCGCAATGTCGGCAGGCGGCCTGCTTCAATCATTGCTTTGACGCTTTCAATACGCGCGTCGTCGTGCATTGGATTGGTGACGACGCTAATTTCGACAAGATCCAGTTCAATCAGCCGATTAGCGCCGGCTTTCTTGTCGTATTCCTCGCGTTTGATACGATAGCCAATCGAAAGACCCGTAATAGTCTTAGTCTTCATGCCCTTGTGAGCGATTCGCGCATATGGCGCGTCGTCGGTCCACAATTCAGCGTTACCGAGCAAGCCGTGATCGTCTTCCTTAAGATCAGGCCACGAACCAATCGGTTCATCCGTCTTGTGCTGCCACAAGACAGGCACCTGCCGACCGTTCGACTTCCACTTAGTCAGGCTTTTCTCGAAAGCGCCAGGCATAACAATGTCACCGCCTTGGTCAATCGTGCTGAATACCGAGCCGTAGCCAGTGAAACCCTTCTCACTGAACTCTTTAATCTCAAGCTCGACCGACTTAGTTAGCAGGTTCATCTTCGTTTCCTTCATTATCTTGCGCGATTGTATCAGTTTGCGTAGTCGATGTAATCTGTCCGACCATTTCAAGCGGAATCATGTTGCTTTGCATGTAAAGGCGATCACCGCCTGGAAGCGGAGGCTCGTTTTCAAGAGAGCGGCAGAAGTTAGGAGTATATATACCGCCCTTAATCATCTTGTCGTAGAAGTTGGCCCGCCCAGAGCTATCAGCACGAAGCAAACTTTCTAGGTTGAACTCAGCGTAGTATTTCTTCCGTTCTGCCGGGGTCAGAAGATTTTTAGCAATACTTTGCTCGATGCGGGTAAGGTAAGGATCAAGTACGTATTGCTTGAAACCAAGGTTGATTTGTTCACGACCTGTTCCCCAATTAGATACCGCCGTACCATGGCCGATCATTGATGGTGGAACCTGATACCAGCGGCATAAATCCTCGACACTACGTGCCAAAGTCTCGGCCATCTGAGCGTCAACAGGGTTAATGCCGATCTGCTGATACTTCGCGCCGCCCTCCAAGAGGTGAAGCTTGCCGATTTCCATATTCCCAAACACGCCATCGACAATGGCCTCTTGCATCTGCTTGCGCTGGTCTGCCTTGAGAATCTCCGTGATAGAAACCACACCCGATGGGCGCATATCCTTGCCAAACGTCTTAGCAGAGGCATTTTCCACATTGGAAGCGCTCAAAACAGAGCGCCATCCCATACCAATAGGCGAATAACCGATCAAGCCGTCCGATCCGAAGCCCTTAATGTGCCAAATCTCGCGTTCTGTGTACTCTTTTTGGCCTCGTGGGTCGGCGTAAATGTACGTCACATCGCCATCCAGCGTGCGTCTAACGCTCATCAAAGCAGGGTTCAGCGGATCCAAAGCGACCAGCCTGGATCTAGAATAGGACTTCAGAACGTAGGAATTGCCCCACGTAAGCAGGCCAACGACCACGCATTCCCAGAATTCCACAGCCGTCATATCCGCATTTGGCGAATCGTGAAGCAGATAGTACAGAGAATGCTCGCGTGCGATACGTCGAGTATCCCTACCGTCAGTTTCGGTGCGCTCGTAGAGAAATAACGGCTGGGTCGAAATCGTGCCGGAGATTAGACGGACGCAGGACCAGATGGTGGAGAGTTGAAGCGCTCGATCAATGCGCGGAGTAGCATCGGATGCCGAATGGTAGTCTCCGCGAGTCACATCACGGTTGCCTGGATCGAGGTCTAGCTGGCGATATGCAAGCGCATCACGCAAATTGAAATAGGTCTGCTTGACCTTAGCGACAAAGCCCACCTTATTTTCACTCATGCGCCCGCCATGTCAGCCAAATAGTCATCCCAGGTCCGTTTGCTTTCCGTTGTTTCTTGTGGCATTACGCCAACAGCCATAGCTAAGGCCACCATTCCGTCCATGCGACCGCGTGAGCGTGCCTTCTTGAATACCCTTGCGCCGTTCGTTCCTTCGACTACTGCATTCGCGGCGCACATATTCATAACAGGGTGTTTTCCGTGTTTCAGTTGGCCGTTAAGCAATTTTACTTCAAGTTCACGGATTGCGGGTGTCATTGATGCCGTACCCTGCCCGAATTCCTTGATCTTGTCCAGCTCTGATTCGCTAAAGCCTTCCTCAATCAGCCAAGGAATAAGAAACCGAATGTTGTATCGGTCAAAGGCGAGACTTTGAACATCGAATGTATCGAAGATAACTCGCATTGTTTTGGCGACGTAGCGATATTCAACCGCTTTACCCGGAGTGGTCTGCAAAAAGCCCTGCTTTTCCCATAGGTCGTAAGGCACACGATCCTTCTGTGATTTTTCCCGCAATCCGAATGCTGGAAGCCAGAATGTAGGGTGGACTCCACCATCTTCATCCACCAAAACAAGCGCGGTAAGGTCATTTACCTCGGCCAAGTCCAGCCCGCCCCAGACTTTTTTCCCCTTTCCATTGCCTGGGTCATCGCTATTCGCTTCCCATGTTGTTTTTGACACGAACACAGAAGTCATTTCCGTTCGCTGGTTCAGTATCAAATTCCTGAACGCAGGCTCAAAAGATGGAATTGCCTTGGCTTTTTCGCACTGTTTCCGCACATCATCAATCGACCGAAACAAGCCAAGCGCAGGATTAGCCGCATACCAAGCGCTTTCGTCGTCCAGTTCGCAACCTTCTGGCGCTACGTAGATGTGTTTTACGATATGCGGATCATCAGGCGCATCAATCAGGATTGAAAGAAGGTCGGCGTCAGTGGCAGCTTGCGTGCTAATGATGATCTTCAGTGGATTCTCATAAGCACCCTGCGAAGTCTCGATTGCCTCAACGAATGGATCGGAAGGCCCGCGAATCTGTCCAGTTTCATCAAGCACAGCAAGAACCAAACTTCGACCGTGAGCGGTTTTACTCTCAGCCGACAGCGCTTGGTACTCCACGTTCTTGGAAACGCCTAGCAACTTCTTGGCAGATGGGAAAATCTTCACTCGCGCGGAAAGCTCCGGGGACATCTGGATAGCTTTTACTGCAAGCGTAAAGAGAACTGCGGCTTGTTCACGCGACATAGCGCCACTAGCTATCTGGCTATTCTCAATCGCTTCAGGGCCAGCCAAGTGAGCCAGCAAGATAACCATAATCGTCGCGGTCTTGGCGTTTTTGCGCGCCATTGAGAGAATCGCAGTGTGAACCGGAACCTCCGAGTCGTAAATTGCCTTGATGAAATCGACTTGAAATGGCTCCAGGCGCAACGGTTTTCCTACGAATTTCCCTTCTGGAATTCTGATATACCGGTGCGCAAATTCGATAACTTTCTCGCCACGCGTTAAAGTCTTACGTGCAGCCATTGGATGCCTCTATCATCGCCTTCGTTATAGTCATATAGGGTACGCCGTAATCCTCTGCATACTTCTTCTTGGCCGCATGAAATGCGATTAGTCTATCCCTAGCCGATATATCCCAATCTCTATCCCTGTTACGCTCAGCCATGTCGCCTCTTGCTTTGTGCGCAGCAGATATCTTGGCTTTTGTCTGCTCAGAAACACCTCTAGTTCTGTTCGACTGCCTTACTTTCTCTCGGCGCTCTTCCGTCCAGATTTGCGCCCGACAAACCTCGGCCTTGTATGCTCTTTGTTCAGGCGTAAGCTCTCTCGATTTATGAGATGCAGACATTTTTGCTCTAGATTCAGTAGACATCTTCTTACCAAGATTTCCAACTGCAATCTTATGCCTTGTTTCCTCAGAGACTACGCGACCAGTCATTCTTTCTGCTGTTTTCTTCCTAGCCTCGGCACTTTGGCTTGGTCCAGTACCCGCCGCGATCCTCGCGTTCGTTATGGCCCTCATCTCTGCTTTTCCTTCAAGGGTCTGACTTTTGATTAAGCCAGCAGCTGCCTTAGCCTTTAACTCGATTGACTTATTTGCTCTCCACTCTGGGGTTTGAGTATGATGCAAACCCGCCGCAGCTACTTCTTTCATTGCCTTAGAGTGGCCGGCGCGAGCGATAGCATAAGACTTTCTACGACGATTCAAGTAACCAGCATCTTTGCTTCTATTACCCTTCCAATCTACGCACATTGCCATTAAGGCATACCACATCTTGCCGCCGTAAATCTTAGCAAGCAGGAGATGAGCGAAGAAGTGATCTTCAGGAGTTAGACGAATTAGATTACTTGGGGTATTATCGCCCGCGTGCGCGCGCGGGAGGATGTGGTGCTTCTCAGAGTATGCGCCACTTGCAATGAGGGCGGCTTCTTTGATACGGCGATCGGCAATGAAGGCCGCGTAGATATGCGAGTAGTTCATGATTCCCTTGGCAAGAGGCGGCTATGAAAGATGTCGGAAACTAGTAGCCATACTAGCTTTTCGGGTGCCCCCTATCCGACTCTTTCATTTTATCACCGCCGAGCTTGCTAGGCGAGAAGATCATCCTCTTCTTCGATTTCTTTAGCTAGTGCCCGAGCCGTCTGTTCGCTCTTCCGCTTATTGAGCGGCTGACGCGGGTCACCGACAGTACGGCCTCCCATTTGCAAAGTTCGCATTAAAGCCATTTGGCGTCGAGCCATCTGCTCCAGGATTGAAACACGAGGGTTGGCGACCATAGTACCTCTGTCGTTCTTCAGTACCCGACCTTCCTTCGCCATCTCTGCACGTTCCTCGTCCTGCTCAACAAAGCATTCCGCAAGCTGTGCGGCCACGGTCAATTGGAGATCGTTCCATTCATCCCGAGCGCGTGCCCGGACGATATGCAGATAGTGAGGAAGTGCCGCCGGTGAAATACTGACATGCTCAGGCGGCATCGGGTCACCCTTAGCCACGTTTAGAGCTGCCTGGACGGCAGCAGTTGCGCTGTCTGAGCGCTGTTGTCGCTTACGGGTCGTAGCCATGGCGCAATGTTTCTACTGAGAGTTGTGAGTTAGCGTTGAAAGGAAGGCTAGGCGCGGTCCTTAGCGGGACG
>Ga0265780_10001154_pt1 | contig 38577 bp, 38 predicted proteins | sample P1T30metagenome_FD_192432 | JGI IMG/M metagenome (GOLD analysis project Ga0265780, IMG submission 192432) | Plant litter microbial communities from East Loma Ridge, Irvine, California - P1 T30 | ecosystem: Environmental > Terrestrial > Plant litter > Unclassified | place: USA: California...
GGGCCCTTGCCAGTAACTTGGCAAACACGTGCCATAGCGCACTCCTTGAGTAAACTTCCGTAATCGGAAAAACGAGAGTATAGCTTGAAAACCGTCGCGTAATCAACAACTTGCGAAAAACAATTGTTTCTCAAGTCATCCACAAAATTTAACAATCATAAAGTTCTGCATTTCCTGTTCGTAAACCACTGTTTACGCGACATAAACTTCATCCGGCCTCCGAGATTTTGTGGGGTGCTCTAGCCTATAATGCCGTATGGCTAATGGGAAAAATCCGACGAATACCAGCGACATGACCGATACCAGCATCACGCACCGCCCTCCACGTATCCCGACCTTCCGCATGTCCACGGGGATAGCCGGACTCGACGATATCCTGAACGGCGGCCTGACCGCGCAGCGCGTCTACCTGGTCGAGGGCTCGCCAGGCACTGGCAAGACCACGCTGGGATTGCAATTCCTGCGCGAAGGCGTTGCTCGCGAGGAGCGTGGGCTGTACATCACCTTGTCCGAAACCACCGAGGAATTGCTCGCCGTCGCGCAAAGCCATGGCTGGGATCTGGAAGGCATCGCGATCCACGAGCTGGCCAGCGACAACGAGCTCGACCCGGATGCCCAGCAATCGGTGTTCCATCCTTCCGAGGTCGAACTGGGCGAAACCACGCAGACCGTGATGGAGGAGGTGGACCGCCTCAAGCCGGTGCGCGTGGTGTTCGACAGCCTGTCCGAAATGCGGCTGCTGGCGCAGAATCCCTTGCGCTACCGGCGCCAGATCCTGGCGTTGAAGCAGTTCTTTACCTCGCGCGCCTGTACCGTGTTGCTGCTCGACGACAAGACCAGCCAATCGGACCAGCACTTGCACAGCATCGCCCACGGCGTCATCAGCCTGGAACAGATTGCCAAGGAATTCGGCAAGGAAAGGCGCCGCGTCAACATCATCAAGATGCGCGGCATTAAGTTCCGCGGTGGCTACCACGACTACGCACTGGAGACTGGCGGCCTGCGCGTGTTCCCGCGCCTGATCGCGGCCGAACACATCAGCGATTTCACGCCGCATGTGCATTCGAGCGGTTCGGATGGCTTCGATGTCCTGCTGGGCGGCGGCATCGTGGCCGGCACCAATACCCTGATCGTCGGCCCGTCCGGCATCGGCAAGACGACGCTGTCGGTGCGCTGCATGCTGACCGCCCTGCAAAACGGCAGCAAGGCCGCCTTCTACCTGTTCGACGAAGGCCTCGGCACCTTCTTCGCCCGCAACGCCACCCTGGGCATGGACTTGAAGCCCTATGTCGACAACGGCCAGCTCGCCATCCATCACATCGATCCGGCCGAGCTGTCCCCAGGCGAGTTCGCGCAGATGCTGCGCGACGCCGTCGAACAGGATGGCGTCAAGTTCATCACCATCGACAGCCTGAACGCCTACCTGCAGGCAATGCCCGGCGAGCAGTTCCTGACCCTGCAGATGCATGAACTGCTGTCCTACCTGAACCTGCAGGGCGTGACCACGGTACTGGTGCTGGGACAACACGGCCTGATCGGCGAAGTGCGCACCGACGTCGACCTCAGCTACCTGAGCGACACCACGGTGCTGCTGCGCTACTTCGAGTCTAACGGCCGGGTGCGGCGCGCGATCACGGTCATCAAGAGCCGGACCACGACGCATGCGCTGACCATCCACGAACTCTTGTTGAACAGCAGGGGCGTGCAAATCGGGATGGCGCTGGAAGGCTTCGAAGGCGTGTTGTCCGGCCTGCCGACCTATCGCGGCACCACGCCGATGATGCTCAACAGCGATGACGGCGGCTAGCCAGGACGAGGGGCGGGTCCTGGTACTGGCACCACGCGGACGCGACGCCGACGTGATCGGGGAAGTGCTGCGCCAGGACGGTATTGCCTGCCAGCCCCAGCCCGGCTTCGATGCCTTGCTGGCTGCCATCGGCGAAGGCGCGGCGGCGGCCATCATCGCCGAGGAAGCCCTCGACGCCGCCAGTATCGAACGGCTCGACGCGGCTCTGCAGCGGCAGGCGCCGTGGTCGGATTTTCCGCTGGTCTTGCTGGTGTCGAAGCCGATCGGATTGGTGGCGTCCGGCGTGCGCACCCGGCTGGCAGGGCTTGGCAATGTGATCCTGCTGGAACGGCCCTTGAACGTGCAGACCCTGCGCAGCGCGGCCCTGGCGGCCCTGCGCGGGCGCCGCCGCCAGTATTTTGCGCGCGACATGCTGGTCGAGCGCGACCGCGCCGCGCAGGTCTTGCGCGCCAGCCAGGAACAGCTGGTGCAGCTCAACGAAACCCTGGAAGCGCGCATCGAAGAACGCACGCGCGCCCTGGCCCAGGCCAATGACCGCCTGACCAATGAAATCATCGAGCGCGAGCGCGCCCTGCAGACGGTCAACCAGCTGCAGAAGATGGAAGCGATCGGCCAGCTGACCGGCGGCATCGCCCACGATTTCAACAACCTGTTGAATGTCGTGCAGGGCAACATGGACCTGATCGTGATGATGTCGCCCGACGAGGTGGCGCGCAAGCGGGCCATCGTCGCGCGCACCGCCTGCCAGCGCGGCGCCAAGCTGACCGGCCAGCTGCTGGCATTTTCACGCAACCAGAGCCTGGACTTGCGTCCGGTCGATATCGGCACGCTGTTTAGCGGCATCCACGAACTGGTGGCAACCTCGGTCGGTTCCCGCATTCCCCTGCGGTTCGATGTGGATGCCGGCGATGGGGCCCTTGCTGTGCTGGCCGATAACAACCAGATCGAGATGGCGCTGCTCAACCTGGCGATCAATGCGCGCGACGCCATGCCGGACGGCGGCAGCCTGCGCTTCCGCGCCTGGTACGGTGCGCCGCCGCCCGGATTGTTGCCCGAGGGGGAGTACGTATGCATTGCCGTCAGCGACGACGGCGAAGGCATGAGTGCCGAGGTCGCAGCCCGGGTGTTCGAACCCTTCTTCACGACCAAGGAAGTCGGGAAAGGTACCGGTCTCGGCCTGAGCCAGGTGTATGGCATGGCGCGCCAGTCCGGCGGGGCGGCGCGCATCCTGAGCACGCCGGGCGCCGGCACCAGCGTCGAGATCTGGCTGCGCCGCGCCGCGCCGGACATGAAAGGCGGCCTGTCCGACGCCCTGCAGTCGCGCCGGCGCAGGCGGGGCGTGTGCATCCTGGTGGTCGAGGACGATGCCGTGGTGCGCACCTCGATCGCGGAATCGCTGCAGGCGCTGGGCCACGTCGTGACCCAGGCCGCCGATGGCCCGGGCGCCCTGGCCGAGCTGACGCGCGAAAGCCCGGACCTGATGATCACCGATTACCTGATGCCGGGCATGACCGGGGCCGAACTGATGCGCCATGCACGCCTGCTGTGTCCGGACATGCCGATGATTATCGCGACCGGCTACGCCGACATGCGCGCGATCGAAGCCAATATCGGCGGCGGCATCCTGCTGCGCAAGCCCTTCCAGCTGGCGGACCTGGAATCCAGCATCGAGCAGGCGCTGGAACGGCCGGCCTGAGCCTTCTTCAGGCGCCGGCTACAGCTGCCCGTTTTCGGCGAACGAATGCACCAGCGGCCCGGCCACCACGAAGTGGTCGAGCACGCGCACTTCGACCAGGGCCAGCGCCTGGGTCAGCGAACGCGTCAGGTGCAGGTCGGCCTGGCTCGGATCGGGCGTGCCGGACGGGTGGTTATGGGCCAGGATCACGCTGGCCGCATTGCAGGCCAGCGCCGCCTTGACCACTTCGCGCGGATACACGCTGGTGTGGGTCAGGGTGCCGCGGAATAGTTCCTTGTCGGCGATCAGGCGATTTTTGACGTCCACGAACAACACCACGAAGGATTCGTGGCGCTGCCCGCCGAGCTTGATGCGCAGGTAGCGTTTCACCAGGTCCGGCGAGGCCAGGGTGGCGCCGGCCTGCAACTGCTCGCCGATGGCGCGCCGCGCCAGTTCCATCACCGCCTGCAGCTGGGCGTACTTGGCCATGCCCAATCCGTGCACCTCGGAAAAATCGTTCAGCGTGGCGCCGAACAAGCCGTGCAGCGAGCCGAAGTGCTGGAGCACGTCGTGGCCCAGCTCGACCGCACTCTTGCCGCGCACGCCTACCCGCAGCAGCAGGGCCAGCAATTCCGGGTTGGACAAGGCCGCCGCGCCCTCGCGCACCAGACGTTCGCGCGGCCGGGCCTGCTCGCTCCAATCATTGATTCCCATGGTTCCCCTTGCTCAAAATATAAGCAAAAAATGGCGGAGCAAAGTGGGGGAAGACGGGCGGAAAGGCCGGCTCTGGCTTACAATAGCGGTTTGCACGCAACCCGGACACACCATGTCTTCTTCCACCGCTCCCGTTGTCACCGAATCGGCTTACCTGACGCTGCACTATCGCCTCGCCACCGCCGACGGTACCGATATCGTCACGACCTTCGGCGCCACGCCGGCCACGCTGATGCTGGGCCAGGGCCAGTTGGCACCTTTCCTCGAGCAACGCCTGCTCGGCATGGAAGAGGGGGCGCACCAGGTCTTTGAGCTGAGCCCGTCTGAAGGGTTCGGTGAACGCAACCCGGAGTTGATCCAGACCGTGTCGAAGAAGACTTTGGATGAGAATTCAGTGCCGGACGCCGATTACCAGGTCGGCGACCTGGTCGACTTCGCGGCGCCGAGCGGCGGCCGCTTCGCCGGCGTGCTGCGCGAAATGCGCGAGCATGACGCCGTCTTCGATTTCAATCACCCCCTCGCCGGCCAGCCGCTGAGCTTCGAGGTGAAGCTGATTTCCGTGCTTTAATTATTAGAGAGCCAACGACCATCATCCATGGATAACGAGATTCTGTTAGCCCAGCCGCGCGGCTTCTGCGCCGGCGTCGACCGCGCTATCGAGATCGTCGAGCGTGCCCTGCAGCAGTTCGGCGCACCGATCTACGTGCGCCACGAGATCGTCCACAATGCCTACGTCGTCAGCGACCTGCGCAACAAGGGTGCGATCTTCATCGAGGACCTGGACGACGTCCCGCCAGGCAACACGCTGGTGTTCTCGGCCCACGGCGTGTCGAAGGCGGTGCGCGAGGAAGCCGAGTCGCGCGGCCTGAAGGTATTCGACGCCACTTGCCCGCTGGTGACCAAGGTCCACGTGGAAGTGGCCAAGATGCGCAAGCAGGGCGCCGAGATCATCATGATCGGCCACGCCGGCCACCCGGAAGTCGAAGGCACGATGGGCCAGGCGGAAGAGGGCATGCACCTGGTCGAGACCGTCGCAGACGTGCAGACCCTGCAAGTCGCGAATCCGGACCAGCTGGCCTACGTGTCGCAGACCACGCTGTCGGTCGACGATACCGCCGAGATCATTGCCGCGCTCAAGGCCCGCTTCCCGAACATCATCGAGCCGAAGAAGGGCGACATCTGCTACGCCACCACCAACCGCCAGGAAGCCGTCAAGTTCCTGGCGCCGCAGGTGGAAGTCGTGATCGTGGTCGGCAGCCCGAACAGCTCGAACTCGAACCGCCTGCGCGAAGTGGCCGACAAGATGGGCACGCCGGCCTACATGGTCGACAATGCCGCCGCCATCGATCCCGCCTGGATCGAAGGCAAGAAGCGCATCGGCGTGACCGCCGGCGCTTCCGCCCCCGAAGTGCTGGTGCAAGCCGTCATCGACCGCCTGAAGCAACTGGGCGCCGCCAGCGTGCGTGCGCTCGAAGGCGTCGAAGAGCACGTCACCTTCCCGCTGCCCAAGGGGCTGGACGGGAACAAGGCCGCGGCCTGAGCTCTGCTGTATTCGCGGACCGGCTGCCTGGCCGGTCCGCATCCTTCACCTCTTCTGTTCCCCTCATGCAAGACGCAACACTTCACGCGGCCGACGCTGCCAACGGCGGCTTCGACGCGATCCCCCTCGAATTTTTCCAGGATTACCCCGGGCCGGGCGTCAATTTCATCGACGTCGGCTGCATATTCGATAACCCTGCACACTGGCGCATCGCCATCGACACCCTGGCCGAGCGCACCGCCGGGCTGGATTTCGACTTCATCGTGGCGATGGATGCGCGCGGCTTCATGCTGGCCGGCGCGCTTGCCTACGGGCGCGGCATCGGCTTTGCCATGGCGAGAAAAGCCGGCAAGCTTCCGGGCGAGGCCATCCGCATCGATTACCGCCGCGAATACGGCAGCGCCACCATCGAGATCCAGCCGGAGCGCATCAAGGGCAGCCGCGTGCTGATCGTCGACGACGTGCTGGCCACCGGCGGTACCATCGAGGCGGCGGCGGCCCTGCTGCGGCAAATCGATAAAGAAGTGGTCGGTGCGGCTGCCTTGTTCGACATCGCCTTTTTCAAGGACAAGCGCACGTTGACGATGCCGGTAGTGACCCTGCGCGAGGTCTGAAGCTCCGCCTCAATGCGGTGCAGGCGCGCCTGCTTTCGAAGCGCGCCGGCGCCCGCTGCCTTTCCCGGGTGCGCGCTTGTTTCTGCTGGTTTTCTTTCGACGTCGATATGTGGTCGCAAGTGGATATTCCGATATTCGTTTTTGTAAAACATCGCTATGATGATGGCGCCCGGAATTCCTTTATGCAGTAAGTATTGAGGCCACAGCGGAAACCAGAGCGGCACTTCGGAAACCCGGGTGCCGTTTTTGTTAGTTCAAGAGAAAAGACAATGGAAACTTTTATCCAACAGATCCTGAATGGGCTGGTGATGGGCAGCATGTATGCGCTGATCGCACTCGGCTACACCATGGTCTATGGGGTGCTGAACCTGATTAACTTTGCCCACGGCGACGTGCTGATGATCGGCGCCATGGTCGGCCTGACCATCCTGCACCTGCTGGAAAGCGCCTTTCCCGGTTTGCCGGGCGGCGTGCAGCTGGCGCTGGCCATCGTCGGCGCGATTCCCGTCACCATGCTGGTGAATATCGTGATCGAGCGCGTGGCCTACCGGCGCCTGCGCAATGCGCCGCGCCTGGCGCCGCTGATCACGGCGATCGGCGTCTCGATTTTGCTCAAGACCTTCGCCATGATGATCTGGGGCCGCAGCCCGCTGCCCTTCCCGCAATTGCTGTCGTCGGAACCGATCATGATCGGCGGCGCCGTCATTTCCCAGACCCAGGTGCTGCTGATCGTGCTGGCCGTGGTCTGCATGTTCGCGCTGGCGCTGCTGGTCGAGAAGACCCGCATCGGACGCGCGATGCGCGCGGTGGCGGAAAACCCGCGCGTGGCCGGCCTGATGGGCGTGGATTCCAACCGCGTGATCGTCACCACCTTCGCCCTCGGCGCCGCGCTGGCGGCCGTGGCCGGCGTGATGTGGGGCGCCAATTACGCCTCGATCCAGTTCGAGACCGGCACGCTGCCGGGCATGAAGGCCTTCTGTGCCGCGGTGCTGGGCGGTATCGGCAATATTTATGGGGCCATGATCGGCGGTATCGTGCTCGGCATTATCGAGAGCCTGGGCGCCGGCTATATCGGCGACCTGACCGGCGGCTTCCTCGGCAGCCAGTACCAGGACATCTTCGCCTTCGTGGTGCTGATCCTGGTGCTGACCGTGCGCCCGTCCGGCATCATGGGCGAACGCGTGGCCGACCGCGCCTGAGCCAGGGAGATATCGATCATGGCTCTCCTGACTTTCGACACCGCCCACAAACCGCGCCAATCGTATGCCAGCATGGCGGTGCTGCTGGTCGTGATGCTGATCTTCCCCTTCGTTGCTTCGCAGTTCGGCAACTCATGGGTGCGCATCATCGACATGGCGCTGCTCTACATCATGCTGGCGCTGGGCCTGAACATCGTGGTCGGCTTTGCCGGCCTGCTCGACCTCGGCTACATCGCCTTCTTCGCGGTCGGCGCCTACCTGACGGGCTTGCTGGCTTCGCCGCAATTCGCCGCGCTGCTGGAATCGGCCGTGAATTATTCGCCGGTCCTGGGCGACGCGCTGGTGGCCCTGTTCGGCGAATCGATCCGCACCGAGGGCATCCACCTGTCGGTCTGGTTCATCGTGCCGCTGGCGGGACTGGTGGCGGCGCTGTTCGGGGCGCTGCTGGGGGCGCCGACGCTGAAACTGCGCGGCGACTACCTGGCCATCGTGACCCTGGGCTTTGGCGAGATCATCCGGATCTTCATGAACAACCTGAACGATCCGATCAATTTCACCAATGGCCCCCAAGGCATCAACCTGATCGATCCGATCCGTATCTTCGGCGTGTCGCTGGCCGGCGAGGCGGGCTCGCGCGCCACCGTGTTCGTCGGTGGATTCGGCATCCCGTCGGTGAACGCCTATTATTTCCTTTTCCTGCTGCTGTGCATCGTCACCATCTTCATGACCAGCCGCCTCCAGCATTCGCGCCTGGGCCGGGCCTGGGTCGCGATCCGCGAAGATGAAATCGCCGCCAAGGCAATGGGCATCAACACCCGCAACGTCAAGCTGCTGGCGTTTTCGATGGGTGCTTCCTTCGGCGGCGTGGCCGGCGCCATGTTCGCGGCCTTCCAGGGTTTCGTGTCGCCTGAATCCTTCTCGCTGACCGAATCGATCGCCGTGCTGGCGATGGTGGTGCTGGGCGGTATCGGCCACATTCCGGGCGTGGTGATGGGTGGCGTGCTGCTGGCGGCGCTGCCGGAAGTGCTGCGCCACGTGGTCGAGCCGGCCCAGCAGGCGCTGTTCGGCAAGGTCGTGATCGAAGCCGAAGTGCTGCGCCAGCTGCTGTACGGTCTGGCCATGGTCTTGATCATGCTGAATCGCCCGGCCGGTTTGTGGCCGTCGCCGATCAAGGAAGACCGCCCGCTTGCCGCGACCGACAAGGACGAGAAGGAAGAGGAGGCGGTGGCGTAAGCTGCCGGAATCGGATATGAACGAACTCATCCTGAATATTGCCGGCGTCAACAAACGCTTCGGCGGCCTGCAGGCGCTGACCGAGGTCGGCATCAAGATTGCGAAGGGCCAGATTGTCGGCCTGATCGGCCCGAACGGCGCCGGCAAGACCACCTTCTTCAACGTCATCACGGGCCTGTACCAGCCGGACACCGGCACCTTCGAGCTGGACGGCAAGCCTTACTCGCCGTCGGCGCCGCACAAGGTGGCCAGGGCGGGCATCGCGCGCACCTTCCAGAACATCCGCCTGTTCGGCGAGATGACGGCGCTGGAAAACGTGATGGTCGGGCGCCACGTGCGCACCCATCAAGGCGTGTTCGGCGCCATCTTCCGCCACAAGGCGGCGCGCCAGGAAGAGGCGGCGATCCGCGCCCGTGCCCAGGAATTGCTGGACTTCGTCGGCATTGGCCAGTTCGGCAACCGCACCGCGCGCTACCTTTCGTATGGCGACCAGCGCCGCCTGGAAATCGCCCGCGCGCTGGCGACCGACCCGCGCCTGCTGGCGCTGGACGAACCGGCGGCCGGCATGAACGCCACCGAAAAGCTGGCGCTGCGCGAGCTGCTGGTGAAAATCAAGAACGCCGGCATCACGATCCTGCTGATCGAGCACGACGTGAAACTCATGATGGGCCTGTGCGACCGCATTTCGGTGCTGGAGTACGGCAAATTGATCGCGGAAGGCTTGCCGGCCGAGATCCAGAAGAACCAGGCGGTGATCGACGCCTACCTGGGTGGAGCGCATTGAGTATGAGTGAAATGAGGAGCGACACGATCCTGGACATCGCCGGGCTGAAGGTGGCCTACGGCGGCATCAAGGCAGTCAAGGGCATCGACCTGCGCGTCGACCGCGGCGAACTGGTAACCCTGATCGGCGCCAATGGCGCGGGCAAGACCACGACGCTGAAGGCGATCACCGGCACGCTGCCGGCCTGCAAGGTGGAAGGCACGATCAGCTACCTGGGCCACCCGCTGGCGAGCGCGAAATCCTTCAAGCTGGTGCAGCAGAAGCTGGCGATGGTGCCGGAAGGGCGGGGCGTGTTCACGCGCATGAGCATCCACGAAAACCTGCTGATGGGTGCCTACACGCGCAAGGACAAGGCCGGCATCGAGGCCGACATCGACAAGTGGTACGCCGTTTTCCCGCGCCTGAAGGAGCGTTCCTCGCAACTGGCCGGCACCCTGTCCGGCGGCGAGCAGCAGATGCTGGCGATGGCGCGCGCGCTGATGTGCCATCCGACCCTGCTGCTGCTGGACGAGCCGTCGATGGGCCTGGCGCCTATCATGGTGGAAAAGATTTTCGAGGTGATCCGCGACGTGTCGAAGCAGGGCATCACCATCCTGCTGGTGGAGCAGAACGCGAAGCTGGCGCTGCAGGTGGCCGACCGTGCCTATGTGATGGAATCGGGCGCGCTGACCATGAGCGGGCAAGCGGCGGACTTGCTGCACGACCCGCGGGTGCAGGCGGCTTATCTGGGGGAGTGATCGAGACAGCTGTCAAACGAAACGGCCCGGACCGCACAAGCGATCCGGGCCGTTTTCACGTGCAGGGCAGTGCTAGGCTCAGGCGGCTTTGTTGGCGGCCTGGGCGAACTGCGACACGGCGTTGTTCACGTTGCTTTCCATGGCTTCGCGGGCCTGCTTGGTGGTCTTGCTGAACTGCTCGTAGCCGGCGTTGGCGTTGCTGATGGCGGTCTTGATGGCCGAGACATAGGCTTCCGAACCGGCCGGGGCGTTCTTGGTGACTTCGTCGACCAGGGAGATCACCTTGCGGTTGACTTCAGCGAACTGGCTTTCGGCGACTTTCGTGAACTCGCTGCCGGTGTCGGCGGCGATCGATGCGACCTGGCGGCTGTACGACAAGGCTTTTTCTGCGTTCGGCTGGGCCTGCGAGGCCGACACCGAGAAGAATTCCTGGGCATCCTTGGCCGCCAGCAGCTGGCGCGCGGTTGCCGACGAGTTTTCGAGGGCGGCCTTGGCGGTATTGATGTTCAGCTCGACCAGCTTTTCCATGCCTTCGAAGGTCTTCGAGGTCAGGGAGGAGATCAGGGCAAACTGGGATTCGAAATTGGCTTTGGTCGCGTTCGAAAACTGCTCAGGGAATGCAAACATGTAGTTCTCCAGTGTGGAACGTTTAGATGGACGTGTTGCTTGGACCAGTGAAGCGGGGAAGTGATACGAGGCGGCTTGTGCGCCGCAACAAAAGCAAGTTTTACTCGTTTCCGATTATGCGTCAAGCACTTTTGATGCGGCGCACAATAAGAAAACGTTATTTTGAGGTATATCAATACATGCAATCGTTTGCGTGCTTTTTTGTTTGTGCCGATACAACAACAGCACCCGATGAACCGCCTGCCGCCGACGCCCGACTCCGCATGCTAGACTTGTCGAATTGATCTTCTGCCAGATGATGCCCGACAGCCCTGCCACTCCTTCCGCCTTGCCCCAGGCCAGCTGGCTTGCGCCGGTGCCGATGTTTTTCGTCGTGCTGTGGAGCACCGGCTTCATCGCCGCCAAGTACGGGCTGCCGTATGCGCCGCCGCTGTCCTTCCTGATCCTGCGCTGCCTGGGCGCGCTGCTGGTCCTGCTGCCGCTGGTGCTGCTCGGGCGCGCGCCCTGGCCGCGCGGGCGCATCCTGCACGTCGCGCTGGCCGGTTTGCTGCTGCAGGCGGGCTACCTGGGCGGCGTCTGGAGCGCCATCAAGCTCGGCATGCCGGCCGGATTGTCGGCCCTGATCGTCGGCATGCAGCCCATCCTCACCGCCTTTGCCGCGCCCCTGGTCGGCGAGCGCGTCACGCCGCGCCAGTGGCTGGGCTTGCTGCTGGGCCTGTGCGGCGTGGCCCTGGTCGTCTACGCCAAGCTGAGCCTGAACGGGCTGGCGCCGGCCGCGGTCGCGCTATGCGTGCTGGCCCTGCTGTCGATCACGGCCGGCACTTTGTATCAGAAGCGCTATTGCCCGCAATTCGACTTGCGCACCGGGACCGTGATCCAGTTCGGCGCCAGCGCGCTGGTACTGCTGCCGCTGGCCGTCGTGTTCGAAGGCTTTAGCCCCGCCCTGGTCAATATCTATTGGAACATTCACTTCGTCGGTGCGCTGCTGTGGTCTATCCTGGCGCTGTCGATCGGCGCCATCTTTCTGTTGTTCCGTTTGATCAGCCGCAATGACGCAACCAAGGTCACCAGCCTGCTGTACCTGACGCCGCCAACCACGGCGCTCATGGCCTGGCAGATCTTCGGTGAATCGCTCAGCCCGGTCGGCCTGGCCGGGATGGCGGTGGCCGTGGCCGGCGTCGCCTTCGTCGTCAAAAAATAAGGAAGCCCATGCCCGACAATCCCCAGCAACAGGCCGTCGACGCGGCCATCACCTCGCGCCGCTCCATCCGCGCCTTTCTGCCGACGCCGGTTGCGCGCGCAGACATCGAAGCCATCCTGCAGGTGGCGTCACGGGCGCCGTCCGGCACGAATACGCAGCCGTGGCAGGTGTACGTGCTCACTGGCGAAAGCAAGGCGCAGCTGAGCGAGGCGATCCTGGCCGCCTATGCCGACCCCGAGCAGGCCGCCCGGCACACCGAGGAATACCAGTACTATCCACGCGAATGGGTCTCGCCCTTCATCGACCGGCGGCGCAAGGTGGGCTGGGACTTGTATGCGCTGCTGGGCCTGACGCGGGACAACAAGGCCGGCATGGCCGCCCAGCACGGCCGCAATTACCGTTTCTTCGATGCGCCAGTCGGCCTGATCTTCACCATCGACCGCGTGATGGAGCAGGGCTCCTGGCTCGACTATGGCATGTTCTTGCAGAACATCATGGTGGCGGCACGCGGGCGCGGCCTCGACACTTGTCCGCAGGCCGCGTTTACCCAATTCCACCGCATCATTGCCGAGCAGCTGCAGCTGCCGAGTAATGAGATGGTGGTGTGCGGCATGGCGCTCGGCTTTGCCGACCCGGAAAAGATCGAAAATACCTTGATCACGGAGCGGGACAGCGTCGCGTCGTTTGCCCGCTTCGTCGACTAAGAGCGCCTGATACAAGCTTCACGGCAGCGTTGCATCGTCTCGCCGTACTGGCGTACTCTCTTCGGCGCCGCGCCTTGTCCTGGAACTTGTGTCAGACGTTCTATGCTTATGCTCGAGTTGCCAAGCTGTTGAAATATCAAGAGATTTCTACAACGCAGGCGCTCTTGCGTTGTAGTAAAAATTCGGTGCGGATGTTACAGTCTGTCGCACCGCACCCGTCTTTCCGACACCATTTCTACTCATCAGTTCGCGCTCGAGGTATCCCGATGTTCAAGTTCGCGTTGGCCGCCGCCATGTCCATGATGTTGATGTTCGAACCGGCCGTGGCCGAGGCGAAATCGAAATCGAAGCACGCCACGGCGGTCAAGCACGTGAAAGTCAAGCGCGCGGCACCCGCCAGGCTCGTCGCCAATGACAAGCGCACGGTGCGCCGCGTTGCCATGGTCAAGGGCAAGCGCAAGATCGTCTACCAGCAAGTGCGCCGCGCCGCGCCGGCCCTGGCCATCCTCACCGCCGGCGACATGGTTGGCCTGAACCGCACCCGCGACCCGCTCGAACTGCGTTCCAGTGTCGCTTACGTGCTCGACCAGACCAGCTCGGAAGTCCTGTTCGAAAAAAATTCCACGGTGGCGCTGCCGATCGCGTCGATCACCAAGCTGATGACCGGCCTGCTGGTGGTGCAGGCCCACCAGGATCTGGACGAGGTCCTGACGATCACGGAAGCCGAAGTGGACCGCCATAAATTCACCAGCTCGCGCCTGGCCGTCGGCACCCGCATGACGCGCGCCAACATGCTGCACATTGCCCTGATGAGTTCGGAAAACCGTGCCGCCGCCGCGCTGGGCCGCAATTATCCGGGCGGCATCGAAGCCTTTGTCGCGGCGATGAACGCCAAGGCGCGCGAACTCGGCATGAACGATACGCATTATGTGGATGCCAACGGTTTGTCGAGCCAGAACGTCTCGAGCGCGCGCGACCTTGCCAAGCTGGTCGTGACCGCCCACCAGGAACCGCTGCTGCGCCAGTACACGACCGATCCCAACTACGTGGTCCAGGCCGGCAATCGCTCGCTGCAGTACTCGAACACCAATTACCTGGTGGCGCTGCCGGACTGGAATATCGGCTTGCAGAAGACCGGCTTCATCAACGAAGCGGGGCGCTGCCTGGTGATGCAGGCCATGATCCAGGGCCGCAACGTGGTAATGGTATTCCTGGATTCGAAGGGCAAGCAGTCGCGGACCGCGGATGCGGGACGGATGCGGCGCTGGCTGGAAGCCTTGAAGCCGGTGACGATTCCGGCGACGGCTGCTGCGGGCGTTCCGGCGACGGTGTCGGCGGCTGCCGGGGCGGCTGCGCCGGTGGTGCAGTAAACTCCATCGACCACAAATATCCCGTCGTCCCTGCCTGCGCGGGGATGACGGTAACGCAGGACATGACGACCAGCAGCGCTTACACCGCAGGCACCAACCGGTGCCCCAGGGTCGTCGAAATCTGCACCGCCGTACTCACCAGATCCTCCAGCCACTCTTCCTGCAGCCGGTCCGCCGGCGCCGAGATGGAGAGGCCCGCCACCAGCTTGCCGCTGTCGTCGTGGATCCCGGCCGCCATGCAGCGCACGCCCAGTTCCAGTTCCTCGTTGTCGCGTGCATAGCCGCGCGCGCGCACCAGCGACAGTTCGCGCTCCAGGCGCGTCAGGTCGGTGATCGAATTCTTGGTGTGGCCGGCCAGGCCGGTGCGGGTGGCATAGGCGCGGGTGGCCTTGGGTTCGTCGACCGACAGGAACAGCTTGCCGGTCGAGGTCAGGTGCAAGGGGCCGCGGCCGCCGATCGCGCGCACCACCTGCATGCCCGAGCGTTCGGAAAAGGCGCGGTCGATGTAGACGATCTCGTCGCCCTGGCGCACCGACAGGTTCACCGTCTGCTTGGTCTTGTTGTGCAGTGCACGCATGAGGTCGACCGCCGCTTCGCGCACCGACAGCCGGCTCTTGACCACATTCCCCAGTTCCAGCAAGCGCATGCCGAGCCGGTAGGTGCCGGGTTCGACCCGGTCCACGAAGCGCGTGAGCACCATGTCGTTGAGAATGCGGTGCGCCGTCGATGGATGCAGCCCCGACACGCGCGACAATTCCTTGAGACTGACGGGGTCGGGGTAACTCGCCAGCGCATCGAGCAGGGCGACCATGCGCTCGATCACTTGGATGGAAGTTTTCGCCGGTTCGGGGGTTTCCATTTTCATGATGTGGTTGGTGCAGTGCGGTATATTGCTCTAGTTTATACCATAATGTGAAAAAAATTGGTAAGGCGTTTAGATAGCTGTTGCGTCATCGGCAAGCTGTGTGCGCATAATGGAGATCTCAAACAGCACGACGATATCAATGGATCAATCTAGCAGCGAGTTCAAGAGTAAAGGTGGCCTGAAGCGTATTGTTTCCGCATTCCGGTATTCGATGGATGGTTTCAGGCATGCCTGGGTGCATGAACACGCCTTCCGCCAGGAGCTGATGGTGGCGGTGCCGGCAGCGGTCATCGCACTGGTGCTGCCGATTTCGGCCTTCCAGAAGCTGGCCCTGATTGCGGTGCTGGGCCTGGTGCTGCTGGTGGAATTGATCAATGCGTCGATCGAGGCCGTGGTCGACCGCGTCTCGCTGGAACGCCACCCGCTGTCCAAGGCCGCCAAGGACCTGGGCAGCGCAGCGGTGGCGCTGGCGATCACGATGGCGGGCGCGACCTGGGCCGTGGTGCTGTATAACCGTTTTTTCTGATAGACACACATCCAAGGAGAAGATCATGACCTTACGCCTGGGCGATACCGCCCCCGATTTCGAGCAGGATTCCACCGCCGGCCGCATCCGCTTCCACGACTGGGCGGGCGATTCCTGGGTGGTGCTGTTTTCGCATCCGGCCGATTTCACGCCGGTGTGCACGACCGAACTGGGCCTGACCGCGAAGCTGAAGCCGGAATTTGACAAGCGCAACGTCAAGGCGATCGCGCTGTCGGTCGATCCGGCCGACAAGCACGCCGACTGGATCAAGGACATCGAGGAAACCCAGCAGACCGTGGTCGGCTTCCCGATCATCGCCGATGCCGACAAGACCGTGTCCAATCTGTACGACATGATCCACCCGAATCAGTCGGCCACCGCCACCGTGCGCTCGCTGTTCGTGATCGATCCAGCCAAGAAAGTGCGCCTGATCATCACCTACCCGATGAGCACCGGCCGTAACTTCGACGAAGTCCTGCGCGTGATCGATGCCCTGCAACTAACCGATGGCTACACCGTGGCAACGCCGGGTAACTGGAAGGATGGCGATGACGTCATCATTCCCCTGACCGTTCAGGATCCGGCACAGCTGGAGCAGAAATATCCGAAGGGGTTCACGGCGCCGAAGCCCTATCTGCGTCTCACTCCGCAGCCGAACAAGTAATCGTGCGGCGCACTTCCTGAAATGCTCCCCGCATAAGCAAATAAGGAAGCTGTCCTTTGTTTTACAGTTGAGCCTCGTTACCCTTGGCGCCAGTCTGAGGGTAATGCATGTCCATCACTTATATCTTGTCGGGTTTCGCCGTTGGCTTGTTGGTCGGCATGACCGGCGTCGGCGGCGGCTCGCTGATGACGCCTTTGCTGACCTTGCTGTTCGGCGTCAACCCGTCGGTTGCCGTCGGCACCGATCTGGCGTTCGCTTCCATCACCAAGACCGCCGGCACCATCACCCACCGCGCGCGTGGCACGGTGCAGTGGCACATCGTGCGCCGCCTGTGCATCGGCGCCTTGCCGGCCGCGCTGGTGGCAACGCTCGCCTTGCAGTACTTCGGCCCGCTCGGTACCGGCATCGGCCAGCTGATCCGGTATTCGATCGCCGCCTCGGTATTGCTGACCGTGGTCGCCATCCTGTTCCGCGGCAAGATGCTGGCCTGGGTGCACGCCAGGCCCGGCCGCCAGTTGCAGGGCCGCAGCCTGGCCGGGGCGACCATCGCTTCCGGCGCCGTGCTCGGCATCCTGGTCACCATTTCCTCGATCGGCGCCGGCGCCATCGGTGCGACCCTGCTGGTGATGCTGTATCCGAAGCTGACCCCGGCCGAAGTGGCCGGCACGGATATCGCCTACGCGGTGCCGCTGACGGCGATCGCCGCGGTCGGCCACTGGTGGCTGGGCTCGATCGACTGGGTCTTGCTGCTGACTCTGCTGATCGGCTCGCTGCCCGGCATCACCCTCGGCGCCTGGGCCGCCCGCATCGTGCCCGAGCGCCTGCTGCGCGGCTTGCTGGCGCTCACCTTGGCGACGGTCGCCATCAAACTCCTGCATTGATTGCCGCATATCTTATTAGCTGAATCATCTATGCAAATAACGAATGCTTCGTTTGCAATATGATGGTTGAGTGCGATTATCTGCACTTATTAGAAGAATTTGTAATAAGGCGATCGCATGAATCCATTCGCATCCCGCAGCAGCGCGAACCGGGTGATCCCGGGTTTCGGGCTTTCGCTCGGGTTCACGATTTTTTACCTGGCGCTGATCGTCCTGATTCCGCTCTCGGCACTGTTCCTGAAAACCTTCACCATGACCTGGGAGGCGTTCTGGGCCGCGGTCAGCTCGCCGCGCGTGATGGCCTCGTACCGGCTCAGCTTTGGCGCCTCCCTGATCGGCGCCTTCATCAACGTCATCTTCGGCGGCATCGTCGCCTGGGTGCTGGTCCGCTATAAATTTCCTGGCAAGCGCTTCATCGATGCGCTGGTCGACTTGCCGTTCGCGCTGCCGACCGCGGTGGCCGGCATCACGCTGACCTCGCTGTATTCCGCCAACGGCTGGATCGGCCAGTACCTGGAAAAAATCGGCATCAAGGTCGCCTTCACGCCCTTGGGCGTGATGCTGGCCCTGACCTTCATCGGCTTGCCCTTCGTGGTGCGTACGGTGCAGCCGGTGCTGGAAGATGCCGAGCGCGAGCTGGAAGAAGCGGCCGCCAGCCTCGGCGCCAGTCCCTGGCAAACCTTTACGCGCGTGATCTTGCCGGGCATCGTGCCGGCCTTGCTGACCGGCTTCGCGCTCGCCTTTGCGCGCGCCACCGGCGAATACGGTTCGGTCGTCTTCATCGCCGGCAACATGCCGATGGTGTCCGAGATCACGCCGCTGTTCATCATCACCAAGCTCGAGCAGTACGACTACGCCGGCGCCACCGCCATCGCCGTGGTGATGCTGATCGTTTCCTTCATCCTGCTGCTGGCGATTAACTTGCTGCAGACCTGGACGCGCAAACGGGCGGGTAAATAATGAGTGCCGTCATCGATACCCCTGTCAACGCGGCCACCCGGGCGCCGCGCAAGGCCACCAACACCCTGGAACCGCGCTGGGTGCGCTACACCCTGATCACGGTCGCGCTGCTGTTCCTGACCCTGTTCCTGTTCATACCGCTGGTCGCCGTCTTCTTCGAAGCGCTCAAGCACGGCTGGGCCACCTACCAGGAAGCCGTGGTCGATCCCGACGCGCTGGCGGCGATCAAGCTGACCTTCATCGCGGCCGCCATTTCGGTGCCGCTGAACCTGGTGTTCGGCGTGGCCGCAGCCTGGGCCATCGCCAAGTTCGACTTCCGCGGCAAGAGCGTGCTGCTGACCCTGATCGACCTGCCGTTCTCGGTCTCGCCCATCATCGCCGGCCTGATCTACGTACTGCTGTTCGGTTCCCAGGGCTGGTTCGGCCCCTGGCTGATGGACCACGATATCAAGATCCTGTTCGCCGTGCCGGGCATCGTGCTGGCGACCATCTTCATCACTTTCCCCTTCGTGGCGCGCGAACTGATCCCGCTGATGCAGGCCCAGGGCAGCGAGGAAGAAGAGGCGGCGCTGGTGCTGGGCGCGTCGGGCTGGTCGACCTTCTTCCGCGTGACCCTCCCTAACATCAAATGGGGTCTGCTGTACGGCGTGATCCTGTGCAATGCCCGCGCGATGGGCGAGTTCGGCGCCGTGTCGGTGGTGTCCGGCCACATCCGCGGCGAGACCAATACCATGCCGCTGCAGGTCGAGATCCTCTACAACGAATACAACTTCACCGCCGCGTTCGCGATCGCGTCGCTGCTGGCCTTGCTGGCGCTGGTCACGCTGGCGGTGAAATCCATCATCGAATGGCGCCTGCACGCCGCCCGCAAGACCAATTTGCAGATGCAAACCACGGAGCACTGAGCATGACGATCGAAGTCCAACACATCCGCAAGCAATTTGGCCAGTTCACGGCCCTGGACGACGTCTCGCTGCAGTTCGCCGACGGCGAGCTGACCGCGCTGCTGGGCCCTTCGGGCTGCGGCAAGACCACGCTGCTGCGCTGCATCGCCGGCCTCGAATTCCCGGACTCGGGCCGCGTGCTGCTCGATGGTGCCGACGCGTCTTCCCACCACGTGCGCGAACGCCAGGTCGGCTTCGTGTTCCAGCATTACGCGCTGTTCAAGCACATGACGGTATTCGAGAACGTGGCCTTCGGCCTGCGCGTCAAGCCGCGCAAGGAGCGTCCTTCGGAACAGCAGATCCGCGAGAAGGTCAAGAAGCTGCTCGAGCTGGTGCAGCTGGACTGGATCGCCGACCGCTATCCGCCGCAGCTGTCCGGCGGCCAGCGCCAGCGCATCGCCCTGGCGCGCGCGCTGGCCGTGGAGCCGCGCGTGCTGCTGCTGGACGAACCCTTCGGCGCGCTCGACGCCAAGGTGCGCAAGGAGCTGCGCCGCTGGCTGCGCCAGCTGCACGACGAGCTGCACGTGACCTCGATCTTCGTGACCCACGACCAGGAAGAGGCGCTCGAGGTGGCCGACCAGGTGGTCTTGATGAACAAGGGCCGCGTCGAGCAGATCGGCGCCCCGGCCCAGGTCTACAACCAGCCGGCCTCGCCCTTCGTCTACGGCTTCCTCGGCAACGTCAACCTGTTCCACGGCCGCGTCGATGCGGGCGTGCTGGCCAGCGGCGATGCGCGCCTGGCGACCCCGCAGCATGCCGGCGTCAAGGATGGCGAAGCGATCGCCTACGTCCGGCCGCACGACCTCGACGTCGAGCGCTACGTGGCAGGCGGGGAGGGCGTGGCCGTCAAGCTGCGCCGCGCCCATGCGATCGGACCGCTGGCCCAGCTCGACCTGGAGCGTGCCGACAATGCGCAAATGATCGAAGCCGTCATTCCCAACGAGCGCTTCCGCGAGCTGGCCTTGCGGGATGGCGAGACCCTGCTGGTCAAGCCGAAGCGCATGCACGTGTTCGTCGACCAGGGTGAGAACATATGAACTTCCAGCAGCTGCGTTCGGTGCGCGAAGCGGCGCGCCGCAATTTCAACCTGACCGACGTGGCGAATGCGCTGTTCACCTCGCAGCCGGGCGTGTCGCGCCAGATCCGCGAACTCGAGGACGAGCTGGGCGTGGTCATCTTCGAGCGCAACGGCAAGCGCCTGACCGGCCTGACCGAGCCCGGCAAAGGCATCCTGAAGATCGTCGAGCGCCTGCTGGTGGAAGCCGAGAACCTGCAGCAGGCCAGCAGCGAATACGCGGCCCAGGACAGCGGCACGCTCACCGTCGCCGTCACCCACACCCAGGCGCGCTACGCGCTACCGCAGGTGGTGCAGGCCTTCCGCGCGTCCTTCCCGGGCGTGCGCATCGCCCTGCAGCAAAGCGCTCCCGACCACATCGCCGAATGGGTGCTGTCCGGCCGCGCCGACATCGGCATCGCGACCGAGGGCCTGAGCACCTTCCCCGACCTGGTCTCTTTCCCCTGCTACCGCTGGAGCCACCTGGTGGTGGTGCCGGACGGCCATCCGCTGCTGGCGCAGAGCCCCATCAAGCTGGCCGACCTGGCCGAGTATCCGCTGATCACCTACGACGTCGGCTTCACCGGCCGCAGCCACATCGACGCGGCCTTTGCCAGCGCCGGCGTGAACCCGGACATCGTGCTGACCGCGATGGATTCGGACGTCATCAAGCAGTACGTCTCGCTCGGCATGGGCGTCGGCATCGTCGCCTCGATGGCCTTCGACCACGGCCGCGACCGCGGCCTGCGCGCGATCGAATCCTCGCACCTGTTCGCACCGAACGTGACGCGCCTGGCCGTGCGGCGCGGGGCTTACCTGCGGGCGTATGCGTATGACTTCATCGAACGGTTTGCGCAGGGGTTTACGCGGGCGGATATCGAGAAGGCTTTGCATCCGGTGGTGGTGGAATAGGACTGCGAGCATCCGCTGAAGCGCACCATAAAACAACGTCGTCCCAGCGAAGGCGGGGACGACGTTCTTGAGGTAACGCCCAAAAGGCGACCTGATCTACTGGCCAGGATTGGTGTACCGTGCGTGAATCTCATCGATAGCACGCACCACCTCATCCGGCAGCGTCACCTGCTCCGCATCGATATTCTCCTTCAGCTGCCCCAGCGTGGTCGCCCCGATAATGGTCGACCCCGCGAACCAGCGCGAATAGCACCACGCCAGCGCCATCTGTGAAGGCAGCATGCCATTGTCCCGCGCCAGCGCCGCGTATTCCTTCACGGCCGCGAACACTGCGGGGCGCAGGTAGCGCGGGCTCCAGGTCGGCGGGTAGATCGTCAGGCGGCCGTGCGCATGCGGGTTGTCGACGTACTTGGCGCTGAGCTGGCCGAAGGCGAGCGGGCTGTAAGCCAGCAGGCTGACTTCTTCGCGGTAGCAGACTTCGTCCAGCAGCGTGGTCTCGAAAGCGCGCGCGGTCAGGTTGTACAGGTTCTGGATGGTGGCGATGCGCGGCAAGCCCTTCATTTCGGCCTGCTTGATGTACTCGCTGATGCCCCACGGGCTTTCGTTCGACACGCCGATGTGGCGGATCTTGCCTTCCTCGATCAAGTCGCCCAGCACCGCCAGGGTCTCTTCGATGGGCACGCTGGCGCGTTCCTTGTTGGGATCGAACTGGTTCGCGCCGAAGATCGGCACGTTGCGGCTCGGCCAGTGCAGCTGATACAGGTCGACGTAATCGGTCTGCAAACGCTTCAGGCTGGCGTCCAGCGCGGCGCGGATGTTGGCCGCATCCAGGTCGTGACGGCCGCCGCGGATCCAGGTCTGGTTCGCGTTCGGGCCGGCGGCCTTGGTGGCCAGCACGATGTCGGCGCGCTTGCCACTCTTTTTCAGCCAGCTGCCGATGAAGCGCTCGGTCGATCCCTGGGTGCCGGCACTGGGCGGGACCGGGTACATTTCGGCGGTGTCGATGAAGTTGATGCCGCGCTCCAGCGCATAGTCGAGCTGGCTGTGGGCATCGGCTTCGGTGTTCTGTTCGCCGAAGGTCATGGTGCCCAGGCAGACGCGGGAGACGATGAGGTCGGTGCGGCCGAGTTTTTGCTGCTTCATGAAAAATTCTTTCTAGTCAGTCGGGGTCAGAGCCCACCCGAGTGAACCGGGCTCTGACCCCGATGGATGTCAACTGCCGCGCAAAGCATCCGCACACTCCCGCACCAGCGCCGGTCCGCGATAAATCAGGCCACTATATAACTGCACCAGCTGCGCCCCGGCCGCGATCTTGGCCTTCGCATCCTGCCCGCGCAGGATGCCGCCGACGCCGATGATCGGCACGGCCTCGCCGACTTCCTGCTTCAGCGCGCGGATCACGATGTTGGACAGGTCGAACACCGGCGCCCCGGACAGGCCGCCCTGCTGGCCGGCGTGCTTCATGCCTTCGACGTCGCGGCGGTTGAGCGTGGTGTTGGTGGCGATCACGCCGTCGATGCCGTGGCGGACCAGGGCACCGCCGATGTCGCGGATCTGGTCGGCGTCGACATCGGGCGCGATCTTCAGGGCCAGCGGCACGTAGCGGCCGTGCTGGTCGGCCAGGCGCGATTGTTCGCCCTTCAGCTGGGCCAGCAGGGCATCCAGTTCGGACGCGCCCTGCAGCTGGCGCAGGTTCTTGGTATTCGGCGAAGAGATGTTGACCGTGACGTAGCTGGCGTAGGGATAGACCTTGCGCAGGCATTCGAGGTAGTCGTCGGCGGCGCGTTCGATCGGGGTGTCGGCGTTCTTGCCGATGTTCAGGCCGAGCACGCCGCGCTTTTCCTGGTAGAAGCGCGAGGCCTGCACGTTGGCCACAAAGGCGTCGACGCCGCCGTTGTTGAAGCCCATGCGGTTGATGATGCCGCGCGCGGCCGGCAGGCGGAACATGCGCGGGCGCGGGTTGCCGGGCTGGGCGCGCGGGGTCACGGTGCCGATTTCGATCGAGCCGAAGCCGAGCGCGGCCAGGCCGTCGATGTAGGCGCCATCCTTGTCGAGGCCGGCGGCCAGGCCGACCGGGTTGGGAAAGGTGATCCCCATCACGGTGCGCGGATCTGGCACGGGCTTGCGTACCACGCCGGTGAGGCCGAGGGCGGCCGCGCGGCGCAGGGCCGGCAGGGTCAGGTTGTGGGCCGTTTCAGGATCGAGCGAAAACAGCAGGGGACGGGCAAGCGCGTACAGGAATTTGTCGGACATTTGTCGGTCGATGGTGAATTCACGACATTTTACCGCGTACGCATGAGGCAGGCGGACCTTATCGTTCCAGCACGCCCCAGTTGCCGTCAATACGCGCTTCGAGGGGCCGGAAATTGATCTTGTAAGCCATTTTCGGGCTTTGCTCGATCCAGTAGCCGAGGTAGACGTAGGGCAGGCCCAGCTCGCGCGCCTGTTCGATCTGCCACAAGACGTTGTAGGTGCCGAGCGAGGCGCCGACCAGGTCGGGGTCGAAGAAGGTATAGACCGAGGACAGGCCGTCCGACAGCACGTCGATGATGGACACCATGCGCAGGGTGCCGTCCGGCTCGCGGAATTCGACCAGTCGCGTGTTCACCCGGCTTTGCAGCAGGAACTGGGCGTACTGGTCGCGGCTGTCCTGGTCCATGCCGCCGCCGACGTGGCGGGTGGTCTGGTAGCGCAGGTAGAGGGCGTAATGCTCGTCCGAGAACGACAAATTGGCCACCATGGCGCTCAGGTCGCCGTGGTGCTTCCAGGCGCGCCGCTGGCTGCGGTTCGGCATGAAGTCGTTCACCGCCACGCGCACCGGGATGCAGGCGCGGCAGCCGTCGCAATACGGGCGGTAGGTGAAGATGCCGCTGCGGCGGAAGCCGTTGCGCACCAGTTCGGAATAGACGTCCGCGTTGATCAGGTGGGAAGGCGTGGCCACCTGCGAGCGCGCCTGGCGCGCATCGAGATAGCTGCAAGGGTAGGGCGCCGTGGTGTAGAACTGCAGCGTGGAAAATGGCAGGTCATTTAGGTGCGTCATGCATTGCTCTCGGGGCGAGGTATAAGAGGCATTGTAGCCAAAGACCGCGCCGTGCGCCGTCAGGCGGTCAACGGTGGCGCGACTTCCCAACGTTCTATCGGTGCTTCCCCTATGGCCTGGCGCAAATGATCGAGGAATTGCGCGCGCGGAATCGGACGGGCGCCGAGCGAGGCCAGGTGACCGGTTTCCTGCTGGCAGTCGAGCATCCTGACGCCGTGGCTGCGCAAAAAGGCGACCAGGTAGGCCAGCGCCACCTTGGATGCGTCCGGCACGCGCGCGAACATCGATTCGCCATAGAACATGCGGCCGATGCAGACGCCGTAGGCGCCGCCGACCAGTTCGCCGTCCAGCCACACTTCGGACGAGTGCGCGTAACCGAGGCTGTGCAGGCCGCCATAGCCGGCGATGATGTCTTCCGAAATCCATGTGCCGGGGCCGTCCTTGCGCGGGGCGGCGCAGGCGCGCATCACGCGCTCGAAGGCGCTGTCGAAGCGCACGTCCCACGACCCGCCTTCGAGGCGCGAACGTTCGACCTTGCGCAAGGTTTTTTTCAGGCTGTCGCTGACCTTGAAGGCATCGGTCTGCAGCACCATGCGCGGATCGGTGCTCCACCAGAGGATGGGCTGGCCTTCCGAGAACCAGGGAAAGATGCCGTTGCGATAGGCTTGCAGCAGGCGCCGCGGCGACAGATCGGCGCCGGCCGCCAGCAGCCCGGGCGCGTCGGTCGTCAGCGCTTCGGAGACGTCGGGGAAGGGCGTGTTCGCTTCGAGCCAGGGGATCATGCGCCGGCCCGTCAGTCTGGTTGTTCGGGTCCGCGCATGCGGCGCGTGATGTCCTGGGTGTGGAAACCGTAGTCGCCACCGTCCTTGCCGCCCTCGCGCATGCGGGCGCGGTCTTCGAAGAACAATTCCAGCGTGGTGCGGATGGTCGGGAAAGCCAGGTCGTCCCAGGGGATCTCGTGCTCGGCGAACAGGCGCACGTCCAGGCTTTCGATGCCGGGGGCGAAATCGAGGTCGAGCAGTTCCGCCAGGTAGAACAGGTGGACCTGGTGCACGTGGGCCACGTTCAGCAGCGTGAACAGCTTGCCGAGCCTGACGTTGGCGCCAGCTTCCTCTTCGGTCTCGCGCACCGCCGCCTGTGCCGTGGTCTCCTCATTTTCCATGAAGCCGGCCGGCAGGGTCCAGTAGCCGTGACGCGGCTCGATCGCGCGCTTGCACAGCAGGATCTGCAGTTCGCCGTCGCGCTCCCACACTGGAATTGAGCCGATCACCATCTTCGGATTCTGGTAGTGGATGGTGCCGCAATGGGTGCACACGTAGCGTGGACGGTTGTCGCCTTCGGGGATGGCCACCGTCAGCGGATGGGCGCACTCGGAGCAGAATTTCATGGAGACACGGAGGTTATGGGCTTGCCCTTACTTTACACCGTAATGCGCCGGCTGTGCCGCCCTCGGGAAAGGGCGATGGGATCGCCATTGCGCAATCGGGCCAGGCCCCGTATAATACGAACCATCAGACGCGGGGTGGAGCAGTCTGGCAGCTCGTCGGGCTCATAACCCGAAGGTCACAGGTTCAAATCCTGTCCCCGCAACCAAATTCAGGTGCATCATTGCCTCGGAAAGCCCGATCGACACAGCGTCGATCGGGCTTTTTTCGTTTCTTCGCTGGTTTTTCAAGTCGTTTCCGGCGCACGAGTGCATTCGCGCTAATTAAAGTCTGCTATATTCAATGTCGATCAGGAAATATTTACACCTGCCGATTGAAGTTCAGCGATTTCATCCGACTATGAGCGACGCGACATTGAATCTTCCCCAAGCCGTCCACCTGCCCAGGGTGCTGGTCAGTATCCTCAACTGGAACGGTACCGCCAAGACCCTGACCTGCCTGGATTCGGTGAAAAACGAAGTGGCGGTTGCGCCGGCGGAGGTCACCACGCTGGTCATCGACAACGGTTCGCGCAGCGAAGAGGCGGCGGCATTGTCCGAGGCCGTGGCGTCGCGCGACGTGGTCCTGGAATGCCTGCCGCACAATCTGGGCTTCACCGGCGGGCATAACGTCGCCATCGAGCGGGCTATCCGCGAAGGCTACGATTACATCTGGTTGCTGAACAACGATTCCACGGTCGAGATCGGGACCTTGCGTGAGCTGGTGGCCGAACTCCAGGACCATGCGCGCTGCGGTGCGGTGTCGCCGGTCTTGCGCGACATCCACGACGGCCGCATCGCACGCTGCGTCAACTACCATGACTGGCACAAGCGCAAGCCGCGGTGGATCCTCGATATCGAGGAGGCGCGCCGGTTCCAGGACGAGCATCCGGAAAAAGTCTGGGTCGACGGTACCGCGGTGTTGTACCGGGTACAGGCGTTGCAGGAGACCGGCCCGCTGGACGATCGCCTGTTTGCCTACTACGACGACGACGATATCGCCATGCGGCTGGTCAAACATAATTGGACGGTGCGCTGTGCCCTGAATGCGACCGTCTTCCATGAAAACCGCCAGGAACTCGAAGAGTTTCCGCTGTACCTGATTTATTTATTGCAGCGTAACGAGATGCTGTTCCTGGATACCCATACGCCGCCGGCCCACCGCCGCCTGTTGCGCCTGAAGCTGGTGGACAAGGCCATGTACGATGCCGTCCGCTACCGCGAATACGGCCGCTATACCTACAGCGATGCGGCCCTGCTCGGCATGTGGGACTATGTGCGCGGCCGCTTCGGCCCGCCGGCACACGGGCGCAAGGTGCCCCTGTTGCTGCGCGCCGCCTGCATGCTCGCGCAGCGCGTGTATGCGATCAAGAACGCGAAAGCGCGCAAGGCATCCGGCGCAGGGCTTGCGCCGGAACAGCAGCAGTCGACCTGAGCGGGGGAAGCTCGACACAGCGCAAATCCCGTTCAAGCCGACGCAACAGTGCCGGCCTTTGCCGGTCGAACCATCGTTGCCCGACTAGTGACCGATGGAGCATGCGTTCATGATTACCGTTGACGAGATAAACGAGGCCTGGGGCTGGGTTGGCCTGGAAGCGGTGGAAGTGCTGGGCGAAAACGCCTTCGGCAACCTCATCATCCGCGATGCGGACGGCATGTACTGGCGCCTGTCGCCGCAAGACCTGTGCTGCGAACCAGTGGCCGAAGACCGCGCCGCCCTCGATGCCCTTTCCTATAACCAGGATTTCCTGAACGATTGGTATATGCCCGATGCCGTGCACCTGGCCGAGTCCACGCTGGGTCCGTTGGCGGACGGGCGCAAGTACTGCCTCAAGATTCCCAGCGCACTGGGTGGCCAGTACGGCAGCGACAATCTTGCCATCGTGCCGCTGTCCGAACTGATCCGCTTTGCCGGGGAAGGTGCGCAGCAATTCGATGGCTTGCCGCGCCTGAACTGATTCAGAAGCGCTTCAGCAGGCCAAGCTGCAGCAGGTCGCGGTCATTGGTCTGGCGGAAGGTCTTGACCCGGTTGAAGTTGACGAAGGCGCGGGTTGCATGCGACAGCGCACGCTCCGCCTGGAGGCTGATCAACAGATTGGCGCGCGTCTTCTGGTCTTCGTCGCGGTCGTTGCGCGCCAGGTAGGGTCCGATGCCGGCGCTCACCGCGAAGCGCGGCGTCACCTGCTGCACGTAGTCGAGCTGGGCGGCGATGCCGTCGCGGTCGACACGGCGCCCGTCATCGCCTTCCCACACCAGTTTGCCGGATACGGCCCAATGATCGAAGCGGCCATCCAGGTATTTGCGGGCTTCCAGGATGCCGGCATTCGCGCCTTTGGTGTGCGACAGATTCGTGATCGAGCGGCCCAGCGAGGCGCCGAACCACCACGGGCCGCTTGCGGATGAGGTGCCGGGGTCGGGGCGCGCCGGCCCGAACTGGCGCCCGAGGCCGAGCAGGATGGCGGCCGAGCGGTGGGCGCCGGGCATCCACGCATAGTTCACACCGAGGCGCAGGTCGGTGCCGGCCGGCAGCATGCGCAGCGGCAGGCGCAGCGCGCCGCCGAGCAACAGGCCCCAGTGCGCATCGTCGAATTCCTGGCCGCCGACCGTGGTGGTGTTCATGCTCAGGTAGGGACCGGCGCCCAGTTCGCCTGTGAAGGTGCCGCCGAGTGCTTGCACGGCCACCCATTGCAGGGCGAAACCGTCGCGGTGGTTATTGTCCGGATGGCCTTCGTTGTAGTGGACGAAGTCGATGCGTCCCTGTCCGAACGCGGTGGTTTGTTCGCGGCCGGCGCGCACCTCGAGAGAGCGCCAGCCCATCGAGCGTGAGCCGCCACTGTCGCCTTGCGTGCTGCCGTGGATGCGGCCGTCGCCGAATTCGAGAGAGAGATAGGCGCCGTGGGTGCCGGCATCGCCGGCCGCGCCGTCCTGGACGGGAACCTGTGCCTGGACATGACAAGCCGCGCCGCCGGCGAGCAGCAGGACGGCGATGCAAAGAATGGGTTTCACTGTCGTGTGCTGAACCGGGGTCCAGGTCAATGTTCGATTGATGGCAAGTCTAGCGGCTTGTTCCGGGCAGGGGCGCATGCTAGCCGTGGAGACAGTGTCAGCCGGCAGGCTGGCTCAGGCTGTCCCACAGGTAGGCCGCCGCCATCGTGCGCTGCGGCCGGTAGGCTTGCAGGAAGGCTTCGGCCTCGGCGATGCCGGGGCGGGTGTCCGCGCCGATCAGGCGCCCGATCGCGCTGCGCACCGCTACGTCGCCATGCAGCGAACAATCCGAGGCGCCATAGCCGCGCAGCAAGGCGTAGTTGACGGTCCAGGGGCCGATGCCCTTGATCGCCAGCAGGCGGGCGGCGATGGCGCCGAGCTCGTCATCCGCGCTGTCGAGCGACAGGTCGCCATCGGCCACCAGGCGTGCCAGGCGCAGCAGGGTTTCGGCCTTGGCCCGCGAAAACTTGCGGCTGGTCAGTTGCTCGATATCGAGACGGGCCACGTCCGGCGCTTCCGGATAACACCACAAGCCCCCCGGATGCGCACGTCCGGCCTGCTGGATGAAACTGCGCCGCAGCGCGATCGCGAAGGGCAGGTTGATCTGCTGGCCGATGATGGCCCAGGTGAGCGCTTCGAACACGCTGGCGGCCTGGATCACGCGCAGGCCGGGCGTGCGCCGCACCAGGGGGCCGAACAGGGGATCGTCGCGCACGGCGGCTGCAAAGGCGGCCGGATCAATGCGCAGGCCCAGCATGCCCGCCAGCGCGGCATCGGCCCGCGCCGGGATCCGCGCGCCGGCGGCGTCGATGACGCAGTGTGCGCGGTCTTCGCCCAGCACGAGTTCGAACTGCAGCGGCACGCCGTCCAGCAGCACGCCCTTGCGGATGGTGTCGCCGTCGATGCGCTCGGCCACGCCTTCGGCATCGCGGCCGTGGAAGCTCAGGACGTCCTGGCGGCGGTAGCCTGCGGGCAGGGCGACGTCGACCGGTTTGCGCATTACTTGGTCTGCGCCGGCAGGACGGCGCTGCGGCCGAAGCGCGGCACGAAGCCTGTGACCAGGGCGGTGCCGACCAGCACGATGGCCGAGCCAAGGAGCGTGTACCAGCCGATGGTCTCGTGCAGGAAGAGTGCACCCCACAGGATGCCGAACACTGGGTTCAGGAAGGTCACCGTCAGCGCCGAGGTGGTGCCGACTTCCTCGATCAGGCGGAAATACAGGATGTAGGCGATGCCGCTGCACAGCACACCCAGCGCCAGCACGGCGGCTGCGATGCCGGGCGTGAAGTCGCCGGCAATCGGGAACAGCGGCAGCACCGGCAGCACCATCAGGGCCGAGGTCCACATGGTGCCGTGGGCGTTCGCGAAGGGTTCGACGCTTTTCGCCGAACGCGCATACAGGCTGGCCACGCTGTAGCTGAAGGCGGCCAGCAGCGCCGCGGCCACCGCGATGCCGGCGCCGGGCCGCGCCGCCACGTGGTCGAAGCCGACCAGCAGCGCAACCCCGACTGTGCCCAGCACCAGGCCGGCGCCGCTCCGCAGGCCGACGTTTTGTCTCGACCATACGGCGCCGAGCAGGGCGCCCCACATCGGCGCGGTTGCATTCAGCACCGACAGCACCGAGGCCGACAGCGTGCGCGCGGCAAAGGCAAACAAGAGGAAAGGCAGTGCGGAGTTGAAGAAGCCGAGGATGAAGTAATGCTTCCAGTGCGCGCGCAGGTGCAGCCGCTTCTTCAGTACCAGGCCGACCCCGGCCAGGAACAGCGCCGCGAACAGCACCCGCAGCTCGATCAGCACGGCCGGCCCCAGCACCGGCGCGCTGATGCGCATGAAGAGGAAGGAACCGCCCCAGATGGCGGCGAGCAGGATGAGGCGCAGCAGGTTTGCGTTGTTCATTGTTCTTGTATCCCTGGGAGGCAGGGAGGGATTATCGACGGCGGTGCTCGCGCGGGCTTCCTGTTTTTTGCTTTTGAACTGCGAGCGGTGCGGCGGAAGGGGGATGGTACAAGAAACCGCGAAGAAGGGGGGAGTACTGCAGCGTCGTCCCGCGAGGCGAGAGCGACGCTGTACTGCTGACTGGCAGGTTCAAGGCATCAAGGCCTTCTTGCCCGAACGCTTGGCCTTCACCTCGCCCAGCGCCTTGTCCATGGCCGCCAGCCGTGCCGGCAGCGCCGGGTGATTCGCCGAATAGCCGTTCAGCACCGACGGCGGATAGGCTTCGGCCAGGCGCCGCCAGAATACAGGCGCGTCGGCGACGTCGTAGCCGGCGCGGGCGGCGAGGTAGATCGCCAGGCGGTCGGCGGCGGCGTCGGCACCGGCCGGCATGGCCTTGATGCCGCCGCTGCCGACCAGCATCGAGGTGTCCGGATTCACGCTGCGCAGGTTGTCGATGATGCTGCCGATGGTTTCCTTGTTGCCCTGGGTGCCGGCATGGCCCAGCATGTTGTGCGCCATGGTGCGCGCCAGGACAAAGGCCAGCTCGTCGTCATTGCGGGTGAAGTTGATCATGCCGCGCGTGATCAGCACGCGCGAACCGTCGGCATAGGCATTGACGTTATCGGCGTTGCCAAGCTCGATGGCGAAGGCGCAGGCGCGCGTGACCGGGATCGCGATCTGGCGCTCGCTGCCGCGGCGCTCGACCGTCACCGGCATGCTGGCCTGGGACGCGACGATGCGGTTGAAGATGGCGCCCGCCTGGGTCAGCGCATGCTGGCCGGTGGGCAGCGGCTTGCCGCCGGCGGCCAGCAGCACGTCGCCGTCCTGCAGGCCGGCGCGCGCGGCGCCGCTGCCGGCCAGCACGCCGGTCACCTGCAGGCGCTCGTCCATGCCGAAGGCGACGTGGGCCGCTTCGTTGTAATCGCCCGGGTAGGACCAGCGGTTCTTGGCGGTGAAGCCGAGCAGCGGGCGCGCCTGGCCCTTGCACAGTTCCGCGTTCTGGATGAGGAGCGGCGCCGCGACCTTGTACAGGCGGTCCTGCAGGTCCGCCATCCTGGTCAGCGTATCGGCGGCCGCGGTGATCTGCGGCGTCAATGCCGGCGTGTCGGACGGGCGATGAACGGCGCCCGGTGTGGACTGGATCGGACGCACATCCTGGGTGGCGCAGGCCGACAGCAGCAATGCCAGGGAAATGCCCAGCGCGGGCAGGCGCAGGACTGCGGCGGCATGACGCGAATGCGGCAAATGACGAATCATGGGCTCCTCTATTTATTTATATTGTTTATGCTTTTCCGGTGCTGCCGAAACCGCCGGCACCGCGATCGCTCGACGAGAATTCGTCGACGACATTGAAGTCCACCTGCAGCACCGGCACCACGACCAGCTGGGCCAGGCGGTCCATCGGCTGCAGGGTGAAGGCGGCCTGGCTGCGGTTCCAGGTCGACACCATCAGTTGCCCCTGATAATCGGAGTCGATCAAGCCTACCAGATTACCGAGCACGATGCCGTTCTTATGGCCGAGTCCACTGCGCGGCAAAATCATGGCCGCGTAGCCGGGATCGGCGATGTGGATCGCCAGGCCGGTCGGCACCAGCACGGTCTGCCCGGGCTCGATGACGAGCGGAGCGTCGACGCAGGCGCGCAGGTCGAGGCCGGCACTGCCGGGCGTTGCATAGGCCGGCAGGAAGTCTTTCATGCGCGGGTCGAGGATTTTCAGGTCGATCTGTTTCATGTGATGCAAAGTAAAAGGGGTTCAGGCCAGCAACGAGCGTTGTTCCAGGCGCTTGGCGATTTCGGAGACCAGCTGGCGCGCCAGCTCGAGCTTGCCGGCGCGCGGCAGCACGGTGTGGCCGTTGTCGTCGAACAGCACGATCGCATTCTCATCCTGCCCGAAGGTCAGCGGGCCGATATTGCCAACGAGCAAGGGAATCCCCTTTTTCTCGCGCTTGGCGGCGCCATACTCGATCAGGTTCTGCGACTCCGCGGCAAAGCCGACGCAGTAGGGCCAGCCGCTCAACGAGGTGGTGGCGGCGACGCTGGCCAGGATGTCTGGATTCGGCGCGAACCGGAGGTCCGGCGCGGCGCTGCCATCCTTCTTGATCTTGTGCTCGCGGGCATTCTCGATGCGCCAGTCGGCCACGGCCGCCACGCCGATGAAGACGTGCTGGCCGGCGACGCCCGCCATGACGGCATCCAGCATCTGCTGGGCGCTGCGCACGTCGATGCGGCGCACGCCGTGCGGTGCGTCCAGCGCGGTGGGGCCGGAGACCAGGGTGACGTCGGCGCCGGCTTCGCGCGCCGCGCGGGCGATCGCATAGCCCATCTTGCCGGACGAGAGATTGGTAATGCCGCGCACCGGGTCGATCGCTTCATAGGTCGGACCGGCCGTGATCAGCACGCGCTTGCCGGCCAGGAGCTTGGGCTGGAAGGAGGCGACCAGCTCTTCGAGCAGTTCGTGCGGTTCCAGCATGCGGCCCATGCCGGTCTCGCCGCAGGCCTGGGAACCGGCGGCCGGACCGAAGATGCGGACCCCGTCCGCACGCAGCTGCGCCACGTTGCGCTGGGTCGGCGCCTTTTCCCACATCTCGACGTTCATGGCCGGCGCCACCAGCAGCGGCACCGTGTGAGGGCGCGCCAGGCACAGGGTCGACAACAGGTCGTCGGTGGCGCCGTGCGCCAGCTTGAACAGGAAGTCGGCCGAGCAGGGCGCGACCAGGATGGCGTCGGCGTCGCGCGTCAGGTCGATGTGCGCCATGTTGTTGGGGATGCGGCCGTCCCACTGATCGAGGTAGACCGGATGCCCGGAGAGGGCCTGCATCGTCACCGCGCCGATGAAATGGGTGGCGGCCTCGGTCATCACGACCTGCACCCTGGCCCCTTCCTTGGTCAGGGCGCGGCACAATTCGGCGGCCTTGTAGCAGGCCACGCCGCCCGACAGGCCGAGGACGATCTTCTTGCCCTTCAGGTCCATGCTCATTCGATTCTCCTACTTGTTTTTGTTCACCCGGCGCAGTTCGTCGACGATGAACAGGAAGGCGCCGAGGCAGATCGCGCTGTCGGCGATGTTAAAGGCCGGGAAATGGCCGATGCCGCGCCAGTGGAAATCGAGGAAGTCGATCACGTGGCCGTAGGCGATGCGGTCGATCAGGTTACCCAGCGCGCCGCCCATGATCAGCGCCAGCGCCCAGCAGAACATGCGCTGGCCCGCGTGCTTGCGCAGCAGGTGCAGGATGAAGCCGACCGCCACCAGCGCCAGCACGCCGAAGAACCAGCGCTGCCAGCCGCCCTGGGTCGCCAGGAAGGAAAAGGCGGCGCCCGGGTTATACGCCAGCACCAGGTTGAAGAAGCCGGTGATCGGCTTTTCTTCGCCGTGCATGAAGGTGCGGGTAATCGTGATCTTGGTGATCTGGTCGATCAGGATCACGATGAAGGCGACGCCGAGCCAGGGCAGCAGGCTGCTGCCAGGGCGGGCGGAGACGGCGGAGATGGTCGGTTTTTTTTTGGTGGCCATGTCGAGGGAAGGGTTGGGTGCGGCTGTGCAAGCGCTCAACCGCTATTTAATCAGGCGAAGCGGCGCTTCTCACCGCTGCCGAACAAATTGCTCGTGCAGCGGCCGCACAGGCCCGGATGGGCCGGGTCGTGGCCGACGTCGCGGCGGTAGTGCCAGCAGCGTTCGCACTTCCCGGCCTCGGATCGGGTCACCGCCACGGCTTCCTGGGCCGCATCCGCCACCTGCTCGACGCTGGCCTGCGAAGTGATGAACACGAACTTCAGGTCGTCGTCCAGGCTAGCCAGGGCGGCGTACTTGTCGCCCGCCGCCTTCAATGCCAGCTCGGCCTGCAGCGAGGAACCGATCGCACCCGAACCGCGTACCTCTTCCAGCTGCTTGGTGACGTCGGTGCGCACGGCGCGGATCAGCGCGTACTTGGCCAGCAGGGCCTCGGCGTCTGCTTGCGCCGGGAAGGCCCATTCGGTCTGGGTGAAGATGGTCTCGTCCGATTCGGCGAAGGCCTTCTCGCCCGCGAACACGGCCCAGGCTTCCTCGGCGGTGAAGGACAGGACCGGTGCCATCAGGCGCAGCAGGCTGTGGGCGATGTTCCACAGCGCGGTCTGGGCCGAGCGGCGCGCGATCGAGTCCACGCCGGTGGTGTACAGGCGGTCCTTCAGGATGTCGAGGTAGAAGCCGCCCAGGTCTTCCGAGCAGAAGATCTGCAGGCGCGACACCACCGGGTGGAATTCGTAACGCCCGAAGTGGGCGGCGACGTCGCGCTGCAGCTTCTCGGTTTCGGCCATCGCGTAGCGGTCGATTTCGAACATCCCGGCCACCGGCACGGCGTTGACGGCCGGGTCGAAGTCCGAGGTGTTCGCCAGCAGGAAGCGCAGGGTGTTGCGGATGCGGCGATACGATTCCGTCACGCGCTTCAGGATCTCTTCGCCGATCGACAGCTCGCCGGTGTAATCGGTCGAGGCCACCCACAGGCGCAGGATGTCGGCGCCGAGGGTATCAGAGATCTTTTGCGGCGCCATCGTGTTGCCGAGCGACTTCGACATCTTCTTGCCGTTTTCGTCGACGGTGAAGCCGTGGGTCAGCAGCGCTTTATACGGCGGCGTACCGTTCAGCATCGAGGAAGTCAGCAGCGACGAGTGGAACCAGCCGCGGTGCTGGTCCGAGCCTTCCAGGTACAGGTCGGCCGGGAAGGCCAGCTGCTGCTGGTGCGAGCCGCGCAGCACGGTCTGGTGGGTGGCGCCGGAATCGAACCAGACGTCGAGCGTGTCGCGGTTCTTTTCGTAGGTGTCGGCATCGTCGCCGAGCAGTTCGCGCGCGTCCAGCTGGTGCCAGGCGTCGATGCCGTTCGCTTCGATCAGCTTGGCCACCTGTTCCAGCAGTGCCGGGGTGCGCGGATGCAGCGCGCCGGTTTCCTTGTGGATGAAGAAGGCCATCGGCACGCCCCACTGGCGCTGGCGCGACAGGGTCCAGTCCGGACGATTGGCGATCATGCCGTGCAGGCGCGCCTGGCCCCAGTCCGGGAAGAACTGGGTCTCGGCGATGCCGGCCAGCGCGGTCTCGCGCAGGGTGGGGCCGCCGTCCTTCGGCGTGAGGTCCATGCCGGCGAACCACTGGTTGGTGGCGCGGTAGACGATCGGGGTCTTGTGGCGCCAGCAGTGCATGTAGCTGTGTTCGAACATCTTGAATTCGAACAGGGCACCCGCTTCGGTCAGCGCGGCGACGATCGGCTTGCTGGCTTCCCAGATGGTCATGCCGCCGAACAGCGGCAGGGTGGCGGCGAAACGGCCGTCGCCCAGCACCGGTTTCAGGATGGCGTCGTCCGGCATGCCGTGCGCCTTGCACGACTGGAAGTCTTCCAGGCCGTATGCAGGCGCCGAGTGGACCACGCCGGTGCCGCTGTCGGTGGTGACGTAATCGGCCAGGTAGACCGGCGAAGTGCGGTCGTAGAAGGGATCGGCGGCGTGCAGCGGGTGCTTGAAACGGATGCCGTCCAGCTGGGCGCCCGTGGTCTCGGCGACGATCTCGCCTTCCAGCTTGTAGCGTTGCAGGACGTTTTCTACCAGGTCCTTGGCCACGATCAGCAGCAGCGGCTTTTCCTCGCGCATGGTTTTCACCAGCGCGTAGGTCACTTCCGGGTGCGCGTTCAGCGCCTGGTTCGACGGGATGGTCCACGGGGTCGTGGTCCAGATCACGATGAAGCCGTCGCCTGCGGGCAGCTGGTCGAGCTTGAAGGCTTGCGCCAGCTTCTCCGGCTCGGCGAAGGGGAAGCCGACGTCGATCGCCGGGTCGCGCTTGTCCTGGTATTCGACTTCCGCCTCGGCCAGTGCCGAGCCACAATCGAAGCACCAGTTGACCGGCTTCAGGCCGCGGTAAACGTAACCCTTGTCCAGCAGCTTGCCGAGGGCGCGCAGTTCGTCGGCCTCGTTACCATACGCCATGGTCATGTAGGGATTGTCCCATTCGCCGAGCACGCCCAGGCGGATGAAGCCGGTGCGCTGGCGGTCGATCTGCTCGAGCGCATAGGCGCGTGCCTTTTGAAGCACTTCGGCGGTCGGCAGGTTTTTGCCGTACAGTTTTTCGATCTGGATCTCGATCGGCATGCCGTGGCAGTCCCAGCCCGGCACATAGGGCGCGTCGAAGCCGGCCATGGTGCGCGATTTGACGACCATGTCCTTCAGGATCTTGTTGACGGCGTGGCCCAGGTGGATGTCGCCGTTGGCGTAGGGCGGACCGTCGTGCAGGATGAACTTCGGACGGCCGGCGGCGGCCTTGCGGACGCGCTCGTAGATTTTTTTATCCTGCCATTGCTTGACCCAGCCCGGTTCGCGCTTGGCGAGGTCGCCGCGCATCGGGAAGGCGGTATCGGTCATGTTGACCGGGTATTTGCTTTCGGGCTTTTTCGCCCCTTTTTGGCCATTTTTGGTATCGGACATAGGACTTTTCTAAGGTGGACTGCTGTTGGGTATGAACGTGGGCAAGCAGGACGCTGCGGACGAAGCCGGGGCGCCGCGATTGACGGCGTTCAAATTCGGTCGGTGGCGGTGAGGGCGCCGGCGCGCTGGGCGAACCAGGCGCGGGCCTGTTGGGCATCGCGCTCGATGGCGGCCGTGAGCGTGGGCAGGTCGACGTATTTTTCCTCGTCGCGCAGTTTGCTCAGGAATTCCACCTGCACCAGCTTGCCGTAGCAAGGCTGGTTGTAGTCGAACACGTGCACCTCGAGCAGCATGCGGCCCGCGTCTTCGACGGTCGGGCGCACGCCGAGGCTGGCGACGGCCGGCAGCGGCTGGTCCGCCAGGCCATGCACCTGCACCACGAAGATGCCGGCCAGGGCCGGACGGTGGGCGACGCGCAGGTTCAGCGTCGGGAAGCCCAGTGTCCGGCCCAGTTTGGCGCCATGGATGACGTGGCCGGACATCGCATACGGATGGCCGATCAGGGCGCGGGTGGCATCGAAATCGGCCGCCGCCAGCGCGCTGCGCACGGCCGAGGAGGAAATGCGGGTGGCATCGTGCAGCACGGCCGGCAGGCTGTGGACTTCGAAGCCGTATTCCTTGCCGGCTTCGGCCAGCAGGGCGACATTGCCGGCGCGCCGGGCGCCGTAGCAGAAATCGTCTCCCACCATCAGCCATTTGACGTGCAAGCCTTCGACCAGCACGCGCTCGGTGAATTCGCGCGGCGACATGGCCGCGAAATGCTCGCTGAAATGCTCGACGATGACGCGGTCGACGCCGGCGTTGGACAGCGATTCCAGCTTGTCGCGCAGGTTGGCGATGCGGGCCGGCGCCCTGGACAGGTCGCCGCTGCGCTGGGCGAAGTATTCGCGCGGATGCGGCTCGAAGGTCATCACTGCGGATTCCAGTCCGAGCCGCTGCGCGGCAGCCGTCACGTGGGCCAGCAACGCCTGGTGTCCGCGGTGGACGCCGTCGAAGTTGCCGATCGTGAGTGCGCAGGGGGCACGCGCCCTGTCGTTGGGAAGTCCGCGAAATACCTTCATTGGATGATTCGTGCTCCGAGGCGAAATACCAGATTATACGGCAACTGGGTTTGTTACCAAGCCCGGTGGCCTTCAGCCGGGGGCAGGGGCGGGCTGGCGCCAGGGCTCTGCCAATGTAAAAAGCGCTGCCTGCGCGAACGCAGGCAGCGCTTCAGCACTGCCGGAAGGAGGATGGCGGGACTTACGCCAGCGGCTTGTTGATGGCCATGGTGAAGTAACGCGCCAGTTCGGCGGTACCTTCCTTGCCACCCACGGTGCCGAGCGTCTTGATCGCCTGCTGTTTCTTGCCGGCGGCGGCATAGGCTTCGCCCAGGTGCAGCTTGGCATCTTCCGGGTACTTCAGGTTGCCGGCCTTGATGGCGGCTTCCATCATCTTCAGGCCTTTGTCTGCCTGGCCCGATTGCACCAGGCTATAACCGAGGGCAACCAGGCCGTCGTTGTCGCCGGCTTTGGTCAGCGCGGCTTCGTCGGCGGCGAGGTTCTTGTTCTGCTCGGCCAGGGTCTTCTCGGCCAGGTCCTTCAGGCGCTGGTGACGCGGAGCATCGGCACCGGTACCCAGTGCGCCGGCCTTGTAGCCCTTGTCGATGACCTTGATCGCTTCGGCCGGGGCCTTGGCTTGCAGGACCAGCTGGGCCATTTCCATGTACTCGCTCGGCTTCTTCAGCAGGCCGTTGGCCAGCT
>Ga0265780_10001155_pt1 | contig 38577 bp, 34 predicted proteins | sample P1T30metagenome_FD_192432 | JGI IMG/M metagenome (GOLD analysis project Ga0265780, IMG submission 192432) | Plant litter microbial communities from East Loma Ridge, Irvine, California - P1 T30 | ecosystem: Environmental > Terrestrial > Plant litter > Unclassified | place: USA: California...
AGATACCATCGATAAGGTTGTCGTCCTTCTGCACAGCCTTAGACTCAAAGGAGGCATTGTATCCGTTAGTATCTACAACAAAGGCCCACGCACGATTGACACAGGAGCGAAGCGACTAGAAGACGCGTTGGAGTTCAGAACTCGACTAGAAGGTACCGCCATCACTACAGCTGTCCTCAGGCACTTGCTCGGAGCGTAGTCATGTGAGTAAGATATCCTTTCCTTGCGATGTATATCTACTGATCTTGAAGCATCTAATCGACGCGAGTTCCAGGAACGACGGGTAGACCATCAGGACGACAACTACACCCATGTTGGGATCCATCAAGGCAGTAGGAATCGGAAATTGAAGATACCGAATTGTGCCTTTTCGCAAAGAATCAGACCAGTCGTGATTGCGAAATTTGTCAATCAGGAAATAGGCGCATAGAAATTGAACCTCCCATGCGGATCAAACTCCTTCTTCAGCCTCCTCAACTTCTCCAGCCGCCACGGCTCGTGCCCATAAATGTCTTTCATGCTCTCATCACCCCTTGCATAATTCACATAAGCCCTTAGTTTCTCCCCGCTCGCCTGAACCAGCAAATCTCTGATCTCAGTTCCGATCTTCCAAGCCCCAGCATCGAGACTCGCATTTGCCGCATAGTTGATAAGCGGCGCGAGTAACAGCTTGCCCTCGCGATCAGGGTACGCACTATCACCACTATCAATCTCGCTCACACGGTTGGTCGCGAAGCTTTCGAGGAACATGATGGCATTGCGGTATTCGATCGGTAGCCCGGCGTAGATGTCGATAACTTTGCGCAAAGCTGTGAGAGAGTATCGTTTGAGCGAGATAGGGAGGATTGCACGCGACAAGCCTTTCGTGCACGCGGCGCCGCCACGGTTGGCTTGAGTGTGTACGTTCACGCCCGCGAGATCCGTCACGCTGCTTTCGACGCCGACTGGCGCAAGAGCGTGGAGGGGATCAGCGTATCGCGCTGGAATGAACGGGCCCTGATAGTACACCCAGAAGATTACAATGGGCTTTGGTCATCAGCTGAGATTGCCGAAGTAGAGCGACGTTACTCACATTCACTGAGTCTACATCCGGATTATGCGCGAAGATCCCATAATGCGCCAGCTCTGCTGGCCTATCCGACGCTTCGAGCCACTCATTCGCAATAGTGAACACTGCCTCCATCTTCTCGTGCGTAAAGATGAAGCTGGTTGCAGTCCAATGGTCTTGTGTGGGCTCTCGGTCATAGATTTTCACCTTCACTCGAGTGACGATGCCAAAATTGACACCAGCCCCTCGAATCCCCCAGAATAGATCTTTGTTCTCATTCCCCGAGACGTGGATAGCAGTACCGTTGGCGAGGATCAAGCGTGCGGAGATGAGCTGATCTGTGGCTTTACCGTATCGACCCTGGAGCCATCCGTGTCCACCGCCCAACATAGGTGCCAAATACCCCGTGCAGTCGCAAGCTGTAGTCATGGTCTGCTTGCCCTGAGACCATAGATACGGGATGATGTCGCCAGTTTGAACGCCGCCTCCCATCAGAGCAGCAGTGCCGTTATCGACAATGGTGATGTTGTTCAAACCATGCAAGAGGATACCGATGCCGTGCTTGACCTTTGAGAGGGTCCTTGCGGTTCCATGACCGCCTGAGATGGCGAGGAAGGGCTTACGGTGTGCGTTTGCGTATCGAATCTTCACGGAAGTGAGCTACATGAAGACAGGCAGGACGCATCGGATCGTACCGTCTCCTGTACATCCTCCTCGCTGGCTACTCTCACGATCGCGTAAAAGCTCGGCGTTATTACCGCACTCCACCGTGTACTCGCATTGATAAATTTCTCGGATCCCGGATAGTAGACTTCTGCTTTGTGGCTCAAGGAAGCAACAAAAGAATTGGCAGTGGATGGGCCACTGACAGAAGAGAGGCCGAGCGCGGCGAGGGCACCAAATGTCCAGGTCACCAAGCTTGCCATTGCGCAAATGTATAGATGCCAACTTTTGAAGTATCGCAAAGGAAAGACCGGGATTTATGGCTCTATCCTACTCGACACCGTTCGCACAAGGCTAGGGCTTACTCATTCCGCCTGGGACAGAAGCCTGCACTACGTACTAATCTTGCATGCGCCACGGTCGGACAGCATGCATTTTTTCATACTTCCTTGACGGGGCGTGGTCTGCAGTCATTCAATACGTTAAGCATATTATATGACTCTTGTTGGGATGTCTCGTGCTACCACAGTGCGTACACCTTCAAGAAGGCTGATTGGGATCTGGTCGAACTGGAAGGACGATTTCTACGAAAAGTTACCAGGGAGCAGCAGACGGGCACATGCCACATAAATTGCGCATATGTGAGCTCTACATGTAAGCCTATAGCATTGTACCCAGGCTGCATCCTCCATCCCTTTGCGTGTGCGGGGTCGTAGGTAAGCTAGCTGGGCGTGGTCTGCACGCCCACAGGCGAAGACGGAAGAGGAAGTAAGAGTCAATCAACGCGGTCGACTGCAACGGCGTAGGCCGCATTGTGTTGCGGAAGTCGGTCACCGACACATCTTGGATGGAGGGATGCTCTGAGGTTGGAGAGACCAAGATTTGCTCGCATATGGGGCAATTGCTTAGTAGGTAAGATTGAGCTCGAATTGGGGCCCTGCACCCCGCGAAAACCGCAGCACAGGATAATCAACGACTGCGCGACTTCGTCCACCACTGACTTGCGACACCGCAGCTACTGCATATCTAGACTTCGACCTTTCCTGACGGTCCGGAGCTACTGCTACCATAGCATGATCGGCTTGATTGTCGCGCCACTGTGCATGTCTTCTAAAGCGCGCTCGAAGTCGTCCGACTATGTATTGTGAGCCCGCGAGTCCTTCAGGGATTCGTCGCAGGACGTGGACTTACCGGATACATCTTTGACAGCTTCTCGATAGGACTTTGGCGTCCCTGGTCAGTAATGCACTCAGGCAACAGAACAAAGTACTCACAATTTACCCTGTCGATACCACTCTATCATCTGTGGGACGAACTGTGGACATCAGCTTTCGGTTTCTTGATCACAGATCAGGAAAAATACCTTGGATGGCTTTGCATTACCTTCAATGCATCCGCGGAGAACATGTCCAAACTACGACTGTTAGCAGATGTTGAAAACATTCGCTGTACATACAGTCATCAGCGGCGTTAAATCGACGCTAGTCTTGCCATCGACAATACCAATGAGGATCATTTGGCCTTTGGCTTGAAGCGACTGAACTCCGGCATCGATAATCGGAATGAAGCCGGTCGTGTCGAAGTTGGCATTAGTCCCCCTAGGCGCGATCTCTCTGATGGCTTTCGCTAGATCCACGGTCAAGGAGGGAAGGTTGGATGTATTGATGACATGAGTGGCACCAAGTTCTCGCGCAAGATTGAGCCGAGACTCTACTCTATCGACGCCAATGATCGTCTTCGCGCCCCGTACTTTGGCGGCCTTATGCTTTGGTTAACAAGGGTAGCCTTTGCAAGCAATTTTGCTCACCATGATAGCCGCCATGCCAACTCCACCAAGGCCAAAGACCTGCCATAAAGATTTAGCACTCTGCATATATCAGCGCCATGTCTTGACGTTGGCTTACAGCTACTTCGTCTCGTGCTGCGACATCGGCAAGCTCAGCGACAGCAGCAGCCCCGGTCTGGTATCCACAGCCCATCGGCGAGAACAACTTCAGCTCTTCCTCGTCCTTCACCATACTAGAGACGTTTAAGGTAGATGTGCCTTTCACGAGAGCCAATTTCGAGAAGCTCGACTGGCCGAAGAACAAGCCGCCGGCGCCCTTTCCATCTTTCGTGCGGTATACGTCCGGTACGCTGAAGATGTTCCTCGGGTGAAACTCATCGCAATATCCAGGAGTTTCGTCTACACAAGCGCGGCACTCATCTTTGCCACAAAAGTCGAAGCTCAGCAGCACCTTGTCGCCTTCTTGCACGTGCGTTATAGATTTTCCAACTCTTTCTACGATGCCGGAGCCTTCGTGGCCTAATACCCGAGGATATGGCGCGAAGCCTGGTGCGCCGTCTGGCACGGAAGAGAGCGCGACATCTGTGTGGCAGATGCCAGATGCGAGGATACGAACCAGGACTTCATCTTCGAGAGGCTCTCTTAGCTTGATTTCTTCTTTGCGCCATTGGACATGGCCGTCCTTTGGAGCGCCACTCAGTATGGCCGTTGTCGTGATGGAGTATGATGCCATGGTGGGAGGTTCGGTGCTAACAGTTCGCCAGGTTAGGGAGCGAGAAGTAAGGACAAGCTCAATCTTGTAACGCTAAATTCATATCAAATGCAGGTGCCATATAACCATATGGCGAACGAGGGGTACTTGTGTAGCCGTTAGGTGGGGCATCCTCGGTCCGCTCCTATGAGCTAGCGTACCTCTCAGGCTGGCACTAATGTAGAGGCATCTCGCGAGACAGCTTATAGTACCGGTACGCATCATTGCCGCGACTGCAGGCACTTACGCCCTATGTATTGTGTCCCGGGTCGGCATTAGGCGGACGTACAGCGCAGGCGGTCAGCATTCCATTCCATCAGTCATGGCATGCAGGACGGCTATTTGGCCTTCCCGCGAAGGCCAAGAATACAACTGTAGCACCGAATGAGGGCGGCATCGGAGGGTCCTCCGCTTCACGTACGCAGCATGCCACTACTTCGTGTTCGTTTTTGCCTCTGCATTGGTTGTAGTACCTGGTAACGAGCGTACTGAATCAGCAGCAACTTCTTGACCTAGCTTGAACACGACGTCCATTAATTAGCTTAGGCTGATTACTTCGACCGTATAAACTTACATGAGGCCTCGTCATGCATCGTTTCAGATTTTCGAACTTCAATTGAATCTAAAATGGCAGTGTAGGAACAAGAATTCGCGAAGGACTGCGTCATAAACGTACGGAGCCAACGAAGTGTTTGCGAAATTCTTTGCAAGTTGAATTGAACTCTGAATATCAAGCCTGAGTCACCTGAGTGTGCTCGCACGAAGTGAGCTCCGTGACTACATTCGCATCGCTTTGTACACTTGCAGGTGCTCTTTCAACGCGCGGTGAAAAGTCCAGCGATAAATCGGCAATGTCGATGCTGCGCGCTCCTCACGATGGAAGTGCTTCTCGAAGCAATGCCACTTGCTTTTCCCGTCATGAGTGTGATCAATGTCCTGCGTACATTGTTGCGCAGATCGAATGGAAGAAGACGAGAGATCGAAAGTCGAGTGAAAGCGACGGAGCTGTGCGATAAGAGTCGCGATAAGGTGCTCGAGCCGGAAAGCGGCCTAGCGTCTTGTTGGCCCCGAGAAAAATTCAAACGCGTCTGGTCTGCGCTTGTCTTTCCCAAACACCACCCGATATCACGTTTCTCTTGCCAACAACATCTACAGCGCCTCAAGAACGTCCCAGCCCTTACGCCATGGCTCCAAAGTTACTCTCAAGTCGCGACAACCGTGATGTGAACGGTCTAATTTGGCACAGCTCTTTGCGCTTCTAACGATGGTTGTACTCGTAAGTTTCTCCGTCCCTTTTCAGATCCGCGCGCCTTTTATGATGAATATTTCTTTTCTATGTTTTAATTGCCGATCCCCGTGACGACAACAAGTCAAAATTCTGAAGCATACCGCTCTATCATGCATCTTTCGCCAGTCTTGAATGGCACGAAGCTGACGACTCCGCAGATCTGAATTTTAAGCCAGAAAGCATCGCACCGCGTCGCCACTTCGCTATTGCATGATGCTTTATTGTGGCCTACCAATTACGGGCAACTTCCACCAGGATTGAACATGATGAACACCGAATCTGCTGTGCGGAAGTACTACGTAGCCGTACGGCGCATCAGTCCAACCGGGCCTATGCACCATTCCATGATTGTATAGACAATGCTCTGGGGCTGGATACTTGTAGTACCACATCCGTTCAGCCTGACAGAACTCACGATTTAAAGCTCGTTGACTGCCACTAGCGAAGATTGGTCGGTCTCAGTGCATGCTGCGTGGTGTTAGATTCATGTGCGATTGATCGCTCGATGTTTGTAGCGAAGAGGCTCATGTGATGTTTCATCTTGCCCGGTCTTCGCATGAAATCTCGAAATCAGAAGCACGGCGTTCTACACGTTTCGAGTGACGGTCCTTGTTGCAATAAGTACCTGTAGCGGTCAAGCGGAGGGCTGAAGCGTCACGCAATAATCTACACGTAGCAGAACTGCCTCTTTGATAGAACCTGCGATGTGCTATATTAAAGGCACATCGAAGCCAAGCACGTGCAGGAATTGGGGCTTGCAATCAATTTGCGATGCCTGCTCGTGGGGCTTGCCCCGGCTCTGCCGAAGGCGGTAAAGTCAAGACCGACAAGCGATGCCTGTAGCCGGTGCCCCTGAGTCCAAGAACACGAGTGGCGGTACCTACTTATTTTGACCCCAGGCGACAGGCCCACTGCATACGAGGACTTAGCATAAGAGACTGAGCCGCATCATGAAGCGTTGTTGTTGTTGTTCGCTTTGCTTCGTCGCTCTCTAAGTTTTCGCAATGCATTTGTTCACTCGTTTCTTTGCCATTGCGGCCGCCGCTGCACCACTCTTTGAAAGCACTGCTGCGCTCGCGCTACGCGCGACTAATGATAATGAAACTGTTCCTGGGAAATGGATCATTCAATTGAAGCCAGACACGGACATCGCCTCGATCGCTGCACACCACAATAAAGTCCGGGACATTCGTGCGCGCAATCTCGGACGGCGCGACGTCGATTGCGAAGATGGAGAACGCTCGTTCGATTTTGGCAGCTTCAAGGGCTATGCGGGATCGTTTGACGACAAGACGATTGAGGAGTTGAAGGCGATGCCGGAAGTGATGGTAGTGGAGCAAGACTACATAATGAGAATATCCGCGCTTATGACCCGTAAGATACCAAAGCGCCATTTTGCGACCCTGTACTTACATTTTGCGTAGAACAAAATGCGCCGTGGGGTCTGGGAAGAATATCGTCTCGCGCGAAAGGAGTAACAGATTACTTGTACGACGATACTGCTGGCGAAGGCACTTTCTCGTATGTTGTTGGTAGGTTCGAAACTCAAGCTATGAGCATGCAGTACATGCTAGAGGGAACATTGGAATAATGAAGCTTTCAGACACTGGCACCTACACTGTACACAAAGATTTCGGCGGCCGTGCAATCTGGGGCGCCAACCTCGTGCCAGGCAACACTTTCGACTCTGACAATAACGGTCACGGAACGTGAGTGCTTCCAGATCATCTTCAAAGTGTTCTACTAACACCTTTCAGTCATGTCGCAGGAATCGTCGGCGGCACGACCTATGGCGTCGCCAAGAAAACGACACTCGTCTCTGTAAAAGTCTTCGACCAAGACACTGGCCTTGCTTCAACCGTAATCGCAGGCTTCCAATGGGCCGTCAAGGACATCACTTCCAAGGGCCGCCAAAACACCGCAGTCATCAACATGTCTCTCGGTGGCAGAGCTTCCACGACCTGGGACGCCGCCTTAACCGCTGCATGGGAGCAAGGCGTCCTCGCTGTCGTAGCAGCCGGCAACGAGAACCAGCTGGGCTCCAACGTATCGCCATGTCGCTCGGTCGAAGCGCTCTGCGTGGGAAATACTGACAAGAACGATGCGCGCTTTTCTGCGGGCGGTGGCTCAAACTATGGCGATGCCGTAGACATCTGGGCTGCTGGAACCAACATTCTCTCGGCGTATCCTGGTTGGGCTGGTGAGCTTGATTCTACCAGATCATTGACCGGGACGTCACAGGCGAGCCCGCATGTCGCTGGCCTAGTCTCGTATCTTCGCGCACTTGAGGGTATGGCCAGTGCAGCGGATATGAAGGCTAAGGTTTTGGCACTGGCGACGCCAGATCTTGTGACAGATGGGATGGGTGCTGCGAATCTGATGGCGTTCAATGGAGTTCCGCAGCAGATGATTATTGCCCCAAACGGCACTATCAATGGCACCACGAATGGCACCAGAAATGGTACGGCCGGGTTCGTAGGACGCAGAAGCTACGTCCTTTATGGAAGGAGGGTAATCGGAGCTTGACGGCCATAAAAGCGTGTTCGAGATCTATTAAGACGCCTAAAAGTAAATCTAACGATAACTTCTATCAGTGCTTTCTTGTTGGACACCCGCATCCATTCCATGTCCCATCCCACCTATGTTTCCCAGTGGTGTTGCACTCCTTGTCGGCCTGACCGGACCCGCTATCATACGTGTCCCTCCACCCATTCGGTTGTGCTTGTGCGCTCTCGAAAACAAAGGACTCGGCACATCTAACAGCTGGCTCGATGTTTCTACGAAAGGAGGTTGTAGGCGCCTCGACGTTTCTACAAAAGGAGATTGTGAGCGGCGAGCAATCGCTCCATCGAGCCATTCGTTGTCGTTAACACACGTCATCGCCGAAAAACGCGTCGTTGCAGGAGTGTATATGCTCGGTGAGTATAATGGGTTTGCGACAATAACATCGAATTCGGGCGCGACCTTCATTCTTTCCTGCTCCTTTCTCATCCATACCCTTGGTGATATTGACGCCCGCCCAGCATTTCCAATGCACTGAAATGTCCTGTCGCTCGTCTCTTCAGTCTCCTCGACTTGCTGAGGGCTGAAAATTCGCGATCGAAAGCGGTCCTTGATGACGCTGCGGCGAGCTGGCTGAGCTGGCATCTCAGATACGGCTCGTTCCTCCTTTCGTCCGTGTAGGAAGATCGCGGTGCCGACAAGCAAAGCGACAAAGACGGCCGAACCCATGATAATGCCCATAAGAGCACCAGTCGAGATGGAGTTAGACCGTGCGGTGCCCTGCAGTGGCGGAATGGGACTAGTCGCCGTTGGAGTGGGCACCTCCAGCGTCGTGGCATTCGGAGGGAACATCGTGGCCATGGATATAAACGTAGTGAAGGTTGCAGTTATGCCCACCGAGAGATCGCTCGAAATGGTAGTGCGGCGCTCCGTAGAATTGGGCGATGTTGAGGGCAAGACACTACTCAAAAACGATGTCTCTCGCGGTGCTTCTTGCGAGAAGCTCACAGATGCGCGCACGTTGCCTGTGTTTCCGGTCCTGTCCGGTATCGCTTGTCGTTGGACTACGGAAACATGCATCTCATGCTGCAGTGGTACTGCCCATATTGTTGAAGCAAGTAGTAGTATGCCGATGAGGAGATGTGTGACGCTGACTGTAGAGCGACTCGAAGATGAAATGTGCCACCGCGTTGGTAAGGTGAGTAAGTTCGAAATGTTCCGCGGAAGTACGGGCGATATCTCTGAATAAGTTCTCTGGGGTGGATCCGAAGTAATGTGTTCGAAGATATGCCTCGTTGTTGTTGTCCGATTAGCACCGCCAGAATTCTGCTCGTCCTGTTGCTGTGGTGACGTGAGACTGGATGATCTATTATATGTCAACTGTGTTCTCTTCAATCAAGAGTTGAGCATACCTTGAGTGAGTCATCGTACCGTGTGGTCTTCCTATCTGGCCACCTTCAAAGAGTGACTGCCGGCACTGCAAACTGTGCAAGGTCTCGTGATGTTCCATTGTTTTTGCGTGCGGCCGTCAAGATTGTTTGAGCTTTCTTCGTTGGTGGCGTCGATACAAGAGCAATCCAAGCGCAAGATTTTGATGATTCCAGTAAAAGTGTGTAAAGTCGATCAACTTCTATTGTCAATCGAGGAACTGGAACACACCACCCTCACAAGCTGCATCGACATTCATCCGGTCATTTCCTAGAATCATAGCTCTGTATCTCGAAGAAGCATCATTCGCAGTTTTGAGCCTGTCAGGCAGGCCCACCCAGTCTGCGACATCTCTGTATTACAGCCGCTCGTTGCGAACAAGGGAATGATCCCAGACCTCCCACTTCCAACTACTAGTCTTCAGGGCGCAAGAGAGCCCCATAAGACCCCGAAATGTCTTGGACGATTTAAGAACCTTGAAAACATACGATATTGCCGACGCAAATCCGGGGAAATTTGCGATCGCATGAAGCTGGGTGCACATGTTCGCCATGTCGCGTGTCATATTTGGAATTAGCCGCACAACACGACAGGGCTGTTGTTAGCCGATGATTCTTTTGGTTTGGAGCGAAACTCGCAGCTGCTGCTTCTGGACGTTGAGACTGAAACTGGCAGATTGCCATACATCGCAATCGGGGTGCATATATTGTGGTTGGGATGCCTGCGTCTGGGGTGCTGCCATGACGGGTAAAGCCCCGCGAGCATTAGCCAAAAGAGAAGAGAAGGAGGGGCACCTCATGCATCTGGAGAATGGAACATTAGTGTTCGGGAGAAGAGAATGGCCGATCAGTTTTCCTGGGCGCACTTAGACTCGTGAAGACAATGTTCGATATCACGTGGACCGAAACCCTTGCCGTAACCATCTCTAACGGTCGGATCGCCGCTATCCCGTATTTCGTTCCATCTCGATGCTTTCCAGTGATCAAGTGATCACGATACCTATACAAGCGCCGCCGCTGCTGCTGCAGCTCTTGCATTAGTAATCCTCACCTACTCGATAGGATCGCGGCCCTCTCGCTTCTTCATCTCTTCCAGATACTCTTCCTCCGTCTCGAGATCAAACGGTGCGGGCCTCGTCAGTGGCAAAAAGTCCTTGCCACGATCCTCGTACATCTTGAGGCGCTTCGCGGTCTCCGGCTTCGTGGTGTTAACGCTGTATCTAGTAGGGTATCAGCAAATCGTCGGAGATGCCATGGGACCTGTTGGCTAATCTTACAGCTTGACACGACTAAAATGATGGTTAGCAGGGGATCTGTATAAGCCGCTCGGCTATGTTTCTCGAAACGAGTACTTACTGGCAGGACGATGTTACATGGAGATCCCAGTTCCTGGTTGCTGTTAGTGCATGGTGTTTCGGTATATCTAGGTTGGTACATACCATGCAGAACGAACGAATGTGGGTTGCGTCTACAAGATCTGTTAGCGAAGATTCTTCTAGAAGCTCCGCGAATCTGGAGTAATTTCCACGGCTGAAAAAGTGACCTGTGGGGCAGGGCTACCCTGGATACTTCAGTGCTTGGTGCGTTCGGATAAGGTCACTTACATTCAGAGCATTGTCCCAGGCTCGCACGCAAAATTCGCTAGAAGTAGTCAGTTTCAGGGATAGCCAGAAATGTGGCAGGTAGACTCACAGCCAACCTTCAGCGTCGACCGGAATCTCAAACTCCCAAACACGCCAGGCATGGAAGTACTTCCTACTCAGCTGTGCATATGGAACCTCATACCACACACCGCCACCATCGTTGCTGACCTCGACACGCTCTGGCCAACCGCTACCGCTGTATGCCCAGCCAGTCATCTTGATCTTACCATCGTGAATGATGACGTCCTTGTCAACTGGTGACATGATTGCGCTTGCTACCGGCATAGTCTGGATGCTAAAGCCGTTGCTATACGTGGCATTATGCTTTCCAATCTGGGGCGTGTAGTAGATATACTCCTTCATCTGGACGGGTGCCATAGACGGATTGTGAATGACGTTGATGCGTGTGAGCCACTTGCAGCTTCGAGCGCCGATGTAGCCCATTACCACGACGCGAAGAGGCGCTCCGTGGATGTATGGAAGTGGCTCGCCGTTCATCTCCCACGCAAGCATGACTTCGTTGACCTTCATCTTGCGCGACGGTACAGAAACTGCGTAATTGTAGATTTGGCCTTTCTTGAAGTAGGTGTCGGCACCGAAGAATTCGATGTTATCACCTCCATCAGCAAGACCTCCGCAGTACTTGATCACCTTCTTCAAGCTCACACCAACGTAGCGAGCAGTTCCAATGGCGCCTTCACCCCACGGTGCGTTAATGAGCTCGTCGCCGTCTCCAGGGTAATCGTGGATCTGCTCAATACGGCGTGTACCGCTGCATTGCAGAGTGATAGCAGTGGACATGCGTGGAAACTTGCTCTCGTCTTGCAGCTCCGCAAGGGTGATCTTCTTGGGCTCCTTGACCAAGCCTTCAACCTCGAAGAAATACTCCTTGGGGTCGATCTCTGGAATGCCACCATGATTTCTCACGAAGTGGTCCTTGTTTGGAGTGATCTCAGTCTAGACACGTTAGCGCATGTGCTTGCACTACCTGGGTCATACATGCCTCCACTAGGCGTTTCTGTGTACCAATTAGTTATTTGCTAAGAGATTCGTGATCCGCTTACTCACCCTTGGCGGCTCGCCGTTGTAAGGGAACTGCAGAACGTGGATCATGTCCTCACTCTTTTCTTTCAAGACATATTTCCATGAAATGTCAGGCATATCGCTGAGCCCTGCACCCATGGCATAGTGGTAGTACCTGCACTCAGTCAGCTGGTAGACCACTCACTCAGCGTAGACGTTGGGTTCCACGTACTTCCAGCGCACACCTTCGAGGATTGGATTTGTGTCGGGAAGCGGTGCCAATTGGAATTCAGGAGGCTGCAAGGCGATCGTCAAATTTGTTCAGCTGTTCGAGTGCTTGTCACTTACGACTGGAAAATCATATTTTGCCAGGATCTCAGCGGCCTGCTTCTTCTTCTCCGGATACTTCTCCCACTCTACATAACCCTTCCATCCTTTCCGCTCCTCCTCGAAGAATGGAAGCTGGCCTTGCACCTCAAAAGGTTTGTGATTGGGTTCGGCGGGCGCCATCGCAGGTGTCGCTGTCGTGTGGAAGATTGGTGAAGGAGAGTCGTCGATGGGCAGCTAGTGGTTAGTATAGAGGTGAGGGAAGGGCACAAGCAAGCGCAGCCATCAAAACTGCAGGTGAAGGTGAGTTCTTATAAAAGTGCGCCAATTCAGCGCATCACGGATGCAGGGTTGTTGATTGCTTAATCATGACACTCGTTGGCAACGAGGCTGCTTGCATTTGCTTGCAACCAATGTGTACATGGTTCGACAAGAATAAGTAGTTGCTCCGCGAATCAAATCGTTAAGGTAAGCAAACTGGCCAGACGTGGTCCATACTGCCGACGGATAAGTGCGTCACCATGATGCGCTGAGAGAAAAGACAGGGATCCGGGTCGATAACAAGCAGTATCAAAGCTCAATGCGGACAAAGACCGGAGTAAACGTGCGCGCGAGATATGGGCCTGTGTATAATGAACATGTCTAGATGTGGTACGCGGACGTTTTTCGAGATCAACGTGGAACAACCAGTCACGGCTCGCGCAATGCTTACGTGCATGCCGCAAACATTGAACACGAGTCTGAGTGAGTGCATGTCAGCAGCAAGACTCGCCTAGGCTAACGATTGTGATAAATTCGATAGTGGGGCCACTGAGCAGTTGATGGAAGGAAATGGGATGGATGTGGTGGGTCTGGCCGAGTTTTTTGGAAGATTCAAACATGGCAGCGACGTTGTGCTAGGCCAAGAAGAGTTTAAACACAAATGCTCAACTCTAGGGTTGTCTTCCCCACATTTGAACACAGCATACTGGAGAAGACAACCATGTCTACAAAAAGGGGAAGTCGCCTATATGAGACAAACACCGCGGCTCGAGCACTGTGCGACCTAAGTATCTGCAACAGCTCAAACAACAAGAAGATGTGATCCCAATTCTTATCCTTTCTCGTCACCATCTCCATCCCATTCCAAACATCCCGCTCCCCATACTCTTAAAACCCAACACCCAACCAGCAAATCTCGCTTCTCCTTTAGATCAGCCCATGTCTGTCCAATATCTAACTGATTGTCTTTCGCCTCTCTCGCGACGACTGTTCCGTCCGCATCTTCCCAGACCCCCTTCTTGATTGTGTACAATAGTACTTTGTCGCCCTCGAAGCTTCTCGGCCTGCTCAATGAGCTCCATGACTCTCTTCGCAGGAATTTTGACTTGCTAACGTGCCACACCTTTGTCCAATTTCCACCCCACAGCGTTCGGCCTGACGTGATCTGGACGCTACCCGCAAAATCAGGGCCAGACATTTCGATGCCGCTCATGGTGGAGATCGTTTCTTCGTCGTCGTATTGAATCCTTGGAGCTCGCCCAGCGTTTAGTGCAGGCACAGAGCATGCACGCGTCTCACTTGGTCGCAGCCTGCGAAGCTTGATTGTACTGGGTTCACCTTGTCGATCGAGGACTTGGGCAATCTGGTATCGTGGCAGATTGCTCGTCTTACTCGCATACACGAACGGGGCCCTCAGTCTAAACGTGCGTGCCTGTGCATCAAGCATAGCATATTCTGGAGGTGGTAATTCTGCTGATGGTGTGTACTTGGGTGGTTCGAAGGCTTGGGAGCGGCGGATGGCGGCCCATGGATCGTGGTTGTACGTTGGAAATGTTCGTGCCGTGACGAGTGGGAAGCGAGACACTGGTTGTCTTGGTATAGGATTGACGAGGGAGGTTGGTGCAATGAGGTCATCGTCATGCGATGCTTCGGAGGGCGGCACGTCGACTGATGGTCGCGTGAAGGTGTCCAAAGGATCGAGCTCTCCGGCATGCCATGAGATTGGCGTGTAGTGTGGAATGCGTCTCTCGTCGTCTCTTGCTAGCGGTTCGTAGGCTGTTGCGAACATGTCGGTTGGCATGAAGACCAACTCACCGCGTATGCAAGCAAACTATATGGGAGCATGCCCTCCGCTCAATGCCGCACGCGGCATCAGCATACACAACTAACTCATCATGTGTTGAGGCATGGCATTGGCGGAAAACAGCCGTGTCTTTGATGATCAGGCCCAATAGCAGGTTCGTGATAGAGAGGGAGCTGATCTGTCAGCGTCTGAATAAGCGCATATCACTCTAGTGCGACTGTGACGTGAACCTAGCTAGTAGCAACGACATTCTGTTCGAAGTGATAGATCGATTAATGAACTGCGGTATGCGAAGGTGTTTTGCACTGTCGAGACCTTAAGGCAATATCGAATGTCGACGAGCCGTCTGTGAAGCGATTTAAGGACCTCAAGCACCATCTTCGAGGTATGACTAGAATTGCCATGCCAGCTTCTAGCACCCAGAGCTGTAAGAGAGCGTTGCGGATGGTCTTCTCAGTCTCATGCAGTATGGCTGAATAGAAACGAAATGATATGATGATTGGTGTGATAATCAGAACGAGTGGTAGCGATGGAAAAGATTTGCGACAAATATTGGGTTCATGATGGCCACGCGCGAGAAATGCGGTGCGTTCAAAGAGGCTCTGCTGTAATGTCTGAAGGCTGAAGTCGCCGTCGAGGCGCGTTTGAGACCCTCTCGCAGTGCTGTAAATGGTGTGAGCGTACTCCGATCTCTAAAAGTTCACTTCCAGCAGATGTGGTGGTGTTAATTGGTTGTAGAGGAACCATGCTGCGCGGTTAGTTGTGCCAGGGGAGGCAACGCGACTTGCGGCTTCGGCGCCACAAGCTACCGGCAATGCGGCAGTGTCAACTTCGAACTGCGCCTCACGTCTGTCATGCTTCCCCGAAACATTTCTTCGTGGCCTTATACTCGAATTGTATGCGCGTTGCGATGATTTCTACGCAGTCTAGACCTTGATGTTGCTTTTCAGCATTTCCACGATCTGACGACACACCTAAACCATCCGCGGTCGAGGCTTCCTTGCAGCGAAATGCCTTTGCTCACCCCCTCGCGCATCGCCGTCGTAGTACTTTCACTCTCCCTCTTCAGCTTCTTCTGGACCCTCGGGTTTCCATACCAGCTTGGGCAGCCCGCACAACCTATAATAGATCACTACGACCATAAGAATGTCCACTCGGACCCGATCATACCGGCACCTTCGATAGCGGCCCCCGTGCAGCACGCGACACGGCCTGTCCCAACGCAAAATGACGAACGGCCGGATGCAGAGAACGATCACAGATGGGACGACAAGACCGGGGTAGCCGGGCAGACCGGTCTGCCTGGTCCGATCGAGACTGGAGTTGCAGAGTACGAGAAGGATGGAGGACGTTGGGAAGATGAGAGCGCAGCAGCACCTCTACCCACAACACTCCTTACACATACGACCCTAGCACCGAGCTTCGTAAACGCAACCAACGCGACGGTCATGTCGAGCGCGGCTGTAGAGACACCCTCAAACACACACAGCTCAAAGTTCTGCAAGGAGGTACGGCGAGCACCACAAGTCATGGTCATTGTGCGCACGTCAAAGGCAGAGGCGTCCGAGAAGCTCTCTGCGCAGCTCAAGAGTCTACTCTCCTGCGTGCCTCACTTTGCCATCTTCAGCGACCACTCAGGCAGCATCGACGGCATCACGATTCACGACGCGCTCGAAGACATAGGCAACGACGCGAGGCGGAACTACAAAGAGCTACAAGAGTACCAGATCATGCTTGCAGATGCAGAGCACAAGCCTGACGTGGGAAAAACAAAGGATTTGGACAAGTGGAAATTCCTCCCTATGATTTACAAGGCACACAAGATGAACACGAGCGCGAGATGGTACTTCTTTATCGAGTCAGATACAAGCTTGAGCTGGACGAACGTGCTCCAGTGGATCCACAGACTCGACTACCGTATACCCTACTACAGCGGCTCGCCCATTTTCATCGACAGCGTGCAGACGGCCCAGCGCGGCTCTGGCATTATGCTCTCCCAAGGCGCCCTCCGACGATTTGCAAAGTCCTACGACGAGCTCTACACCAAAAAATGGGAAGACAGGGTCGGCAAAGAATGCTGCGGCGACCTCGCTTTAGCTCGCGCAATGGGTGACTCGCACGTCGAGTTCTACCCATCGTGGCCGCTAATGCAAAGCGAACAGCCAAACTCGCTTGACTACACGAAGAAGCACTGGTGCACACCAGCCGTGTCATGGCATCATACGACTGGCGAAACAATGGATGCGCTCTGGGACGCGCAGGCGAAGTGGACTGCTAAGCACGGTTGGGAAACGCCATTCTTATATCGTGACGCTTTCGAGACGTTCGTAACGCCATATATGCAAGCTACAAAGGATAAATGGGATAATCTAAGCCAAGACACGAAGATCATCGCACCCCAGGGTCGACAGCAACAACTCAAGGACGAAGTAGAGCGCAGCAAGAAGCACGAAGACGACAAGTCCGAGAAGAATGAGGCGAAGCAGGTCAAATCCATGCCAGAAGCCCCACAATTCCACGACCCGCCCACCGCGCGCTCCCTCTTTCCCAACCGCGAAGACGAAAAGCCCAAAGAAATCGACTGGGACAAACTCGCTGAGACGTTTAAAGACGCGGCAGACAGCCCCGAGCGCTGCCAGAAGTCGTGTGAAGACATTGAGGACTGTTTACAATGGCGATACAAAGCATTGGGCGACGGTGAGTGTCACCTTGGCAAAGTTCTGAGACTGGGACGCAAGACGACAGCCAAGGATGAGCCGTGGACGAGTGGGTGGTTGGTGAAGAGGATAGAGAAAGTCACAGAGGGTTGGGCGTGTAAGGACGTCAATTGGAAGTTCTATCAATGAGTTGGTAGTGTGGAACCTTTCACTGCAAGGCGCAACGGGGGCATTTGCAACGGCGTACTGGCACTCGTGGCACAGTCTCCACATGAGGACGAGACTTGTATAACCTGCGTGGTCTCTCGGTAGATCATATTAAAGCTCACATCGTCGCCTTCCCATCTCACTCTCCCGCGCGTCGAATGCTGGCCTTGATAAATTACCTCTACCTTGCGTATTGGTAGCGCAACACGCATCTACTCGAATACTACACTTCATGCCCCTTCAGTGGAAGATGGAGCGCAAGACTCGAGTCGTGGAGGCTATATTAAGATTCCCTGGAAGGTCCCGATCAGGCTGCATGGTAGAAGTACGGGATGAATGTCATGTTTGCGAGTGAAGCAGACTCAAGAAGGATTGAAGATGGAATGCTCTTTGACCTCGATCGATCAAAGCTTCTTACATTAAGCGCTGAAATCTTAGATCGACATTCGCTACTAAAATAGCCACAAATGAACAAAAACCCTCTTCCTCCACCGCATGTATCACGCAATGATGATGGAGATTGAAATGAACCACCTAGATGAGACCAACAGTTCTCTGCTTCATCTTCCTGACATCCACATTCTGCCACAACGCAACACTGACCCATGTTACCACATACACCGATGTTGCCGCAATAAGCATGTATCGTTGCGTCTCTCCGTAGCTAAGGTTGATGGCATCTCTTGTCGGGGTGCCAACCGGGTAGCTCTGCTGTGTCTCAATGACACCGTAGATGCTCGCAAAGTTGTCCATCGCCTCAGCCGGCAAGTTAGCCATGAGCCGCTTGGGAAAGATGCCGGTCCACATAGCTCCAGCAATGGTCGATCCGATGGCAGAGCCGATCGAGATGATCATGCTCTCGACTGCAAGCAGCGCAGGGAAGTCCTGCTGTTTAGAGACTGCCATGAGCGTAGTCTGCTCGGAGATGACGAGCACACCGCCACCGAAAGCAATGAAGATCATACACATGACGATGTATCCAATGTTCTCGTCTGGCTGGCGGAACTTGATCATAAGCCCGACACCCAGGATCGTGAGCGGTACGCCCCAGAACAGACTGTACATCTTCAACTTGCCGTAGTAGTATCGCAGGCACAGACCGTAGACGAGCGAGATGAAGCAGCTACCCATGGTGTAGATGTTGGCAATGTAGGTGGCGTGTGGTACGCTCTGGTTGAACATGACCACGAGCAGAGAGTAGAAGTAGCTGTCCCAAATGTACCAGCCGATGTAGAGGGACCCGGCCATGGTGTAGGTGAAGATGACAGTGCGGTTCTTGAGCAAATGCCACGGGATGAAAGTGACGGGTGCGCCATACTTTTCCCATAAGCCGAAAGCGACAATGAGAAGAGCGCCGAAGACGATGAAGCAGATAATCATGGGCGACTTCCACTGCTCGGCTTGACGGGAGTAGAGGTTGAAGGAGAGGAGGAAGAGGGCGAGACCGGTGGCCAGAACGAGCAGTCCGACGACATCGAATTCGCGAAGATAGTACTTCAACTTCTCCACGAAGGTGCGGTTGTCGACATGCTTCTCAATGAGACCCTGACGAAGAGCCTTTTTCTCGTTCATGTAGAAGATAGTGATGAGCGGAGCGCATACAAAAGGTGCGACGACAGCAAAGATGCCGAAGCACCAGCGCCAACCAATGCCACCAGGTGCCATAACACTGTCGACACCGTAACCGTAGATCCAGGTGGTGATAAGCCACGGGGACGCAGCATAGGCAACGAAGAAGCCTCGGTTCTTGAGCTTGGTCGTGTCTGCGACGAAGACAGTCATCGAGAAGTCAATGCTGTTGTAGCCGGTGTAGAAGAAGGTGTTTGCAGCACAGTAGGCCTTGACATTGTTGGAGCTTGCCATGATGATCAGACCAAGGACATAGCAGGTGCAGCCAATGGTGAGGGCAAAGGGACGGCCCCAGATGTTCATGATCTTGGCGTACGGCAGCTTCCATATACCGGCAACGAGAGAAGAGATGACACCAGTCAAAGCAGTGAGCGAGTGTTCCTGGAAAGAACTGGTCACATAGGGAGCCAGTGTGCCGTTGGTGGACGACGTGAAGGAGACGAAAAAGTTGAGTAGCCACAAGCTGAAATCATTAGCCACATAAATCTTTGCTGGCATCGAAGATGGGAACAACTTACAAGACATATGCCACAATCAAGTCCCGCTTGGACCAAACGTGAGTAGCAGCCTGGACAGCTTGTACACCAGCTTCGGCAGTGGTATCGATCTTGTTTAGCTCCTCACTATCGGTATCAGACAAGCTGCTGCCGCTTCTGGGAGTGCCCAGCTTCTCGGCATCGCGAGGGGTGTCGGAGGTAGTGTGGCCCTCGACAGCGGAGTCGTGGGTGTTGTTCTTGTGGTCCTGGTGACCGACCGTGGTTGAGACCAGAGCACTGGAGGTCAATCCCGTGAAGAAGCCCATCTTGCGTGTCGATGGCGTTGGTCCACACAGACAGATGAAAAAAAATCGAAGACTGCAACGATGAACAGATAAGATCGAGCGAGCCGCAAACTCATATATGTATGAGGAATTAATCCCCACCCACGCCCGTGGTGCCCGGTCGTCGGCTCCCGCTGTGTGTGGATGCATCATCCACGCCGTTGCATTCTGGCGAATGAACCGCGTTTTCTGGCGTGCGAGGCCGTGCATGGAACAGGTAACGAAAACGCAACATCCCACCACTACACGGCCAGCGTTCCCTACAAGCGTCCTGTAGGTGGCATTTGCCTTTCTTGAAGGAGCAAATCGGCCGGTATTAAGCTCACCGAAGCTCGGCTAGAGCCTGAGCAAAATCTTATCTTGATCATCCCCGCTCCGTCAGCGGCGGCGAATACGGTAGTGCGCCCAATTAAATCGGGCGCTAAGTGCTTGCGCGCATTATCAGATGAAAAATTTGATCTTATCATTATTTGATGGAAACCTGGAAGATCCCGAGGCGTCGCGTTGGCTTGCATGCCTTGTCACCTGTTCTTTGTCATGGCCTCAGCGTGGGCGTCTGCAGGGAATAATGCATTTTGAGGCTGGCGAGACTATGTTTCTTGTCAGTCAGTCGCCGTCTTCCCGACGTTGAGTTTAGCAGATATCTCCCGACCACTTCTATGAGTGGAACTCGGAAAATCCTTCAAAGTACGAAGCATTTCGTAACGCCGCTACAGCTCTGGGCATGCAGATGAGAAAACATGGCGCGCCGAAGCCACGGGTACGTGTCCCTGGTCAGGCGGACCATGCCATTATTGGCCAGTATTTCTTCAATTCTCCACTAGATCACCAGCGCTTTCGGGGTCCAGGTCATGGCGTCTCCATTAGTGACTGGGAAAGTTTTACCAACGGGTTGCAGAGGGTCACAGTCGCAGTTCCAGATGAGCGGCGAGCCCGAAAGAGTGGTTCTACAGAATAGAAGGGTTAACTTGGGTGGTTGGCCAAGGAACAGGTCTACGGTCCTCCCCGTCGGCATTCCTTCAGACAATGTTTGAGATGGCGGCGTAGCTGTGTGGTACTTCATCGATATGGGCGATGAAGCTGCTGATTTCTCTTTGCCAGGCGAAGACTTGGGAGGCCCGCCGCTATTTGACCTGCAGATGCGAGAGTAAATCCATCAACGTGGTCCACATCGCACCCGGTCGGTCCGCGCGTAGTACTTCTCGGACCGTGCTGGAAGTACCAAGGTAGGTCAATCCACAAGACGCGCCGCAGTGGGTTCAGCTGGCTCATTTTGCATATCTCGAGGCCCGCAGATTTTGCCGTAAGTGGAGTAGGAGAAGGCCTTCACAAGGTGCGCGTACCCAAAGACAAAGCGTAAGATGAAGTCGACATGCTGGTCAGTCAGGAGAGTTTCGAGCCGAGGTGTCGATATTATGAAGGACAAGGTGAGCCCTTCAATGAAGGAAGTTACCTTGTGCACATGCCATCGGACCAAGATTTGTCCTCGCAGCAAACACATTATGGTAAGCCCAAGACAAATTACTATGTATACAATAACACGACTGGCACTTACACTCGTATAAAGTTTCGTACTGCGTCAGCGACGTTCTGCCTCGCTTTGCTTTCATTCATAACACGTCCAGTGGGTCGAAACCATAGACAGGTCACACAAGCACAAGTTCTCTCGATTCACCTTCTTGTATACTGCTTCAGGTTGGAAAGGAACGCAACATGTGAAAATCGACTCGGGAATCTGAACGCGACGACCATAGCTCACATGAACCAGTGCGGTACGGCAAGCTCAACCTGACAAGAAGAAACCAATTTCACAAAGATAGAGTTGTCTACATTCCAAAGTAACCCTCGATTGCACGAGAGCAAACATTGAAATCTGGATGAAACGCCCACGCCAAATGCTCGCGTCGATTCGTCTGCCATTGATCTACATGCCGTTCTCTAATGCAAGCCTATTATATACATTCATAAACGCCAATGCTAAAAAGCAGCTTTTTCTCCAAATCCACCATTACCTATTATGTCGCAAGAGCAACGACCGCCGCAACGATGACAAGGAGCGGCGACATAACAAGTGCACTAGCCGCACCCGTGGTATCTCCAGCATTACCGCTACCTGTATTACCAGCCTGCGCAGATTGAGTCTCGGAGAAGTCAGTTGCTGTTCGAGTCGGAGACGCAATGATCGAAGGGGTTGCTGCAGCCGACTTGGCTATCGCTGATGAAGTAGGACTGGACTGAGGTGCGGTGTTGGCTTGTGCTGGGACGCTTGATGAAGAAGGGATCGATGAGCGTGTTCTGAGGGCAAAATTGCTTTGCTCGTGTGTTGATGGTATGCTGGTGCTGGAACTTGCGCTGGATTGATTTCGTGGACTTACCTGACCGCCGCTCGACGCCTTCGCCATCTGCGCCACCCACTCCACCACCTCCTCATTATGTTCCAAAAAGTAGTCCAGATGGTTATACACATTCACGGGTTCGCTACCCACGGCGCACATTGGGTCGCCCTGGTGGCAGTAGTCGCGCAGACGGTCAGAGTACTTGTTCAACGCTGCTAGTTGGCTGTGTGTGTGTGCGCGTTTGCCGTCGAAGTCTTTCGTGGGACCAATCGTGAAGTTTTGGCCTCTTGAGCGGATTACGGAGCCGAATGTTACTGCGGCGATGACTTATGAGGTGTCAGCATCATGGTGGTGACCTGGATGTTCGTCGCTTACTTTTGGAACCTGTTGCGGCATTCAACGCTGGAGCTTGTGCTTGCTCGCATTCGAAGACTTTCCCGCCGCCGCCAGCGAGGATAGTTTGAATGACGGCTGCGCCTTGCGAAAGACCAGTCATGATCAATTTCGAGTTGGGACATTTTTGCGCGTAGCCTTCCATTTGAGCTCGTCCATTTGTCTGGCCCTGCGTTTCTGACTTGCACCACTCCTCTTTTCCCCATGCAGTGCTTTTCGCTGGGTACTCGATGTTCTCGAAAGTGCAATCATCTTTTCCTATTCGCGTGCAGATCTCACGAGAAATGTTGCCCGGGCGACCGGGATATGGTTCGTCTGAGCCACGAGCGATGAAGATGTGGTACGGACTGCAGTCATAAGACTCGAATGCGAGGATCTCGGTGGTGTTGCAGAAGACGTTCGGGTATGGTGCATCACAGCGTTCCTGTGCGAAAGCCACAGCCGCGATAAGAGCGAATGTCGATAGCGCGGCCCTCATGATTTCGTAAACGAGCGGACGTAGCGAATTTGACCGTAAAAGATGGGAGAAGAGGCGGAGTTCAGTATATTGAGTACATGAAAATCAACTCGTTGACTGGCAAAAAGAAACAAACAAACGATGATAAGCCGAAAGTCAACAACCAACTTTTTTTTCCTATGATGAATGCACGCGACCTTGTTTTACTGCGATGCACACCAATCTGTTACCCTGGTGCTATCTAACGCTGTTGCGTAAGACCAACGGATGTCGGCAGCTGCCAAGCTGTGGCGGCCCATACATTTGACCAGTCTCTAGCCACACAACATGGCCGAAGCCTCCTCGGATGCAGGAACGTTGGCTTGGGTGAACAGTACATGACGCGGCAAGTGGTATGAAAAGGGTTGGATGGGTCTCGGTGCGCTGGAGTTGTGATCGAGTTGCGGTGGTGAAGCCTGATGCACGGCAGTTCGCGGCTCGTGGTTCGTGGGGTGCCAGCACCACAGCAGAACTCGTTCGCGAGCTGCTCGTGGAGAGTCATCAATAACACCTCGCAATCCATCGCGAGTACGACAGGCTGGACTCGGAGGTCGATACGGTCCTGGGTGTGTTCGATGGTCAGGTATTGGGTGTCTTGTTGGAAGCCCGGGCGAGACCTTGTGGAAACGCTTGACCTGTTGGTGAAGTCCGGCGCCGTTCATCGTCTCATCGACGAGGATTCGTGCTTGCAAAGAGGAACGACGGTTTTTTCGGGCGCATACCTACCTTGGATATTGACAGTACCGATGCGAATACGAATCTCAACTCAAGAGCAGAGATGGACGGATGGCGGTGGCTCGCGGCTCCTAAAGTCCAGCTCTTTCACGCCTCTCGGACAGGCGTCGTCAATTATCAACTGATGACGGTGAAATACGAAGTACTGACAAACTCCGTAGGTAAAAGCCAGCGCGAGGTGAACCCGAAGCCAGGATCATCGCATGTCTTGGTGTGCCCATGTGGTGTTCGATCTGTCGCAGCTGCATCGACACAGCTCTTGCCGCGCCCGCGCATCTGCGTCAGCGTCGCGACGTATTCCCATAGTGGTTTTTCATGATAGGTCTGTGAGAGGAAAAGAGACGGAACAGTACTCGAAGTTGAGAAAGAGTTTGAGCCCTCTCGATGATCGCGCTCCCCTGTATTACAACGAGCCAATGGCGCCGCTCCCTCCGCCAACGGCCTCCACCAAAACCTCGTAAAATAAGATTCCTCTTTAGGCGCCCCGTGGCACCGAGTACAGTATATCTCAGCGACACACTTCTCGGCTCCTCACCAATTGGACAATCTCACGACAACAAAGTCATCTTTTGAACATTTCAAACCGCTGCATTGGGGTATCAAAAAACGCTACTACTACTACTACCACTACTACCTATACATCTAGTATTCCAACCGATCATCGCACGTGAGCCTGACGTCAAACCGATCGTCACCCTTCCAAACTTCACCACCCTTGTTCGCACCAGCGACAATACTCCTCAACGCGCTGATCATCGACCCCGGGCCCGAAGCGAACACATCGGTGCGTCCTCCTACCGTATTGGCAATGAATTGGGGCACCAGTGTCGCGAGATCGGGTCGCGCTTGGTAGTGGTTGAGCCCGAGCTCCGATTTGGAAACGCCGTGGACTGAGAGTGCGGATGAGAGCGATGCTGATGAGGACTGGGAGTTTGATGGTGTGGGCTCTATCTCCTTGGAACAGTCGTTCACGATAGCTTTCTCTGAGACGGCGGGAGCGGTGGGGTCAACGTCCTCGACGTTGCGCGTGACGTAGATGTGAATCCCGGTGCGCAGGTTCGGGCACTTGCGCTTCAGGACCGCGAGCTCGGGCGCGACCCAGTCGATGTCGCTGCGGTGTCGGATCACCCAGATGAGAGACATGTGGCGGTCGATGGATTGCGGGCGGGACGCGAGGTCCAGGAGCACGGGAAGGACGTATGCGATTCCCGTACCGCCGGCGATGCAGAGGATGTTGGAGTTGGTGGGGACGTCGTTGAGTACGCGCTCGCCGTAAGGGCCGGTCAGGACGACGGAAAGGCGAGCATCGGGCACCAGGCCTTCGTGAGATTCTTCGTGGGTGCTCATGCGAGCTGCGCGCTTTGCGGATAGTTCGGCGATTTTCTTGGTCTCGCCTTTGCGTGCGCGGAAGACATACGAGTGGCGCTGGGTGTCGGCGCCGTAGACGGGCTGGCTGAGAGGCGTGAAGGGGTGGGATTGCCAGATGCTGCTTTCGGGAAACATGAGGTAGAAGTGCTGACCGACAGCCCACGCATCGTGTGGGTGGTCCATGTCTAGTCGTACAACATCGCCATTCTTCTCGTCTGGGAAGAAGGTGATGTTCGCTGAGGCAGCGCGGAAGCCCATGTGGCCAGAAGGCAAGAAGTTGTAGTGCATCAGCGCAGCACGGGCAAATCGGATCCCGCGGTCGATGAACCAGACAATCAGTCCAGGCAAGAGGAAGACCTTGAGCTGTTCCCAGTGGCCCCAGCATCCACCAATGTACAACATAGCGAGGACGTAGTGCGCTTTCCGGAAGAACTCGTAGCCTGTGCGGCGGATGGCCCAAGGTGTAGAGAGAACAACAAGTAGGGTAAGCAAGATCATGGCGACAAGACCCCAGATCATGTAGACCTGCGTGATCCACTCGATAGCGACGGTGGGCTGGGGCTGGTACAGCTTGATCTCAACTACACACCAGCCGATGGTGTGCAGGGCGGATTGGACGAAGATGACCCATCCGAGCCATCGGTGCAGGAACATGAAGCTCTGATAGGGGAGTCCGGTGACGAGCGACAGAATCGATTCGCGGCTGGAAAGCATGATGGAGAGGGGCGTGAGCGCATATGCCAGGACACCGATACGATCAGACCAAGGCCCAAGAGTGGTCCGGGTGTTGTAGACTCCAGGCATCTTCTTCACAGGCGTGACCCACGTCTTGTAGGCCATACCGACGAAGGTCCAGACGGTCAAGTAGCCACAGAGACACAGGAGGGTGAGCACCTGTGTCCTGGTGACCCGTCCGAAGATCGGCCTCGCAGCGTCAGGGAGCAGGTACTGCCTCGCATACGATGGCACCGCTTTCGACAACCTTTGTAATGCGCTTCCCTTCTCTTTCACAACCTCGCCTTCAACAGGCATTTGCACGCCCGATGGCTGCGATCGCATAAAGTGTCGTGAAATACCCCAGATAAGAAGTATGCCGCCGATGGTTGCCCAGAAAATGCCGGTGTAGTACATGCCCAGATCGTGAGCCGAGTACACGACATCGAGATATTCGCACGACCCTGGGTCGTTCGTACATGGCACGATGCGGTCCGCGTAGCCCCAGTGGTATTCGACTTGGCTGGCCTGAGTGAAGTCCTGGATATGACGCGGCGAAACATTGTTGGAAGCCATTTTGACTTCACTGAATCAACAGCAAACAATCGAAAGAACGAACTGAAGAAAGACTGGACTGGCTAATGAAAAGCACGTCGTTACCACGCACCGTGATATAAACTATGCGGCATCTAGCCGAGACGCATGATGCGGCGACGATCTCCACAGCTCCCATCCCGCCAAGCTTCTAGACGATTGCCGGCAAACTGAATGCGGAAAGGCGGCGAGAGGGTATGAGCAAGTAACCCCACAAATTTGGAGCCTGGAAACATGGCCCTGGAAAATACGCCGCCGGTAGTGACGGAGAAACTCAATGTGAGCGCGTTTATTATCAACATGGTGCGCTCCTTGGGTGCTTGGTGTTAATTGTGAAGTTCTTGGTTGACGGCTACACGTTTCCACGCGAGAAAGATATATTGTGGTACGACAGGTGTCATTAAAGAAGTCACGTCCGTAGCCGCAACTTCTACACTTTCGCGTAACTTCCGAACAACGACGCTTCACACATCGCCCATCATGAATCATGGCAGTGGATCCGCAATGCAGATGGGGAACAGCACATGCAAGATGGAGGTGAGTTTACGCAGCACTCAATCATTGGAATTGTCCCATACTAACATCCTCCAGATGCTGTGGAACTGGAACGTCGTCGACTCGTGCTTCCTCGCCGAGTCCTGGCACATCAAAAATAACGCCATGTTCGCTGCGTCCTGTGTCGGCGCCGCCTTCCTCGTCGTCTGCCTCGAATTCCTGCGCCGCGTGAGCGTAGAGTACGATGCGTACCTTGTGCGCCAATTCCAGCGCCAACTACGACACCAACAGACGCTGCTTGCGAATGCGACACCGGCAAACTGCTGCGACGGGACGCCGGCGCTGGGACTGCAGTATGCCACATTTAGGGCAAGCGGGCTGCAACAGCTGGTTAGGGCGATCATACATGGTGTCATACTTGGTGTGGCCTATCTTGTCATGTTGTTGATCATGTATTACAATGGCTACATCTTCATTAGCATCATCCTGGGAGCGATACTGGGCAAATTCTTGTGCGACTGGATGGTTGTTAGGCTGCCGTATGGAGGAGAGGGCGAGAAGGACGTGAGGAAGACTTCTGTTGGAGCTGCTGGGCCGACCGGGTGTTGCGCATGAACACGGAGGGAGAGAGGACAGTGAAGCGGCATGAGAGAAGCAAGAGTCGGTGGCGAGATACCCATATGAATACCACGGAGTCCCTCAACTCGAAACGTTCTTGTTCTATGCTGTGTGCCTCGATTGCTACAACATTGCTAGTTGGTCGGTGTTCAATGACCGCTCAAAAATTCGTAGTGTTTCAATTACTGAACATGAGTGCCTCTCGTCGCCATTGACCACGCAGCAATCGCTTAACAGATGAGTGGCAGGCCACCTTCCGACGACCTCACACCACTCTCCATCTCACACGCCAAAGCCCTTCCACCCATGTAGCCACTATCACCTACGCCGCTAGCATTCAGCCGAAAACATGCTCTCAAGTCTCGCCGTGCCCTGCGTCAAATTCACCACGGCACTGTGTAAGTGGGCCATGAGCACAATCTCTGAACGTTGTTTTTCCTGATGCGAGCAAATTACCCACATATCGTAGACGTGTTGAGCGCCATGGCGTGGCCTAGACATCTTGGAACGAAGTGCATCTCCGGACCACTGAGCACTTCCGCAATTCCTGCAATGCGAACGATGGCAGTGGTGGATGGGCGTGAATATAGCTGAGGCCATTTTGAGGTCTGGTTGACGAATCGAATGGGGCTTGGAGGTCATCGGGGTTCATTATGGACCATGCACAAGCTGTTTTTGCTAGCAATCCACTGACACGAGTGGTCCCGTGCTGCCATTTCGGCATGGATGGCGACAACTCGTACCTCAACCTGCAAAAGACCTTTGCGCTCCTCCGCAGCTGCAGATGCAAGCGGCAACAAGAACGAGATGCGAATTAAGCAACGCGATCCGCCACCGAACATTGACTCTCGTTACACCTTTGAAGAAGCGCTGTGTGAAAAAGTCGGCATCTCACTAGAAGAGTTTCTGTCGAGCAAGTTCAGGTGACAGATGCCCTTTTGCGTGGTGACTATTGAGGAGGACCCTATTGCGTTAGCAGTATGGGCATTTGACGTGTAGCGAGGTAAGTTCGCATGGCACGTCATGGTGTCAAGACTCCCCAGGTCGCAGTACTTGACGACAAGTACGTTCGCGCCACAATACTTACTCCTAGCGGGTGTGCCTACTTTTGTTTTCCAACGCTTACCTGGAGAGTCTGGTAGAACCATCCATCCTCTGTGGCATCACCTATATTGCCAAGCTCAATTGGGAAAGACACTCATGACGCTGGCTCATCTCGAGACGTTGAAATACGGCCAGGAATTTATGCCCTACCTCTGGACGACAGTTCCAGAAGTGACAACTTTAGGCATCACCTCGCTCAAGCAGGACTAACATTCTACATCCGCGACAAGACCGGTATTACAGCTGCACTGCGAAAACCTACCTCACTTCCGTTCTGCTGGAGGAGTTACTCGTCACAATCACCGTCCTCGCTCAATCGCTCTCCACTTATGGTTGTAATTGCCGGCAGTGTCGGCATCACCGCGGTACTACCATATCTACGTACCCATCTGGTCGGGCGAAGCTATACTGGGGAAGTCGTACCAAAGCTCTTGTGAAGGACGTCAAAAGGTCTGGCGCGCTGGCACATGTTGAGCAAGAGATCTTCGTCGGGGACCGAATATGGATTCATGAGGTCTTGCAGGACGAAATTTCTTTCGCACGTCACACGTGGGAGGGAGGTCGCAGTATTGGTCTCGGGACTGGACCCGATGGCTTGACATCCGAGACAAGAGGATCGGTCAGATGTATTGTCTCGAGCGGCAAGAGTGTGAAACTGAACTTGTTCGTCGAGAGCTTTAGCTGGCAGAGCATGTTTTTTTTGCACAGCGAGTCCCTGCTTGATGCCTATTAACATACTCTAGCAATACTTGACACAAGCGTTAGAGAAACTCAAAGTGGTTGTTACTTTAGGTATTGTGTCGGCCTGCACGACACACTGAACATCAACGTTTGCGACTCTGAAAATACGAACAAACTTGGAAATCGGACAAGAATCCTAGCTCTCGCGATGAGTATGCTTCTCACGTTGATCTATACTGCATCTGAACAGCTCCGGGGGGACACTTGACATCCGTGTTCGCCTCTTGCCTCACCAACCAACCAACCAACGGCCAGAATAACATAGAGAAATAATCAAGATTTTCCGTGACAAAAGAGACATATGCGCGCATTGTGTTATTCTCTCGAACATCTCTCTGAGGCGTTGTGTCGTTGGTAGACACATGTTCGAAAGCCAAGTTTCCCGCCGGACTGTCAAGGTGCAGTACATTGGATGATGATAGATGTTTAGGACACAGCAGATGCAACGGCAAGCATTATGGACACATTGCATGGGATTTACGGCAATATGTCGCTAAAAGCATTGAGAGTGAAATCGAGTGAAGCACTTGATTGGATTCGCTGTTGTGATTGACGAGTAAACAACCCCAATATCAGCTAGACTAATCTCAGTTGCCTGACCTCAGATCAATAAGAGACTTCCATCCGAGCGTGCTTCAGTGAATGCAAGCGTCCTATCACTTCGAGTCATGCCAAACGATCCGAATTCCTTGAGCCTGAGCTGTGGCCCCGCGTAACGTGCACACTGGATGAGTTCGATCAGTATCCTTCGCGTAGACGACGGAGAAAGCATGTACCCTAGTTCTTGGTGATGTGAACGATACGTCCCTTGGTGTTGGAAGCATGGCTTCCGTAGGCGCGCTGGTTGGCGGTCTCCTCCGCGGAGAGGCCAGCGGGGATGGTGGTAGCTTGGTCGGCAACGCCCTCAGCAGGGGGCCAGACAGCCTTCCAGGGTTGAGTGGGAGCCATCGTTGATGCTTAGGGTTGGACCTGAGTAGTTTGAAGTGATTGTGGTTGCAGTGGATGCTGAGTTCCTGAGGTCTGGCGAAGGTTTCCTGCTTTTATGTGTTGCTCCAACACCGAATGTTGCTCTATCACCGGATTCCATGTACGGTCTCGATGCATATCTTGCTCAATTGCCCGCCATCTAAATAGTATACCTTTGCTTCATTCGTAAAGCATGTGCACCTCATTCACCCTGCTGCATTGCAGACAAAGCTGCACGCATATACCCTTCATGGGTTGAATCCTTTCGGCGAGCATCATTGTCACAATGCGAGATGCGATAAGACGACAACAACGATCTATCTCTTTGCATATGCTCGCAAATGTGCTCATAACAAGTACCGGTATGCGCCCTTGTTGTCTGTTTCATGCACCACATGCGTCTATCACCCCTGTGAGGGCTTCATGCAGCTTGGATATTATGTTGGCTGCCACACAACCAATGCCCCCTGGCAAACCTCCAGGAAGCAGACTTCCAAGAATTTGCTGGGATCGAACATCACTCTTCGACGGCAATTCGTTTTGCTGCCTCTAAGCAGGTAGCATTCATCCCACTGACGCGCCCAAGTCCTGCTTGCCAACATCCTTCCACTTCTCTCATCATGATGACTGAAGCCATAACAGCATCAATTCGGTATGTTCGTAAGGATGAACAGTATGGCAAGAACGAGAAGGGCTACATCCTACACTATGCCGCCCCTCCCGGCTTCCCGCAAAACAACTTCACAATCGAGACATATCACGGAATCCAAGTCCACAATCTCAGAACCGCCGGAATAAGCTTTGAAGACCATGGAATGATGGTAGCTTCTCTCAACAGCAGCAAAATGAAGCCGAAAAATTTTGACGACGATGAGTGGATCGAAAAATCATATCTTCCAGAGCTCCACGACTGCATCTGCAGAGCTATGGGAGCAAAAGATGTTACCATATTTGATTGGATGGTCAGGAAGCGTGCTACGTCCTTTCCAGAACGAAATGTTGGAGAGAAGAACGAGGATGCGCCGCAACCATCTCTGTCCGCGCATATCGGTGAGCTCGTCACAATGAAATTGGAAGTCTATACATTCCGACAGCTGAGACCATGACAGATTATACGGTATCCGAGCTGGACGGTCGACTTGACAAGTATTTTGGAGACGACAAAGAAAAATTGACGAAGGGAAGATACCAAGTCATCAAGCAAGTGCCCGACTCATGCGAGCCTGTATACGAATGCGTACTTACAAGCGCTGAATAGCATCTGGAAGCCGCTTTCTGGCCCGTGTCGGGATTATCCAATGGCTTATTGCGATCCGAAAAGCGTTGACAAGGCGAACGATCTATTCGTCGTCGATGAAGTGTTTCCCACGGTTGCCAACGAGGTCTTCCAAGTCTACCATAGTCCGCAGCACAAGTGGTACTACGTACCTGATCAGCTGGACTCTGAGGTTGCCATTTTCATGGCGTATGATTCGGAGAAGGGTCAGGAATGTGCGGTTCCGCATTGCTCGTTTGACCTTGGTGCGGCAGGGTCAGGCATCCCTCGGCAGAGCATAGAGGTCAGGGCGTTTGTGTTTTATTAAAGACGATCATGGACGGGGTCGTATAGTGCGCTGATGAACATGCGATCACTTTTTTTCTGATTTGTCGCGTTGCTTGTATAGTGTATACTACATGTCATGCATGTGGGGCACCAAAGACAGTCATTAAGGTTTATCGGGTGCTTTGGCCGCGGGCGGGAACGGATCGGGACGAGCCAAGAGGCTCCACTACACCACCATGGCAGGCTGTGTGCGGGGAACGTATGACATGCCAACAAGCCTAGACGAGTGAGCAAATAACATGCCTGCACATGGAGATCTCACCTCATCGTTAAGTGAAGCAAGCTGAGCATCAGCAACCATTGGAAGTTATGCAGTGAGAAAGTTTGAGCTGTTAATCATCCTGCGCATGATCCTAATCGCCGATTTATTGCATGGCTTATCTTTGACGAGATATGTGCTTCAAAGTGTTAGTTCAGTCAAAGTGTACAGGAGGAGTTGGCCATTTGACCAGAGGAGTCCTAACCATGTTGAGTCGTGCTAACCTCTTCAAGCACACATTACACTCGGACCCTCCTTGAAGAACTGAGGTGTCTGATTGTGTGTACCGGAAAGCCATTGACCATAGGTATCGAATCATGACCGGCAGTGACAGTGCGATTAGCATCCCGAAACGAGAACCTGAGCAAAACTCTTCAATGTCTTCATGCGACTCCATAGCTCAAGACTTAGGGTTTCCAGACCAAGACCAGGAGCTCTGGTGGAGAGCGACCGCACATTCGCTGGGTCGTCTACTGGCGGACTACCGGTACAGCAAAGATGATCAACTTCTTCATCTCGAGTGGTACCACAAGTACATTCTTCCGGCGCTAGGCCCATACCCCGTTCGAGATCAGAAGCCTCAATTCCAGCCGTGTCCTGTCTCAGACGGGTCAGCCTGTGAGCACAGCATCAATTGGAGAGAGAAAGGAACGAGACAAACAGTGCGGTTCACGATAGAGGCAGTGGGACCACAAGCGGGCACTGTGGCGGATCCCTTCAACCAAGAAGCAGGCGAGCGTCTGCTGAGGAGGTTGGCAAAAGATGTGCCAGATGTGAAGCTCGCTTTATTCGACCACTTCGCAAAAGACTTCTTCCTCCCCAACGACGCTGCCGAGTCCTTGATACCAAAGATGCCACCTGGAACACCTTTGTCGCAGATTTGGATCGCTTTCGATCTTCTTCGAGGAAGGCTCATGGCAAAAGTCTACTTCATGCCCATCCTAAAGTGGATACATACCGGTGTACCGACAAAGACCCTTGTCTTCGACACTGCTCGCAAGATCAACGTCGCTCATGGGACCTTTAACGCCTCGATCGAGCTCCTCGATAGTTTCCTCGAGTCATCTCCGACTGGAGAAAATCCCGTTATGGAAATGGTAGCGGTAGACTGCATTGATCACGCAGACTCTAGGATCAAGTTTTACCTGCGCACGGGTGTTGACACACTTGCTAAAGCCAAACATCAATTAACACTTGGCGGCCGGCTTTCCGGAGAAGTTATAGAGGAGGGGCTTGAAGCGTTGAGCGAGCTCTGGCCGATCCTCTTCCGGCTCGAAGGTGACGACATTGAGGACATCGCAGTCCTACCTGCTGGATCATACTGCGGCTGCGCTGTGGAAATGAAGCCAGGGCGTGCGGAGCCAGAGACAAAACTCCACATGCCAGTCAGAAAGGTCAAGGGGACGGACGCGCAGCTTTGTGACTCGTTGTCTTCCTGGTTCCAGCGACGCGGTCATAGCGAATTTGCAGCCACTTACAAAGACAACCTTACCGCTACATTGTGAGTAAAGCATCGTTTCCACCTTTATCTTTCCAGTACTAATCACGCGGCCCCTAGTCCGACACACGACCTGGACGCAACAAATGGAACACATACTTTCATCTCGTTTTCCTACACAAGGAAGACGGGGGTCTACATGACAATGTACTACTCCACCAAGTCATTTGGAGAGCATCTCGAGAGGAAAAGTGATATTTGGGAGGGCTACGATCATCTGTGGCAAGAGCGGCGCGATGGCACACTGAGCCAGTCGGGTGCATCTTAGCTTGTTCAGTGATGTAGCTTTCAAATTCGATGTAACAGTTCTTTGGCACTTCCGTTGCGCGATCAATGACCCCAAAGTTGCTCAGATTCTCGCCCATGTCCACAAACTCAAAACTCCAGATCAGCAACGTTAGTGCAACTCGCATCTCCAGAGATGCCAGCCTCCGACCAAGGCAAGCCCGCAGAACCGTGAAAAAAGGGAGGTTCGGTTTTGCGGAAGGATTGAAACCCCTCGCTTGCACAATTGTCCAGTCTCGTCCTCCATTTGTTTCATGCTTAGCCATCGCTCTAGCACAAGCGCCTCGACACCGTCTGCGTCCCATGCACCATAGCGGTTATTGGCATGTCGCGCCGTCTCTGAACGTGGTTGAAGAAGCATCCAGACAGTCCGCAAGAGTCTGAACTGTACAGCAAGGACTGGGTGTTTCGCGACATGGGCAGCGACGAACAAGCTGGAGTTTTGACCGCGCGTGAATAAATCGAATTGGGGTATCGTAAGTGACAGGCAACAATGAACGCTACAAATCATACAGCCTTGACTGAACAACACCATCGTCCTCATTCCTCACCACGAATAGGCATCCACTTCCAGCTCGAAGACCGTCTTCTCATGCCTTCCCAGTCTAGCAACCTCAGCGCGCACAGAGTCGCAAAGCCCCCCGGGTCCGCAAACAACCACGCCGACCCTCTTCCAGCCAGCTTGTACCTCTTGCAGTAGGAGAGCCTTGACATCGAGCCGCTGGCCAACGAGAATATGCTTGTCTGAAACGACGCTGAGCACATCGTGCAGATGATCCACGACGGCTTGCGCGCTCTCATTCACGCTCCATGCGAGCTTCGTATTGTTGTGTACGCTTACCCACCCCACCAGGCCCGTGATTCCTATGCCGCCACCAATCAACAAGATGCGATCGCAACGCAAGATCGAGTTGACGGGACCGTTGGGGTATGGGCCGTCCACGAGGGCAAGCAAGCTATCGTGATTCTGTAGCAGATTCGTCAGGCCATTGTTCTTCCTGATGATCAGTGCAACGCCCTCATCTCCTGCAGAGGCCATGGCGGAAGAGTATGATCGAGACTCGGTGGCGTGGTCGACAGTCTTTTCGACGTCGTGTCGATAGTTCAGGGACTGGCGAGAAGAGTCGCTAGGCGTGGGTAGGCTGGGCTTAGCGGGATGGAAAAGGCTGACAGCGTTGACCGAGAAGGGATGGTTCTCCCACGGACGGAGTTTGTTCAAGGTCGGAAAGAAGACAAAGGCATGATAGCCAGGCCTTGCAGCCCATCGTAAGCCGTGGATGTCGACTCTCACGTGGGTAGTACCAATCTCTGTCACAGTCGCTCTCTGCCTTCCGTTCTTGGTGATGCGCATGACACGCAGGAGGCGATCGAAGAACCAAACGGCGCAGGCGGCGTAGAGCCAGTATTCATAACTCTTGGGTAGGCCAAAGCGGTAGTATAGGTGGTACCAACTACCCACGATGACGAAGATTGCCATGATGATATGTGCGATGAGGAATAGCTCGTAGGCCACCCGTCGGAACCAAAGGTGGCTGAAAACAAGCATAGCACATGTGAACACTGTGCCGACGATACCCCACAACCAGTAAGGCTCGTAGTAATTTACTGAAAAGATTCCGGATTGTTTGTATGCAGCCAACAGGAAGATCGAATGCAGGATGGTGTGAACGGCAAAGAAGCGTGCGATCCATCGGTGGAGAAGCAAATAAGTTGATCTGGACCAGTTCGTCACCCATAGCAAGATGTTGTTTCGGCCTGAGAATAGCATGGTCAAAGGCAGGAGTGCAAAAGCGATGTTACCCGTCCGATAGCCAGCGTACGCAAGAAGCTCTCCTCGCTTGTTGTATCCCCATGGGTGCGGCTGGACAGATTCATAACCCACCATGGTGAGGACGAGATTAAGTATGAAGAAGAGGGCAATGTAAAGAGCTTGACCAATGGTCGGCGCATTTCCAATGAGCCATGGAAGGGGGCGGACCTGGTACTGGCCGATGGCAGACGGATACACAAAGTAAGGCTTGAGCTTGTCGAAGATTGTGGTCATGAAGGGAAGCTTGCCTAGTAGCGTGAGAAGTATTGGAGTCGCGAATCCAACAATCAAGATTGCAAGACTAGAGTTCTGTCAGTGAGACGTCATCGACAGTGTAAATATCGGTCCTTACGTGTAGATGTTTTGAATCGCGGTCATCTTCTCCAGCACAAGGATGAATTTTTGCTGTACGCCGAAGGTTTTGGAACTGATGAGTGCAGTATAATCCAGAGGGGTGGCATAGACATATGTCTTGTTCGGAGGCGTGGTTACTTGATCGCGAGCAGTGTTGTAATCCCACTTGGCTGGTACTGCCGGGCTTCCTGTTGCTTGAAGGGCCCAGTACTGTTCGAGCCTCCATATCGGTATGTCCTGGCAATTTGCGCTTATGCAATACGCAAGTGTCGTGAGAAATGGACTATCTTCGGCGCGACAATCTGGTGATGTAGGAGGAGCTCCATGGGAATGAGCGCCTCCGTGGCCATGGCCGGAGCACGCAAGGGGAGCGGAGGAGATGGCTGCACGACAGGCGTACGCGCAGCTGGGGTCATTGTAACGCTCACCTAGCCCAGTGAAGGCGGCGGTCGTTGACGTGGTCAGACAGACCAGGCCGTAGAAGAAAGACCACTGCATGACGGGCGCTGGAGTCAATGAAGAATGGACGCAGGAATTAGTAGCAGCCTAAGAAGATCCGGTGTTTAGCTTAGCGATAGAATCCCTACTCGTGTTATATACATGCATGCGCTCAAAGTGGTGCGGCTGGGAGTACCAACAAGGTTGATCGACCATGTGCGTCTGTCGGTGCCTCGCCGCAGGGCGTCTCAACGATTGGCAACAAGGAGACAACCAAGCGACTTGCCGTGCGCGACTATGAGTTAATATGGCGCGAAACTTGCTCACCCCAGCTATCATTGGACGAAACTTCCTTGGCGTCACAAGAAAGAGACAGCTGCATGCGGGGGCACGGAAAGATGGACAGGCTGAGGGTCGCGGCCCGAGAGGTTTTCACTAGCAGTCTACCTGAGCATTTCTCTCTTCACTACGACTATCAGTCTTTCAATGGGGGAGAGGTTTCAGGGTGGTGGTGATTAACGATGATCTGACCTCGTCGAGTCTAGCGTCCTGCAACTTCCCATGTACCATAGCGAAGCGTAGTGGCTCTAGGTAAGTGCGATGGTCTCCGGGGCGTTTTTTTCTCGTCGTACAATATCTAGACTTGGAACAATGTCAATCGGCCCCCATCGGATTCGCAACTATCCGATTCTCAGTTTGATGAGGTAGGGCATGTCAGATGCGTGGCCGTGCGAATAGCTGGGACCTTGACTGCCCCGTACACTTTCCGTCTTTCTAAGCACGCCATGGGCAGTGGCTTGTGGTACCTCATCTTGCTTCTGACAAGCTACACTGATGGTCAAAGAAGCTATTAAATCAAGTGGTCTGCGACATCTTCAAGTCCGTTGCAGATTGAGCCAAGTTCCCGTGATGACCAAAAACATACACCCAAATGAGTCGGTTTGCGCAAGTAACTGAAGCGGCACGGTCTACAGTACACTTGGCACATAATAAGACGATGCACAACTATACCAACGTACCAACCGTGCATCACCGCTCCAGCTATGGCTCGCGCTCTACGCCTCATTCTCGCACTCACAACAGCCCTCGACTTCCTGCTCTGCACAAGCGCCCTAGCACTCTTCTCCCACATCTTTCTCAGCGACACGAAAACAACGCTATGGCAAGACGGCGGCACTCTAGGCTTCAATTCCGATCCCAGCCTGCGCATCTACGAATACGCGAACTACAGAGAGCCGCCACCCATACCAGCGGTCTGGGACCCGAGGTGCGAACAGCTCCTATCGAACATTCGATGGCTAGGGCGCTCATCCGAATAGTTACGCGGAGGGTGATGTGTGTATCGCAGTGGTTACAATGCTGATTTGGGCCATACGCTGTTTGATCAATTTCCGAAGCGTGTCGCGCTTCGATGTGTGCGCCAGACTGATGATCAATGGAGCGTACGACATCATGTTACTGGGTCTTTGGACATATAGCGCCGCTGTTCAGGACTCGGGAGACTTCACTGATGCGAAGCACATCAGCGTGCGGCCGTGGTATCTGCAGCGCGGATGTAGTGGGTTGTACGAGCGGCATCGAAGCGCTTGCGAATTGATGGGGGTGGCATATGGGATGTCGGCCTTCTTGACGTGAGTATCGCGGTTTTGTATTGTGGTTGGGTGAATGCTAAGTACGATGTGGGTGGTAGCGTGTGGTATGGTGGACGACTTCTGGCGACGTGCTTGTATAGAGCGTATACACTCGGCCAGGTACACGCTGGGGACTCCGCAGCCGAAACTGAGTATGAAAAACACTGGACAGGAAAGACAGGAGATTTACCGTACTTTAGCGGCTGCCTGTCGTACCGCTGAGAGGCCCTTTCTCTCGTTGCTTGCGTTTGGTCTTTCGCTCCAAAATACTCAGCTCGCCCAAAAAAAAGCAGTCTTTGGCCT
>Ga0265780_10001156_pt1 | contig 38562 bp, 22 predicted proteins | sample P1T30metagenome_FD_192432 | JGI IMG/M metagenome (GOLD analysis project Ga0265780, IMG submission 192432) | Plant litter microbial communities from East Loma Ridge, Irvine, California - P1 T30 | ecosystem: Environmental > Terrestrial > Plant litter > Unclassified | place: USA: California...
GACTGCATTCCTGGTATGGTCTACCGTGCACGGACTCTGTACGCTGAGTGTGAAAGGCCATCTTGATCATATGGTGAAATCACATAATTTTTTTGAAGATGGGATGAAGGCTATGGATGCATCTTTTGAGAGCTTTATTAAGTTTCTGGAAAAGACGGATTAAAATTTTTTTGCGTATATAATTAACAGTGTTAATAATGAGAACAATATTAATATTTGCTATTTGGTTAGCTGCATATCCCTGTGCTGAAAGTTTCTCGCAGACGGTTTCAGACGAGGATCCGCTGGAGCGGTACATTGCGGAGGGATTTAAAAACAATATAGTTCTGCAGCAGAAAAATATATCTCTTGACAGGGCGCTGGTCGCATTTCAAACCGCAAAGAGTATGTTTCTTCCGTCTGTTGTCTTCCAGGGGAACTATCAGACTGCAGACGGGGGCCGCAACATTCCGCTGCCGCTCGGCGATCTGCTTAACGGGGCCTACGCTACATTAAATCAGCTTACAGGCACTCAGAACTTTCCGCAGCTGCAAAATGAATCCATCACTTTCCTGCCGAAGAATTTTTACGATGCCAAAGTAAGAACTACTGTACCTATAATCAACACAGATATAGTTTACAATAAAAAGATCAGCGAACAGCAGATACACCTGCGCGAATCTGAAGTAGATACCTACCGGCGGGAACTGGTTAAGAATATTAAGTCGGCCTATTATAATTATCTGAATGCCCTTCAGGCGATAGATATCTACCGTTCTGCCCTTGATCTGGCTAAAGAGGGCAAGCGTGTAAATGAGAAGCTGCTGGAAAGCGGGAAGGGGCTTCCGGCATATATATTGCGTTCTTCAAGCGAAATTGCCTCTGCCGGGGCGCAGTTAACGCAGGCCATACAGCAGGCGGAAAATGCGAAACTCTATTTTAACTCTCTTCTTAACCGTCCGGGCGAGGCAGCGATCGATTCGGTATTTGACGCTGATAAAGAACTGCTTTCTTCTTCAGCCGGGCTTAAGGCAGATATCGATATTACACAAAGAGATGAGCTGAAGTCGCTGAACCAGGTTATCAGGCTTAATGAAACGGTAGTTAAGATGAACAGGAATTATGCTGTGCCTAAACTAAGCGGCTTCCTGGACCTGGGTTCGCAATCGGAAAACTGGAAATTTAACGGGCAGTCGCGTTACTACCTGGCAGGTTTACAACTGGATATACCCTTATTCGCCGGTAACAGGAATCAATATAAAATCAGCCAGTCGGGACTTGACCTTAAAGATGCGGAGCTGAACTTTAACAATATACAGCAGCAGCTGGAGCTTAGCGGGAATGTTGCAAGGAATAATCTCCGCTCTGCCTGGGAAGTTTATAAATCTTCCATGGTGCAGATGGACGCGGCTTCGACGTATCACCGTCTTATAGAACGTGGGTACCGGGAGGGTACCAATACCTATATAGAAACAATAGATGCCCGGAACCAGTTAACTTCTGCGCGTATCGCATTGCTCATCCATAAATACAATGTGTTGTCTGCTTCTGCCGCTCTTGAACGCGAAACAGCAGCCTATAACCTCAATAACAAAAATCATGAATAAAAAGCTGATCAATAGTTTTATTGCATTACTATGTGTGGTGCTTGCATTTTCCTGCGGTCGCAGTAAAAAAGACAAGGAGGTATCGGGAGAGGATATCATACCCGTAAAATTGCTGACGCTTCAACATGGCGGCGGTGGCTCCGCTGTGCCTGTATCAGGCATGTTTACCACTGATGACGAAACGGTATTATCTTTTAAGAACGGAGGCGTAATTACCCGTATCCTGGTAAAAGAAGGTGATGCCATTCAGAAAGGCCAGCTTCTGGCTACCCTCAATCCCACAGAAATAGAGGCAGGCACACAACAAGCCACTCTTGCTATGGAAAAAGCGGAGCGTGATTACCAGCGGGCTTCAAGACTTTATAAAGACAGTGTAGCTACGCTCGAGCAGATGCAGAACGCACGTACGGCGCTTGATGTAGCGCGGCAGCAATTAAAGTCGGCCTCTTTTAACCGTTCCTTTACAGAGATAAAGGCTACCGCGGGAGGTTTTGTACTGCAGCGTTTTGCCAGTGAGGGGCAGATAGTAGGGCCTGGCACACCGGTGTTGCAGATAAACGGGGCTGGTAAAGGAATATGGTACCTTAAAGGCGGGATCAGCGACAGGGGATGGGCTTCGGTTTCTATAGGAGACCAGGCTTCTGTATACAGTGACGCCTTGCCGGGAAAGGTACTCCGGGCCGAGGTTTTCAAAAAATCTGAAAGCGTGGATCCTGCCTCGGGAACATTCCTGGTTTACCTGAAGATAAAGGATAAAGGGACAGACCTGGCTTCCGGTATGTTCGGGAAAGCGGAGATACATTCGTCACGTACATCCGTTAACAGCTGGATCATTCCTTATGATGCTCTTCTGGATGGTGATGCAGGCAAGGGTTATGTATTTATCACAAATGACCGGAAGACGGCCAGGAAGACGGAAGTAAGTGTCGGAGAGATCGGGAAAGACCAGGTGGTTATCACGGGCGGACTGGAAGACGCGAAATTCCTGATCATTTCAGGGAGTCCTTACCTGAATGACGGCTCCAGTATTAAACTACAATAGAAAGAGCTTTATGGATATTTCAAAATATGCGATAAAAAACTACCAGTTTACCCTGATCCTGGTGCTGATGGTCATTGCTTTGGGTGTAAGTACGATGCTTTCCATGCCCCGGGCCGAAGATCCGGACATGAAAACGCCGCAGTTTCCTGTAGTAGTAGTGTATCCGGGCACAAGTCCGAAAGACATGGAACAGCTGGTGGTAAAACCGCTCGAATCGAAGTTCTACGATCTGGATAATATAAAAAAGATAAAAACCACCATTCTGAACGGCGTGGCGGTAATTAACGTAGAATATGTTCATGGAGTAAATGTAGAAGATAAGTACCAGGAGCTGGTAAGAGAATCGGGGGCTGCCCGTTCTCAACTGCCGGCGGATATCTATTCCATAGATGTACAGAAAGTAGAACCCTCCGGAGTAAACATTCTCCAGATAGCGCTTGTTTCGGAAAACGCATCCCGGTCGAAGCTGAAAAAAGCTTCAGAGGATCTCCAGGATGAGCTGGAAAAGATCCCGGCGCTGAAAGACGTAAAGATAAGCGGGCTGCCGGAGCAACTGGTGAGGGTGGATGTACAGCCTGACCGCTTGCAGCAGCTTCATATTCCCTTGTCTACGGTAATGCAGGCAGTACAAAGCGAGGCCGGTAACATTCCCGGCGGTAGTATTATTGCCGGAGGGAAAACATTCAGCGTTAAGACCAGCGGGAATTATCAGAGTATAGAGCAGATTAAAAATACGATCATTTCAAGTAATGCGGGGAAGAATATACTGCTGCAGGACGTTGCTGCAGTGTATCCGGACTATGCTCCCGAAACACATATTACCCGTCTTAACGGCCACCGGAGTCTTTTTGTTAACGCAGCCCAGAAGGAGGGCGAGAACATCAGTAAGACACAGGAGGCTTACCTGCCGGTCATCAATAAGTTTAAACAGAGCCTGCCATCCAATATTGCCCTGGTGGTTAACTTTGATCAGGCGGAAAATGTAAACAACAGGCTGGGAGGACTAGGTGTCGATTTCCTGATAGCAGTGCTGCTGGTACTTATCACTCTTTTACCCCTGGGTTCGCGGGCTTCTTTAGTGGTAATGATCGCCATTCCGCTTTCGCTGTCCATCGGAATAGTGCTGGTGAAATTTCTGGGATACAGCTTAAATCAGCTGAGCATAGTGGGTTTTGTGGTAGCTCTTGGTCTGCTTGTAGACGACAGTATCGTGGTGGTGGAGAATATCGAAAGGTGGATGCGCGACGGGCATACCCGGCTTCAGGCAGCAATCAGAGGAACCCGGCAGATCGCTATGGCCGTGGTGGGCTGTACCGCTACCCTGATCATCGCCTTTATGCCGCTTATGTTTATGCCGGAAGCTTCCGGCGATTTTATAAGGAGTTTACCAGTTGCAGTGATCAGTTCGGTGCTGGCGTCTATGCTTATCGCATTAACGGTGGTTCCCTTTCTTTCCAGCCGGCTGCTTAAACCGCACGCTGACCCCGAAGGCAATGTCGTTCTGCGGACTTTCCAAAAGGTGATCCACAGTACTTACGCGGTATTTCTTGATAAAGCCTTGCAGAAGCCCTGGCATACTATTGTGATAGCGCTTATTATCTTCGGCGCTTCGCTGACATTGATCCCTGTAATAGGATTCAGCCTCTTTCCATCGTCAGAGAAACCGCAGTTCCTGATAAATATTTCTTCCCCGCTGCAGGCCAATATCTATTATACAGACAGCATTACCAGGCAGATCGAGAATAAGCTTAAAACTATGCCTGAAATAAAATACTATTCCTCAAATGTGGGAAGAGGAAATCCGAGGATCTACTATAATGTTATCCAGCAGAATGAGAAGGCAGACTTCGCAGAGATCTTTGTCCAGCTCCAGCCTGATATCAAAGCCAACAGGAAAATTGAACTAATAGCCGATTTAAGAAAGGCATGGACTCCATATCCCGGAGCGAAGGTTGAAGTAAAAGATTTTGAGCAGGGGATTCCTATGATCTCACCGGTCGAGGTACGCCTTTTAGGAGATAATCTCGACACACTTCAGCGTCTGGCATCGGATGTGGAGCTGATGCTTAAGAATACAAAAGGAACTATTTATGTAAATAACCCGGTACGTAACAACAAAACGGATATCAGGGTAGCCATAAACAGGCAGAAGGCGCTGGCTCTTGGCGTGCCCAGTGTAACTGTAGACAGAACCGTAAGGATGGCTGTTGCAGGGACCGACCTGGGAATCTACACAGATCCGGCAACGGATAATGACGATTACCTGATCCGGATGAGTATTCCGCATGCTGCTTATCCGGATATGTCAGTATTCGACGGGCTTTATGTAAATAACGTTCAGGGTGGTGCTGTGCCCTTAAATCAGATCGCTTCTCTCCAGCTGGAATCGTCGCCATCGAACATCAATCACCTGAACAAGGTGAGGAGTGTTTCAGTGAACGCGTTTGTGCAGAAGGGGTATCAGAACGACAGGGTGATCCAGGAAGTTATAAAACAGATGGACGAAAAGAAACTTCCTTCCGGCTATCATTATGAAATGGGCGGAGAGGTAGAGACCACCAAACAATCTTTCGGCGGCTTTGGTACCATAATCCTGATTACCGTATTTTTATTTATTGCAGTACTGGTACTCGAGTTTAAGACATTTAAAAGTACGCTTATTGTATTGTCTGTGATTCCTCTGGGTGTTGTGGGCGCAGTTCTGGCATTGCTGGTTACAGGAAACACACTTTCTTTTGTTGCTTCTATAGGGATAATTGCACTTGCAGGGATCGAGGTGAAAAATACTATTCTGCTGGTAGATTTTACCAACCAGCTCAGAAGGGAAGGGGCAGACCTGAATACGGCCATAGAAAAGGCCGGAGAGATAAGGTTTTTACCTATTATCCTGACTACGCTGACTGCAATCGGCGGACTATTGCCTATAGCATGGTCAAGTAATCCGCTTATTTCTCCGCTGGCGATTGTGATGATCGGCGGACTGATCAGTTCTACTTTATTATCAAGGATCGTTACTCCGGTAGTTTATAAGCTGATTCCCCCGGTAATAGAAGAAGAAAGTGATGAAACAGAATAATTAAGTTATTAATTATGAGGGTGCAGATAATATCCGGCACCCTCATATACTGTGCTTTACGGGATAATTGAGAAGTCAGGCCGATCAATTATTAATAATTACCTGATTGGCTGATCCCTGCTTTCAGGTTCAGAATGCCATAGTCATTCGTATATACACCGCCGTTTTCTGCATTGAAATTAGTAATGTTAAGATTTGAGCCGGCAAAACTGATCGTTCCGTTGGTAACGATATTTCCTTCCACGCGAATCGAGTACTCAGTGCCGGTGGTGTTATCCCTGTAGTACCCTATACCATGATAGATGTCATTCAGGTTAGCGGAAATATTAATAGTATTGTTCAAGACTTTTACGTAATTCAAATAGGGATAAGCCGGGGTATTTCCATATTCATACAGAAGGATGCCCGAGTCATTAAAAGTATTGCCGGAGATAACCAGATTTTGTCCGTTTCTTGCTTTAACAGCTCCTCCGTCTGCATTTGCAGGCCAGCCGGTGATCGTATTGTTACTTATTGTAAGACCATTGAAACTATGGGCATAAACACCATGGTCTGTCTGCAGGTTATCTGAATTTAAGGCAGGGTTCCTGTTGATGATATTGCCGTCTATCAGCGAGCTGCTTTCACTGTTGTCGTTAACAGCAGTAACGAAGTAACCCGTTGTACCGCCGTTACCAAAAGTGCAATTTACTACTTTGCTGTTGGTGGTGCTTTTTAACCATACCCCCCTGCCGCTGTTATTTACCCTGCGGCAGAATGTGCAGGTATTAATGAGCGAAACATCTGTATCCGTCATCTGGATGTATGCATCAGCATAATAAGATTCGTCGGTTCCTGCCTTCCGTTTCCCGTAATCGAAAATGCAGTATTTGAAGCTTAGGTTTGTAGCGTTGCTGATAACGAACCTCAGATTCCAGAACGTTATGCCCGAAAAAGTACAGCTGTTGAGGTCTGTACCGTAACTTATCGCAAGTAATTCAGTTGAGGCCCCTGTAGCATCAAAAATCGGGTTGACGGACGTTTTTTTTGCCAGTGTAACTCCTGCTTTCATGACGATTTTACCGGTGATCGTATAAGTTCCTGCTTCAACCCATACTGTTTGTCCGGAACTTGCCGCTGCTATTACCTGATTGATCTGTGCTAAGGTCATACCGGTATTGACCGTGAGGTCTGATACGGAACTGGTACCGGCTGATGGTTTGACCGGGCTGTTTACAGAGTAGGAGCCTGCCTTAACAGGATCTTTTTTACATGAAAAAGAAAGGGATAACAGGGCGCACGCCGCGATCTGAAGGAGTTTTGTTTTCATTTGTTTTCTGTTTGATGTTTGAGAATTGGTTTGAGAATAAGGCTATCGCGGACGGAGCCGCCGCCGATCCGGGCATAATGAATAAGTACCGGTTTTATAATCAGGCTCATATGTCTGCATTTTATAATCATTGCTGTGGCTTTTGCTAAATTCAGCTTAAATCAAACCAGCACGGGGGCACTGATCAGTTTAAAAGAGGGTAAGATTTATGCGGGGAGAGTTGTATGTGAAAAATGTATTAAATAAATATTAATTTAGGATATTCTGATGGAGACAAGCCTGCATGTATTTTAGAGTATACTTATGTCTGTTATTTTTACTGCAGTACAATAACATTTCTGCTCAATTATCATTTGATCATTTGTCTGTTGCCAACGGCCTTTCTCAAAGCACCGTTTTATCCATATGTCGTGATAGCAAGGGTTTGATGTGGTTCGGTACACGCGATTGCCTGAACCGGTATGATGCGCGGAATATAAAAGTATATCACTTTAATGCTGAAGATTCAGCATCCATCAGCAGTGACGACTATATCTATGCTATTACTGAAGACCGTCAAAGGAATCTCTGGATAGGCACGCAAAACGGGCTGAACCGCTACCTGCCGGAGAGCGATTCCTTTGAGCGGATCTATCATGATCCTGAAGACAGATCCAGCCTCAGCAATAACAGCGTGCTTTGCATATATCAGGCCAGGAACGGCTTTTTATGGTTTGGTACCAACAGCGGGCTTAACCTGCTTGAGGATCCTGGTTCGAGAAAGTTTAAAAGGTTTTATGCGGGCGAAGCAGGCCGGGGTCTTGCAGGCAACGAGATCTACGCAATTCATGAAGATGACAATGGAAACATATGGGTGGGCACAACACAGGGGCTTACCAGGATAAGTGCCTCCGGTAAGGAAAAGTATAGTTTTACCACGTTCAGAAATTCTCCTGCAGACGCGGGCAGTATAAGTAATAATTCTGTAAAGACCATAGCCGGAGATGCCTCCGGGAATTTATGGATAGGTACGGAGACCGGTGGTTTAAACCTGTTTGACGCTGTTACGCAGAAGTTTAAGCGTTTTACTTATGTGAAGTCGGCTCTGAATGGTATCAGCAATAATATGATACGCAAAATTGCGCCGGATAAAAATGGCCGTTTATGGATTGCCACCATGGATGGGCTTGACGTGCTCGATCCCCGTTCCATGAAATTCAGCTCCTATACCCATGATCCGGAAAACCGTAAAAGCTTAAGTGATAACTCTATAAAGGATATCTTTGTCGATGTATATGGCTCCCTTTGGATCGGTACCATGTTTGGCGGAGTAAATGTTCTGCATCCCAATACAATACCGTTTACCGTATTTCAGAACAGCCGGTTTAACAATAGTATCAGCAGTAATATCATCAGTATTATTATGGTGGATTCGCAGCAGAATCTCTGGATCGGTACGGAAGGCAAAGGGCTTAACTACTATGACAGGTCTGCCGGCAGATTTACACATTACCTGAATAATCCGGAAGAAGCATCAAGTATAAATTCAAACAATATCAAGGCCATCTACCAGGACAAAAAGGGAAATATCTGGATAGGATTATACCAGGGGGGGATGGATATGTTTATACCATCATCCTCGTCTTTTAAACATTTCAGGCACCGGCAATCTGATCCGGCATCCCTGAGTTCTGATATTATCAGCGATATCCTGGAAGATTATAAGAGTAATTTCTGGGTAGCTACATCCACTAAAGGCATAGACCTGTTTGATCCGCTGAGCCAGCAGTTCAGAAGTGTAATGACCGCCAGCTCTTCTTACCAGCTAAGCAGTAATTACGTGAGACTGATGTTCGAAGATTCAAAGCATAATTTATGGGTAGGTACAGCAAAAGGACTCAATATGCTGGCCCCGAACGCAAAAAAGTTTAAATGGTTTCTGAAAGACAACAAGAGGCCAGGTGCCCTGATATCCGATCACATCAATGTCGTTTTTGAGGACAGGGCAGGCAATATCTGGGTGGGAGCGCATCACGGCGGACTGAATCTTTATAATCCGCAGAAACAATCATTCACCTGTTACAGGCAGGCCGACGGCTTGGCAAGCGATAATGTTCTGGATATCAGGGAAGATAACGACGGCTTTTTATGGATAAGTACAGACAATGGATTGTCTCGTATGGACATAAGGAAGCGTACCTTTAATAATTACAATACGCGCGATGGCCTGCCTACCAATGAGTTTAATTATTTTTCTTCGGCTAAAGATGCTTCAGGAAGGGTGTATTTCGGCAGTTATAACGGTTTGATCAGCTTTTTCCCGAGGGAGATCAAGATCAATAATATTACCCCGCGCGTGATGTTCAGCGGACTGAAATTATTTAATAAACCAGTCTATGTAGGGGGCGACGATGGAATTCTTCAGAAAGACATCAGCCTTAGCAGGGAAATAGTATTCAGGTACGATCAGAATATTTTTACGGCAGACTTTGCTGTATTAAATTATATCCGTCCTGAGCGTAACCTGTATGCTTATAAACTGGAGGGTTTTGATAAGGATTGGAACCAGGTTAATATTCCTTCCGCTACCTACACCAATTTGCCGGCAGGCAATTATAAATTACTGATTAAGGGAAGCAACAATGACGGGTTATGGAGCGACCCTGCATATTTAATTATCCGGGTATTACCTCCTTTCTGGAAAACATGGTGGGCTTATCTGGCATACAGTATTGTATTTGCAGTTATACTCGTACTGGTGATACTGTTTTTCCGGCGGCAGGCAAGACTGGAGCGGGATCTCTATTACGAGCATATCAATAACGAGAGGCAGCAGGAATTATATCAGTTGAAACTCGATTTTTTTACCAAGGTATCGCATGAAATCCGGACACCTTTAACGCTTATACTTGCGCCGCTGGAAAAGTTGCTGGCTTTTACGCGCGGCGATCTGCAGGTTAATAAACAGATACTGCATGTAAAAGATAACGCAGACCGTTTGCTGAGGCTGGTCAGCGAACTGCTGGATTTCAGGAAGGCAGAATCCGGCTTTCTGAAGATCCGTGTGGAAGAAACTGACCTCACAGAATTTTGCCGTAATATATTCAGCTCATTTCAGGAACTCGCTCTTTTAAAGGAGATTACTTTTAACTTCATTGTTAAGCGGGATCATATACGGGTATATATAGACAGAATTCAGTTTGAGAAGGTACTGTTCAACCTGCTTTCAAATGCATTTAAATTTACGGCCGGGGGCGGCAACATCTCGGTAATACTTGATGAGGACGATAATGGCGGGGCCTTAATAAAGGTGGAAGATGACGGAATCGGGATACCTTATGATAAGCAGCAGCTGATATTTGATGATTTTTACCAGGTCAGTCAGCAGGGGGGCCAGGCTGCCGGCTGGGGAATAGGGCTTGCCCTGGCCAGAAATATCGTTGAACTGCACCATGGCCGGATAACAGCTGAAAGCCGCCCTTCGCAGAATGCCGCAAAGGGATATACTGTTTTTACATTGCTGCTTCCATCGTCTAAGGAAAAGTTCGGCACAGACGAGCTTAAATCAGGCGGACTTCCGGGGCTGCAGACGGTAGATGCAGCTATTGATCTGCCTTTCTCCGGAAACAGGGAGCAAACAGAGATCAAAACCGGGGAAAAACCGGTCATACTGATTGTCGAGGATAACGAAGAAGTAAGATTGTTTATCAGGGAATCGCTTTCTGATATGTATCAGATAATAGAAAGCGCTAACGGATTTGAGGGTTGGGAAGCTGCTTCAGTGCAGATTCCGGATGTTATTATCAGTGATGTAACTATGCCGGAGATGGACGGACTGGAGTTTTGTGCTATGGTGAAAGCAGATGAGCGTACCAGCCACATTCCGGTTATACTGCTTACTGCTCTGGCTTCGCATATGCACCAGGTAGGAGGCCTGGAGAACGGGGCCGATATTTATCTTACCAAGCCTTTCAGTATACAGGTACTGGAGCTAAGTGTTAAGAATCTGCTGTTGTTAAAGGAGGCAATGCGCGTCAAATTTAGTCAGCAGGTAACGCTCATGCCTAAAAACAAAGTACTGGAATCTCCTGATGAGAAATTCCTGGCCAGGCTTATGCAGATCATAGAAGACCAGATGGAGGATCCGGAGTTCAACGTATCGGTGCTTGTGGATGAAATTGGTATGAGCCAGACTGTATTGTATAAAAAGATCAAAGCCTTAACCAATCTTTCCATTACTGATTTTATTAAATCTGTGCGGCTTAAACAAGCGGCCCAATTACTTGAACAAAGAAAAATGGGTATTGCCGAGGTTGCTTATGCTGTTGGGTTTAACGATCGCAAATATTTCAGTAAGGAGTTCAGGAAACAGTTTGGCGTTGCTCCTTCAGCTTACCTTGAATCTGTTGACAGGGAATATTAGCTGACAGGCAGTGCTTCTGGTAAAGTGTTATGCCGCTATGGATGAGCCAGCAACTAAATCAGCGCCGGCGGCTGATTTATGCCCCCTGTTTAACTAATCACAACCCCGTGTTTACAACTGAATACTTTCAAATTCGGTAATAAAAAGATTCTAAATGAAGATGAAAATCAGCCGGTTCCTCAGTTTGTTATTCCTGTATCTGACAACCTGTTCGTTTTATGATCCGCCCGGGCAGAAAACCTCCAGGCCGAATATTTTGATTATTCTCACAGACCAGTGGAGAGGACAGGCCCTCGGTATCCTTAAGGCAGAAGGTGTGAAGACGCCAAATCTGGATAGTTTTGCTGCAAGAGCTCTGGTCTGCAACCAGGCGATAACGAACTATCCTCTCTGTTCTCCAAGCAGGGCCACTATTCTTACAGGAAAGTATCCCTTGCAACATAAGGTATACAGCAATGTGAATTCGGCAAGTACGCCCTATGGCGTAGAGCTTCCACCGGATATGATCACATGGTCTGATATATTAAAAGATAATGGTTATGCCAATGGGTATATCGGAAAGTGGCATCTTGATTCACCGCACAAGCCTTATATCGCCACTGCAAATAATAAGGGGAATACAGCATGGAATGAGTGGACACCTCCTGCACGCAGGCATGGCTTTGATTTCTGGTATGCATACGGTACGTATGATGATCATAACCGACCGATGTACTGGGAAACCGATGCAGGCAGGGAGGAATTTCATTTTGTTGATCAATGGAGCCCCGAACATGAGGCTGATAAGGCTATAGGGTTTCTGAAGAATTCCGGAGGAAAGTACCGCGATCCTGCCAGGCCATTTTCCCTGGTGGTGTCTGTCAATCCGCCGCATTCTGAATACAAAAAAGTGCCTGCCCATTATGTGGATCTGTATAAGGATATGCCGCTGGAGAAATTACTTTCTGATCCGGATATTCCTGCTGCCGGAACGGAGATGGGCGACCTGTACCGCGAAAATATCAAGTATTATTATGCCTGCATGAGCGGGGTGGACGACCAGGTAGGCCGTATATTCAAACAGCTCAGACAGAGCGGGCTTGATAAGAACACTATAATTATATTTATGGCAGATCATGGTAACTGTCTCGGGAAACACGACCAGATTTCGAAAAATACATTTTATGAGGAATCTGTGCGCATTCCTTTTATTGTTAACTGGAGCGGACATATATCACCCGGGGTTGATAATGAACTGCTGTTCTCTGCAGTGGATATTTATCCTACCCTGCTCGGCCTGGTTTCCTTACCTAACCCTTCAGGTAACCGGGTCGATGGATCTGATCTTTCTTCTTACTTTTTAAACCGACGAGGAAATGTGCCTGATTTGCAGTTTTTTATGGGCGCTGTTAATGCAGCTAACAAGAATTCGGGTTTCAGGGGAATTCGCACGGCTAAGTATAAACTGGTTTATGAAGGAACCGGAAACAAGCAGAAACGGTATTTATTTGATATCGGCGCTGATCCTTTTGAATTGAAGAATATCTACATAGACGGTAGTACTGTTGCATCGGATCTGGAAAGGCATTTAAAGAAATGGCTTGATAAGACTGATGATCCGTATATTTTGAATGGCCTGCATTAAGGCCTTAGTTTAGCAAAGGCGCAATACTGAGAGCTGCTGACGCGTAACAGCACAGGCCGCAGTTATGGCGCTGATGCTTATAAGATGCATTTTTCTTCAAGCAGGCCGCTGCCTGCAGCTGCGATATCTTTTTGTCGTTCTGAAGCTGAAAATGTAAAGAAGGGAAATTCGTTTATTTCTATTGTGATCTGCCTGGATTTCCGGTTAACCGGAGGTTTGTGAAAGTGTTTTGGAAGCTTTTATGCTAAAAACAACGGTTTGATTTGCAGATTTTTTATTTTCCGGATTTATACGGTTTTTTAAGACCCGAAATGTTTGGGAATATCTACTATATACGATACGGGTTTGAGTTTTCCCGCTTAAATGGCATTAAAAGATCGTTCAACTTAATTTTTACCCCTGTTTTAACCAATCTTTACCCCCGGGAGCAGAAGCGGTTTCGGGAGATTTGGCATTACAGATACGAATTAAATAAAAGATCACACTTTTTAATTTAAAGCACATATGAGGAAATTTATCCTTTTTCTGGTATTAGTGATAAGCACTTTTACATCGCCGGCACAGCCGGGCAGGCTTATAACAGGTCAGGTTACCGACCAGGAGCTTAAAGACCCGCTTATAGGAGTGAGTATAGCTGTAAAAGGTACGAACCAGGGGGCTGTAACAGACAAGGACGGGAAATTCAGCTTACGTGTGGCAGCCGGGCAGAATGTCATACTGGTAATACGGTATGTAGGTTATACTTCACAGGAAATCAATACCGGGGCGCGTGACGTTATCAATGTAACTTTAAAACAGGAAAACAAATCGCTGAATGAAGTGGTGGTGGTTGGTTACGGAACCTCATCAAAAAGAGATCTGAGCACCTCGGTCGGAACTGTAAATGTTAACGACTTAAATAAAGCCCCGGTACGGTCTTTCGATGAAGCCCTTGCCGGGCGCGTTGCAGGAGTACAGGTAACGTCGAGCGACGGGCAGCCGGGGTCGCAGGTCAGCATCACGGTAAGGGGCGCGAATTCCATTACCCAGGACAACTCGCCCTTATATGTTATAGATGGCTTTCCTATAGAGAGTGCGGATAATAACCTTATTAATCCTCAGGAAATAGAATCAATTGATGTACTTAAAGATGCTGCAGCTACAGCTATCTACGGGGCAAGGGGGGCTAATGGCGTGATTATGATTACCACCAAAAAAGGAAAATCAGGCGATCCGGTAGTCTCCTTCAATACTACGCAAAGTTTTACGTCGAATATTAAAACCATGAAGCTGATGAATAACTACGAATATGTGGAGTATCAGCTGGAACGGGATCCTGCGGTGGGAGACGCAGCAAATACTACCCCGACCTATTATTTACTCACGCAGCCGGGCTTGTCTCTTGAAGATTACCGCAACATGGAGGCCACCGACTGGCAGTCGCCCTTTTTCAGAACCGGCGGCCTGCAGGATTATAACCTGGCTATCCGCGGAGGTAATTCACAGACGCTCTATTCAATATCGGGCTCGGCCAATAAGCAGGACGGCACAATTATAAACACCAGTTATAAGCGTTACCAGGGCAGGGTAACACTGGATCAGAATATAAATAAATGGTTAAAGGCGGGAGTTAATACCAACTACTCCTACCTGAAGCAGTCAGGGAACAGCGTAGGTGCATCAACGAATAGCGGTACAACAAATATACTGTACAGTGTGTGGGGGTATAGCCCGACCTCTTCTTTTTCAGAAGATGAGCCTGTAGACGAAACAACCGCTTCCGGAAACGATTATAAATACAATCCGCTCTTAAACCAGCGGAACCTGGTGAGAGATAATATAACGAACAGCTTTAATGTAAACAGTTATGCAGAGCTGGCTTTCAGTCCCTCTCTTAAACTTAGGGTTACCGGAGTGTTGAACAGTAATAATGTATTGAGTGAATCCTTTAATAATTCATTGAGTTATTACGGCAATCCGCAAACCAATGCCGGTAAGACCAATGGGGTGAATGGTTCCACACTTACTGCAAAGGCTTTCAACTGGACCAATGAGAATACATTAACCTGGTCTAAGGTTTATAACAAAACGCATAACCTGAATGTACTGGGAGGTTTTACCCAGCAGGGAAATAAATCAAACGCTTATGGTTATGGTGCGAACTTCCTGCCAAACGAGTCTTTAGGATTAAGCGGATTGGATGAGGGAATATCAAATCCTGCAAATACACGTGCTGTAAGCTCTGAGTGGACTGCTGCATCCTTCTTAGGGCGCGTTAAATATAATTACAGGTCTAAATATTATGCGGAAGTTTCCTATCGTGCAGACGGTTCATCGAAATTCAGCGAAGATAATCACTGGTCTTATTTTCCTTCTGCCTCGGCAGCATGGCGTTTTAAGGCAGAAAACTGGCTGAAAGATCAGCATGTACTGTCAGACGGTAAACTGCGTTTCAGCTACGGGCGTACAGGAAATAACAGGGTTGGCGATTTCTCCTATCTTTCTACCACCAGCCTGCCGGGTACTTTATCTTATTCCTTTAATAATACCTACCTGGCATCGGTAATACCCGGATATAATATCGCGGATACCCGCTATTATGTAATCGGTAATCCTGATTTAAAATGGGAAACTACTGTCCAGTATAATGCAGGCATAGACCTGTCATTTATAAATAACCGTATCAATGTTACGGTCGACGCCTATACAAAAACTACTAAAGACCTGCTGCTCAATGCCGATATCCCAACATCATCCGGTTATAACAGGGCATTTTTAAATATCGGAAAAGTTGAGAATAAGGGGCTGGAGTTTTCACTGAGCAGCACCAATATTAATCACGGAGATTTCAGGTGGACAAGTAATTTTAATATCGCTTTTAACCGGAACAAAGTGCTGGCGCTGGCCAGAGACCAGCAGGTACTGACCACCTCAGTACGCTGGGATAATAATTACCAGAACACCCCGGCCTACGTAGCCAGGGTGGGCAGCTCATTGGGCCAGATGTATGGATTTATATGGGATGGCAACTACCAGTACAGCGATTTTAACCTTACATCGACCGGGACGTACGTACTGAAAGACAATGTACCCGGCAATGGAAATACCCGTGCCAACATACAGCCGGGGGATATCAGGTACAGGGATCTGAATGGTGATAATACAGTAAGTGCGGCAGACTACACGGTAATAGGAAACGGCCTGCCGCTCCATACCGGAGGCTTCGGCAATAATTTTACCTATAAAGATTTCGACCTTAATTTATTTTTTCAGTGGTCTTACGGTAATGATATTCAAAATACCAACAGGCTGGTTTTCGAGGGGAATGGCTTAAACAAAACATTCCTGCAGCAATTCGCCAGTTACAGCGACAGGTGGACCCCGGAAAATGCATCTGCTGAAAATCACAGGGTAAACGGTTTTTATGGCGGAGGTTATTCTTCCCGTACGGTAGAAGACGGGTCTTATCTGCGGTTAAAAACTGTGTCTTTCGGGTACAGTGTGCCGGTACAGTTGCTGAAAGCTGTTCATGTGAAATCGTTAAGAGTATATGCTTCAGTACAAAACCTGTTTACCTGGACAAATTACAGCGGGCTTGATCCGGAGGTGAACAGTTATGCATCTGCTTTAACAGCGGGATTTGACTATAGTGCCTATCCCAGGGGGCGTACTGTTGCTTTTGGCGCGAACCTGACTTTTTAACTGATTAAAAATACTTTTATGAGACATACATTAGTACTTTTCCTATTACTCTCCCTGGGATTTACCTCCTGTAAAAAGTTTTTAAATACAGACCCTTCTGATTTTTTAACACAGGAAGAATATTATAATACAGAATCGAAGCTGATGAGTGCCCTGGCAGGTGTGTACCAGCCATTAGGTACAGCCGGCCTGTATGGTGATAATATGTTCGACCAGCTGGGAGCTGCAACCGATGAGGGTTTTTACGCCAGAAGTGCACAGACTACGGGTACTATGGTATATAACTTTGATTATACCAACGCCAATCTGGCTGATTTCTGGAACCAGTTATATATAGGTATTGAAAGAGCCAATATTCTGATAAAGAATATAAATGTTGCTTCTCTTGATGAAAGGAAAAGAGAAGCCATTTTAGGAGAAGTTATGTTTTTACGCGGCTACTATCATTTCCTCCTGGTAAGTAATTTCGGTGATGTGCCTTTAAAAACGGAGCCTACGCCGTCTGTATCTGCGGTATATGTATCCCGGAACCCGGCAAAAGAAGTATACGCACAGGTGCTGGCAGACATGGAAGCGGCGGAGAGTAAGGTGTTTACGGCAACAGAACTGGGATATGGGGGCAGGATTTCCAAAACAGCTGTGGAAGGGATACTTGCCCGGGTTTGTTTAACAATGGCTGGTTTTCCGCTGAAAGACGAGTCTAAATATGCCGATGCCTTAAAGTGGGCAACACTGGTAAAACAGTCAGGAGAACACCGGCTCAACTCCAGTTATCGCCAGGTTTTTATTAACGTACACCATGATCTGTACGATGTCAGAGAAAGCATGTGGGAAGTTGAGAATAAAGGCACCGGAGCTGATGGTTATGGAAATGCCAACAGGCTTGGCAATACAAACGGCATCGTTGCAACAGCAGACGCAGTAGCGGCGGTAGTGGGTTACAGCTACGGGTTTATTAATACCACAGCCAAGCTGTACAATCTTTATTCTTCGGGCGACCTGAGAAGGGACTGGAATATTGCACCTTATACCTACGGTTACAATACGGCGGCAGCCAGTGTATATAAAAACTATTTAGTTGCTTCAAATATCTACGGGCGCAATGCAGGCAAGTGGAGAAGGGAATATGAATTAACCGCTACTAAAAGTAAGAATATTACCCCGCTGAATTTTTCGGTCTTACGCTATTCGGATGTGCTGCTTATGCTTGCTGAAGCTGAAAATCATGTTAACGGCCCTACGGAAATAGCTTACGATGCTATAAATCAGGTGAGAAGACGCGCTTTCGGTTTTGATCCCGCAACTGCGGTAAGTTCTGTATCTGTTGTAAGCGGTTTAACACTCTCGGGCACAGGAAATACAGGCTATCTCACTGCCGGTAAAAATAACCTGCCGGTAAACATTACCGGCGGCGGCGGTACCGGCGCTGCGGGAGAAGCGCTCGTTGTTTATTCTGCTACGGCGGCGAGTGCAAAAGTAACTGTGCTTTCTCTGACATCACCGGGAACCGGATATACCAGCGTACCTGCAGTTACTGTAGGCACCGCATGGGCTGCAAATACGACTTATACCTCCGGGACACAAGTATTTAGCGGTAATAATCTGTATACCGTTACTACGGCCGGAACGTCTACGGCAACTGCTCCAGTTCAGACTGCCGGCGCTTCTGCGGCTGCTGTAACCGGTGCCGTATTCACTTATGCCGGATTAAGAGCTACAGCAACCGCTGTGATAAGTACATCGGCCGTAGACCTGGCCGGATTATCCCAGACTTCTTTCCAGCAGGCTGTCGAAGACGAAAGAGCAAGGGAACTTTGTTATGAAACGCAGCGAAGACCAGACCTGATCAGATGGGGAAAATGGGTGAGCACTATGAATGGCCTGGCAGCAGATATGAAAGCGAGCGCCGGCACATATGCTTATGGCGCAGCAGGAGGAGCGAATATTACTGACCGCACATTGCTGTATCCGATCCCTTCGTCAGAAGTCTCCGTCAATAAAAATACTACGCAAAACCCGGGCTGGTAATATATAACCCTGCAATATCCACTCAATTGAAATGTTTATTATGATCAATCGATATATATACAGTATAGCTGTGACCTTGCTCTTTGCGGGATGCAGTAAAGAGATAGAAGTTAAATCGCCCGATTTTGATGTAACGGTGTCCGGGAAGAACGGGACGGGGGGTGATTCTTATTCGACGGCAGATACGCTGGAGTTTACTTTTAAAGGAAATCCGGATTTTATTACATTTTACTCCGGAGAGGTGGGCCGGCGTTATGAATATAAGGATCGCCTTTCGGCAGACGGCAGTCCGGCACTTCAATTCAGCACCTTAAGGGCAAATGGCACACAGGCAGGCTCGCTTGCGCTGATGATCTCGGCAGATTTTAAAGGAGTTGTATTAAAGCCCGGCAGCGCCGTAAGAGATACGGCCGCCACCAACGCCAATATTGCTGCCGCTTCCTGGCAGGATATATCAGACAGGGCGGCGTTCTCGGCCGGAAGTACGGTGTCTTCAGGAGCTGTCGATCTTTCTGATTTTGCTGATCGGAATAAGCCGGTGTTCATTGCTTTCAAATATACCGGCAATACAGGCTCTATCCAGAACAAGTGGACAATTACTGCGCTGAGTGTCACGAATGCGCTGGACGATGGAACCAGTTATACAATAGCCAGTCTTGCTGCGCTTGGAACGGCTATACCCAATTATGGTAACACAACTTATAGCCCGGGATGGGCGGTGTCTTATGATCCGGCTTTGAATGCCGGTCAGTATGGCTGGGTGTTCACTGCGGGTACTTCGCTGGTGATAACAGGCGCTGCTACGGCTGCGGCAGCCACTTCGCCTGCAGAGGCATGGGCTGTTATGGGACCGCTTGATCTGAAAAAGGTTAGCCCGGATCTGGGAGTACCCGTTAAATCTATTGCCCTTAAACTGGAAAAGTATAGCTATAAATATACCTCGGCAAATAATTCCAGAATAACATTCGTCGCTTCCAATAATTCTCCCGATCAGTCTGAACGAAAGGTCAAGGAGTTGAATATTACAATAAAGCCTTAGCCCGGTTTCGGTTAAACAGGAAGTCTGGAGGGCGTTAAACAGGTGGAAGAAATGCCTGGAGCAGGAGTGTTATGCCTGTGCAAACAGCAGGCAATAATTGAAATCGAAAATTCAGAGCGCTGCAGATTATGGCGCAGTACTACTCAGTAAGAAAGTAATGAATTATAAAAAGAGTTGGACAGCAATGTTATTGATAGCTGGAATTACGGCTATCCGGTGCGCCGTTCCCCCAAAGACCGGGCTTATCGGGAAAGACCTGCCTGTTGCGGAATCGCAATATGAAGGTATGTTATCCGTCGCTGATGATTTAAAGAAGTTCCCCCGTACCACAGGCCCCGACGGCGCGCTGAAGTATACAGGTGTGGAAGACTGGACAGGAGGGTTTTTCCCCGGCAGTTTATGGTATCTCTACGAGTTTACCGGGAATAAGAAATGGAAAGAAGCTGCCAGGAAGTGGACCGGGGCATTGGCGAAAGGCCAGTATAATACAATACATCACGACGTCGGATTCGTAATGTACTGCAGTTACGGTAATGGCTATCGCCTTACCGGCGATGCAGGGTATAAAAAAGTGCTGATACAATCAGCCGAGTCGCTATCGAGCCGTTTTGATCCTAAAGTAGGTTCAATACGTTCATGGAACCCTAAAATGTCCTGGGATGGAAAAACACGCTGGATGTATCCTGTTATCATAGACAACATGATGAATCTGGAGTTATTGTTTTTTGCATCCAGGGCAAGCGGAGATCCTAAATACAGGAAGATTGCCATCAGTCATGCAGAAAATGCCATGCGGGATCATTTCCGTGCAGATTACAGTACTTATCATGTGATTGATTACGACCCGCAGACGGGAAAGGTGGTAAACAGGCAGACCAACCAGGGATATGCAGATAATTCGACATGGTCCCGCGGGCAGGGCTGGGCCATTTACGGATTTACCATGGTATATCGTGAAACCGGCGACAGGAGGTTTCTGAACGCGGCCCGGCGGGCAGCCGACTTTTACCTTCAGCACAATAACCTGCCCGGGGATAAGGTTCCTTACTGGGATTTTAACGTAAACCAGGAGGCTTACAAGCCCGACTGGAAATATGACAGAGACCGGTTTAAAGAAGTGCCGCGCGATGCTTCTGCAGCAGCTCTGACCAGTTCTGCATTATTTGAATTATGCAGCTACCTCGGAACCGGGGGGAAGGTGTATAAGGATGCCGCCATACAAATGCTGCAGGCCCTTTCGGGGCCGGAATATCTGGCGGCGCCTGGCACCAATAATTATTTCCTGTTAAAACATTCGGTAGGCAGCTTTCCGCATAATTCGGAAATCGATGTTCCTCTTGTTTATGCAGACTATTATTTCCTGGAGGCTTTAATGCGGTATAAGAATCTTAAAAGCTGATTATGCCGGGAACGAAACGTTTAATTGCTCTGATTCCTTTTCGATATTGTTATGCGATAGTCTCTTTGCTTATTTTATGCGGCACCGCTGCTTTTGCACAGAAACGGGCAAAAGTGTTTGAAGAGTTTACTGAAGATCCGTTAAAGTCTATTCTCCCGGATTTCTCCTATGCAGGGTATGGAAATAATGAAAAGGAGATCCCGCTTTCCAGAGCGCCGGTGTTCGATGTGACAACGTTTGGTGCGGTAGCTGGTGACCCGCTGTCTGACCGTGCAGCAATAGAAGAGGCCATCCGTGCGGCTGTTAAGCACGGTTCCGGGATAGTTTATTTTCCTGCCGGAAGGTTCCTGGTCAACGAAGACTCGGATCAACCGGTGAGTATAGTTATTCCTGCGGGGAATATTGTGTTTAAAGGAGAAGGTTCGGGGCAGGGAGGGACAGAACTGTTCATGAAAAATCCTTTGCCTCCTGCCAATCCGGTGCAGATGTGGACCAGCCCGCCCATGTTTCAGTTCAGCCCTTCTTTGAAGGATAAATACATCGGACGACTTAGCGCCTCTGCCGCTAAAGGTACATTTGTTATACGGGTGAAAGAGGCTAAAGGGATTGAGCCCGGTGACTGGCTGATGCTGCGGATGCAAAACAATGCTTCTGAACTTATACAGAAAGAGATGGGCATCCATAAAGCGGATACTGCATGGACCGGTCTTGTAAAAAACGGCGTGCAGGTAAAGGAAGTCCACCGCGTAAAAAGCATTCGGAATAATCTAATTACATTAAGTTCACCTTTGTGTTATTCAGCAGATACAGCATATAAATGGGAAGTATATAAATTCGGTAACAGCCGGGAGGTCGGTGTAGAAGATATCAATTTTGCCGGTAACTGGCGGCAGCCCTTCGTTCATCACCGCTCTGCAATGGATGACAGCGGCTGGACCATGATACGCTTTTCCAGGCTAACGGATTCCTGGATCAGGAACTGCCGGTTTACAGATGTAAATATAGCAGCTACTATTGCTGCAGGGGCCAATATTTCTGTGCTGAACTGCCTGATCTCAGGTAATGCGGGCCATGAAGCTATCTGTAATAATGGAGCAACAAATGTTTTTTTAGGGAATATTACCGATGAAGCAGGCATGTTTCATTCCGTAGGAACCAACGGCGGATCCATGAACACCGTTGTGTGGCGATGTAAATATCCGGCAGTTACCAGTTTCGAAAGCCATTCCTCTCAGCCAAGAAATACGTTGCTGGATTGTGTAGAAGGCGGACTGCAATATAACCGGGGTGGTGGTTCCGTTCAGAATATGCCTAACCATATGAGTAATTTAATCTTATGGAATTATAAACAGACCAACGAGCCCTTTAATCCATTCGACTTCTGGCCACAGAAAAAAAGATACTGGCGTATTCCTGCACCTGTTATCGTAGGCTTTCATGGTGCATCTACAACTTTTATCAGGGAGCAGCTTCAGTATGAAGAATCTACAGGACAGCCTGTAAGCCCTGCCTCCTTATTCGAAGCGCAGCTCGAAAGGAGATTGAAAAAACTTCCCGAGTGGCTCATTTCACAGTTAAACATTTATGAACATAAATAACACTTATATGAAAAAGAGAATACTATACCTGGTATTACTGTTGGGGACGGTAAGCGGGTTATCGTTTGTTCCGAAACACCCCATCTACCATAAGGGATGGAATGATCTGAATAAAAACGGTGTTAAGGATATTTACGAAGATGCCTCGCAGCCTGTTGACCTTCGGGTTAAAGACCTGATCTCTAAAATGAACCTGGAAGAAAAAACCTGCCAGATGGCGACGCTGTACGGGTGGAAACGTATTCTGAAAGATTCCCTTCCTACTACGCAGTGGAAAAATGAAATATGGAAAGATGGCATAGCCAATATTGACGAACACCTGAACGGTTTTATCAACTGGAACGTGGTTGAGAAAAAACTGGACCTGGTTACAGATGTAAAAAGGCATGTCTGGGCAATGAATGAGACCCAGCGTTTTTTTATAGAAGAGACGAGGCTGGGTATTCCTGTCGACTTTACTAATGAGGGTATCCGTGGTATTGAAGCGTACCAGGCAACAGGTTTTCCTACGCAGCTTAATATGGGAATGACCTGGGACAGGGCTCTTGTTCGGGAGATGGGTCGCATAACCGGGAGGGAAGCCAAAGCCTTAGGGTATACAAATGTGTATACGCCGATACTGGACGTGGCACGCGATCAGCGCTGGGGGCGCCTCGAAGAGGTATATGGAGAAGATCCATACCTGGTGGCCCGCCTGGGCGTCGAGATGACGCTTGGTGTGCAGGAAGATAAAAAGGTGGCTGCGACAGCTAAACATTTCGCAGTGTACAGCGCAAACAAGGGAGCCCGTGAAGGGCTGGCGCGTACAGATCCGCAGATTTCGCCGCGCGAAGTGGAAGATATCCTGTTATACCCGTTTAAGAAAGTAATAGCCGAAGCCGGAATTATGGGCGTGATGAGCTCTTATAATGATTATAACGGCATTCCTATATCCGGCAGCGATTACTGGCTTATACAACGCCTGCGCACAGAAATGGGATTCGGGGGATATGTGGTAAGCGACAGCGATGCATTGGAATACCTTTACAATAAACACCATGTTGCTGCGAATTTGAAGGAAGCAGTTCTCCAGGCTTTTATGGCCGGAATGAATGTTCGTACTACCTTCCGCTCCCCCGATAGTATTATCATCTACGCCAGGGAACTGGTGAAAGAAGGCCGGCTGCCGATGGATACTGTAAACAGCCGGCTGCGCGATGTACTGAGGGTTAAGTTCCGGCTTGGCCTGTTCGATCAGCCTTATATTGCCGACGCCGATGCAAGCGCGGCATATGTCAACAACGCTGTCAATCAGGCGGTAGCTCTCCGGGCATCCCGGGAGAGTATTGTCCTGTTAAAGAATGGTAATCATATACTTCCTCTTTCTGCGCAGGATAAAAAGGTTGCTGTTATCGGGCCGAATGCTACCGACGACGATTATGCCCATACCCATTACGGTCCGTTACAGTCTCCTGGCGTTAACCTGCTGGAAGGTATCAAAAATAAACTCGGGGCAAATCGTGTGGTATACGCCAAAGGCTGTAACCTGGTTGATGAACGCTGGCCTGAAAGTGAAATACTGCCGGAGGCACTTACCGCGGCAGAGCAATCCATGATCGATTCGGCAGTTCAGACTGCCATGAAAGCCGATGTGGTGATCGTGGCGCTGGGCGGAAATACCAAAACGGCAGGGGAGAATAAAAGCCGTACGAGTCTTGAGCTGCCGGGCAGGCAGTCTGACCTTATAAAGGCAATAAAAAGTACAGGCAAACCTGTTGTAGTGGTGCTTATAGGTTCGCAGCCTATGACCATTAACTGGATAGATAAAAATGTCGATGGCATCATTTACGCTGGTTATCCCGGGGTAAAGGGAGGGACTGCAATGGCGGATGTTTTATTCGGCGATTATAATCCGGGAGGTAAACTCACGCTCACTTTTCCAAAATCGGTAGGCCAGCTACCCCTTAATTTTCCTTCAAAGCCTAATGCACAGACAGACGAAGGTGAACTTGCAAAGGTCAAGGGAATCTTGTATCCTTTCGGTCACGGGTTAAGTTATACTGATTTTACTTACAGTAAGCTCTCCGCAGAGGTGGAGCAGTCTGGTAATGGAGGCATGGTAACTGTCGGAATCGACGTATCCAATACAGGTAAAACGACAGGAGACGAAGTAGTGCAGTTATATGTAAGGGATGTATTAAGCTCAGTAACTACCTATGAAAAAAATCTGCGGGGTTTTGAACGGGTAAGTCTGAAACCCGGCGAGACAAAAAGGCTGAAGTTCAGGATCCAGGCAGATGATATTGCATTATTGAACCGCAAAATGGAGCGGGTTGTAGAGCCTGGAGAATTTACAGTTATGCTGGGCTCTTCATCTGAGGATATCAGGATTAAAAAGAATTTTATATGGAAATGATCAACACTTATGTCTTTAACAGAATGAACATACGGCGTTTTGCATTGCTGCTGATCTGTATATGCTCCCTGCACTTTGTTCTTGCTGCACAGGAATGTTCAATAGTTCCGCTGCCCGGTAACTGCCGGGCGGTGAAGGCGGTATTTTCTTTGAACGGTCAGACTGCCATTGTCCAGAGTTCAGATGATCTGAGACCACTGACAGCTTATTTGCAGAGAGAGATATTGCAGCATACAGGTATGTCGCTGATGGCGCAGCAACAGGCTGATGTGCCGGTTATAAAGCTTGAACTATCCGGTAAAAGGGATGAAGCAGCTACTGAGCACTATTCAATAAAAATGGATGCCAGGGGTATTAAGATTGTTTCAGCAGATAAGGAGGGCATTTTCAGGGGATTAGTATCCCTCATGCAGCTGATAAGATCCGGCGATAAAAAAGATGGTTCAGTGGCAGTTTCCTGCTGGAATATTGAGGATGCTCCCGCATATGGCTGGAGAGGGCTGATGCTCGATGAATCACGTCATTTTTTCGGGAAAGAGAAAGTAAAGAGCATTCTTGACTGGATGGCGTTTTATAAGTTAAACCGCTTTCACTGGCATCTTACCGACCAGCCCGGCTGGAGGATAGAGATAAAAAAATACCCCAGGCTGGCACTTGCAGGCGGCATTGGTAACCATTCCGATCCATATGCGCCGGCATCCTATTATACACAGGCAGACATCACTGAAATCGTAACTTATGCTGCGGAAAGATTTATTACGGTTATTCCGGAGATTGATATGCCCGGTCACGCTACTGCAGCAAACAATGCCTATCCGGAGTTCAGCGGCGGCGGTTCTGAAAAATATCCGCAGTTTACGTTTAATCCCGGCAAGGCAGGAACTTATACCTATCTGTCTGAAATATTAAAGGAAGTGAATGTGTTATTTCCCTCTGGTATGGCACATATCGGTGGTGATGAGGTACATTTCGGCAACCAGCACTGGAATGATGATGCTGATGTACAGCGGCTGATGAAGGATAATAAGCTGGCTGATCTGAAAGCAGTGGAACATTATTTTATCCGCCGTATGGCAGACAGCCTGACTGCGATGAACAGTAAAGTACTTGCATGGGACGAGATAACCAATGCAGAGCTGCCGGTTGACAAAACGATTGTTTTCTGGTGGCGGCATGATAAACCTGAAGAGTTGAGAAAAGCGCTGGATAAAGGTTATCAGACAGTGATCTGCCCGCGTTTGCCCCTGTATTTTGATTTTGTTCAGGATAGCGCACATGTTATAGGCCGGAAATGGAACGGTGCTTATAATTCGCTGGAAGATGTATATTCTTATTCTCCGGAAGGGCTGGCATCAGCTTCGGCCAGGAAGCAGATTGAAGGTGTACAGGGGAATTTATGGACGGAGTATGTTTCTACTGTTCAGAACCTGGATTTTCTTCTTTTTCCACGGATCTGTGCACTGGCAGAAATGGCCTGGTGTGGTCCCGGAAAGAAAAACTACCCGCTCTTTCAAAACAGGGTAAAAAAGCAGCTTGAATTATTCAGACAAGCAGGATTATACTATTATGATCCCTTTCGTCCGGCGCAAACTCCTGAATACAATAACAAAGGCAAAAGGGCACAGCCCGGCCTCTGATAATCCTTTTTTGAGGAGCTGGTGCTCAAATGAACCGGCATGCCGGGATACTCGGGCTGTTTATTGAATCGTATAGGCCAGGAAGTGATTAAGAACTATCCTGGTTCTTTTGCATATTGTATGCAGGGGTTTCGTTTTGCTTTCTTTGTCCAAAACCTTATCTTAGACGAACCAAAAGAGAAAAACATGTCGGGGCCGGGTCTTATACCTGGCGGCACTCGGGTGAGACTTAGATAAAAGGCAAGGCATGGAAGCCGAAAGGTGGGAACAAAGCGATTTATTGATCAGTGAATTCAGGCGGGGAAACGAATCGGCTTTCCAGGAGCTGTTCCGTTCCTATTACCCGGCATTATGTTACTTTTCAGAACGTTTGCTGGCAGATCCTTTTGCCGCGGAAGAAGTAGCGCAGGATTCTTTGCTGAAATTATGGGACCGGCATGCGGGATTCGATAACCTGAATGCCGTCAAAGCCTTTTTATATATTACAGCAAAAAACGGATGTTTAAAGCTTCTGCAGAAAAATCAGCGTTACTCAGGCCATCTCTCGAGTTTTTCTGAGGGCTCTTCGTCCCTTGAAGGTCCTTTTGAATTTGAGGTCATCCGTACAGACGTTTACCAGGTAATTTATGATGCGATTGAAAAATTGCCTCCTCAATGCGCAAAAATACTCCGGATGAGTTATCTGGAGGGGTATAAAAATCATGAAATAGCTGAGTTGCTGCAAATTTCTGAACAAACTGTAAAAAATCAAAAAGTTAAAGCGCTTAAATTGATGAAAGGGCTTCTTCCCAGGGAGTCATATTTGTTTTTTACTGCTTTAATGTATGGTGTTTTGAGTTGACAAATCGTTTTTATCGCCTTTCTTGGCTTATTTAACGTTTATTTTAACTTTTTTTAACTTTTTTTTAATTCAGGATGGTACTTTTTAAGGTGTTAGGGATTTTTATATAAAAGTTGCTGAGAAAGTATTAGAATGGAAGAACAGAGGTTACAGGAATTATTTCATATTTCAGCACTGATAATTCAGCGGATACGTGGGATTATCAGTGCTGAACAGGATATGGAATTACAGTCCTGGATTGATAAAAGTGAAGAAAACCGAAGTTTCTTTGATGAAATGCTGGATGAAGAACTTAGTCGCCGGGAGGTAGGCACCTTTTCAAAATATAATTCGCTGGCTGCCTACGAAACAGTACGGCAGAAAATTCCTTCATTTTCAACTGTTGATTTGCCTTATCAGGGATCAGTACGTAAGCTTTACAAACCTTATATATGGGCGGCGGCATCCGTAGCTCTGATCTGTGTACTGGGCATATTTATTAACAGCCTGCTTAACAAGGGAGGTGATCTTGAAAATGCTGTTCTGAAGAATAATATTAAACCGGGAGCAGACAAGGCCGTGCTTACGCTGGCAGACGGATCACAGGTAGTCCTGGATGATGTTCGTTCAGATACTGTGGCCCTGCTGGATAATATGATGGTCAGGAAAGCAGAGGATGGCACATTGGTGTACCAGAGTATGGGAGCTGCGGGCGAAGAAGGGTATAATACGATTCTCACGCCAAAAGGAGGGAAATACCAGGTAGTGCTTTCAGACGGTACTAAAGTTTGGCTTAATGCAGCTTCTTCCATTCGTTTTCCGGTATCCTTTAATCCGGATCGGCGGCAGGTGGAAATTACGGGAGAAGCTTATTTTGAAGTTGCGAAGATCCCGGCGCGGAAACACCGAAGAACAGATAATGAAACAGAGGGGGTAAGTAAAGAGCGGGTTCCTTTCTTAGTGCAGAGCGGAGCGCAACTGGTGAAAGTGCTGGGCACTCATTTTAATATCAATGCCTATCGGGATGAAGATGCTGTGCGTACCACTCTTTTAGAAGGTAGTGTGGATGTGCTGGCCGGAGAGGATGAGGCATTGCTTCGCCCCGGACAGCAATCAGTGAACAGAAAAGGCGCACTCAGTATAAATGCGGCAGATACTGAAACCGCGGTAGCATGGAAAGAAGGATTTTTTCAGTTTAATGAAGAACATCTGGAAACAATACTGCGACAGGTGGCACGCTGGTATGATGTGGAGATCGATTGTCCGGCAGAGTTCAGAAAAGAACGTTTTTCCGGGACAGTTTCCAGATACGGGAGTGTGGCTGATGTGCTCAGGATAATGGAAGAAACAGGAGTAGTTCACTTTGAGATCAAAGAAAGGAGGATCATAGTGAGCAGATAGTTTTACTAAAATAAGATCTCTTCCTTAAGAGATATGGTGCTCCATAAGGAAGCCGGAAGTGTTACCAGCACCTCCGGCAGATGCCTGGGTCACCCGTTGAATATTGTTTTCCCGCAACATTGCAATCCAGAAACCCAAACATGTAAAAGTATGAATTTTTACAAATTCTCTCTATTTAATAAACGTTACTTTTTATTTCCCAAATTTCTATTGGTTATGAAGCTGACAGCCATTTTCATGTTAGCTGGTTTTTTACAGGTCAGCGCTGCCGGGTTTGCCCAGGTAGTGAGTATCGAAAGTAAAAATGCTCCGCTTGTAAAGGTCCTTTCTGAAATTAAAAGTCAGACTGGATATAAGCTGTTTTATAACAACGATATGATGCAGCGCGCGGTGCCTGTGAATATTGCTGTTAAAAATGCTCCGCTTGAGGACGTGCTTAACCAGGTGTTCAGCAATCAGCAGCTTAATTATTCTATCATCAATAAAACGATCGTTATCAAGGAGAAACCGCGGTCTTTTGTAGATAAGGTGGTAGAGATGCTGAACAGCATCGATATCGAAGGAAAGGTGATAGATATCGATAACAAGCCTGTACCCGGTGTTACTGTTATATTGAAGGGTGGAAAACGTGCAGTATTTACTAATGAGAACGGTACGTTCAGATTTACGTCCCTGCCGGAAGAAGGCATGCTGATATTTTCTTCTATAGGTTACGAGACTATGGAAGTAAAGATATCGAAAAATATGGTTGTAAAACTCCGGCCTGCGGTACTGGAACTTCCTGTAGCAAACATTGTATATAATGGTTATCAGCAGATAGACAGGGGTAAAGCTACCAGCTCCAGCGTTACCATCACTGCTAAAGAACTGGATAAGAGTCCTGACCTGGATATAATGAAACGTATAGAGGGTATGGTTTCCGGTGTACAGGTAGACACGCGTAATAATAAGATCGTAATGCGGGGTGTGAACAGCTTTTCATCCGTTGGGGCAAATGCTTCACCATTGATCGTAATAGACGGCTTCCCTGCGCTTGATCAGAACCTTACATCAGTGATCAGCAATACCATTAATGGTAATCCGGTGAATGTTCCCGCTCCTTCAACATCAGGCAGTCCGGTATTAAGTTCTTTTAACGTTTCCGACATTCAAAGTATCACGTTTTTAAAAGACGCTTCTGCCGTTTCTATCTGGGGCGCGAAGGCATCTAATGGCGTTATCGTTATAGAAACAAAAAAAGGAAAGCGCAATGCTATCCCGGCTATCAGCTTCAGCTCTGCGTTGAGCACCTCCGGGCCTGCTGATCTTTCGAATATAGACAGGATGTCAAATAAAGATTATATTGCTCTGGAGCAAGAGCTTTTTAACCTCAATTATCTTACTGATCCGGCATCTGCATGGCGTTATGCGTCTATAAGCGAGGCGCAGGAATGGATGTTCAGGGTTAAACGCGGTACTTCAACAGTAACACAGCGGGATTCTGCTTTAAACGTCTTGGCCAACCGCTCTAACCTGGGGCAGATCCGTGACCAACTCCTTCAGCATGCCGTTACCCAGCAATATAACCTGGCTTTCGACGGCGGCAGCGAGAATACAAGTTATCGCATATCCGGCAACTATCAGAAGGACCGTCCTGTTTATAAAAGTAATAGCGGTGAAAGCTATTTCCTGATGGCAAATATGTCCAACGACTTTCTTCGGAAAAAGCTTACACTGACTACAGGAATAACCTATACCAGTAAAAAAGCACAGACTAATTCTGCAGCCATAAATGCAATTAGTATAGGACGGCTTGGCCTTGCTCCGTACGATATGCTTGCAGACCAGTATGGTAACAATATCGGCAGATCTCTGACATTTACTCAGCGGGTAGCCGACAGTTTGGTGAGGCTGGGACATAAATCGTGGAATTATAGTCCGTTTGATGAGCTCAGCTATTCTAACACCATAGAGAACCGGAATTCAGTGAGATTAAACGGCGCCCTGCGCGGTAAAGTTACTCATTGGCTGAATGTTGACGTATCCGGTATGTATCAGAAAAATATGAGCGATCAGGTATTGCTGGAGAACGAGAATAGTTTTGCAACGAGAGAGCGGTTAAATACCGGTACCAGTATCCAGAGCGGAAGACTCGTTTACGGGGTTCCCCTGGGCGGGATTTATAAGACCAGTAATTCCGGTTCCCAGAATTACTCGCTTCGCGGACAGCTGAATGTTGACAGACAGTTCAACAGTATCCACCGCCTTAACGTCATAGCCGGTACAGAAATATCTGAGCAGAAGGGGAGCGGGTATACTCAGACACGTTACGGTTATGATGAACAGCTTTCGAGCTCGGCAGTAGTAAACCCTACAACTCCTTATATGACTATGTACGGGTATACCACTACTCTGGGTTATGGTGACGGTACAGTGTCAAAAAATCGCACCCGCTACCTATCCTACTATGGAAACGCGGGTTATTCGATGTATAATAAGTATTTCCTTTCAGGAAGTATACGGTTTGACGATATGAGTATGATCGGTGTAGAACGTAGAGACCGGGCGGCACCGTTGTGGTCTGCAGGTCTCAGGTGGGATGTGAAACGTGAACGTTTTATGGAAAATGTAAAACCTGTCGACGCACTGGCCCTTCGCTTTAGTTACGGTACTTCAGGCACCTTTCCTAACACCGGAGCGTCTGCCTATCAGCTGATCAGCCTGGGTGGCAGAGATTCGTATACTAATCTGCCCTATGCTTCAATAAGCTCTCCATACAATCCGAATGCAGGATGGGAAACAACACGGCAAACTAATTTCGGCCTTGATGCAAGCCTGATCAAAGGACGACTGGGTGTGGTGTTCGACATCTTCGGCAAACGGACTTCTGATATTTGGTATAACGTTCCTACGAATGCTACTTATGGCTTTTCCACTATCGCTTATAACACTTCAACCATGAAGACCAGGGGATATGAATTCGGGCTTAACGGACAGGTAACGAAAGCCAGGGATTTCCAGTGGGATGCTTCTTTTAACTTTTCGTACAATACGAATGAAGTTACTGATGATCGCTTTAATTCAGTAAGCACAAGCCCTGCAACACCAAGGCTTACAGTAGGATATCCTATTGATAATTTATTTGCTTACCGCTGGGCAGGCTTAAACGATAAAGGGCAGTCGCAGATCTATAACGCTGCAGGCGAAATATTAAGCTCTACGGGTTCCGTTCAGATACAAACCGCCGATCTTGTGTATATGGGGCGTACTGTAGCGCCTTATTTCGGAGGATTTAATACCTCATGGACATATAAAGGGATTAACCTTTTCATGAGAGCAAGTTACAGCTTCGGCCATGTATTCCTCAAAGACGACATCAGCGGAGACAAATACCCTACGGGTACAAGCGTGTCCGGGTTGTTAAATACCAGCAGGGTGCTGGCTGATCGCTGGCAAAAGCCAGGAGATGAAGCATCTACCAATGTTCCCGGCTTGCCCAATACCAATTTTAATAGTATAAGCTGGTACAAATATTCAGACATCAATGTCCTGGATGCCGATAATATCAGGCTTCAGCAGGTAGCACTCAGTTATTCCATTAAAAGATCCCTGCTACAGAAACTGGGAGGACTTAAAGGAGCTAACGTCGGTTTCAGTGTAAATAACCTGGGCCTGATCTGGACAAAGAACAAGGAAAATATCGATCCCGATTATGTAATGACCGGTGCGTTCAGCAATCTTCCTCCAACCCGTAACTATAGTTTTACTCTTAATTTAAGTTTATAATATTTCGCGAATGAAAAAGATCTTTTATTTAAGCATCACTTTAATAGTGCTTTCGGGCATCGTTTCATGCCGCAAATATGTTGAAATAGATCCGGAACAGACCAGGCCGTTAAAAACGACCACTGAGTATGAAATGCTCCTGTATAACGCCAATCTTCTTGAGCCGTCTTATACTCTTCCACTGTTTTCGGGAGACGACATTGGCTCTGATGAGATTGTCTGGCAGAATTCTCTGGGAATAACACAGGGGAATGCCTATACCTGGGCCGAAAACTATTTCGGTACAGAGGAAGAGGATTCTCAATGGTCTGCGCTTTACCGCCAGATGTATATTTATAATCTGGTAGTAAACGGAGTGATGGACAGCGATAACGGACCGGATGCCCTTAAAAGGAAGGTGCTTGCCTACGCCAAAGTTCACAGAGCTTATACCTACCTGGTATTGGTGAATATGTATGCGCCCCAGTATGATGCCGCTACAGCTGCATCGGATCCTGGCGTGCCAATGTTGCTTACCCCGTCTTTTACAGGCAGCCTGAAACGTGCTACCGTTCAGGAAGTGTACGAACAGATTGTAAAAGACCTTACAGAAGCTCTGGGAGATCTGCCGGCTATTGCGGATGTGAAATCGAATCCGTCACAGTCTGCTGCTTACGGGTTACTGGCGCGTGCTTACCTTAATATGCGCGACTTTACGAATGCTCAGACAGCTTCAGAAAATGCCCTCGCTTTGAATTCGAATATTGTGGACCTTAATGCTTACGCCGCAGCTCCGGCCACCTACCCTACAAAGTTGGTGGATCCGGAGGCGATCTTCCTCAAACGAACTGCGCTGGCTCCGACATTCCTTCCTGTAAGCTCACATATGCTCTCTTTATTCGACGTAAATGATATCCGTTACAAGATCTTCACGATGCCTGCATCTTCTATACAGGGAGCTCAGATAAATACCGGTCGCGGTTATTTTAAATACAGACTCAGGGGCGAAGGTATTTTTATAGGTCCTACCGTTCCTGAAATGATCCTGATCAGGGCAGAATGCCTGGCAAGAAAGAACCAGTTCCAGAATGCTATGGACGTTGTGAACAGCCTTCGCATCAAGCGTTTCCCGGCCTCTGCTTATACACCGTTCAACGCGGCAGATGCCTCAGCCGCACTATCTATGGTAATGAACGAACGCGAACGTGAATTGATGGGTACAGGTTCCCGCTGGTTTGATCAGCGCAGGCTGAGCAAGGATCAGGGGCTGATAGGTACGGTTGCCCGTACATTCAAATCGGTTAGTTATTCTCTTGAGCCCGGAAGCAACCGGTATGTTTATCCGATCGCTCCCAGGTATATCACGATGAACCCGGAGATCGTACAGAATCCGAGGTAAACGTTAATATGTATTTTATTACAACACACCAATATCTTTAATTAATTATGAAGTTAACAAATATCAGCAGGCATCTGGTTATGACCATGATGGTTACGATGCTGATCAGCGGATGTTCTCTATGGAATAAAACATTCCATAAGAAGAAGAAACAAGCACTGCCGGCAGCTACTGCGGCACGGGATACTACTAAAAAGGGCGGCCCCGCTGCATTAAAGCCGTATAATACCATCATCACCAAGGATGTGAAAACCCAAAAGGGCTTTTTTACTGTTCATAAGAAGGATGAAAAATACTACTTCGAACTGCCTGCTGATATTTTCGGACGCGACATCCTTATCGTAAACCGCGTATCCAGGGCTTCTGCCGAAATGCGTAACGGTTCATCGGGTTATGCCGGCGATCAGATCGGCGAATCTGTATTCCGTTTTGAGAAGGGGCCTTCACAGAAAATATTCCTGAGAAGAATATTCTTTGCCGAATATGCTGCCGACAGTACCAGATCTATGTATGCCAGTGTACAGAAGAACAATGTGTTTGCTATTGCTCAGGCATTTCCGATTTTGTCGAAGAGCCCGGATTCCAGTTCGGTAGTTATCGATGTTACGGAATTTCTGAACAGCGACAACGATGTACTGTATTTTCAGAAAAAAGCTTTTAAAGACCGTGCAGGTATGGGCGCGCAGCAAAATGATAAAAGTTATGTAGATTATATTCATACCTATAAGAACAATGTCGAAATAAGGGCGGTAAAGACCTATTCCGCCGGAATAAACCCTACATCTTCCAATTACACTGTAGAACTGAACTCTTCGATGGTGCTGCTGCCCGAAAAACCTATGCAGGGCAGGCTTGTTGATTCGCGGGTGGGTTATTTTGCTACCGGATACCGTGATTTTGATGCTAATCCACAGGGTGTAAAGGATATCGTTTTCGCAAAACGCTGGAAACTGGAACCGAAGCCTGAGGATGCAGATAAATACATGCGCGGTGAGCTTGTGGAACCTGTGAAACCGATCGTGTTTTATATCGATCCGGTAACTCCTAAAAAATGGGTTCCTTATCTGAAACAGGGCGTGCTCGACTGGCAGAAGGCGTTTGAAAAAGCCGGCTTTAAAAATGCAATATATGCTCTTGAGGCTCCCGCAAATGACAGTACATGGAGTATCGATGATGCGAGCCATTCGGCTATTATCTACCGCCCCTCGGCCATTGCCAACGCTATGGGCCCCAGTGTTGCCGATCCGCGCAGCGGAGAGATACTGGAAAGCCATATTTTCTGGTATCATAATGTAATGACGCTGCTAAGACAGTGGTATATGTTACAGGCCGGTATGGTAGATAAACGTGCGCGTAAAACAATACTGGATGACGAGCTGATGGGAAGCCTGATCCGTTTTGTATCATCTCACGAAATTGGCCATACACTCGGACTGCGTCATAACTTCGGCTCAAGCTCTACTGTACCGGTGGAAAAGCTGCGCGACAAAAAATGGGTGGAAGAAAACGGACATACGCCTTCTATTATGGACTATGCCCGTTTTAATTACGTAGCGCAGCCGGAAGACGGTATTTCAGAGCAGGGGATATTTCCACGTATCGGCGATTATGATACCTGGGCTATTGAATGGGGATACAGATGGTATCCGCAATATAAAACTCCTCAGGAGGAGCAGAAAACCCTTGTTAAAGTTACCACAGAAAGAATAAGAAGTAACCGCCGCTTATGGTTCGGCGGAGAGTCAGAACCTTTTGATGCGCGCTGCCAGTCTGAAGACCTGGGCGACGATGCTATAAAGGCCAGTAGCTATGGTATTAAAAACCTGAAGCGCATAGTGCCTCAGCTTCAGCAATGGGTAAATTCGCCTGATGAAGGTTATGACGAGCTGTACGATTACTACAAGGAATTATATGGCCAGTTCTTCAGATATATGGGACATGTAATGGCCAACATTGGCAGTATCTATACCGACGATAAGGTAGCTGCCGAACCTGGTGCTGTTTATTCATATGCGCCTTACCGCAAACAGAAAGATGCAGTTAAATTTGTTAATGAGCAGCTGTTTAAAACGCCATACTGGCTGAATAACAAGGATATAATGAATAAATTGCCTGTTAGTTTCGGTGTCACTCTGGGTGAAATTCACCGGGATGCTGTGACCAATTTACTTAACAAAAGCAAACTTAGCCGGTTGTGGACAGCCGAGCAGACCTATACCGGGAAAACGTATACCGTGACCGAGTATCTTTCTGATTTGAACAAAGGGGTTTTTACCGAGTTGTACAGCAGACGGTCGGTAGATTTCTACCGCCGGAACTTACAGAAAACATATGTATACAGGCTAATGGAACAGGCATATGCTCCTGCTGATCCCTATACGATACTCGGGAATGTTACGTATCATTTTTATGCAACAGACCTGCCGGCCGTATTGAAGAACGAGTTGCGTGAAGAACAGCAGCTGTTCAAAAAAACACTTGCCTCCGGTTCAGTAGATAAGATTACACGCCTTCACCTTCAGGACCTCATCAACCGTATAGAATCGGCTTTCCAGGCTGAGAAAGCAGGGTTGACAGTAAACAGCAAATAGTTTTTCTTTATAATTAATGGTTAAAAGCAGGCAGCCGCTCCTTTAGGGAGCGGCTTGCCTGTTTTAACAAAGCAGTGATTCTCCTATTTAAGAATCAATACCGGCTGCAGTCCGTTTTCTGCAAGCGCCTCTGTTATACTTCTGTGTGTCAGCGAATAAAAAAAGCTGTGCCGGCCGGGTAATGCTATCACGAGCTGCGCGTCCTGCTGTTTGGCGAAATGAGTAATTCCGTCTATAATGTTTTTTTCCTCAGAATAGTGCAGCTGGTAATCGTAACTGCTCAATGCTTCAGCAAGTTCTTTTTCCTTTGCAGCTCTTTCCTGCAGGTGTTTTTGTTTAGGATCTACATTCAGGACAAGCAGTTCGCCCTCGAATTTTCCAATCGCAGCCGATAAGGTCTCAAGTGCATTAAGCCTTGATAATGCTTTGAAATCGCATGGGAGAACAGCCTTTTCAATTTTCCGGAAAGGATAATTACCGGGCACAACAAGTACAGGTACGGGGCTGGTTTTCGAAATTCCGATTATTTCGTCTACAATATAACTTTCATCGGTACGGCATTCGTCATTTTCGTTGCCGACTATTACCAGTGTTACCTGCTCTGCTTCAATCAGATGATGCACTGCACGCAGTACCGGATCATCGCTTATAATAGCAGTTACCGTGACAGAAGGGCCTGTCTGCCTGATTAATTCCTGTTTTAATAATTCCAGTTGCTGTTCTGCTTTCTGCTGCTGTTCGTCAATATATTCGGCACTTACCTGTACCAGGTCAACCGTTGGCAGGATAGTGCTGTAAATCGAAACATAAACGCTTTTCATCAGGATAATACTGCTGACATCAATTTGTTTACTGAGTTCAGCTGCGTAGGAAACTGCATTGTTCGAGCAGCCGGAAAAATCTACGGGTATGAGTATTTTTCTCATCTTAGAATCTATTAGTTAAAAATTTCTTTTTTTATATTTTCTATCATGCGGTTTATCAGTATGAGCCCGGCTTCTACATCTTTTTTTTCCAGGCCGGCAGATGCCGCCGTATATAATCCGATAACCCAGGGGTGTAGTTCATCTTTTAAAGTTCTGCCTTTACTGGTAAGGTAAATAAGCTTATTCCTCCTGTCGGCCGGGTCTTCCGATCGTTCAACCATATTACGCTTGCCAAGATTATCTATAAGATAGGTCATGCTGGATTTGTCTTTAACAATAATATCGGCTAGTTCCTGCTGGTTAATACCATCTTTTTCCCATAAAATGGCCATTATCTCCAGCATTTCAAAACTGATATTAATATTGTTTTCTCTTATTTTCAGCTGTATAAACTGCCTGAAGTTATTCCGCATTTCCAGTGTTGCCCTGCCAAGTTCACGGGCGAGTTCTGCTTTTGTTTTCCCTTTCATCGGACCTGAATTTGCTTAATACTTATTTTAATGATGCCGGGCTGGTTAGGCTTAATGCACATAAATGCTTAAGCAGCCTGTGTCTAAGTTATTAAAAAATTGGTTTGGATTCAAACTAATATTATTTTATGACATACAGAAATTATTTATCGTATAATTAGCTGTAATGCGTTTAACATAAACTGATATTACCAATCATAAGAGGCATATAAATTGCAGAGATTCAAAACAAATACACGGAACATGGGTTCTCTGTTGATATTAATTATAAGTAATGACCGGCCTGCCTTAATTAATCGTATTTATTAATTATCAGAATTTTATAACCTATTTTCAAAACCTTAGAATATGACAACTACATCTTCCGCGAACTACAACAGCCAGACCTTCAGCAA
>Ga0265780_10001157_pt1 | contig 38555 bp, 38 predicted proteins | sample P1T30metagenome_FD_192432 | JGI IMG/M metagenome (GOLD analysis project Ga0265780, IMG submission 192432) | Plant litter microbial communities from East Loma Ridge, Irvine, California - P1 T30 | ecosystem: Environmental > Terrestrial > Plant litter > Unclassified | place: USA: California...
GCGAAATCGCAGCAATAGCTAGCTATTGCAAGATTTTGCAACGCCGCAGGACGCCTATTTTTGCGGCCAAGTCCGCCCTCGTGAATAAATCAGTGCTTCCTATGCCTGCAGGTCGGCGTGGATGGACTGCGCCGCATGCAGGCCGTGCCGGCGCGCCTGCGCCGCCTCCAGCCGGGCGGCCACGCAGCCGCCGCCGGCATAGATGCCCGGCAGCGCGGTGCGCAGGCGGCCGTCGACCTGGATCCGGTCTCCCTCGCGCGACTGCATGCTCGCCTCTGCCTCAAGGTCCGGTCCGGGCGCACGGCCGACCGCCTTGAACACTGCATGGGCCGCGATGTCGGTGAAGCCGCCGGTATGGACCACGCTATTGCCCAGCATGCGGGTCTGTTCGAAGCGCACCGCCTCGACCCGGCCGCGCTCGTCGCGCAGCACCTCGAGCGGCGCGACCCAGCCGCGCACGCGCACGAAACAGGCGCGCGCGACTTCTTCCTCGCGTCCATCGGGCGCCAATGCGTGGCGCAGCGCCAGCGTCACGTCCCCGGCCCCGAGCTGCTTGAGCCGCGCGGCCATGCCGACCGCGCCGCGGCTGGCGCCGATCACGATCGCGCGCTGCGGCAGTGGAAGCGCCGGCAGTTCGTCCAGCGCGCAGACCGCCGCCACCCGCCGCTCGGCGTCGAACAGCCCGTGCGGCGCGGCGCCCGACAGGCCCAGCACCCGGCTCGACGCCAGGCCGACGCCGAGGAAGACCGCGTCGTGCCACAGGTGCAGGTCGGCCAGCGCCAGGTTGACGCCCAGCTTGCTGTCATGGGCGCAGCGAATGCGGCCCATCGCCTCCAGCTGCGCGAAACGTTCATACTCGTACGCGTCGGCGGGCTGGTGCGTTTCCAGCATGCGCTCGCGCGAGCGCGCCTCGTACAGCACCACGTCGTTGCCGAGCAGCGCCAGGCGGATGGCGCAGGCCATGCCGGCCGCGCCGGCGCCGACCACGGCCACCAGCTTGCCGGTCGGCGCCGCGATGGGTTCTCCACATGCAGTCATTCAGGTTCCTCAGGCCAGCTGTTTCAGTACGGTCGCCAGCTTGCCAAACAGTTCGTCGATGTGCTCCTTGCCCAGCACCAGCGGCGGCGACAGCGCGATGATGTCGCCCGTGGTACGGATCAGGAGGCCCTCGGCGAAGGCGTTCTTGAGCGCCGCATACCCGCGTGCGCCGGGCTGGCCCGCGATCGGCGCGAGCTCGATGCCGGCGATCAGCCCGATCGCGCGCAGGTCGATCACGTGCGGCAGGCCGCGCAGCGATTGCAGCCCCTGTTCGAAATAGGGCTGGATTTGCGCCGCGTTCTCGAGCACCGCCTGCTCCTTGAATACCTCGAGCGTGGCCAGCGCGGCGGCGCAGGCCAGCGGGTGACCCGAATAGGTGTAGCCGTGGAACAGCTCGATGCCGGCGGGTGCGTCCATGAAGGCGTCGTGGATGAAGCCCTTGCTGAACACCGCGCCCATCGGCACCGCGCCGTTGGTGATGCCCTTGGCGGTGGTCATCAGGTCGGGCTCCACGCCATACCAGTCGCTGGCGAACGGCGTTGTCAGGCGTCCGAAGCCGGTGATGACTTCGTCGAAGATCAGCAGGATGCCGTGGCGGTCGCAGATCTCGCGCAGGCGCTTCAGGTAGCCCTTGGGCGGAATCAGCACGCCGGTCGAGCCGGACACCGGTTCGACGATCACGGCCGCGATGGTGGACGGGTCGTGCAGCGTCGCCAGCCGCTCGAGGTCGTCGGCCAGTTCGGCGCCGTGCGCCGGCTCGCCGCGCGCATAGGCGTTGCGTTCCAGGTCATGGGTGTGGCGCAGGTGGTCGACGCCCGGCAGCAGGGGACCGAAATGCTTGCGGTTGGCGCCGATGCCGCCGACCGAGATGCCGCCGAAGCCCACGCCGTGGTAGCCGCGTTCACGCCCGATCAGGCGGGTGCGGCCGCCGTCGCCGCGCACCCGGTGGTAGGCGAGCGCGATCTTGAGCGCGGTGTCCACCGCCTCGGATCCGGAACCGGTATAGAACACCTGGCCGAAGCGGTGGCCGGAGAATTCCATCAGGCGCTCGGCCAGTTCGAAAGCGGCCGGGTGCCCCATCTGGAAGGTCGGGGCGTAGTCGAGCTGGCCGGCCATCTGCGCGATCGCGGCGGCGATCTTCGGCTGCCCGTGGCCGCAGGGCACGCACCACAGGCCGGCGGCGCCGTCGAGCAGCTGCCTGCCGTCGACGTCGCGGTAGTACATCCCTTCGGCCGCAACGAGCAGGCGCGGCGCGCGCTTGTAGTCGCGGTTATTCGTGAACGGCATCCAGAAGGACGACATTGTGCTGGGCCTGGATTCGTACATGCGGCACCTCCCTCGCCCGCTGGCGATTGTGACAGCATTGAAGTTTGAACAAGAATGGCGTTGCTGGCAGAATGCGCGGATGGGCATGCCGGTCGAACGCCCATTCGTGCGCGCTGTAGCGATGGTATGCTACAGCTTATAACATTGGCAATCTGAACCATGTCGACTTACATCACTCCGGTACTGACCACCCATCGCCTGGTGCTGCGCCCGCTGGCCGCGAGCGACGCCCAGGCGCTGTACACCGTCTTCTCCGACCCGGCCGTGGTGCGCTACTGGAGCGCCGAGCCATGGACCGATATCTCGTTCGCCGACACCGCCATCGCGCGCGCCCTCGAGGCCTACCGCGACGAGACCGAGCTGCGCTTCGCGATCGAGCTGGCCTCGAACCGCGAACTGATCGGCACCGTCGCCCTGCACCACTTCTTCAACCAGAACAAGCGCTGCGAACTCGGCTACGCGCTGGGCAGCCGCCACTGGGGCCAGGGCTACGCCAGCGAGGCGCTCGAAGCGGCGCTCGACCATGGTTTCCGCGAAGTGGGCCTGAACCGGGTCGAGGCCGACATCGATCCGCGCAACGCAGCGTCCGCGCGGGTGCTCGAAAAGCTCGGCTTTCGCCGCGAAGGCCATATGCCACAGCGCTGGCTGGTGCATGGCGAGTACGCCGACACAGCGTTCTACGGCCTGCTGCGCGACTACTGGAACCAACGCAAGGAATCCCGATGAAGGCATTGGCACACACCACATTCAAGACGCTGGCTGGCGGCGGCGCCCTCGCCCTGGGCCTGCTGGCCCTGGCCCCGCAATCGGTCGCGGCCCAGGCCACCCTGCCCACCTGGCGCGAGATCGTGGTCTACGCCAGCGACACCAGTTATCCCGCGGCGCTTGCGCAGCGTGGCATGCAGGGCGCGGCGACGGTCGAACTGACGCTCGACGATGCCGGCCGTCCACGCTCGGCGTCGATTCGCGAGTCCACACGCTCGGCCGAGCTCGATGCGCTGGCCATGACGCTGGCCAGGCAACTGAGCATCGCCCCCGCCGGCGGCGCGCGCGGCGGCCTGGTGCACATCACTTTCCGCAAGGACCACAGCTCGACCATCGCCACCAAGAGCTGCGCCGATTTCAATGTCGACGCGGCCTGGCAGACGGCCACCTTCCCCGAGCGCGGCCTGCGCGACCTGCCGGTGATCAGCGACAGCATCGGCATGCTGGTCTACAGCCTGCACCGCGACGGCGCCGCACGCCAGTCGTTTCCCGTGGTCGAAGCCATCCTGAACGCGACGGTTGCCGCCTGCGCGCGCACCCCCGAGGCAGGCATGCTCGACGTAATGCGCCAGGAGGCGCTCAAGCTGATCGAGAAATAAGACGGGCCGAGGGTCGTATTGACGCCGTGGACGGGCGCCATTCGTCCGCCGTCACGACCGCCCGTCCCAGAAATCGTACCGTTCATCGGATCGGTCTTGGCGTGGAGCCGGTGCATCCCTACAGTAAGGTCATCAATCTTTGAGAGGACTTGCTCGATGAAAACCATTCACACGCCTACGACCCGCTTCCAGTCTATCCTGCGCAACCTGGAAGTCGCGGGCCGCACCACCTGGCGCCTGGCCAGAACCGGAGCCCGGACGCTGAGCCGCATGCCGTGGCCGGTGCTGCTGGTGGTTGCGGTCGTGCTGGCCGCCCTGTTCACCATCGTGCCGATCGTGCTGGCGCTGTTCGTCGGCCTGCTGCTGCTCAAGTTCCTGGTCATCGCCATCTTCGGCCGCGAACCGCGCCGCATCAAGCACTACACGACGGAGCAGTAAGCGCATGGCGGCAGCCCAGATCAACCGCGCGCTCGACTTCGTGCGCGACGCCGTGCGCGAAGCCGGCGTACTGTGGTGGCGCTTCTTCGACTGGCTCGCGCTAATCGAGTGGCGCCAGCTGTACCTGGTGTGGTTCCTGACCTTCGTGTCCGGCATGTTCATCAACCTGGTGGAGCCGGCGGTCTGGTTCATCCTGATCTCGTTCGGGGTCAAGGTGCTCGCCGGCGGCAAGCGCCGCGCCGAACTGCTGGCGCGCGACGCCTCGAGCAAGGCCGACGTGGCCAACCTCGAGCGGCGCCTGACCGAGGCGCAAATGGCGACGCTGCAGGCCCAGGTCGAACCGCACTTCCTGTTCAACACCCTGGCCCTGATCGGCCAGCTGATCGAGACCGACCAGCAAGAGGCGGCGCGCGTGCATGGCCACCTGATCGAATACCTGCGCGCCTCGCTGCCGCAGATCCGCAACAACCAGGGCGCCAGCGGCACCCTGGGCAAGCAGGTCGAACTGTCGCGCGCCTACCTGGCGATCATGCAGGCGCGCATGAAGGAGCGCCTCGCGGTGCGTTTCGAGGTACCCGATTTTCTTGGCAGCGCGCCGTTTCCACCGATGATGCTGCAGACGCTGATCGAAAATTCGATCAAGCACGGCCTGGAGCCGAAGGTCGCCGGCGGCACGATCGTGGTGCGCTCGCGGGTCGAGGGCGCTACGCTGCATGTCGACGTCTGCGACGATGGCGTCGGCTTCAACCCGCGCGCCGGCAACGGCGTGGGCCTGGCAAATATCCGCGAACGGCTGGCGCTGTTATATGGCAAGGACGCCGAGCTGGTGATCGAGACGCCGGGAGGTGGCGGCGCCTGCGTGTCGATCCGCCTGCCTTACCGCATGACCGAGGACGGCTGAAAATGGAAATGACCACCACCGCCCTGATCGCCGACGACGAAGCGCCGCTGCGCGACCAGTTGCGCGCGCGCCTGCAGGAAGCCTGGCCGGCGCTGCGCATCGTGGCCGAAGCCGCCAACGGCCTCGAGGCGGTGGCGCTGGCGGCGCAGCACAAACCCGACATTGCCTTCCTCGACATCCGCATGCCGGGCATGGGCGGCATCGATGCGGCCCGCCAGATGTACGAGCACTGCCACATCGTGTTCGCAACCGCCTACGACCAGTACGCGGTCGAGGCCTTCGAGCATGGCGCGATCGACTACCTGCTCAAGCCGGTGACCCTGGCCCGGCTCGAAACCACGGTGGCGCGCCTGCGCGGCCAGTTGCGGCACAAGCCGCAGGACATCGGCGCGCAGCTGGCCCAGCTCGCGCAACTGGGCGACAAACTGCTGAACCAGGGCCAGCGCGCAGCCAAGCCCGACTACCTGCGCTGGATCCAGGCCCAGGCCGGCAACAACCTGCGCATGGTGAGCACGCGCGAAGTGCTGTTCTTCCAGTCGGACGACAAGTACACGCGGGTGCAGACCGCCACCGCCCAGCACCTGATCCGCAAGACCCTGAAGGAGCTCGAGGAAGAGCTGGATCCGGACGAATTCTGGCGCATCCACCGCTCGACGCTGGTGCGGGTGGATGCGATCGCCGAGGTGCGGCGCGACCTGCGCGGGCGCCAGATGCTCAGCTTGCGCGGGTATCCGGAAGAGCTCGAAGTGAGCCGCAACCACGGCGCGCTGTTCCAGCAGATGTAGGCTGCGCGCTCAGCCGAATAGCCCTTCATCCGACCCATCGCCGTCGAAGAAGCCGCCCAGGCTGTCCTCGTTGCTGGCGTCGGCCACGCTGTCGTCCGCCCCGCCAGCCGGCTCATCGATGGCGCCGATGCCGGCCTGGTCCGCCAGCGCGCCGCCACCCGCCGCCTCGGCCGCGCCACCGTCGGCGGCGCTGTCAGCCAGCAAGTGGTTCGCGCCGCCCTGGGCGTCATTGCCCAACAGGTTACCGATCCCGTGGAACAGGAAGCTGCCGGCCGCCACGCCGGCCGCCGTCGCCGCGACCGTGCCCAGCATGCTGCCGCCGGCGCCGCCCAGGAAGCCGCCGCTTCTGGTGGACCCGGCTGCGGGCGCCGCCGCGGCCGTGGGCGCCGAGCCGGTGTGCCCGTTCTGCTGGTAGCCGCCCTGCCCGGCGCCCGGCACCGGATTCGAGGGCTTGCCCTGGGCCGAGTTACCCCAAGAATTGGCATCAAGAAAACCGCTGCCCTTGCCGGCCTGGCTTTCCAGCTCGGCGATCCGGGCCTTGGCGTTACCGAGCGCCTGTTCGACCAGCAAGGCGCGCTGCACCAGCAGGTAGGCCGCGTCCGGCTGCTGGGCCACGGCGCGCTGGATCAGCGCGTCGGCGTCCGGGTCTTTCGTCACGCCCCGGGCCTGTACCAGCTGGCCCAGGAAATCCTGCAACATCTTTTCGTCCGATGGATTCATGTCGCGCTCCGTTTATCGATGGGTATCACTGTATATTGTGGATCGGTTGTCCGAATTTCAAGCAGCGGCGCGCTCTGCGTCGCCACCGAAGGCCCGCCTGACGTCAAGGAGAATGCCATGAGCTCGACCGTCGTTCCCTGCCTGCGCTATCACGACACGCCCGCCGTCATCGAATGGCTTTGCAACAATCTCGGCTTCGAGCAACGCCTGGTCATTCCTGGACGCAATGGCGAGATCAGCCACGCCGAGCTCACGCTGGGCGACGGCATGGTGATGGTCGGCACCCATGCTGATGATTCCTACGGCCAACTTCTGCTCACGCCGGAGCGCGCCGGCGGCCTGACCCAGACGATCTGGATCCGCGTGGATGACGCCGACGCCGTGTACTCGCGCGTGGTCGAGAGCGGCGCCACGATCGTGACGAAGATCGACGATGTGGCCCAGGGCGGCCGCGCCTTCTCCTGCCGCGACCCGGAAGGCCATTTGTGGCAGGTCGGCACCTATGATCCGTGGAGCGCCCCCGCCTGAGGCTCGCGCGTCACCCGGCTTGTTTGCTATGCTAGCGGATAGTCATATTTTCCGAGGATGCACAATATGGTCTCGCTGCAAGAGCAGTTACTGAAAGCCGGCCTGGTCGACAAGAAGAAGGTCAAGCAGGTCAACCAGGACAAGAGCAAGCAACACAAGCACGAGCTGCGCACCGGCGTGGAGTCCAAGAACGAGGCGCGCGAAGCCGCGCTCGAGGTGCAGCGCAAGAACGCCGAGCGTGCGCGCGAGCTGAACGCCCAGCGCGATGCGGCCGCCACGCAGAAGGCGATCCTGGCGCAGATCGCCCAGCTGGTGCAGAAGAACAAGCAGTCGAAGGGCAAGGGCGACGTGCCCTATAACTTCACCTTCGGCACCAAGATCGAGCGCATCCACGTGACGGCGCAGATCGTCGAGCATCTGGTGGCGGGCCGCCTGGTGATCGTGCACATGAACGGCAGCTTCGAGCTGGTGCCGCGCGTGATCGGCGAAAAGATCGCCCAGCGCGATGCGGCGATCGTAGTGCAGATCAAGAAGAAAGTGCAAGAAGTCGAAGAAGACGATCCGTACGCGGACTTCAAGATTCCGGACGATCTGATGTGGTGATGCGGCGCCGCAGTTGATACCGGGGTGGACGGCGTGCCGGCTCGGCGCCCCCGTCCACCCCGCGGTGTTTCAAGTGTTTCAGGTGTTCAGGTCGCGCCCGCCAAACGCGTTGGGCAGCTGCGCCGCGGCCGTGGTCTCGAACACATCGCCCTTCAGATTGGTCAGCACCACCGGCAACGCATTGCCGCCCAGTTCCAGGATCACCTGGCGGCAGGCGCCGCAGGGCGCGATCGGGCCATCGGTCTGGCCGATCACGGCCAGCGCCGCGAAGTCGCCCGGCTGGTAGCCGGCTGCGATCGCGCTGAAGAAGGCGGTCCGCTCGGCGCAGTTGCACAGGCCGTAGGACGCGTTCTCGACATTACAGCCGCGGAAGATGCGGCCATCCTTGCACTCCAGCGCCGCCCCCACCTTGAACTTCGAGTATGGCGTATAGGCCAGCTCGCGCGCAGCGCGGGCTTCGTCGATCAGTGTCGCGTAGGTCATCGTCATCCTCTCATGGACGGATGGTGCGGTGGATCATCGGCTCGGCCGCGGGCTTGTCGGCGCCGATCCGGTAGGCCGCCTGCACCTGGCGGATCGCCTGCTCGGCTGCCTGGCTGTTGCGTGCATGCACCATCGCCAGCGGCTGGCCGACGGCGACCTGGTCGCCCAGTTCCACCAGATTGGTCAGGCCGACGGCGAAGTCGATCGCATCCTGGGGCCGCACGCGACCGCCGCCCAGCGCCACCACCGCCAGGCCCAGGCCGCGCGTATCGACCGCGCTGGCGTAGCCGGCTTGCAGGGCCGGTACGGGCACGATGACCGGCGCGGTTTCCAGGTGCGCGTCCGGCTTGTCCATCAGGTCGGCCGGGCCGCCCAGGGCGCTCACCATGCGCGCGAAGCGTTCGGCGGCTTCGCCCGAATCGAGCGCGGCCTGCAGCCTGGCGCGCGCCTCGAGGTCGGTCGCGGCCAGGCCCGAGATCAGCAGCATCTCGGCGCACAGCGCCATCGTCACTTCGTGCAGGCGCGCCGGGCGCGACTTGCCGGTCAGGTAGTCGATCGCGAAGCGCACTTCGACCGCATTGCCGGCCGCGTGGCACAGCGACTCGTTCATCCCGGTCAGGATGGCCGAGGTCGGGGTGCCTGCGCCGTTGCCGACGCTGACGATGCTGTTGGCCAGCTCGAGCGACTTTTCGGGGGTCGGCATGAAGGCGCCGCTGCCGACTTTCACGTCCATCACCAGCGCGTCCAGGCCGGCCGAGAGTTTCTTCGACAGGATCGAGCCGGTGATCATGGCCACCGATTCCACGGTCGCCGTGGTGTCGCGGATGCTGTAGAAGCGCTTGTCGGCCGGCGCCAGCTGGGCGGTCTGGCCGATGATGGCCACGCCCACGTCCTTGACGACCTGGCGGAATTTTTCCGGATCGGGCACGGTGCTGTAGCCGGGGATCGAATCGAATTTGTCGAGCGTGCCGCCGGTGTGGCCCAGGCCGCGGCCCGAGATCATCGGCACGAAGCCGCCGCAGGCCGCGATCATCGGCCCGAGCATCAGCGACACCACGTCGCCGACGCCGCCGGTCGAGTGCTTGTCGACCACCGGGCCTGGCAGGTTCAGGGACTTCCATTCCATGACCTGGCCCGAGTCGCGCATCGCCAGCGTGAAGGCGACGCGTTCATCCATCGTCATGTCGTTGAAGTAGACCGCCATCGCGAGCGCCGCGATCTGGCCTTCGGTAACGCTGCCGTCAGGAATGCCGCGCACGAAGAACTGGATCTCTTCGGCGCTGAGGACGCCGCCGTCGCGCTTCTTGCGGACGATTTCTTGGGGGAGGAACATGATTGTTTCCGTTTTCACTAATAGCTTGAAACCGTCATTCCCGCGCAGGCGGGAATCCAATTACGCCAGCACATCGCTAGTAACTTGGATTCCCGCCTGCGCGGGAATGACGTTGTGTTAGGGCGTCGAATGGTCGAGCGCCGAGATGTTTACACGCCGTACGGGATCCAGACATTCTTGACCTGGCTCGCGTGCTGCAGCACCACACGCCCGCCGGCCTGCTTCGGATCGAACCAGTCGCGGCCCTTGGCGCCGCCGGTCCAGGTGCGCTTGAGCGACTCGGCCGAGAGCCGCTCGACTTCGGCGCAGCCCTCGAGCGAACCGTCGTGACGCCACACCGCGTCGATATCGCCGTGCGTCGCCAGCGTGCGCGCCAGTTCGTCGCTCGAGCCGGTGACGATATTGAGCGCGCCGCCCGGCAGGTCGGAGGTGTCGAGCACCTGGTACAGGTCGATCGCGCTCAGCGGATGCTGCTCCGACGGCACCGCGACCACGCGGTTGCCCAGCGCCAGCGCCGGCGCCACCAGCGAAATGAAGCCCAGCAGCGGATTCTCGTTCGGGCACACGATGCCGATCACGCCCACCGGCTCGTTCAGCGCCACGGTGATGCCGTGCATCGGCGGCTGGTGCGCCGCGCCGTCGTACTTGTCGGCCCACGCGGCCCAGTAGAACAGGCGCTCGATCGAGGCCGCCACTTCGCGCGCGGCGTCCTGCGCGCCGGTCTGCTGCGCGATGCGCTGCGCGAATTCGTCGGCGCGGATCGCCAGGTTCTCGGCGATGTAGTACAGCACCTGGGCGCGGTTGTGCGCAGTGGCCTTGGTCCAGCCGGCCGCCTTGTGCGCTGCCTCGACGGCGTTGCGGATGTCCTTGCGGCTGCCTTCGCCGATGTCGGCCAGGAAGTCGCCGCCCGCGCCGTTGATGGCGCGGCTGTAGGCGCCATCGGGGCGGGCCTGCTTGCCGCCGATGTACAGCTTGGCGGTGCGGTCGACCGCGAACGGGCTGTCCGGCCCGGCCGCCTTGGGCGAGGCCTTGGCGGCGACCAGCGGCGCGGCTGGCCGCGCGTCCTCGGCCAGCGGCGTCAGGTACTCGTACATGCCCTCTTTGCCGCCTTCGCGGCCATAGCCCGATTCCTTGTAGCCGCCGAAACCGCAGGCCGCGTCGAACTGGTTGGCGGTATTGATCCACACCACGCCGGCCTTGATCTGCGGGACCACGTCCAGCGCCAGGCTGATCGACTCGCTCCAGACGCAGGCCGCCAGGCCGTACACGGTGTTGTTCGCCAGTTGCACCGCCTCGCCCGGGGTGCGGAAGCTCATCGCCACCAGGACCGGGCCAAAGATTTCCGCCTGGGCCACGGCGGCCGAGGTCGAGGCGCCCGTGATCAGGGTCGGCAGGTACCACGAGCCGCTGCTCGAGAGCTCGACGTCCGGCTGCCACACTTCGCAGCCCTCGGCGCGGCTCGATTCCACCAGGTCGTGGATGCGCTGCTGCTGCACCGGATCGACCAGCGCGCCGATGTCGTTCGATTTATCGAGGGGCGAACCGACGCGCAGCGTCTGCATGCGCGCCTTGACCTTGCCGATGAAGCGCTCGTACACCGATTCCTGCACCAGCAGGCGCGAACCGGCGCAGCATACCTGCCCCTGGTTGAACCAGATCGAATCGACCAGGCCTTCGACGGCCGCATCCAGGTCGGCGTCGTCGAACACGATGAACGGCGACTTGCCGCCCAGTTCCAGCGACAGCTTCTTGGCGCTGCCGGCGGTGGCCTTGCGGATCAGGCGGCCGACTTCGGTCGAACCGGTGAAGGCGATCTTGTCGATGCCCGGGTGATTCACGATCGCCTCGCCCACGCGGCCGTCGCCGGTGACGATGTTGACGACACCTGCCGGGACGCCGGCGCGCTGGCAGATCTCGGCGAACAGCAAGGCGGTCAGCGGCGTGTATTCGGCCGGCTTGAACACGACCGTGTTACCGGCGGCCAGCGCCGGTGCGATCTTCCAGGCCAGCATCAGGAGCGGGAAATTCCACGGCACGATCTGGCCGACCACGCCGACGGCGCGGTAGTCGGCGAATTCTTCGGACTGCAGCTGGGCCCAGCCGGCGTGATGGTAGAAGTGGCGCGCGGCCAGCGGCAGATCGGCGTCGCGGGTTTCGCGGATGGTCTTGCCGTTGTCCAGCGTTTCGAGGACGGCGAACAGGCGCGCGTGCTTCTGCAGCAGGCGCGACAGCGCGTACATGATCCTGGCGCGGCCGTGGCCACCCAGCGCGACCCAGCCCGGTTGCGCGCGGCGTGCGGCGGCGACGGCGCGCTCGACGTCGTCATCGGTGGCTTGCGTGACCTGGGCCAGCTCGGCGCCGTCGGCCGGATTGCTGGTGGCGAAGGTCGCGCCGGCGTCGCTCCAGGCGTTGTCGATGAACAGACCGAAACGGCGGCCATGCTGGTCCAGCCACGCTTGCGCTTCCTTGGTGCCTTCTGGTGCGGGGCCGTAGTCCATGGTCTGAAGAATCTCTTTAATTGTTGGCATGACGAAGTCCGGGATTAAGGTTGCGCGTGGCGATGGGCCGCCGAGTAGTTGCCGGTCACGTAGTGCTCCAGCTGGCGCTCGATGTCGGTCAGCAGGCTGGAAGCGCCGATGCGGAACAGGTGCGGCTGCAGCCAGTCGTTGCCCAGTTCTTCCTTCATCACGGTCAGGTACTGCAGCGCCGACTTGGCGGTCGAGACGCCGCCGGCCGGCTTGTAACCGACCTGGAAGCCCGTCAGTGCGTAGTAGTCGCGGATCGCGCGCACCATCACCAGCGACACCGGAATGGTCGCGTTGACGCCTTCCTTGCCGGTCGAGGTTTTGATGAAATCGGCGCCCGCCATCATGCACACCATCGACGCTTTCGCCACGTTCTCGAGTGTCACCAGGTCGCCGGTGGCGAGGATTGCCTTGACGTGCGCTTCGCCGCAGGCCTGGCGGTACGCCACCATCTCGTCGTACAGCGCCTGCCAGTTACCCGTCAACACATGCTGGCGGGTGATGACGATGTCGATCTCGAGCGCGCCGGCGGCCACCGACAGTTCGATCTCGCGCAGCTTGGTCTCGAGGCTCGACAGGCCGGCCGGGAACGCGGTCGACACCGCGGCGATCGGCAGGCGGCCCTGCAAGACCCTCACGGCCGGCGTGATCATCTCGTGGTACACGCAGACGGCGCCGGTGGTGAGGGTTTCCAGGCCCAGCGCCTGCATCAGGTCGGCGCGCAGCGGGCGCATCGCCTTCATGCACAGGCGCTCGACGCGGCCCGGCGTATCGTCGCCGCCGAGGGTGGTCAGGTCCATGCATTCGATCGCGCGCACCAGCCAGGCGGCCTGGTACTCTTTCTTGACCGTGCGGCGGTTCGCCAGGCTGGCGGCGCGGCGGTCGGCCGCATTGCGGTTGACACGGATCGCGTTGACCAGGCCCAGGTCCAGCGCCATGCCGGCATTACGTTTGAAGTCCAGGGGCTGGCTCATAGCAGTACGGTTCCGTTCGAAAGTGGTTTGACGCCGAGGTGGTGCGCCAGCGTGGCGCCGATGCTCGAGAACGTGTCGGCGGTCGGCAGTTCGCGTGGTGCGACGCCCGGGCCGAAGAAGATCATCGGGATGTGCTCGCGGGTGTGGTCCGAGCCGGGCGCGGTCGGGTCGCAGCCGTGGTCGGCGGTGATCACGACCAGGTCGCCGTCCTTCAGCCTGGCCATGAATTCCGGCAGGCGCGCGTCCAGCTCATGCAGCGCGTTCGCGTAGCCGGCGACGTCGCGGCGGTGGCCGAAGTGCATGTCGAAGTCGACGAAGTTGACGAAGGTGAGCGACTTGTCGCCCGCCTCATCGGCCACCTCGAGCAGGCGGTCGAACAGGGCCATATTGTCCGGGCCCTTGACCAGGCGGGTGACGCCCTGCGCCGCGAAGATGTCGCTGATCTTGCCGAGGGCGATCATCTCGCCGCCGGCATCCTTCACATGGTCGAGCAGCGTCGGCGCGATCGGCGGCACGGCGTAGTCGTGGCGATTCGACGTGCGCTTGTAGTCGCCGTTGGCGCCCACGAACGGACGCGCGATCACGCGGCCGATATTGTAGGGCTTGACCAGCTCGTAGGCGGCCTCGCACACCTGGTACAGGCGATCCAGGCCGAAGTGCTCTTCGTGCGCCGCGATCTGCAGCACCGAGTCGGCCGAGGTGTACAGGATCGGTTTGCCGGTCGCGACGTGTTCGTCGCCCAGCTCGTTGATCACGGTGGTGCCCGAGGCGTGGCAGTTGCCCAGCCAGCCCGGCACGCCGGTCAGCGCCTGCAACTTGTCGGTCAGCTCTTGCGGGAACGACGGCACGGTCTTCGGAAAGTAACCCCAGTCGAACAGCACCGGCACGCCGGCGATTTCCCAGTGGCCGCTCTGCGTGTCCTTGCCGGTCGACTGTTCGCGCGCGACGCCCCAGGCGCCAGTAAAGCCGTCGCGCAGGTCGAAGCCCGGCGCCCACTCCCCGCTGGCCTTGTGGGCGGCCGCGGCCAAGCCCAGTTTCTCGAGGTTCGGCAGCGACATCGGCCGGCCTTCCCTGGCGGCCCATTCGGCGATGTGGCCGAAGGTGTTGGCGCCGGTGTCGCCGTATTTGTCGGCGTCGGGCAGCGCGCCCAGGCCGAAGGAATCCAGCAGGAGGATGAATGCGCGTGACATGGTCTTCGCTCTCTTCGATTCTGTATCAAGCGTCGGCGCGTGGGGTCGTGCCCAGGCGTTCGCTCATTTGTTCAATGAAGGCATGGATCAGCGTGACCATGTCCTTGGCCGCGACGGCGGCGTACTTCAGGGTCTGCTCGTGCGACAGCGCGAACGGCGACAGGCCTTCGGCCAGATTGGTGATGGCCGAGACGGCGGCGACCTTCAGGCCGCAGTGGCGCGCGGCGATCACTTCCGGGATCAGCGACATGCCCACGACATCGGCGCCCAGCGTCTTGAACGCGCGGATTTCGGCCACGGTCTCGAAGTGCGGACCGGCGGCGGCCAAGTACACGCCTTCGTGCAGGACGATGCCTTTTTCCGCGGCAACCGCCTTCACCTGCTCGCGGACGTCGGCATCGTAGGCGTTCGACATGCTGAAGAAGCGCGGGCCGAAACGCTCGTCGTTCGGGCCGGCCATCGGGCTGCCCGGCAGGAAGTTGATGTGGTCGGTGATCGCGACCAGGCTGCCGGCATCGGCTTCCACGCGCAGCGAGCCGGCGGCGTTGGTCACGAACAGCAGTTCGCAGCCGATCTGCTTCAGGGTGCGGATGGCCGAGGTCATCACGCCTGGGCCATAGCCCTCGTAGAAGTGGCCGCGGCCCTTCATGCAGGCGACCGGCACGCCGGCCAGGAGGCCCAGGACCAGTTCGCCGGCGTGGCCGTGCACGGTCGAGATCGGGAAGCCCGGCAGGTCGGCGTAGCTGATCGACACCGCGTCCTGCAGCTGCTCGGCCAGCACGCCCAGTCCGGAACCGAGGATCAGCGCCACGCGCGGCGTGAAGCCCGGCTTGCGGGCGCGAATGATGTCGGCGGCGTCGAATGGGGTATTGCTGGACATGATATTCCTTGTTGAGTGCGGGATTCTGGGGGACGGGTGGTGCGGCAAGCGCCTGGCGGCGCAGTCGTGGCGCACTGGGACAGCTAGATATTATAACTATGCATGAATGGCGATATGTATGGCAAATACACTTTTTCTTCCCGATTTATATCTTTTCCAGATAAATTGTGCGAAGCTCCTCATAGCTGCTTACACTGGGGACAAGGACTTGTTGACAGGCTGAAAACAATTGTCTAGCATTATAAAACAATTGTTTATAACGCCTGACAGCGTTCCGTGCGCGATGCCGAAAAAAGAACAGTTATACGAGCTGATCCGTTCCAACCCATTCATCTCGCAGCAGGACCTGGCGGGCCACCTCGGCCTGTCGCGCTCCGCCGTCGCCAACTACATCGCCACCCTGGTGCGCGAGCGCCGCATCCTCGGGCGCGCCTATGTGCTGCCCGACCACCGGCCGATCCTGTGCATCGGCGCGTCCAACCTCGACCGCAAGCTGCGCACGCTGGCCAAGCTGGCGATCGGCACCTCGAATCCGGCGCGCCAGTCCGAATCGTTCGGCGGCGTGGCGCGCAACATCGCCGAGAACCTGGCGCGCATGGGCGTGCCCAGCGCGCTGGTGACGGCGGTCGGCGACGATACCTCCGGGCGCGCCCTGCTCGCCCACGCCGACGACGCCGGCATCGACACCCGCGGCGCGCTGCGCGTGGACGGCGCCGCCAGCGGCACCTACACCGCGGTGCTCGACCACGACGGCGAGATGCGGGTGGCGCTGGCCGACATGGCCGTCAACGACGCGCTCACGCCCGACTTCTTCGCCACCCGCGAGCAGCAGCGCGCCGGCGCCGCCCTGATCGTGGCCGACCTGAACCTGCCGCACGACGCCGTGGCCACGCTGCTGGCCGGCAGCCTGCGCGATGGCGTGCCAATGGTCATCGTCGCCGTGTCCGAACCCAAGATCGAGCGCCTGCCGCATGACTTGCGCGGCCTGCGCCTGCTGATCCTGAACGTGGGCGAACTGGCGACCCGCGTCGGCCGGCCGCTGGCGACCGACGCCGAGATCGCGCAGGCCTGCGCCGACCTGCAGCGCGACGGCGTGCAGGACGTGATCGTCACGCGCGGCCCGCTGGGCGTGATGTACACGGCCGCCGGCGGCCTGCGCACCCTGCCGGCCCAGCCGGCGGACGTGGTCGACGTGACCGGCGCCGGCGACGCCTTTGCCGCCGCCGTATGCATGACCCTGTACAGCGGCGAGACCGACCTGGAACTGGCCTGCCGCCGCGGCCAGTTGCTGGCCGCCATGACCATCGCCTGCGGCCAGACCGTCTGCCCGCAGCTCGAACCGGGGCTGCTCGGCAGCCAGGCCTTCGGGGCGGCGCAAGAACTCACCATCGACTGAATAAAGACCCGACCATGCACTCCTTCCTCCTGTTTTCGCCCGAAGTGGCGGCCGCCCGCACCGCCGGCAAACCGATCGTCGCACTGGAATCGACCATCATCTCGCACGGCATGCCGTACCCGCAGAACGTGCACACCGCGCGCGAAGTCGAGCAGGTGATCCGCGACGCCGGCGCCGTGCCGGCCACCATCGCCATCATCGACGGCAAGATCTGCGTCGGCCTCTCGGAGCAGCAGCTCGAGATCCTCGGCTCGTCGCCCGACGCCATCAAGGTCAGCCGCCGCGACCTGCCGTATGTGCTGGCGCAGCGCCGCCTGGGCGCCACGACCGTGGCCGCGACCATGATCTGCGCGCAGCTGGCTGGCATCGAGGTGTTCGTCACCGGCGGCATCGGCGGCGTGCACCGCGGCGCCGAGACCAGCTTCGACATCTCGGCCGACCTGCAGGAACTGGCGCGCACCAGCGTGGCCGTGGTGTGCGCCGGCGTGAAGTCGATCCTCGACATCGGCCTGACGCTCGAATACCTGGAGACCCATGGCGTGCCGGTGCTGTCCGTCGGCCAGCCCGGCTTTCCCGCCTTCTTCACGCGCGACAGCGGCTACCAGGCCGACTTCCAGATCGATTCGCCCGAGGAGCAGGCGGCGTTCATCCGCGCCAAGTGGCAGCTCGGCCTGGCCGGGGGCGTGGTGGTCAGCAATCCGGTGCCGGGCGAATCCGCCATGGCGCCGGACGAGATCGACAGCATCATCGCCCAGGCCCTGGGCGAGGCCAACGGGCAGAACGTGACCGGCAAGCGGGTCACGCCCTTCCTGCTGGCGCGCATCAAGGAGTTGACGGGCGGGCGCAGCCTGGCCACGAATATCGCGCTGGTCAAGCACAATGCCCTGGTCGGCGCGCGTCTGGCGGCGGCGCTGAACCACATCGCCGCCTGAGCCCGGGCAGAACGCGCGATGTCGATCGACCTGAAGCAGCTCAAGTACTTCCTGGCGGTGGCCGAAGAAAAAAGCTTCAGCCGCGCCGCCGAGCGCCTGCACATCTCGCAGCCGCCGCTGTCGCAGCAGATCATGAAGCTCGAGAGCGAGCTGGGGGTGCGCCTGTTCACCCGTACCACGCGCAGCTTCGAGCTGACCGTGGCCGGCCGCGCGCTGATGGTCGAGGCGGCCGAGCTGCTGGGGAAGATGCGCATGACCATCGACACCATCCGCCAGATCGACCGCGGCGAAGTCGGGCGGCTGCGGGTCGGCATCGTCGGTTCGGCCATGTGGGGGCCGATTCCCGGCCTGCTCGAACGCTTCCAGACCCAGTTCCCGCGCGTGACCTGGACCATCCACGAACTGGGCCCGAACGACCAGTGGGAAGCGCTGCGCAGCAAGCAGATCGACGTGGGCTTCTGGCGCGAGCCGCGCATCGAGGCCGACGTGCTGAAACAGGCCAACCTGCGCCAGGAGCTGTGCTTCAAGGAGCAGTTCTGCGTGGCGCTCAATGCGCGCCATCCGCTGGCGCAGCGCGAATCGATCGCGCTGACCGAGATCGCCGGCGAGCCGATGCTGACGCTGCACCTGGACCAGTCGGCCGAGCCGCGCTACCTGATCGGGTGCTGCGTGAACGCCGGCTTCCAGCCCACCATCTTCCAGGAAGCGGCCGAGCCGCAGACACTGCTGGCCATGGTCGGCGCCGGGCTGGGCGTGGCCCTGATGCCCGAGACCACCAGCCGCATCGGCTGGCCCGGCGTGCGCTTCGTGCCGATCCATGCGCATGCGCCGTCGGCCAACCTGTATATCAGCTACCCGGCCCAGGACGATGCACCGGTGGTGCGCGCCTTCCTCAAGATCCTGTTTCCGGATGTTGAACCGGCTTGATGCGCGGAATATTTTTTTTATTGCAACACGCTTGACCCGCCGCACCCGTGTTGAACCTTATTTGTACCGCCTACCCTGCCCTGCTATCCTGAATAGAGCATCTTTTGCGTAGGAAAGCTGCGCACGATTGAGTTGGATTAATTATTTTTCAACTTTGCCTCCGGTATGATAGTTTTCAAGATCATCAATTTTGGACAGGATTTCGTATGACGACAGCGACGCGGCGGTACGATGGGATCGACGTGGAAACCGGCGACGATTCCGCTTTCGATGACATCGCATCCCTGCGCCAGGCGGTGGATCAGCGCATCGACCAGCTGCTCTCCACCAAGGGGCCGGCCGACCAGCTCACCAGGGCGATGCGCGACTCCGCGCTCAGCGCCGGCAAGCGCATGCGTCCCCTGCTGCTGATGCTGGTCGCGCGCGACCTTGGCTGCGCCTCGAAGGCCCTGATCGACGTCGCCTGCGCGGTCGAGATGGTGCACGCGGCCTCGCTGATCCTCGACGACCTGCCCTGCATGGACAACGCCACCCTGCGCCGCGGCAAGCCCACCATCCACATCCAGTATGGCGAAGACGTCGCCATCCTGGCGTCGGTGGCCCTGCTCAGCCGCGCCTTCGGCGTGCTGTCGCAGGCCCAGGACATCGCGCCGGCCACCCGCGCGCGCCTGACGGCGACGCTGGCGCAGACGGTGGGCGACCAGGGCCTGGTGCGCGGCCAGTTCGAAGACCTGCACGGCGGCGCCCGTTCGCCAGAGGCGATCGCCACCACCAATGAACTGAAGACCGGCCTGCTGCTGGGCGTCGCGGTCGACATGGCGGCGATCATCTGCCACGCCGACGACCAGGTCGCCGAGAACCTCCGCGCCTTTGCGCTGGCGGCCGGCCAGGCCTTCCAGATCAAGGACGACTTCCTTGACGGCAACGACAGCGCCGTCACCGGCAAGGACACCGGCAAGGACGTCGGCAAGGCCACCCTGATCAACACGCTCGGCCACGACGAAGCGCAGCGCCGCCTGAGCGCCTGCCTGCTCGAGGCCGACCGCAGCCTGGGCGCCGCCGTCGGCGCCACGGGCCGCACGCGCTATTTCGTCAGCAAGCTGTTCGGCAAGGATGGCAAGGCCAAGCGCTTCACGCCCGAACTGGCGCCCAAGCGCGAGGTACGCATCAACGGCCACCTGGCCGAGCTGCGCCTCAACTAGACGACGAACGGTTCGCATGGCGCACTTCGCGGTCGTGGCTCCCAGCCTGTACAGCCACTTCAATACCCTGTCGGTCCTGGCGCGCGAACTGGTGGGGCGCGGGCACCGGGTCACCTTCCTGCACCGCCCGGATGCACGCGCCTACATCAAGGACGAACGCATCGGCTTTCATGCGATCGGCGCCGACGTGTTCCCGGCCGGCTCGCTGGCGGCGGTACTGCAACGCGTGGCGAACCCCGGCTCGCCGCTCGGCCTGCGCCGCGTGATCCTCGACATGGCCGCCAGCACCACCATGCTGTGCCGCGAACTGCCGGGCGCGCTGCGCGCGCTGCAGGTCGACATGCTGATCGCCGACCAAATGGAGGCGGCCGGCGGCCTGGTGGCCGAGAGCATCGGCATGCCCTTCGTCTCGGTGGCCTGCGCGCTGCCCGTCAACCGCGAGCCGGGCATTCCGCTGCCGGTGATGCCGTTCATGTACGAGAACAGCGAACGCGCCTTCAAGATCGTCGAGGGCAGCACCATGGTCTACGACTGGATGATGGGGCCGCACCACCGCGCGATCGCCGCCGAAGCCGAGCGCCTTGGCCTGTCGCCGCGCAGCAAGCTGCACGAGTGCCTGTCGCCGCTGGCCCAGATCGGCCAGCTCGTGCCGGGCTTCGATTTTCCGCGGCGCGCACTGCCGCCGCACTTCCACCATGTCGGCCCGCTGCACGCGGGCGCCGCCGCACCGGTCCAGACGCCGGGCGAACTGGCTGCGCTGCTGCCGCCGGTGGCGAGCCAGCGGCCGTTCGTGTACGCCTCGCTCGGCACCCTGGTCAGCCAGCGCTTCGGCCTGTTCAAGCGCATCGCCAAGGCCTGCCAGCGCGAAGGCGCGCAGCTGCTGGTCGCCCATTGCGGCGGCCTTGACGAGCAGCAGGCGCGCGCCCTGGCGGCCATCGGCGACACCAGGGTGGCGGCGTTCGTGCCGCAGCTGGCGGTGCTGGCGCGGGCCGATGCGGTCATTTCGCATGCCGGCGCGAACACGGTGATGGAAGCCATCGCCACGCGTACCCCGATCCTCGCGCTGCCGGTCGCCTTCGACCACCCCGGCGCCGCCGCGCGCGTCGAGTATTCCGGCGTCGGCCTGCGCGCACTGCCCGCGTTCGTCGGCGTCGGCACGCTGGCGCGCAAGCTGCGCCGCCTGCTCGACGAGCCGCAGTTCAAGCAGCGCATGGCGCCGCTGGCGCAGCAGATCCAGGACGCCGGCGGAGCGGCCCGCGCGGCCGACATCATCGAGTCGGTGCTGGGCGTGCAGGGCACGCCGTCGAAGGTTGCCGTTCATGGATAAGCACGCCGAGCCCGCGTATGACCTGATCCTGGCCGGCGGCGGCCTGGCCAACAGCCTGATCGCCTGGCGCCTGCGCGCCGAGCGGCCGGCGCTGCGCATCCTGCTGCTGGAGCACGGCGCGCACATCGGCGGCAACCACACCTGGTCGTTCCACGACAGCGACCTCGATGCGGCCCAGCAGCGCTGGATCGCGCCGCTGGTGTCGACCCGCTGGCCGCGCTACGAGGTCAGGTTCCCGCACCTTGCGCGCACGCTCGAGAGCAGCTACGCCAGCATCGCCTCGCACGAATTCGCCCGCATCGTCGAACCGGTGCTGGGCGACGCGCTGCGCACCGGCGTGCGGATCGCGTCCGTCAGCCCCACCAGCGTGTGCCTCGAAAACGGCGAGACGCTGCATGCGCGCGCCGTACTCGACGGCCGCGGCATGCGCGCCAGCAGCCACCTGGCGCTCGGCTACCAGACCTTTCTGGGGCAAGAGGTACGCCTGGCCGCACCGCATGGCCTGACGGCGCCAACCATCATGGACGCCAGCGTGGCCCAGCAAGGCGGCTACCGCTTCGTCTACCTGCTGCCATTCGGGCCCGACCGGGTGCTGATCGAGGACACCCATTACGTCGACAGCGCCGCCTGGGAACCGGAGCGGCTGCGCGCCAATATCGCTGCCTACGCCGAGACGCGCGGCTGGCGCATCGCCGAGGTGCTGCGCGAGGAACAGGGCTCGCTGCCGATCGTGCTGGCGGGCGACTTCGAGCGCTTCTGGGACGCGCTGCAGGGCCAGCCCAGCGTCGGCCTGCGCGCCGGCCTGTTTCACTCGACGACTGGCTATTCGCTGCCGCATGCGGTGCGCCTGGCCGACCGCATCGCGCAACTGCCAGACCTGGCCGCGCCCGCGCTGTTCGCCGCGATCCGCGACGAGGCGCGCCAGGCCTGGCGCCAGCAGCGCTTCTTCCGCATGCTCAACCGCATGCTGTTCCTGGCCGGCAGTCCCGACCACCGCTGGCGCGTGATGCAGCGCTTCTACCGCCTGCCTGCCGGACTGATCGCCCACTTCTATGCCGGCCGCCTGAACCTGGGCGACAAGGCGCGCCTGTTGACCGGCAAGCCGCCGGTGCCGGTGCTCGAAGCGTTCGCCGCAGTCCGCAAGATCCACCCCTATCAGATCAGGAAACCAGAATGAACCAGATGAAGATCGAACCCAAACGCGCTGTCGTGATCGGCGCCGGTTTCGGTGGCCTGGCGCTGGCCATCCGGCTGCAGGCCAGCGGCATGCAAACGACGCTGCTCGAAAAACGCGACAAGCCGGGCGGCCGCGCCTATGTGTATGAAGACCATGGCTTCGTGTTCGACGCCGGCCCGACCGTCATTACCGATCCGACCGCGATCGAGGAACTGTTCACGCTGTGCGGCAAGAAGATGGCCGACTATGTCGAGATGCTGCCGGTCGCGCCGTTCTACCGACTGTGCTGGGAAGACGGCAGCCACTTCGACTACGCCAACGACCAGGAATCCCTCGACCGCCAGATCCATGCGCGCAACCCGGCCGACGTCGCCGGCTACCAGCGCTTCCTGGCCTATTCGAAGGCGGTGTTCGACGAGGGTTACCTCAAGCTCGGCGCCGTGCCCTTCCTGTCGTTTCGCGACATGATCCAGGCCGGTCCGCAACTGGCGCGGCTGGAAGCCTGGAAGAGCGTGTACGGCATGGTCTCGCGCTTCGTGAAGGACGAGCAGCTGCGCCAGGCCTTCTCGTTCCACTCGCTGCTGGTGGGCGGCAATCCGTTCGCGACCAGCGCGATCTACACGCTGATCCACGCGCTCGAACGGCGCTGGGGCGTGTGGTTCCCGCGCGGCGGCACCGGCGCCCTGGTGCAGGGCCTGGTGCGCCTGTTCCAGGACATGGGCGGCCAGCTCGAACTGAACGCCGATGTGGCGCGCATCGAGACCGCCGGCAACCTCGCCAGCGGCGTGCGCCTCAAGGACGGGCGCTGGTTCATGGCCGATGCGGTCGCGTCCAACGCCGACGTGGTGCACACCTATGCCGACCTGCTCAGCAACCACGGGCGCGGCAGCAGCCAGGGCGAAGCGCTCAAGAAGAAGCGCTTCAGCAATTCGCTATTCGTGCTGTACTTCGGCCTCGACAAGCACCATGCGCAGCTGCAGCACCACACGGTCTGCTTCGGCGCGCGCTACCAGGGCCTGATCAAGGAGATCTTCAACGGCAACAAGCTGGCCGACGATTTCTCGCTCTACCTGCACGCGCCATGCGTCACCGATCCATCGCTGGCGCCGCCCGGCTGCGGCAGCCACTACGTGCTGGCGCCGGTGCCGCACCTGGGCAACGCCCCGATCGACTGGGAGGTCGAAGGCCCGCGCTACCGCGACCGCATCTTCGACTACCTCGAGCAGCGGTACATGCCGGGCCTGCGCAGCCAGCTGGTCACCAGCCGCATCTTCACGCCGCACGACTTCCGCGACCAGCTCAATGCGCACGTCGGGTCGGCGTTCTCGCTCGAGCCGATCCTGACGCAAAGCGCCTGGTTCCGCCCGCACAACCGCGACGCCGAACTGCCCAACCTGTACCTGGTCGGCGCCGGCACCCATCCCGGCGCCGGCGTGCCGGGCGTGATCGGCTCGGCCAAGGCCACCGCCGGCCTGATGCTCGAAGGGATCCACGCGGGAGTGCATGCATGAGCGGCTATGCCAACGCCAACCTGATGGAGCACGCGACGCAGACCATCGAGGTCGGCTCGAAAAGCTTCGCGGCGGCCGCCAGATTGTTCCCGCCCGCCACCCGGCGCAGCGTGCTGATGCTGTACGCCTGGTGCCGCCATTGCGACGACGTGGTCGACGGCCAGGAACTGGGCTTTGCCGCGGCGCCGGTGGCGCACGACGCCAGCTCGGAGCTGAACCGCCTGTACGACAACACCCGGCGCGCCTACTCGGGCGAACCGATGCGCGACCCGGCGTTCGCCGCCTTCCAGGAAGTGGCGCTCGGCCACGCGATCGCGCCGCGCTATGCGTTCGACCACCTGGCCGGCTTCGCGATGGACGTCAACGAGGCGCGCTACGAGACCATCGAGGATACGCTGCGCTACTGCTACCACGTGGCCGGCGTGGTGGGACTGATGATGGCGTCGATCATGGGCGCGCGCGACGAGCTGGTGCTGGACCGCGCCTGCGACCTGGGCCTGGCCTTCCAGCTGACGAATATTGCGCGCGACATCATCGACGACGCCAGGATCGGGCGCTGCTACGTGCCGTCCGAATGGCTGCTGGCGGCCGGGATCCCGCCCGACCACGTCGCCCTGCCGCGCCACCGCGCAGCGCTGGCGACGGTGGCGGCGCGCCTGGTCGACTACGCCGAGCCGTACTACGCCTCGGCCACGCTGGGCATCGCCGCCCTGCCCCTGCGCTCGGCCTGGGCGATCGCCACCGCGCGCAATGTGTACCGCCAGATCGGGATCGAAGTCAAACGGCGCGGGCCGCGCGCCTGGGACCAGCGGGTCGGCACCTCGAAGGCGACCAAGCTGCGCCTGTTGGCGCTGGGCGGGGCCCAGGCCCTGGCTTCGCGCGTCAGCCCTGTTCGTGCAATGACGACCCCGGCGCTGCAGCGGCGGAGCGGTCTGTGGCTGCGTCCTGGCCGCGTGGGCGCCGCAGGCTGACGGTGTCAGGCGCGTGGGCCTGCAGCTGGCGTTTGAGCTTGGCGACAGGCGGCGCGTACAGGAAGCCGAACGAGACGGCGCCCTCCTTGCCTTCGACCGCATGGTGCATGCGGTGGGCCTGGTACAGGCGCTTGAGGTAACCGCTGCGCGGGATGTAGCGGAACGGCCAGCGCTGGTGCACCAGGCCGTCGTGGGCGACGAAGTACAGCAGCCCGTAGGCGGTCATGCCGGCGCCTATCCATTCGAGCGGATGGTAGCCGCGCGTGCCGTACCAGATCAGGGCGATGGCGATGCCGGCAAAGACCACGGCGTACAGGTCGTTCTTCTCGAACCAGCCGGTGCGCGGCTCATGGTGCGAGCGATGCCAGCCCCAGCCGAAGCCGTGCATCACGTACTTGTGCGCGACGATGGAAAACACTTCCATGAAGGCGATGGTGGCCAGGAAGATCAGCGCGTTGCTCAGCATAGTGGTTGGCAGCAGATGAAATACGGAAATAGCAACAGCCTACCATGGGCGCCCCTGCGCACGCTTGCGTCGGTGCCGGCCATGCGGTCAAACACGATTCACTTAACCAATGGAGTATCCATGCAGTCGATTTTTCGCACCTTGAACCGTTCCCTGCTGCTGGCCGTGGGGCTGTGCGCCGCCGGCGCCGCGGCGGCCACCGACATCGAAGTGCGCGTGTCGGGCGTCGCCGGCGGCAAGGGCAAGGTGGCCGTCGCCGTGTGCGACAAGGACACCTTCCTCAAGGATTGCCTGTATTCGGCGACAGCGCCGGCCAGGCAGGGCGAGACGGTCGTCACGGTCAAGGGTGTACCGCCGGGAACCTGGGCGGTGCTGTCCTACCAGGACGAGAACGACAACGGCAAACTCGACCGCAACGTGATCGGCATCCCGAAAGAAAACTATGGCTTCAGCCGCGATGCGCGCGGCAGCTTCGGCCCGCCGAGTTTCGACGACGCCGCATTCGCGGTGAGCGGCGAGAGCGCCAGCGCCGCCGTCAAGCTGCGCTGAAGGCAATCTCGCCATAGCGCGTTCCCGCCAGCACGGCACGACCCGGCGCCCGAGACCTGAAGCGGCCTGCGAGCCCCGCTGGGAAACTTTTTACTTCATGGAGGCTTCATGCAACGACAAACAGCAGCGATCGTCGGTGGTTTGGTCGCCGGACTGGTCACGACCGCCGTCATGGTGGCTGGCCGCAAGACAGGCGTGCTGACAAAAACGCTCGACCGGGACGCGGTCGACTGGATCGACGACGTCACCGGTTCCCGCGCGCTCATCGGCGACAGCGGCACCAGCGCCATCGAGTTTGCCAACCACCTGGGCGCCTCGGCAGCGTTCGCCACCGCCATTCCCGCGCTGCGCGACATGGCGCCCTCGCTCTCGCCGGTCGCGCTCGGCACGCTGTACGGCACGGCGCTCTACGCCGTCAATATCGGCACCATCGCCCCGCTGCTCGGCATCACCGAAGGCGAAATCAAGGCCGGCCCCCGCAAAGCCACCGAACGCTGGGCGATCCACGTCGTGCAGGCAGTCATCACCGCAGTCATCGCAGAGCGCCTGACCCCCCCGCCATTTCCCCTCCCCCGCTTTAATTAGGGTCAGAGTAGAATTATTGAGCAATTGCTCAAATTCGCTCTGCTTTAATTAGGGTCAGAGTCGAATTAATGGGCAATTGCCCAAATTCGCCCCCTCATTAATTAGGGTCAGAGTCGAATTAATAGGCAATTTCTCAAGAATTAATGAGGGTCGGAGTCGATTTATTGAGCAATTTCTTCTATTTCTCACCGAATGGATGCCTCGAGGTACTGAACGATTGTCGTTTCCCGAATTCTTGCTGAAGACTACTGTCCTACTGCTAATTCTTCGCCAGCCGTAAAGTGTTCACGACCACGTCGCGATAATAGAACTGAGGTGTAGAAACGAATTGCTGGACGGCCTAAAACGTTGTCAAACAATTCGACTCTGACCCTCATTATTATTTTTACCAGCCGAAAAAGTTATCAAACAATTCGACTCTGACCCTCATTATTATTTTTGCAAACTGGAAAAGTTATCAAACAATTCGACTCTGACCCTCATTATTATTTTTGCAAACTGGAAAAGTTATCAAACAATTCGACTCTGACCCTCATTGGATCAGTGGGTGGCGCCGCCGGATTCCTGGACGTCGGTATCGACGTCGACGGTCACTTGTACCGCCAGCTTGATGCCGGCGATGATGTCGTCCAGCGCCATCGATGGGGGCGCATCCGGGCGCGTGGCGGCTTGCTCGGGCAGGAAGGGGACGTGGATGAAGCCGGCCTTGATGTCCTGGCCTGTCGTCTTGTGCATCAGGCCGTAGAACACGTGGTTGCATACGAAAGTGCCCGCGGTTTGCGATACGCCCGCCACCAGTCCCTGTTCGCGCAGCGCGCGCACGATCGCCTTGATCGGCAGCGTCGAGAAGTAGGCGGCCGGGCCGTCCGGCGCGATGGGCTGGTCCAGCGGCTGCTGGCCGCCGTTGTCGACGATCGAGGCGTCGTCGACGTTGATCGCCACGCGCTCGACCGAAATGTCGGGCCGCCCCCCGGCCTGGCCGACCGCGATCACCACGTCCGGGTGCAGCTCGTCGATCATGGCGCCGATGTCCTCGATCGCCTGGCCGAATACGCAGGCAAGCTGGCGCACCTCGACCCGGAAATGCTCGCCTTCCCAGCCGTCCAGCGCGCGCACCGCCTCCCAGGCGGGGTTGACGGTGGCCTGGTTGAACGGCTCGAAGCCGGTTAGCAGTACGGTCTTGATCATCGAAGTCTCGCTGTCACAGGTTCATCAGGAAGTAGAGCAGGAAAATATTCGCGACCAGGATCGGCAGCGCGCTCGGGATCTGGGCCCGGATCACCGCGTTCTTGTCCGGCAGTTCGAGCAGCGCGGCCGGCACGATATTGAAGTTGGCCGCCATCGGCGTCATCAGGGTACCGCAATACGCGCTGAACATGCCGATCGCCGCCATCACCGCCGGGTTGGCGCCGTACACGCCGATCAGCACCGGTATGCCCACGCCGCCCGCCATCACAGGGAAGGCCGCGAAGCCGTTGCCCATCACGATCGTAAACAGCGCCATGCCGATGCAGTACACCGCCACCGCGACAAAGGCTGAATCGAGTCCGATGTAGGTGGTCGTCAAATGGGCCACCGCCTTGCCGACGCCGGCTTCAGAGAACAGCAGGCCCAGGACCGCCAGGATGTGCGGCAGCACCACCGCCCAGCCCATGGCGTCGACCAGGCGGCGCGCCTCGCGCACGCCCTGCAGCGGCGTCGAGCGCGTCAGCCAGCAGGCCGCGGCCAGGGCGGCGACGGCGCCGCAGCCCATGCTCACCAGCGTCAGGTGGGCCGGATCCAGCATCGGCAGGCCGCCCAGCTGCACGTCCTTGAGCAGGGTCGCGCCGATCACGGTCACCAGCGGCAGGATCAGGGCCGGGATGAACAGCCGGTTGCCCAGGCGCGCGACGCTGGTGCGGCGCTCGGCCGCGCTCGACGTCGCCGCCACGCCGGCCCGCACGCCGCCGAAGCCGGCCAGCAGCGCCATGCCGATCATCAGCGCGCCGATCGCCGCCGGGTCGATGCGCTCGCCGGCCAGGTACAGCACCGCGTACAGCCCCCAGAACAGCGCCGTCGTGAAGCGCCGCGGATTGCTGCGGTCGAGCAGGTTCAGGATCGCCACGCTCGCCAGCAGCAGGCCGACCAGGATGTAGAAGTGGTCGATGGTGAGGGTCATGCCGCATCCTTCGCGCGCGCCGCGGCGACGTCGCGCCGGATCTCGGCATCGAGCCGGCGCAGGTTCCAGGCGTGGATCACGAAGGCCGTGATCGCGGTCGGGATCCCCCACAGCGCAATGTGCAGCGGATCGACCTCGACGCCCTCGGCCTGCAGGATGGTGTGCATCAGCACGATGGCGCCGAAGGCGACGAAGATGTCTTCGCCGAAGAACAGGCCGATATTGTCGGTGGCGGCCGACATGGCGCGGATGCGGTAACGCACGCGCTCGGGCAAGGTCCCGTGCTGCGCCTCGGCCGCCGCCTCGGCCATCGGCGCCACCAGCGGGCGCACCATGGTCGGATGGCCGCCCAGGCTGGTCAAGCCCAGCGCCGCCGTGCTCTCGCGCGCGAACAGGTAGACGATCAGCAGGCGTCCGGCGGTGGCCGAGCGCACTTTCGCGATCACCGACTGGGCCTGGTCACGCAGGCCGAAGCGCTCGAGCAGGCCGATCGCGGCCAGCGGCAGCAGCAGGATCAGCGGCAGGTTGCGCGTCTTGACGAAGGCCGTGCCGAGCGACTCGAGCAAGACCATGACGGGCATGGCGGCGGCCACGCCGGTAACGCCACAGGCAGCGACGGCGACCAGCACCGGATTGGCGCGCAGCAAAAAGCCGGCGACGACGACGGCCACGCCGAGGAGTGGCCACAGATTGACAGCAGATTGCATCGTTACCCCCGGCAATAATGAACGCCGGGAATCTTACCCGTTAAAGGGTGATGCAGGGAAACGCCATGGACGGCCAGGTCCGCCCACAGGAATCAATCAGCGCTTGCTTGAGCGGGCCGCAGCGGATTGCCCGCCAGGTCGCCCACCACGGTATTCCACTGCCGCACATGGAAAGCGCGCACCAGCCCGTTGATGACGTAGGGATCGGTGGCGGCGAACAGTTGCACCGGTTCGGGCGTGTCGCAATCGAACACCAGCACCGCGCGATCGGCCGGCTCGGCCAGCGCGCCGGCCAGCACCAGCTCGCCGCGCTCCTGCGCCTCCCAGGCCTGCCTCAGGTGGGCGTCGCGAAATTCTCCACGGCGTTCCAGGTAGTCGGGGGCCAGGTCATAGGTCAGCAGATAGTGCACGGGATTCTCCAGTGTGGGACGGCTCGGAAGGACATCGTAACCGGATTCGCGCAAGCGCAGGGCGGGGATGGCGAACGGCCACGCGCGCAGCGGCCCCGGTATCGTTACAGGCCTCGATTCAGCCAAGACAAGATGTTGGTTTAACACAACTCTTTACCCCGTTTGGCGTGCATTTCCCACGAGTGATACATGCCGCACAGAACAAAACTCAGCGTTCGGCGTAGACTGATCGTCATGGATACGTCGAAGAAAATGGCAGCGGGGATCACGGGTCTGGCAAGCATGCTGTGGCTGGGCCTGACGGCGGCCGTGGCGGCCAACCAGCGGCGCCTCGTGTTCAATCCGGTCCTCGAGCGCGAGGTGAAAAGCCCGCGCAGCAGCGGTCACCGCACCCGTCCGGTGGTGCTGCGCGCCAATGACGGCACCCGCCTGTCCGGCTGGCTGATGACGCCGACCATCCCCGGTCCGCGCCCGGCCGTGCTGTACTTTGGCGGCCGCTCCGAAGAAGTATCCTGGGTCGTGCGCGATGCCGGCAAGCTGTTCCCCAACATGACGGTGCTGGCCATGAACTACCGCGGCTATGGCGAGTCGCAGGGCGTGCCGGCCGAGATCCACATGGTCGACGACGCCTGCCTGCTGTACGACTGGCTGGCCACGCGCGGCCAGGTCGATCCGCAGCGCATCGCCGTGGTGGGCCGCAGCCTGGGTTCGGGCGTCGCGGTGCAGGTCGCCAAGGAACGCCCGGCCCACTCGGTGGTCCTGATCACGCCCTACGATTCGATCCTGGCGATCGCCAAGCGCCGCTTCCGGGTGATGCCGATCGAATACCTGCTGCAGCACCGTTTCGAGTCGATCAAGTACGCGCCATCGCTCAAGGCGCCGACCTATGTGCTGCGCGCCTCCAGCGACGATGTCGTGCCGCACACCCATACCGACCTGCTGGTGGCCAAGCTCGGCCAGCTGGTGGCGGACGATATCGTCCCCGAATCCGACCACATGAACATCCCCTACCTGGAAGCGACCCAGGACATGGTCGCCGGCTTCCTCACCCGGCAGTTCAGCCAGCCGGTCACGGCCGCCGCCGCGGCCGCCGTCGCCGACGCCGTGGCCGCGGCCGAGCCGCCGGTCGAAGCCGCCGTCCTCCCCTCCGACCTGGCCCTTGCGACAAAATAATTGCTGAAAGTTGTCAGCAGTTATATTTCCATCGAATAAATTGCCAAGTAAAATCGTATTTGTCATCGACTTGTAAGTTGATGCATATTTGACAGCTTGCGCCCGGATGGCGCGAGTGCGCTCGTGATTCGCCCGACGTCCTGTCCGTCGCGCCGGCCTGGCCGTCGTGGCCGTGCCCGTTGTCGATGTGCGACAGGCATGCCCTTCTGCTGAGAAAATAGCCGCCAGATGCAAATCGTCACCCCCTGCGCACCGCCGGGCTGACACAATCGCGCAGCGCGAAGTGTCCATTGTCGTTTCGCTGCATGCCGCTGGAAGCGGCTACTTGCACAGCCCATGCCCATCGGACGCCATGCCGCGGGTACAATATCGCTATTCCAGGAGCTCATTGATGAAATTTAAGCAACTCAGCATGTCCATTGCCGCATTCTGCGTCGCTGGCAGCGCACTGGCCGCACCACAGACGGGCCCGATCGCGCAGCCGAAGCTCGGCATGGTCTACGATGCGGGCGGCAAGTTCGACAAATCGTTCAACCAGTCGGCCTTCGAGGGCCTGCAGCGCTTCTCGAAAGAGACCGGCGTCAAGGTGTTCGAAGTCCAGGCCAATAGCGATACCCAGGCCGAACAGGTGATGCGCGGCCTGGCGCGCAAGAAGGTCGACATGATCGCCGCCATCGGTTTCTCGCAAACCCAGGCCGTGCAAAAAGTCGCCCGCGAATTCCCGAACGTTCGCTTCGTCCTGATCGACAGCGTGGCGCAAGGCCCGAACATCGAATCGGTGATGTTCAAGGAACAGGAAGGCTCCTACCTGGTCGGCGTCGCCGCCGCCATGGCGTCCAAGTCCAAGAAGCTCGGCTTCGTCGGCGGCATGGACATTCCGCTGATCCGCGCCTTCGCCTGCGGCTATGGCCAGGGCGCCAAGGCGCAGGCGCCGAAGGCCGAGATCGTCCAGAACATGGTCGGCACCACCGCCGCCGCCTGGAACGACCCGGCCAAGGGCGGCGAACTGGCGCGCGGGCAGTTCGCGCGCGGCGTCGATGTCGTATTCGCCGTGGCCGGCGGCAGCGGCATGGGCACGCTGCAGGCAGCCAAGGAGCAGGGCAAGCTGGCGGTCGGCGTCGATTCGAACCAGAACTACCTGCATCCGGGCACCATGCTGACGTCGATGGTCAAGCGCGTCGACGTGGCCGTCTATGATTCGTTCATGGGCGTCAAGAACGGCACCTGGAAATCCGGCGTGCACTACAAGGGCCTGAAGGAAGGCGGCGTCGACTGGGTGCTCGACAAGGACAACCGCAAGGTCGTCACGCCAGAGATCGAGAAGCGTGTGAACGCCGTGCGTCAGGACATCATCAACGGCAAGATCAAGGTCATCGATTACCGCGCGGCGAGCAGCTGCCCGGTCTGATCCTTTCATCCGTCTTCGAGAGCGCGCCGCACCGGTTGATTCCGGTCCGGCGCGCTTTTGAATGATAAAGCTACTTCATATTTACGACAGATCGCAATGCAGCCAGCCGTAGAATTTCGCAATATCAGCAAGGCCTTCGGGCCTGTGCGGGCGAACGCCGACGTCAGCTTCTCGATCGCCAAGGGCTCGATCCATGGCGTGATCGGCGAAAATGGCGCGGGCAAATCCACCCTGATGAGCATCCTGTACGGCTACTACCACGCCGACAGCGGGCAGCTCGTCATCAACGGCGCCGAGCAGAAAATCCGCTCCAGCCAGGAAGCCATCGCCCTGGGCATCGGCATGGTCCACCAGCACTTCATGCTGGTCGAGAACATGACCGTCCTCGACAACGTGATGCTCGGCGCCGAGGGCGGCTTCAAGCTGTCCAAAAAACGCGCCGAGACCGAGGCCAAGCTGCGCGAGATCTGCACCCGCTACCACCTGGACGTCGATCCGCTGGCGACCATCTCCGATCTGTCGGTCGGCGCCCAGCAGCGCGTCGAGATCCTCAAGCAGATCTACCGCAGCGCCGACATCCTGATCCTGGACGAGCCGACCGCCGTGCTCACCACCCAGGAAATCGCCTCGCTGTTCGACATCCTGCGGCTGTTCAAGGAACAGGGCAAGACCATCATCCTGATCACCCACAAACTGGGCGAGATCATGGACATCACCGACCAGGTGACCGTGATGCGCGCGGGCCGCGTGGCCGGCGCCGTCGCCACCCGCGACACGTCGAAAGAGCAGCTCGCCAACATGATGGTGGGGCGCCCGATCGAAGGCAACCTGCCGCGCAAGCCCTACCAGCCGGGCGCCCCGGTGCTGCAGGTCGACGGCCTGCAGCTGAAGGACGCGAACGGCGTCCAGCTGCTGGCCGATATCGGCCTGACCGTGCGCGCCGGCGAGATCGTCGCCATTGCCGGCGTGTCGGGCAATGGCCAGAGCGAGCTGATGGAAATCCTGTCGGGCATGCGCCTGCCGAGTGCCGGTTCGGTGACGATGGACGGCAAGGCCCTGCCCTTCGCCGGCCGCTCGAACGCCGACGGCCTGCCCGCCGTCTTCCGCGCGCTGGGCATCGGCCACGTGCCCGAAGACCGCCTGCGCGACGGCGTGATCAAGGATTTCACGGTCATGCAGAACACCGTGTTCGGCTACCAGGACCGCGTCACCAAGCGCGGCCTGTTCGACTTCGACGCCATCGCGCGGCGCTGCGCCCACCTGCTCGAGCAGTTCGACGTGCGCCCGAAAGACCCGAACGTGCGGATCGGCCTGCTCTCGGGCGGCAACCAGCAGAAGGTCGTGATCGCGCGCGAAGTCTCCGCCGCCCCGAAGCTGATGCTGGTCGGCCAGCCGACCCGCGGCGTCGACATCGGCACCATCGAGAGCATCCACACCCAGCTGCTGCGCCTGCGCGACGAAGGGGTGGCGATCCTGCTGGTGTCGACCGAGCTGGAAGAAGTGCGCGCCCTCGCCGACCGCATCGTGGTCATGTCGGGCGGCCGCGTCACCGGCGAACTCCCTATCGACGAATTCGACACCACCCGCATTGGCCTGTTGATGGGCGGGATGCACAAATCATGAAAACCACCGAACTTCCACGCTGGGCCTCGGGCTTCGTCCTGCCGGTCCTGAACCTGCTGTCCGCGCTGCTCGTCTCGGCGCTGGTGATCCACCTGCTGGGCGAAAGCCCGCTCGAATCGCTGCAGATCCTCGTCAACAGCGCCGTCGTCAATCCGGAAGGCCTGAGCTACACGCTGTTCTATGCCTCGACCTTCGTGTTCACCGGCCTGGCCGTCTCGATCGCGATGAAGGCGGGCCTGTTCAACATCGGCGCCGAAGGCCAGATGTACCTGGGCGGCCTGGGCCTGACCCTGGCCATGCTGAGCTTCGACGCCACCTTGTCAGCCTGGCTGCTGATCCCGCTGGCGATCGTCGCCAGCGCGCTGTTCGGCGCCGGCTGGGCCTTCATTCCCGGCTACCTGCAGGCGAAACGCGGCAGCCACGTGGTGGTCACGACCATCATGTTCAACTTCATCGCCGCCGGCCTGATGAACTTCCTGATCCTCAAGATGGTGCCGGAAGGCGACCAGAACCCGGCCAGCCGCGTGTTCTCGGACGCGGCGGCCATCCCGCAACTGTCGACCTGGCTGCCGTTCTTCGGCGAGAATACCCCGCTCAACCTGGCCTTCCTGCTCGCCATCGTCGCGCTGGCAATCTACTGGGTCGCGGTATCGCGCTCGAGCTGGGGCTACAAGCTTGCCGCCACCGGCCTGAACGCCCACGCGGCCCACTACGCCGGCGTGCGCATCAGCCGCACCATCATCGTCACGATGCTGATCTCGGGCGGCCTGGCCGGCCTGGCGGCGGTCAATTCGATCCTCGGTTCGACCCACTACCTGAGCCTGAACTTCCCGGCCGGCGCCGGTTTCATCGGCATCGCGATCGCGCTGATGGGCCGCCAGCATCCGGTGGGCATCCTGCTGTCGTCGGTGCTGTTCGGCGCGCTGATCCAGGGCGGTTTCGACCTGTCGCTGGAAAAGCCGAACATCCCGCAAGAGACCTTCATTTTCATCCAGGGGCTGATCATCCTGTTCTGCGGCGCCATGGAAAACATGTATGCGCCGGCATTCCTGAAACTGATCAACGCCGCACGTAGCAGCGGCAGCAAGGGTTAAGCCATGGAAGACTTCCAGTTCGCCAGCATCCTCGTCTCCACCATCCGCTACGCGCCGGTGCTGATCTTCGCGGCCATGGCCGGCCTGTTCGCCGAGCGCAGCGGCGTGGTCGACATCGGCCTCGAGGGCAAGATCCTGGCCTCGGCCTTCGTCTCGGCCGGCGTTGCGTACACCTACCAGGACCCGTGGATCGGCATCGCGGCCGGCATCCTCGCATCCGTCGCGCTGGCGCTGGTGCAGGCCTTCGTCTCGATCACCCAGAAGGGCAACCAGCTGGTGGCCGGCATCGCCATCAATATCGCCATGAGCGGCCTGACCTTCGTCGTGGCCCAGTACTTCTTCCAGCAGGGCGGCCGCACGCCCGACCTGGGCGAGGCGCGCCTGGCCACCGTGGTGCTGCCGGGATCCGACCTGGTGGCCGGCGTCCCCGGCCTGGGATGGTTCTGGACGCGCCTGGTCGGCGGCCACTCGCCGCTGGTCTACTTCGCGTTCGCGCTGCTGCCGATCGTGCACTGGGTGCTGTTCCACAGCCGTTTCGGCCTGCGCCTGCGCGCCTGCGGAGAAAATCCCCATGCGGCCGACGCCGCCGGCATCCCGGTGCAGCGCACGCGCTACAGCGCGATGATCATCGCCGGCGTCCTGTGCTCGTTCTCGGGCGCCTACCTGTCGATCGTCCAGAGCGGCTTCTTCCTGCGCGATATGTCGGCCGGCGCCGGCTACCTGGCGCTGACCGCACTGGTGTTCGGTAACTGGCGTCCGCTGCACACGGTGCTCGGCTGCCTGATGTTCGGCTTCTTCGCCGCGGTCCAGATCCAGATCGAAGGCGTCGACCTGCCGCTGGTCGGCCGCATCCCGGGTTCGCTGATCCAGATGATTCCCTACATCGTCACCGTCGTCGTGCTGGCCGGCCTGATGGCCAAGTCGGTGGCGCCGAAAGCGCTGGGCAAGCCCTTCGTCAAGTCGCGTTAAGCGGTTCCCCCGTCCTGCCCGCCGACGCGGGCGGGACGTCCTCGCCTCACCCCTCAGCGCCGCCTCCCGGCGCCAGCCTCCCGGCCTTGCATATTTCGCGACGTTTTGTCACTGACAATGCGGGCGTGAGTAGCGCGCAACAATCCCTAATAATTAAATCTTCGAAGGGCAATATTTCAAGCTTTTGTATTCAATTTCTGGGACAATACCATTCCTTGCGGCAACATTTGTTTGCTTGCCCCGCACTCGCATTCGTCCACCGATGGAAACCCCATGAAATTTGAAAACCTCACGATTCGCACGCTGATCCTGGGCGGCTTCGCCACCATCCTCGCCACCATGGTGATCCTGGTCGGCATCGGCCTGGTCCAGATGCAGAAGGCCGAAGATCTGACCGACAAGCTGACCGGCGAAAGCATGCACCGGCTTGCCCTGCTGCAGGAATGGCAGGCCATTATCGAGACCAACGCCGCGCGCACCATCGCCGCGATCAAGATGACCGACGCCGCCGACGAGAAGTTCTTCCTCGACGCGATCGCCATCTCGTCCAAGCGCTCCGACGTCGTGCACAAGGAGCTGATCGCCAGCCTGAAGGGCGATCCGGCCGCGATGGCGCTGTTCGACAAGGTCGACGAGCAGCGTGAAGGCTACCGCGCCGCGCGCAAGAGCGTGCTGGAGAAGAAAGCCGCCGGCGAGGACGAGGCCGTGCGCCAGTTCCTCGCTACCGACATGCTGCCACGGGTGCAGTCGTACGTCGCCAGCCTGGCCGCGATCGTCCAGTACCAGCAGAAAGTGGTCGCCGCCGATGCGGACAGCATCGACGCCGGCTTCAAGACCAGCCTGAACCTGCAGGTGAGCCTGGGCGCGCTGGCCCTGGCCGTCGGCGGCCTGTTCGCCTGGTGGATCGGGCGTCGCATCACCCGTCCACTGGAACAAGCCGTGGCGGTCGCCCAGACCGTCGCCACCGGTGACCTGAGCAGCAATATCGTGGCCATCGGCCGCAACGAGACCGGCGCACTGATGGGCGCCTTGAAAGAGATGAACGACAACCTGGTCGGCATCGTCGGCCAGGTCCGCGCCGGCACCGACACCATCGTCGAAGCGGCCGACCAGATCTCGGCCGGCAACCTCGAGCTGTCCTCGCGCACCGAGCAGCAGGCCGGCGCGCTGGAAGAAACCGCATCGTCGATGGAAGAACTGACCTCGACCGTCAAGCAGAACGCCGACAACGCGCGCGAAGCCAACACCCTGGCGCAGACCGCCTCGCAAGTGGCCGGCCGCGGCGGAGAGACGGTCGGCCGCGTGGTGCAGACCATGGACGCGATCACCGATTCGTCGAAGAAGATCTCGGACATCATCGGCGTCATCGACGGCATCGCGTTCCAGACCAATATCCTGGCGCTGAATGCGGCGGTCGAAGCGGCGCGCGCCGGTGAGCAGGGCCGCGGCTTCGCGGTCGTGGCTTCCGAAGTGCGCAACCTGGCCCAGCGCTCGGCGGCGGCGGCCAAGGAAATCAAGACGCTGATCGGCGACTCGAGCGCCAAGGTCGAGGAAGGCAGCCGCCTGGTGTCGGATGCCGGCGCGACCATGCGGGAGATCGTGGACAGCATCGGCCGCGTGACCGCGATCATGTCGGGCATCGCCATGGCCAGCCAGGAGCAGTCGGCCGGCATCGAGCAGGTGAATCAGGCGATCGCCCAGATGGACCAGGTGACGCAGCAGAACGCGGCGCTGGTGGAAGAAGCGGCGGCCGCATCGACCTCGATGAAGGAACAGGCGCAGCTGCTGGCCGAGCTGGTGTCGACCTTCCGCTTCGAAGCGCAAACGCAGACGGGGCGCCCGGCGCTCAAGTCGGCGCCGCGGCCGGCCTTGGGAATGCGCCAGGCCGCCTGATACGGGCAGCGCCTCTCAAGCAAAAAAAACGCCGGGACGACCCCGGCGTTTTTTCATGGCGTGACCGGATCGACCGGCTCGTATCCAGCGGCGCGGCGGCTGGAACGGGCCAGCGTCCAGGCGAAGCCGATGCCGGCCGAGGCGCCGCTGTTCTTCAGGTGCAGCGGGCTGTCGCGGTTCGCGCTTCCGGCATACGACTCGTAGCGCACGAAGCCGAACAGGCGCAGATCGGGATTCAACTGGCGCGTGGCGAACAGGCCCACGCGGGCGAGCATCAGGCCGGCGTCGGCGCCATACGCCTCACGCGACGCGGTCGCATACTGCGGCGCCACCTCGTAGAAATATCGGTTGATGCGCTTGTCACCGAACACGACCGACACATTCCCCTCCACGCTCCACAGCCCGCGCTCGCCGCGCGTTTCATACGCCAGCTTCGGCTCGAAGGTCCAGCCCTGGCGCCGCAGGCCGCTCCTGGCCTCGATCACCGCGCGCAGCGGCAGTTCGGCGCGCAGGCGGCTGCGCGCATCGATGTCGGCCATACGGATCTTCAGGCGCGGCCCGAACTCGAACAGGGCGCCCAGGTCGGGCATGCCGCTGCGGACGTCGACATCGTCCGAATCGGACGGCAGCGCGCCGGCCAGGCCGATATCGAACTCGAGCCGGTCGGAGCGGAACAGGCGCGCCCCGATGCCCGACTGGTCGGCGCGCAGCACCTCGCCGCGGTACAGCAGGAAGGGAACGGGCAGCACGCGGTGGGTGCGGTCGTCGGCGCCGGGATAGGCCGGCGCCGTGAGGCCGACCGCGCCCAGGCCGAATTCCCACAATGGCAGATCCGCGGGCGCTGTAGCCTGGGCACTCGCGTAAAGGGGTGCAGTCAGGCATGCGGCCGCAAGAGCGGCCTTGAAGGTGGGATGCATGGGGCCTCGGGTCGAAGTCGGAGATGGAGATGGAGATGGAGATGGAGATGGAGATGGACCCGATTCTAGCTG